>Ga0190270_10000111_pt1 | contig 35561 bp, 32 predicted proteins | sample Popmic320T_FD_133748 | JGI IMG/M metagenome (GOLD analysis project Ga0190270, IMG submission 133748) | Populus adjacent soil microbial communities from riparian zone of Weber River, Utah, USA - 320 T | ecosystem: Environmental > Terrestrial > Soil > Riparian zone | place: USA: Utah | collected...
ATCCGGGAACTCGTCAATTCACCATCCCTCCCCTATGACGAAACAAGAACTCGTAACGCGGCTCACCCGCGATCCGATCACGGTGCAGCAGATCGCAACGCTCGCGTACTACCGCATCGCGCTCCACGATGACCCGGACCCGAGCGGCGGCGTATGGATCGGCCTTGAGCGGATCGCGGGTCCACTCCTCGTTGACGACTACGAGCAGGTCTACGCGCGCGTGAATGGCAAGGTAGTCCGCCTCAGGTGCCACGAAACGGAAGCTGTTGTCTCACGGCTGCAACAGTTCTTCATGCGCGGTGGGCTCTCCACGAGATCACCACTTGCGCGCCGTCACGTACGCAAGAACGCTCGGCCGATGACAGCACGACTGAGCACGCAGTATTCGCTAGATGCAGTCGCTCAGGAACGTCGAGCGGGCGGAAGCGCATCGGGGGGCCGAACCTGAATGCGGCGCGCCTTGTAGGGCTTCGCGCGGTCGAGCCAATAGCACGCACCGACCGGCAGATTCGCAAGCTCCTTCGTCCGCGCTGCGATCTCCTCGGCTGGCGTGAGGTAAGGGTCTGTGATCTTGTCGTAGGCCCGCACCCGCTGGCGCAGTACGTTCCCTTGCGGCTCGAAGAGATCGGGGGCGAGCTGCTGCGCCTCCTTCTGCGGGAGGCGGAAGAGGAACTGATGCCCCGCGTTGCCGAGCGCGATGGTCTGAAAGCGCGTCGGGAAGAGCGCGAGCGCCTGTGCCGCGAGGACGAGCGAGAGACGGTACTTGCGCGCCGCGGTGAGGAGCACGTCGAGTGCGCCGTCCGCGCCCGCGAAGGTGTGCGCTTCGTCCACGAGGAGCGTGTACGGCGTGCGCTGCTCGGGCGGGATGCCCTCGCGCCGGAGCGCGCCGAGTTCCAACGCATTCATGAGGAGGCGGCCGAGGATGTCCGCGGTCGGGCCGAGGTAGCCTTTCGCGAGGTTCACGAGGAGAGTTCCGCCGCGGTCCATGATCGCGAGCGGATCAATAGTGTTCGTCGGCTGACCGAGGAAGCGCTGCACCGCCATCGAGCCGAGGAAGGGTTCGAGCTTGTTCAGCACGGCCGGGACGAAGTTCTCCTCCCGGTTCTTGAACCGCTCGTGGAAGTAGAACCGCACGTCGGCGGATGCCGTCGCGAGGAGCCGACTGCGGAGCGCTGGGATGAGGAGGAAGGATCGGAGCGTGTCGATGGTCGCCGGGATTTCGCTTTCGATGCACGCCCGGAAGCTGAACCGCAGTATCTCCTCCACCTTCACACCGAAGTTCCAGCTCCGCGCTTCCTCGTCGCTGTAGAGCCGCTTGAAGATGCCGATGAGGAGATCGACTTGGCGGCCGGGATCAGCGCCAGGGAAGGGCTGCAGCGGGTTCCAGCTCGGCAGGAGCTCGGGCCGCGTGAAGTCGAGAATCGTGAGGTCGGGGATCTTCGTGTCGAGCGCCCACGCGGTCACGCGCTGGAAGAGATCGCCGTGCGGGTCCATGAGCGCGCAGCCGCGCCCCGTCGCAAAGGAGAGCCGCGCGAGCTGTTCGAGGAGCGACGACTTGCCCGTGCCGGTCGAACCGAGGATGAGCGCGTGCCGGTCGAGGTCGGACGCGAGGAGCCGCGCGTCGATCTTCCCGCGCGTCGGGAGCTGGTACGTACCGATCGGGAAGCCGCGCCCTGCGCGCCTCTTCTGCTCAGCATAGAAGCCGTCTTTATCGAGGTAGAACTGCTGGACCTCCTGCATGTGGCGGGTGGCGTCCGTCTCGAAGCGGAGGCGAATCGTGCGGGTCATATCAGCGGAGGAGGTACAGCGTGAGGAGGCATGCCGCCGCGACGAGGACTGCTGCGGCGAGGCGGAACATCGGCCAACCGAGGACGTTCAGCTCGCGGAGCCGAATCTCGCCGTGCTCGATGATGGACGCGGGCTCGGGATCGCGGACCACATGCTCGCCGCGGGCGCGGACAACGAGGCCCGCGCGGTGAAGCCGCCAGAGGTGCCAGCGCACGCGGAGTGCATGCATGCGAAGGTCGCGGATCATCCGCTGCTCGCTCATGCTCGCGACGTTGCCGCCCCACTCGTGGCTGCGGACGTAGAGGTAGACGAGGAAGCGCGTACGCGAGTGGAGCGGAAGGACGTGCTCGAACCAATGCGCCGGGACATCGTGCTCGCGGCCTATCGTCGGGCGCGCCGCGACTTGGAAGAGCAGAACGTCCGTGAAGTAGCCGTTGGCGAGGCGATAGACGAGGAGGCGCTGCTTGGAGAGCTTGTGCATCCACCACCAAATCCGCCACGGCCGCGCGCGCAGCAGCCACACGAGATCGTCCACCTTGAACGAACCCATGCCCGCGGTCTGCCGAAGGGCGCGGAGCGTCACGTAGAGCATCGTCGCGTTCCTGCCGACGCGCGGGATGAGGGAGAAGAGGTGCGCGAAGTCCACCGGCACCGTGACGATGCCCTCAGCCGCGGCGCTGCGTGGCGCAAGGAAGTAAATCCGCGTTGCATCGGGATCATGCGGCATGGCGGCGGGAGGGAAGAGTGCGCGGAACGGAGACAGTGATCGTCTCCGTCCAGGCGCGGAGGACGCGGACGAGGTGCTGATCTGCAAGCGCCTCACGGTCGCGGCAACTCGTCACGATCATCGGCCGGAGGGCGTCACTCCGCTCGTGGATGAGCCGCGCGATGCTCTGCGACGCGAACTCCACCCGCTCAAGGACGAGCAGATCGGCTTCCATCGCGGCCTTCGCGCGCGTGGGTGTGATGCGGTCGTTTGCGCCGATGAGGATGTGGGTCCGTCCCTGCTGATCGGCTTCATGGGCCGCGAAGCGCGCGGCGGCACTCAAGAACGCCGCATCCGTGCCGGTCAGGAACAGGCCACGCTGCGGCTTGTCGGTGCCGTCGAGCTGCGCCAGCCAGCGCCGGATGCGCCATCGAACCTTGTACGGGACCGCCACAAAGGCTGCCGCGGTCGTCCCCTTCCGCCGCTTCACGAAGCGCGGCGGAGCTTCGATGAGGACGTAGTGCAGGATGAGACCTTGGATCGCGGGACTCCCGCCGAACGCCATCCCGATCTGCACGAGGAGCGGCTGCGAGATCGGGTCCCGCCCTGATCGGACGTGGGAGAGCGTGGTCGCATCAACGCCGAGTTCGCGGGCTAACCGGCGCCGGGACCAACCGCGCTCGCGCGCGATGCGCTCCACTTCCCGCACTAGCAGTGGGGCGTTCATTGCGGAGGGGTACAGCGGGTGGATGAGGGGGCATCAAGGGTGTCGGTCCGGCCGAATGCTACGTACATTGTGACGACATACTTCTCACGCTTTGCAAGCCTTCGGCAAAGCACTCGGCAGCGGCTCGCAAGAGGAGCAACGTAGTAAGGGTTTACGACGCCCCTCCTGCGTTGCCCGTGAAGTCCAACCGTAGACTCGACTACACGGTTCAGCCGGCGTAAGTCGTTGATGTGCGGTCGGATGCTCAGCATCAGAGAGGGGGTATTAGGGAAAGGGTCTCTCGATTTCTTTCTCTGGAATCGGTGTCGCCCACAGGGGCATTTGCTGACCGTCAGGACGGCGGGTGCCCTGGGGGTTCGGAGGCGGGCTGTTCGATCTCAGGAGCGTCGAATTCTGCGGCGTACGCGATCGAAGGAGGAGACAGTTCGGCGGTCAGGTCTTCGCGCGCGAGCTGGTGCGTCGGCGCGCCGCAGGAGGGGCAAGCCTCGGCGCTCAGCGGCACGCGGGTCTGGCAGAGGCGGCAGTGCGTGAAGTCCATCGTGGCGGGGGTTAGAGTCGGCAATGTCGGGACGGCATCGGGGGCAGCGAGCATGAACCGCGTGAAGCTCTCCACGCCCTCCTCGCGCGCAAGCTGTGCGAGCCGGTCAATGCGGCGCTCCGCGCGTTCGCCGCTCACCGTCACGAAGACATGGAACGCGGCGAAGCCGAACGTCCGGTGGGCGATCTCCGGCGTCTCGATCCACGTCCGGTACGTTCGGAACTTCCGCGCGACGACCTCGCGGCCCTCGGTGCCGCGGTCGTGCTCCCCGAAGACGAGATGCGGGACGCCGCCCCGGTCGATGACGAGCACGTAATCCGGCTGCGGCATCGTGCGCCATTCGATGTGCTCGGGGAACGGACAATCCCAGCTCGACGCCCACAGCACCCGCTCGCCGGATCGCCGGAGCCACCCGATGAGCGCTTCGTTCGCTTCCTCGGTATGCGCGAGAAAAAGCGGCATGGTGCCGGGCTCGAATTTCCACGGCTGCCGCGGCGTGGCTGGGAGCATGAGATTGACGAGCGGCCCGAGCGGCGTTTCCTCCGTGCTCGTCCGCATCACGGTATGGCCCCAGGCGAGCGCCTTCCTTGTTGGGTAGGCATAGCGCGGCGGCGCGCCGCGCGCGGTCGGCCTGTCCCACGTACGAATCCATCCGAGTTGTTGCAGGCGGCGAAGCCGCCGCCGCGCAACCGTCTTGTTACCGTGGAAGTACGTCAGGCGCGAGAGCTGATCGTATGAGAGCACGCGCATCTTCACGAGGTGCATGACCGCAACCGCATCGCGCGGCACTTCGGGGCCGGCGGACGGCACCTCAGTCTCGCTCGCGGCGACTTCCTTGGGAGGGGGTTCGCGATAGTGCGATACAGGTTCGGGAGAGGGTTCGTGGGTCTCGGGGCGCATGTATCGCGGGCTGTACTCCCGGCGATACGTGTATCCATCCCCGGAAGGCCGCTCCCCTCCATCATCCGGGAGGAGGTCGAGACGCTGACTATTCATGTCCGGCGGCAGCTCGGCGCGCTGCGGCAGCGCCCGGAGATCAACCACAGCATCCGCATCCGCGGGCGCGTCGGCAGCGGCGGTGAATTCGTCATGCGGTCGTGCGAGGTCGGGGCTCATTGGCGGCGTGGGGCTACAACGACCAGCGTACGGGCGCGAGCGGCGCGCACGGAGAGCTGATCGGCGAGGAGTGGGGAATCCCCACTGGCAGGCCTGCCGCGCACTCTCGCGATGGGCCGTCGCAGGTCGTGGGGATTCCCCACATCGCGCCTACGCTGGCCTGCGGGGGACGCGGAGCGCCGCGTAAGGTGGAGGCGTGCTTCATCATCCTTTCCCATCGTCCCGCTTGCACGCCCGGCCCACTGGCCAGCGGGCCCAGGTGCGCTCCGCGAGCACACGTGTTCCGCAAGCCGTTGCGGTGGCTGGGCGGCGCGATGTGCTCGGCGAGCACACGACCGTTGCCGCGTGCGAGGGGGAGGGTATGATTGTGAGTGAGCGCGCACCTATCTCGTCCCGCGCTGCTCATGCCCTCTCGTAATCCGCTCCCGCCCCCGATCATCCCGCTCTTCCCTGCGGCGCTCGAAACGCGCATCAAGGACGCGCTGCAACAGCGCCTCGGCCGCGAGGGAACGCCTGACGAACTCGCGGCGTACCGGCAAGGTCTGTGGGGGATCGCCTGCCTACTCGCGCGCACCGTGGAGCGACCCGACACGAACGCCGAACCCCTACCCTCATGCCACGCACTGCCATCTACGCGCGGAAATCCACGGAATCTGACGACCGCCAAGTCCAAAGCCTCGACGCGCAGCTCCACTGGGCGCTCACCCGATGCGCTGACGTAGGGCTCGGCGACCCGATCATCTTCAAAGAGGCGCAGTCCGCGAAGACGCCGGGCCGCCCGGAGTTCAACCGCCTCATGGAACTGGTGGACGCCGGCGAGGTGGATACGATCGTCACGTGGAAGGCTGATCGCCTCGCGCGAAATGCGCGTGACGCTGGCACGGTGCAGTGGGCGCTCGAATCGGGCCGGCTCAAGCAGATCATCACGAGTGATCGCCCCTACACCCGCGATGCGGATGTAGAGCTGTTCCTCGGGCTCGAACTGAGCCTGTCGGCGAAGTACAGCAAAGACCTCTCGAAGAACGTCCAGCGCGGCATTGCGGAGAAGCTGCGGCGCGGCGAGTGGAGTTGGAAGGCACCCCTCGGCTACCGGAACCTCCGCGAGAACGCCGACCATTCGGTGATCGTTGTTGACGAGCCGATGGCCGCGTACGTGCGGCGCATGTACGCGCTCGCGGCGGATGGGAGCTACAGCATTGGCCGCCTTGCCGATCTCGCGCGCGACGACTGGAAGCTACGGCTGCCGGTCGGCCGGTCGAAGACCGAGACGAAGCCGCTCACGCGGTCAGGCGTTCACTCGATCCTTACTAACCCGTTCTACTACGGCGCGATGATCGTCAAGGGGGAGGCTTATCAGGGCTCGCACGAACCGCTCGTCTCGAAGGAGCAGTTCGATCTCGTGCAGGATGCGCTCGCGGGCCGGCGGCTTCTTGCGGATCGCCCGAAGCGGCTGCGCTTCAAGCTCTCGGCACTCATGTCCTGCGGCCACTGCGGGAGGCGCATGTCGGGGTTCGTGAAGACAAAGCCGTCCGGCAAGCAGTACGTCTACTACGTGTGCAGTAAACACTTGCAGGGCGCGTGTCCGCAGCCGCTCGTGGCCGAGGCGAAGCTGTATCCAGAACTGTATCGGATACTGTCTCGCATTAGTTTGGCCCCTGTTGAGTACGAAATCGCTAGCGATCTCGCGGGCAAAGTCCAGTTGAAGCAGTTGGAGGAGTTAGAGCGGCTGACCACGGGCGAAGCGGCAGAGTCTTCGGATACTGAAACACGCATTTCGCGGCTTCTGGACCTTCTTCTCGCGGGACAGATCAGCGAATCGGAATTCGCGCGGAAGCGCCGGGAACTGCAATCTGCGCGCGTTGAGCAGAGCCTTTCTGCCGCGACCGCCCAGCTCGCCCATAAAGAGAAATTTGAACTCCTCGGAAAGTTCTTGGAAGCGCTCGTGGATGCGGCAGAGCGCTTCAACACCGGCTCAGAAGAACAGAGGCGTGAACTCTTCCACATTTTGGGGTTTGAACTCGTGGCGAAGGGAGAGAAAGTGCTTGTGCGATGCGGAAAACCCGCCAAGCTCCTGATGGAACGTGGCGAGCGTCCGCGATGGTGGGCTCTCGTGGACAGACTAGGAACCGTTTTGCGTGCGATACAGTCCAAAGAACAGTATCCGATACAGTTCTCGATACACATTGGTCCCCCGCCGAGTAGCACGTGGAAACGGCGCAAGCCAGGCGCGACCTCGACCGGCCGCACCGCTCGCCGGAAGCGGGTAGCCTGACGTTCTGCTTCAGAGAACCGCTACACTCCTTCCGTGAAAGGTATCGGCAGAAACGATCCTTGCTGGTGCGGGTCAGGAAAGAAGTTCAAGAAATGCCATCTTGACCGCGCGGATCAACCTCGGCCTACGTTCGCAGAGGTTGCCGAGGACCATCGGCGGACAAAGCAGGCTCTCTGTCTTCACCCGAACGCTCCCACCGAGTGCGAAGGCAAGATCATCAAGGCTCACACGATCCAACGATCGGGAGGGCTAACTCGAATAGCTCGCAACGGTCACGTCTACGCCGGGAAAGCCGATCTCGGCGCTCTCAAGAAAACCGGCGGCGTGATCCCGTTCGCTCTCATAGGCATCAACGACGCCTCTACGTTCACCGGCTTTTGCGCTCGCCATGACACGGAACTGTTCCGACCAATTGAGACGGAGCCATTCACCGCCTCGCGTGAGCAGCTTTTTCTCTTCGGCTACAGGCCGTTCTGCCGTGAGTTGTACACGAAGCTGCAGCTACAGAGGAGCGAGGTGGCGCGAGCGACTTACGATCGCGGGCTATCTCGCCGCGAGCAGATGATGTACCAAACCCTTGAGTGTGCTCAGGCCAACAGCACAGCGCTCGCGGTACGCGATCAGGAAACGTACAAGCGCGAATACGACCAACTTCTGCTACAGGGTGACTATCAAAGAGTGAGCGGGCTGGTGGTCGAGTTCGACACAACGCCGGCCGTGCTAGTCAGTGGTGCACTCTTCCCTGACTTCGATTTCCGCGGGGCAATGCTCCAAAACTTCGCCACGATGCAGAGGCTGGACACTCTCAGCTATGCAGTTGTTCCAAACGAATCAGGCGGTATGGCGGTCTTCTCATGGGTTGGAGATCAGCCGGCCTCAGAAAAGTTCGTTGACTCCCTGCTCGGATTGCCTGACGACGTGATCCCTGATGCGCTCCTCAGGTTCACATTCGAATACTTCGAGAACACGTTTATCGCGCCTGAGTGGTGGGAGGGTCTTGATGAGCGAAGCCGCGACGCGCTGGCACGACGACTCAACGATGCGGCTAATGTATTCAAGGAACGTAAGGCAGACTGCCTGGTAGATGATGGCATGCGCGTAGCTTCGTGGAAGGTCACTGCGAAGCGCCGCGTCTAAGCCATTTAGCGATGCTCAAAGTGGGGGGCGCATGGAGCAACGGGTTGTGGGGATCGGGTCAAGAGAGGAGCAGAAGGCGTTTGGCGGTCGGCACGCCAAGTTCTTCTCCAACTGGGCGTCGCTGAAGTGGTGCGTCGAGCGAGCTTTCTTGCGTGACATCGTTGCAACCGCCGATGCCGACCCGATCATCTTTTACCTAGGGCGTCGCTGCTTTGACGACTTCATGGAGATTATGACGCTTGCTGCGAACGGTCATGGGTTCGGCGCGACGACTCTCTTACGCTCGATGTACGAACGCGCCGTGACTGCGCGGCATCTGCATTTGAATCCCGACGATGCGGCACTCTTCCGCGATTATCACTGGATTCAACTTGAGAAGCTGTTGGGCGCAATGTCGTCGGTTCTCGGTCCTGATAGCGTTCCGCCCGAGAAGGTTGCCGAGGTCCGCGAGGAGAGCGCGAAGGTACGCGAGCGCTACCTCGTTCGGCACTGCGACCACTGCGCGAGGACGCGCGTGAATCACACGTGGACCAAACTGAACTTTGTCGAGATGGCGAGGAAGACGGGAACGTTGGGCGAACTTCTCGTCCACGCCTACTATGTTCCCTTGGAGCAGTCTCATAGCACGCTTCGATCCGCGACCAATCGACTGCGTTTCGGAGAGGATGGAGAGGTCTCCTTTGAAGACGACCCGGCGCGCGCGGTTGCAGATGATGCCTTTCGGACAGCGCATCTCGTCCTACTTCACGTGCTCGGCGTGCAGCGTGAACATTTTCAGCTCGCGGACCTCGAAGCGCCCTTAGAGGAGTGCGCGAGGCAGTTCGACAATCATGAGTAAAGAGAGTGCGTGAATGGCCAATCGCCGGTTACGGCAGACGTTCCGCGAGCGTCGAGAATAATCCGGCCTCACGCCAGAGTCGGCGGTTGCCGATGACGTAGAGCGCTTCCTTTGCGCGGCTGACAGCGACATTCAAGAGATTCGGGCGGCCGCCCGCCCAGTTACGAGCACCGACTTGCGAGGGAGACGGCGCGCCGAGAACAAAGATCACGGCCTCTGCTTCTCGGCCCTGAACGGTGTGCACGGTGCCGATTCTCTCGCTGGCCCATTTCCACCGTTCGTTCTCTTCCACGCCGAGATCCACAAGAACGCTATCCTCGCGCACGAGTTGCCGCAGGCGATCTTGGACAACGCGGAACGGCGTGATGACGAATACGTCGGGCTTTACTAGCCCTTTTGCAGCGAGTCCCCTCAATAGTCGCAATACTTCTTGGCCTTCCTCGGGGCACCACTTCTCCTCGGGTGAGCCCTCTACGTGGAACCAGGCCGAGGGACCAAGAGTATCCCGCACAGAGGACGTTGTTTGCTCTTTCGCCGCAACCATCAAGTTTGCGTATGCGACCGCATTGGAAATACCGAACATCGGCTCGGAGCAGCGGCGATGCACAAGGAGTGGCACCCCAACTTCCCGGCTGCCCGTTCGCGTTTGGAACTCGCTGACATAGCAAGAAGCGGCGTCCGCCAGAGTTTGCACAGAGGCGGCCGGCGCAGCGTACTGCTCTGGCTCAACCCCCATGTGCCGGCAAATTGCGGTTGTCAGTGTGCCGGGCAGAAGCACGATGGGCTCAATTTGCATTGGGTCACCGATGACGAGCGCCTTGCGCGTTCGCATCAGTGCACCGACGGCCGCCTGGGGCAGCGCTTGCCCCGCTTCATCGACAAGAAGCCATCCGAGGCTTCGCGGCGGCAGATCGTGGAGCATGCGGTCGACGGCAGCAAAGGTTGTCGAGACCATCGGCACGACGAGAAAGAGAGACGTCCAGAGGTCAGGTATAAGCGCACGCTTTCCCTCCGTCGTTGTGAGACCGTGGTTCGAGATAAGCGCGCCAAGGTTATGCCTCATGGGTTTCGCGGCGGCGGCGATGAAGGCTCGATGCACTCCGATAGCCGCGGTGAACACTGCGTCCCGTGCGCGCTGCGCTTCGTCGGGATACCAGGCCGTCGCACGTTGTACTACATCGTGGTCCTGGCCAAAGAAATCATCATCGGGGATGATGACCCCTCTAGAATGCGCCTCCTTGAGCTGCACCGTTGCAGTGAGATGCGCTGCTTGCGCGACAGAGACATCATTGTGGGCAGCTTCTAGCAACTCGGCAGCGCGTAGAAGATGATCGCGGCACTCAGTCACATGTCCGCCAGCAACGTCCGCCTGCTGGTCGGCGGTGCTGCAAGCCGCGACCAGCGGGTCCAGGGTTTGGGCGTGTGCAGCCGTCTGCGGGTTCCGTCGCAGCATCTCGATGTACTTCGTGATGAGCACCGCGCTGACTGCTCGCTTGCCCTTCACGACATGGTCAGCGACGACGTATGCGCTCTCGCTCTCCTGTCGCAGTAGCGCGGCAGAAGTGAGTTCGTTCTCTCGCGTAGCAACGCTCGCCTGTGCGTTTGCGAGCGCGGTCTGGCTTACCGCAGCCGCGCGGCTGAGATCGGCCGCGGTTGCGCTCCACCCTTGCATCGCCGCTGTCTTGAAGAGGCGCGAAAGGAATCCGGGCCGACGTCCCGCGTGAGCCTCTACGGCGCTGGATGCAGAGGTCGATGCATCCTCCGCGGCGACGTGGGTACGCCACGCTTCTTGCGCTGCAATCCGAGCCAGATTCTCGCCGATGATCGCGGTCGCCGCGATTTCGCCGATGGCACCTCGCAGCGGGGTCCACAGGGCCACTCGTGCAGCCTCGGCCGCATCTCTCTCTCGCTCTGCCGCTGCGATTCTCAGCTCCGCGGCGCCCCTCTGCGCCATCGCTGCGCTGAGGTGAGCGTCGGCGTCCACAACCGCTTGGATCAGTCGCGGTAGCTCGGCTGCGACGCGCCGAAGACCCTCTAGCCACGTTTCCCACCGTCTACTCTCCTCAACTGTCTTCGCGAAGTGAGTGCGTGCCTCCTTCCACTGCTTCAGTGCCTGTTGCTTCGAGGTAGGCGGCCGCTCCTCCACCACTACACGAGGCGGCCGAGTTTTCACGTTCCCCGTCGTCGCGTCCTTTTCTTCGATGAACTGCGGGGTTCCCGCGGCTGCGGCGAGGTAACGGTTCATGCCCACATCCTCGTCCCACCAGAACGCACTTCGGAAGCGACCCAGGTTGAGCTTGTTACCGAGCACCGCCGCGATCATCCCCCAGGTCTCGCGTTGGTGAGCGACATCCGCGACGCATTTGAAATATCGGAGGTTCACCGCGTCATCTGCAATCGCACCGAGCGCCGGCAACTCTGCGCTTACGTTCTCAACGGCTTTATTGTTCGAGGACGCAACGACAAGTTCGTACCCGCGGAGTTCAGGCGCGACTCTGTACAGATGCCGCCAGCTCTGTCCCGATTTGACGCGCTCGCCCGAGTGCGTAAATGCCGTTTCGGGATCAGCGAACTTCACCATCGCAGCGGCACGTTCTGTCACTACTCCCGCGACAATATCGCGGAGGAGTGTGGTCTTCCCGGTTCCCGGTGGACCATTCACGCCGAGAATCGCACCATCGCGGAGATCATTGAGTGCAAGGTTCACTGCCGCTTGTTGCAGAAGCACCAGCGAGTGCCGGCCCTTCGATGGCCACCGGCCTCGCGGGGTGTGCACGGGCGCGATCGCTTCGCGAAGTGCATGCTCGTCGCGTCGGATGTCAACGCGGAATTCAGGAGGGATGCTCGCGAGGTAGCGATGTAGCGTTTCTGGCGCGCATTCAGCCCTGAATTGCTGACGCGCCGAATCAAGATCCTTGAGAAAGAAGCTGTTGAGAATTTGCCCGTCTGGCGGATTCGGCTCCTTGAAATAGACATACGAGCGGATAGCGAACGTCGGAGGTTCCACGAGTTCGGGCGGTAGGCGTAGCGCCTCGACGAGGCCGCGGTACGTTTGGAGCAAAGCGTCCCGCGTGAGTGGGCGCTCGCCCTCCTCCTCGTCCGCTGTGAACGTGCGGAGCTTCGCGTCTATGCGCTTCACCAGGTCGCGCTCAACGTCTGGCCATTGGGCGAGATCGGTTAGCTGGCCGTCCAAGGCAGCCATGACGCCCCACGCGAAGCTGGAAACCGCCACAGCCGGCGACTCGATCAAGCGTCCTGCACGATCAACGAGAACCGTGGCAAGAATGGCCCTGTCGCGTGTCGTGGGTCGGTCCGGGCGAGTGTCGGCGTAGCGCTCAAGGAGACGCGCCAGCGCCGGTTCGACCTTCACACTGCCGAGGATGACTTCGTAGTAGAGGCGCTTGTTCGGTCTCGACTTCTCGCCTCGTTCCCAAGGCAAGTCCTCAGTGATGCTCGTTACGTCCCATCGCTCGACGCCGGGTAAGTCTTCCGGGCGCGTGAACGTGGGAGGAGAGAGAACTTCGAGGGCAATCCACGCCGACAGTATTCCGTCGGGGGTGTTGGTGATCGGGGGGTATTTCGGCCGCGCGGCCTGCTCGATCGGCGGTGGAGTGGTCGGAAGCGGACCGTCGTCATCGCGCGGTTTTGCTTCGTGCTCTTCGTGCTCTTCGTGCTCTCCGTCCTCTTGTTGCCTGCTGGCGACGGGCATATTCGGTGCCGCACTCTCACGCTGCGTGAGACGGTTGAGGTATTGCTGCACGCGCTGACGTAACCGGCCGGCGCGAAGCGTCGTGCGGTGCCCGAGCTCTTCCAGCAGCGCGTCAAGGAATGGGCGGTCATCGTCGCGACCTGCGAGCGCTGCTTCTAGCTCCGCGATGGACACCTTGAAATAGGGCCGCTTCATCGTGTGCGGGCGACACACCTGCTCGGCAAGGGATTGCTGGTATCGCAGTGCATCGAGTGATTTCTGTTGTCTATCTGTGACCTTACACCTGCCGTCGGTAGCCAGCAATGAATGAGCACCGATGCTTGGCTACTTGATAAAGACACGAAAGCGGGGCGACGAACGCCGCCCCGCCAAACTACGAACTACTGTGAGCATCAGAGAGTGTGGCGACTAGCCGTTTCTGGCGGGGATCGTGGCTCCCGCCGGTTTCATACACCTCGATCACGTCTACGTCATCGCGGATCGTGCAGACGACCTCCACCCCCACGTTCCAACCGCGCGTATGGGATCGCATGCCCGAGCTGCCGAGGCGTGACGCTCGCCCGCGCGTGCCTTGGACTTCGCCGTAGAACCGTGCCATTGCTCAGTCCTCCGGCTCACGCCCGCGCCCGCACGACTTTCGCCGCGGGGCGGACAGCTCCCTTCGGCGCGGCGTTCGATGCTTTCGGCTTGGGTTTCGCCCCTGCCTTGGCCGCGAAGTCGGCGCGCACCTGCTTCTCGATCATCTTGGCGTCGACGCCGAGCTGCGCGATCACCTTGGCGAAGACAGCGCGCTTGCCGGCGTCCGCGTTCGGCCCGGCCCAGGCATGCACGAGCGCGTCGATGACGAAGGCGCGCTTCTGCCCGTCGTTCATCTTCGCGACGAGTTTGCGCGCGATCGCCTCGCAGTTGCCTTTGAGGTCGTCGCGCTTGCCGGCGAAGCCGTGCCGCGGAAGCACGTCTTCGAGCTGCCAGCCCTTCTCCTCGATGACGATGCTCGCGAGTAGGTCGATCCACTCAGGAGCACCGAGCTTCGCCTTCGGCATTGCTGCTGCGAACGCCGCGAGGGTCGCGACGCGCACGGCGCGGTCGAGCTTTTGCTGCTGACGCGCTTGGCGCTCAGCGTCGTTGGTTGCCGGGCGCTCGGATTTCCGCCGCAGGAACTCGTGACCGGAGCTATCGAGCGCTGCGGCGAGCTGCGCCTTCGGGTAGATCCGGCGCAGACGGCCGTTCACGTGCGCGAACACGGTGGAGCGCTTCGGCTCCGTGGCGAGGAGCTGGTCGTACGTCCGGCTCTTCGGATCGTCGGCGCACTTCGCCTCCATGTCCACGTAACCGTCCGCGACCTGCGGGTTGCCGAAGGGAAAGACCTCCTTCACCTCGCGCGGCGTGAGTAGGACCGTGAAGCCCTGCTCGCGGAGTTGTTTGAGATGGTTCTCGATCTTGAGCCGGTAATCCGCGAGGTTCGTGCAGACGTTCTTGCCCTGCACGTTGCCGAACAGGTCTCGATCGTTGCCCGAGCGGAAGGGACACTTGGCGCACGCGCCGAGGGGCGAGAGCGTCGGGTCCGCGGTGTCGAAGGGCGCGTTCTCGAGGACGGTCATAAACTCCGTTTCGACGATCCGGCGCGCCTTCGCGATCGGGACGGCCCCTTTCGCGACCTTGGACGAGAAGTGCGGTTCGAGCGGGTGCTCCACGATGATCCGCTTGAGCGCCTGCTCTTGCAGCTCGGCGTTCGGGATGAGCCCGATCAGCTCCGCGTGCTCCGCCGTGATGACGCCCGCGGCCAACTCCTTCTTCACCTTCTCGGGGAGGGCGGTGAGGGTCAGACGCGCAGCGACGTACGACGGCTTCTTCTTCACCTCCTGCGCGATCTCGCGCGTGGAGAGTCCGAGTTCCCGAAGCGCGGCGTACGCCTCCGCCTCCTCAAGCGGAGAGAGATCGACACGCTGCGCGTTTTCGATGAGCTGCACCTGTCGGACTTCGCGGTCGGTGAACTCGTGGACGATGACAGGGACGGACGTGAGCTTCGCGATCTTCGCGGCCTGGTAGCGGCGATGGCCGGCAACGATCTCGTACGGCGTCTTCTCGTCCTCGATGCGTCGGACGAGGAGGGGCTGCAAGATGCCGCGGTCGGCGATGCTCGCCGCAAGCTCGTTGAGGCCCGCTTCGTCGTAGTGCTTGCGGGGATTGAGGGGCGACTCGCGGAGCTGCGTGAGCAAGACGGACTGACAGCGTGTGGCGTCGGATTGCGCCATGACATTCTCCTTCTTCGGTTGTCGGGGTTAGTGGTTAGTGGCGGTAGGCGTCGTGGCAGGATTTCGAGCAGAACGCCCCGTCGTGCCAGTGAATCCGCGGGCGCGCGGCGTCCGGCTCCGTGCCATAGCGGTAGAGGTACGGTGTGCCGCCTTTTCGCGAGGTCCGCACGCTGCCGCACCACGAGCAGGTCCGCCCGTGCGCCAGTGGTCGAACGATCACCCGCACGAGCGTCGTGCGTGCGAACGGGTCACGTGCGAGCTGGCGCATGGCGGGCGTCCTTTCGGCGCGGGCGGCGGGAGCGACGATGGCAGAGCCGACGGCGGGGCAAGCGGTGGCGGAAGCGGGACGGTTGGAATTGCAATTGTTCTCCTCCTCTCGTTTTTCAGGTGCGCTTTGAAGCGCCCTCGCGCGACCGGCACACGGAAGATCCGAGAGAGGTCCGACGGGTGCGATCCGTCGTCAGCGATCGTCAGCAAGGGTGACGTGGTGCTGGACGGAGCGCGGCGGGTGCCTGTCTCAGAGGATCGTGGTCGGCCGCGCGAGAGCGCCGTTCGGCGCAAGCGGAGGTGGAGGCGTGTTGGGAAGGGCCGCTCGATGTGCGAGAACAACCTCATTCAACCGCGGATCGTGCATGCACGACGATCGCGACAACCTGTCTAGTGGGGAATCCCCAACTCTCGTGGGACACCCACAAGGCGCGTGATCCTGCACTCAAATCGTGCGGATTCCCCATCGCCGGTAGTCAGCGGCGGTCCTCCTCAGATGCGTACGGCGGGAAGCCGAAGTAGCGCTCGTGCAGCAATACGAATACACGTCGGAGCAGCACCACATCCTCCTCTGTGAACTGGAAGAAGTCGCCGACAATCCCCGGCTGCTCGCCATCGCGGAACGTATCGGCGACGGCCACCATGAGAAGTGCGGCGTAGAGGTCGGCGACACTGCCCGTCGCAGCCACAGTTAGGAGTGACATGCGCGGGTCCATGATCGTGCTCGCCGCCCGGACGATCCGCTGCATGCGTGCTTCGACAACTCGCCGTTTCACGCCTGCTCGCCGCAAGGCCGTCCGAATCTTCGCCTCGATCTCAGGGAAGTCATCGACGCGGATCATGCGGCCTGAAACCCCTTGCAGCCGCACTTGTACGCCTCTTTACAGTGACCCTTCGGGTGGTGCTCGTGCGCTTTCTTCCCGTGGCCGCAGACGCACATCGGTTCCGGCGTGAACGCGCGGCAGACGCAGTCGCGACACGGCCCGCGCGGCTGCGTCGCCGTGTTCCAGTGCCGGCTCTTCTTGTGGCCACATCCGCACATGAAGCTCGGGCGGTTGTCGAAGAAGGCGTCCGTCATCGCGCTCTCCGCACTGCGGCAATCGCGCGCTCCACGGGTTGGCGGTCCTCGGAGTCGTGCGTGAGGCAGTAGCGCTCCTTCGCCTCGCGCCTGCGGTACGCGAGCCGCGCGTCCGTCGCTCGCGGCACGCGCACGCTCGCAAGGAACGCGTCGATCTCCTCCCCGTGGAGTACCGGGTGTCGCGCAAGTTCAACAGCAAGCGCTTCCACGCGCCGCCACGTCTGCGGGAGTTCGATGAGCGCGCGTGCCCGCTCCTCGGCGTAGTCCGACCACTCGTCGATGAGCCGCAGATCCGTCTCCACTTGGAGCGCGGTCGCGAGGATGCCTTCGTAGTCGGTGCGCGGCACGAGCCCCCACGCGCCCTCGTAGTGGAAACGCCTTTGCGCGACGAGCCCGGCGTGGAGCACCACCATCTCCCGCTCGATCGCGAGCCGCAGCGCGTCCGACCCAATCGGGAAGCGGCCGAGCCCCACGTCACTGGCGAACGTCATCCGGCCCTCGCGCACGCGCACGTGCACGTGGATCGCACCGATGCGGACGCCAAGTTCCCACGCGGCAACCGCGTGCCCCGCCTCGTGCACCAGTACGTCCGCGAGCGTGACGCCGCGTTGTAATCGCGCGATCGTCATGGCCGCTCGTCCTGCTGCGCCGCTTGGTAGCCGTCCATCCCGCGTAGCGCTTCCGTGAGCGTCGGCCGCCGCCACACGAGCACGGCGTTCGACTCCACGCCGGGCGTCGGCGGCGTGCGCCACGCGGCACCGGATGGGACCACCGTGGCGTCCGTGCGGAGGTCCGTGAGGAACGTGGCGATCGCTGGACCGTCCATCTCGCGAACTTCGCGGAGGCGCTGCGCGAGGAGTTCGACGCGCGTCCACGTCGCGCCGTCGCTGAGGAGCACGCGCGCGCGTTCGCGCTGGTAGTTGAACCAGCCCGTCACCACGCCGCTGTCGTACTCGAAGCGCTCCATGAGGTCGCAGGCAAGCGACTGGTCATCCCAACCCCACACCTTGTGCGACCACCCGAGCGCGAGCGCCCGGCCAACGACACCGCACTGGATCGCGATGCAGTCGCGCTCAAGCGCGATGCGCGCCTCGTTGCTCGCGTCATCCCGCGCGTACGTGAGCGACGTCCACGCGCCTTCGAAGACCCGGTGCCGTCCGTCGAAAACCGCGCGCCGGATTGCGATGCCGAAGTCGAACGCAACCACTGCGTGCGCAGCCACATGGATCGCGTCGGCGCGGTGGAAGCGTTCTTCGGGCACGTGGTAGATCCGGCAGCGCCAGGTCGTACGCCGCGTCCGGCGGCGGAGCTTCGGGGGCGGCCCGATGCGCACATACCGCACCTTCTCAGCCACGGCGACCGCCTTCCCCGAACACGGCACGCACGCCGCGGTGCTCGAACGGGTGGAAGGTGCGGACGATCACGCGCCGCTCGCGCCACGCCGCCTCCGCGATCCTCCGCTCGAACAAGTCGGTGAGCACCACCGGCTCACCCACGAGCCGCCGGAGTGCGTACACGATCCCGACCGCGCAGGCGGGCGTTGGCTCGATCCGTCCCATGCGGATGCGCAGCAGGTGTGCGCGTTCGTACCCGCACTCCCGCGCGAGATGCGCCGGCCGCACGCCCCGGCTCCGCAGGTACGACTCCAACAGCGTCGGCCGCGACGGGCCGACGACGAGTTCCGCTGCCGGTGTCTCCGGCGATGGTGCGTCGGACGCTGGCAGCAAGGGCGCGGAGGCTCCGCGCGTAAGGACCGGCACAGCACCCGTCATCGCCGCAAAGAGTTGTAGAACGCCGCGTCGTGTCACTTCGTTGTGCATGGTCTCGACTCCTTTAGGTGTCTTACAGCGCCAAAAAAAAGGACTCACTCGTCCGTCACGCTTGAGCGGCATCACTCCTCCCGATCCAGTTCAGGTATGCCGTCTTCGCCGAGATGCGGTCGCGGTTCGTGGCGTCGGTGGCAGTCGGTGCAGACCTGCCGGCCCGGTACATCGCTTACTCGTCCGCAGTACCAACAGAAGGCGGTGAACCGGTCGTCTGCGCGCGGGATGAAGTACGGGTAATCGAGTGCTGCACGAAACCCAGGAATCGCGAGTTCCAGCTCGTCGGCGTTGACGGCACTGGCGAGGTCGAGGAGATGCCGTTCGAGAACATCGCTCGCGTTCAGGGGCGCTCGAAACTGCCCGCGCTCCATCTCCGCGAGGTAATGGAGGAGCCGGATCTGATAGACGGGAAGGAAGACCTCGATCTGTTGAACACGATTGAGCAGCGGGACAACTGAAAGTCGATCAACCGAACCGAGTGCGCCATTGACCATCCGCGGCGTCCACCGATCGTGCGCGAGCTTCGCTACGTCGTCCCACGGAATGACGAGCCGTCCGCCGAATGTCTCCGTCGCGATTCCGCCGGCCGCGATCGCCGCATCTACTTCCTCCTGCGCGGTGCGAGTCAGCCGCAGCGCATCGGCGAATGAATAGAACGGGACACGCTGGATGAACAACTCGCGAATGAGGGCGCGGTCCGTTTTGCCACGTATAGATGTCTTTTTCGAGCGCAGAATAGTTCTCTTCCCGTGGCGCATGCGTGAGCTACCTCGCGGCGGGAACGGTGAGCCGCAGAGCAGTCCGTGCGGCGGCGTTTACGGCGGCGCCGGACAGGGGCAGAGTAGGTCCCCAGCCCTCTAGCCCTTCCCGACAAACGCTTATGCGAGAAAACGTTAGAGTCGCTTTTCGTGCGGAGAACACGAGCGCGATGCAACTTCGACGGTGGGATCAGGAGACCGTCAAGTACCACACGAAAGATGAGGTCGAACGCCTCTTCGATCAAATCAACGACCCGCGCGATCTTCTCCTCTTCGACCTCATCTATCGGCACGGGCTACGACGTAAGGAAGCCGCCCTTCTCACCCTCGATGATTTCCGCGAGGAACGGATTTGGATCTGGCGCGTCAAGCACGGGAAGTCATGCGGATACCGGCTGCACGAGCGAACACTCCTCCTCTATGAGCGCTACCTCGCGGTCAGGCCGGACGACGGCACCCGATACCTGTTCCGATCCCGCCGCCGGTCATCGCGGCCACTCTCGGGCGGTGAGATCAACCGGCTGTTCCACAAGTACGCCTCGGCCGCGGGCCTTCCACGAGATCGGGCGCACGTCCACAGCCTGCGGCACTCCATCGCCGTCCATCTGGCGGAGATTGGCTGGACGCCGGCCGACGTGCAGTACTGGCTCGGCCATCGCGACATCAAATCCACGATGGTCTACTTCCGCATCACCGACAAGCGCGCCGAACTGCTGCATGAGGCGATGCGCCAGTCAGACGGCATCGCCCGGACGGGGCACTGACGGACCGGATTCCACCGAACGCACGTTTTCTCGCATTTTCGTCAATTCGCACTCTGACTGACGCCGGCCAAGTCCAAAAATAGACACGCTGACCGGCTTGCGGGGGAGTTGATAGTCAGCCGACTCCCCTAACGCCGCTAAGTTGCCCCACGTTGCCGTACTTACGCGCGAATCACAGCAATCACGCGTTTTATCCCGTCATCGGCATCCTCGACACGGCTGATTTCTTTGGGGACGCCGATCGCACAATCTCTTACGCCCTCACAAATCTCTCCTCGTTCTGTCAACCCGTTGATTCTGCTGCGGTTGCGACCCCCAACCCCTCCGGCCTCCGCCGCATTTACGCCCTCAAACAGCCGTCTGGCCGGTCCTATAGGGCCCCGCAATCACCGGGACCTACCGTGAACATCCCGGCCGGGAAAAACGGAAACGCGAGTGTGAAGAGTGTAACGACAACTACCGCCTGAAAACCCGTCGGCCTCGACGCGCACCACGTTCAACAGGTGAGGACGCAACCCCCACCTGTACGGAACGGACGCACACGCGCCGACCGGTCAAGGCAATTGGAGGACACGATCAAATGAAACTCCATCACCCCGACTCTATCGGCGTACCTGCTAATAACCATTCTGTCAAGGGCACGACCGTCCGCGACTTCTGTCCCGCCGTGCGGCGACACAACCGCCGGCGCGCCGATCTTCGCCGCGACCGCGGGAAGCTCGATATCGCAACGCTCGACATTGCGGCGCGGCTCCTCGCAGAAGGTGTCCCCGCGTCTGACATCCACATCGTCGCCGCACAGGTGGAACGGTGCATCCCCTTCGTCGGCACCGTGGGCGACGACATCCGCTCCATGCACGTCCATCCGTGGACCGCTGAGCTGATCGCGCGGTACGGCGACAAGCTCTGCACGCTTCTCATGACTACCCGCGGGAAGGTGGACCCGCGATGACGATGGCCGCGCCCTCCTGCACGGTCTGCGGAGGCGTCTTCGCCTGCACCAACTGCGAGCGGACGCTCCGCAAGCAGTTCAGCGCGATGCATGAAGTGGATCACTTGATGATGAACGCCGGAGAAGCCTCCGGCGTTCATCGCTTCTTCGATGCTGCGAAGGCGCAGGCGCTCTACGCATCCCACTTCCCGATCGGCGAGCGCGGGGGCGCGATGATCGACTTCGGCCGCGCCGTCGTGCTTGAGTGCTACCTCCCGTTCAATCTGCCGAGCGGCTTGGAACTGCCCTACGTACCACTCCCGCTCAACGGCGAGATTGTTCACGACATCGGCCGAAAGAAGGACGTCGCGTCGTGGGAACTGGAAGCTTGCAAAAGCGGCTACTGCCGGTGCAAGAGCAGACCGACTGGATGGCGGCTCACGCGGCCGATCGTGCGCGCGCTACTCAACGTGACCGACAGCTTCATCAACGATCACGGACGCCTCCTACCGGGTGCGCTTGGCGCATGGGAGTTGGAGTGGCACACGGTGACGTTCATGCGCGACTGCTTCTTCAACCCCAACTTCGTGTTGCCGAAGCGCGAGGAGAGCCGCGAGGCGCGCGCTGAGCGTGCGAGGTCGCGCTCGACCGCATGGAAGCACCGCCATCCCGAGCACACGCGCCGCCGCCGACGCTAACCGTCAGCACCCGTCTCAACGCCCGGCCCGGTCATCGAACCGGGCCGTTTTCTTTTGTGGAAAACCCGCGCCTAGTACGCGCCTAGTGACGTGTTTTTTGCTCTGCATCCCGAGATGTGCCGAGATGCCATGCGCTCGTAAATGCTGGTACAATAGACACTTGGACAAAGGAGGTCCCATGATATCTCGACATGGGGCTTCATGGGGTTCAGGTGGTCGGGGGTTCAAATCCCCCCTGCCCGACCAAATACAACCCCAAGAAGCCACAACAACTTACGAGTCTCGCCCTCAGAGGGCAAAATCCCGCCCCGCGCGCTCCGCGCCTAGTAGCGCGCCTAGTGACTCTTCGGCACTTCGCGCCGGAGGCACAGAGTCGAGCGCGATCCTATCGTCGGAGGTATCAACGACGCATGGATCACGAGACCCTGATCTCGCGTATCGAAATCGCCGCCGAACTCGGCGTGCAATCCCAGACCATCGCGCATTGGGAGAGAGCGGGCTGGTTTCCTCGGCCGAAGATGAAGCTCTCGCTCAAGCGCATCTACTACGACCGCGCCGAGGTGAAAGCCGCACTCGACGCGCGAGCGATGAGAGCCCCACGCAACGCGGGGGCGGCGCACGCCCCCGCGGGCAGCACCTCAAAGGCTTTCGGTATGACGAGGCGGCCGGGCTCGCGTACTTCTCGGTCTACCTGCCGGGCGGCGGCGCGCGCCATCGCGCCACGGTCGAAGCGGCGACATGGGAAGAGGCGGTCCACAAGTGGACGGAGTTCCGCGCGCGGGCACTGAAAGGCGAAGCGCGGCCCGGCCACGTGCTCACCTTCCGTGAGTACATCGCCGCCTACATGGACGACATTGCGACGCAGGTGAGCGCGAAGACAGCGACCGAGTATCGGCGCACGGCGACAAAGCACCTGCTCCCCGTGTTCGGCTCCACGCGCCTCAACGAGATCACGACGGCCGCGGTCAAGGCGTTCGAGACAAAGTTGAAGCGCGCCGGCTACGCGCTCGCCACGGTGAACGGCTACGTCAACGTCCTCCTCATCCTGCTTCACCGTGCCGTCGACGACTTCGATGTCATCGAAGAGTTCCCGCTCGAGAAGCGGCTCAAGCGGCAGAAGCTCGAGCCGCTCGCCCTAGAGTTCACGGACGAAGAGAGCGCGCGGTTCTTCGCTGCCTTCGATGATGAGGCGGAACTCGGCGTACACCTCGCCGTGCGGCGGACGCTCGGCGTCGTCCGCACCTGCGAGCGCTATCCGCGCGACGCTTCGGCGGCTCGAAAGCGATGGGAGCCATCCTCGGGGACTCCTGCCCCGACTGTAGCGGTATGGTTCCCACTACGGGGGCTGGGTGGACTTCGGGAGGTACGCACTAAAATGAATGCTATGCGCGTCCTCGCTCTCACGCTCCTCCTGTTCGCAGCGTCCGTCGAGGCGCAGTTCACCCAGCAGGGTTCGAAGCTGCGAGCCCAAGGTGGTTCGGCCGCGGCGCTCGGTACATCCGTCGCGCTTTCGGCGGATGGCAACACGGCCGTCGTCGGCGGCCCGGCGAGTCAAGCGCAGATCGGCGGGGTGTGGATCTTCACACGCAACGGCAAGGTCTGGAGTCAACAGGGCCCGAAACTCGTCGGTACCGGCGGGGGTAATGCCGCACGGCAAGGGTCCTCCGTCGCAGTCTCCGCCGACGGGAACACCGTGATCTTCGGGGCCATCCGGGATCGAGGATCTGAAGGTGAATTCCTCGGCGCTGCGTGGGTCTTCACGCGTGTGGCAGGTGTATGGAGTCAGCAAGGAACGAAGCTGGTCGGGACAGGGGCAGTCGGTGGCGCGGAACAGGGGTCAGCCGTCGCGCTTTCGGCGGATGGCAACACCGCGATCATCGGCGGGCCATCGGACAACGGGTCGCAGGGCGCGGCGTGGATCTTCACACGCACCGGCGACACCTGGACGCAGCAGGGGTCGAAGCTCGTCGGCACTTTCCCGTCGGCGCCGTCGGCGCAAGGATTCGCGGTCGCGTTATCCGGCGACGGGAACACCGCGATCATCGGCGGGCCACAGGGGACCGACGGCGGTGCGGTCTGGATCTTCACGCGCGCGAATGGAGCATGGGTGCAGCAAGGTCTGAGGATCATCGCGTTCAGCGGCGTCGGAAACGTCCGTTACGGCACATCGGTCGCGCTCTCGTATGACGGGAATACCGCCATCGTCGGCGGCCCCGGCGACGTGGATCGCGGCTCAGTGTGGGTCTACACACGAGCGAACAGCGAGTGGACGCAGCAGGGACCGAAGCTCTCCGGCACGAGCGAGAACCCGGGCGCAAGTCAGGGGACCTCTGTCTCACTTTCCGCCGATGGAAACACCGCAGTGATTGGCGGTCCTCAGGATCACCCGCAGGGCGGGATCTGGGTCTTCATCCGCAACGGCGATGTCTGGTCGGAGCAGGGATCGAAACTCGTCGGAACGGGCGCGGCGACTCAGTTCGGCCCGCCGTTGCAAGGACGCGCCGTTGCGATCTCCGGCAACGCAAAAACGATCATCGAAGCAGGCTCCGGGGACACCTCCGAGACCGGTTCGGTCTGGCCTTTCTCCAAAGCGGTACCGACGATCGCAACGTTCACCGGCAACGGGCAGAGCGCGCAGATCAATGCCGCATACGCGCCGCTGTCGGTCATCGTGCGCGACGCCTCGGATCAACCGTCGTCCAATGCGTCCGTCACGTTTGCCGTCCATGGGGGTCCGAGTGGCGCGGGCGGAACATTCGGATCGTCCACGACGGTGCTGACGAACGCGGACGGAATCGCCACCGCTCCGACGCTGACCGCGAACGCCACCATCGGTGGATTCACGGTCACCGCGAGCACCGCGTCCGGTCCGGCGTCAGCCACCTTTGATCTCGCGAACGCCGCCCTCCCTGCACCAACAAACGTCACCGCCACTACCACACCGCAATCGACGATCGCCGTCAACTGGACCGCGAGCAACGGCGCAACACACTACGAGGTCGAGCGTGCGCTGGACGGGGTGACGTATACGAGCCGGACGATCACCAGTGCAACGTCCTTCGTCGATAGCTCCGGCATCGGAAACAACTCCGGCTATCTCTACCGAGTCCGCGCCATCGAGCCAGGCCTCTCAAGTTTCAGCGTGCCCGACATTGCGACGGTGGTGAGCCTCACCGATCCGGCGCTCACCAGCGGAGCCACCATCAAGGCCGTGCATTTCATGGAGCTCCGCAATGCAGTGACCGTCGTTCGAGCTCTTGCGGCACTCGACTCGTACGGCTACACGGATCCCAATCTTCAAGGCGAACCGGTGAAAGCGATCCACCTCACCGAGCTGCGGTTCGCTCTCGGCGAGGCTCGCGCCCGACTCATGCTCCCGGCGGTGCTCTACACCCGTCCGACAATCACGGCAGGCTCGACCTTCATCGCAGCGACGGACGTTCTCGACCTGCGCAGCGGCGTCCAGTGAGCAAGCCACTGCGCACTACTCGGCGCGTTGTTGCTGGCGCATCCTGGTTCTGATGCGCTTGCTCACTTCGCCCAATGAAAGCGGCAATTCGCCCGGCGCTCGGACCTCGATGCGCCGCGCCTTCTAGAGCTTCCCGCTGTCAAGCCAACAGCACGCGCCGATCGGCAGGTTCGCGAGCTCCCTCGTGCGCGCGGCGATCTTCTCGCTCGGCGTGAGGTAGTCAATCTTGTCGTGCGAGCATTGCATGCAGAGGCAACCTCTTTCGCCTCCGCCTCCGCGCCGATGCCGCCGCATCTGATTCTCTCTAAAACGAATGACGACGACGGGACGCTGACGACAGCGGAGATCGGCGGCGCTCGACCTCGACCACATCCGCACGGTCGTCCTCGAGGGGTGCCGGACTGCCGCTGGCGAACGAAGTCTCATCGACCCATTTCTTGCCGCAGGTGCGGGGAACGTGGTGGGAGGTGACGACGCGGCGACGCGGGAGATGTCGATCACCTTCCATCGCTCGCTACGCGCCGGTGTCACACCGCATCGCAGCATTGCGGACGACTCAGATCGAGATGATTCGCCGCGCATCTGGGGGCTTCGCTGCAGCTTTACGGCTCGGGCTCATGACGACGGTGCATGAGCGACGATCACCACAACTGGTTTGATAGGACTCCAAGCGTTTATTGCGCAACGACGACTCACTCGCGTACGCACGACGACGACCGCGTCACGACAGGCCCAGGCCAAGCCTACCAGGCCTTCGCCGGCGTAGGTGCGCGAACGGGCGCCGCTGCAGCTGGAGACCAGGCGCGCGGTGAAATACTGGTCCGCCCGAAAACGGCCCCTGGGAGATTAGGTCCGCCTTCCGGGCCCGACCGATGTTTCAACACCGAGTTCGGCTACCATGGTCCGCATCCTGTGCGCGATAAAGATTGGGACACCCTCGTCTGGAGTCTCCAGCATCGCAACTGCATCCTGTTGCTCGGATCGGACGTCGCAGGCGTTGCTGACGGTGGCGGGTCGCTGCAGTCCGAGTTGTGCGCGGCTCTGCGATCGGAGCTGAGCACGCCCGTTTCGCCGACCGCCACGTTCCCGCACGTCGCGCAGCGCTTCAGCGACGAAATCGGCAGGAACGATCTGGAGCGGGAGGTGGCGCAGTTCTACAGGACGCGGCGGCCTCCCTCGCCCATCCATTCCACGCTCGCGTCGCTCCCGTTCTATCTCGTGATATCTGCCGCCCACGACGACCTGCTGGCCGAGGCTCTTCGCGCGCGGAACAAGCCTCCCGTGACGGCGCGGTACAACTACAAAGGCAACAATCCGGGCGTGGTCACGATGGGGCAGGTCGAGAGCCCGCTCATCTATCACCTGTACGGCCATTCAACGGAGCCCGAGTCGCTCGTCCTGACGGAAGGCGATCTGCTCGACTTTCTCGTGGCCATCGTCTCCGACGTCCCGCCCCTCCCGCACAACATCAAGAGCGAGCTGCAAAAGAAGGGGAAGAGCTTTCTGTTCGTCGGGTTCGGCATCCGCCAGTGGTACGTGCGGATCCTGCTGCACGTTCTGAAGCTCAAGCGCGCGGAGACGCGGTCTTTTGCGCTGGAACCGCCGGTGCCCCTGCCGGACGACGATCAGACGATCCTCTATTACAAGACCGGCTATCGGATCGAGGTTTTCCAGCACGATGTCGCCGAGTTCGTATCCGAACTGGCGCGGCGGTGTGCTGCCGAAGAGGCGGCGCTTCCCGCCGGCACGGCACCTGCCGTCACGCCGGACGCGCCGAAGGTCTTCATCTGCCACGCGAGCGAGAACAAGGACGTCGCGAATCAGATCCACGACCGCTTCCTGGAAGCGGGACTGAACCCGTGGTTCGATCGCGCGAGGCTCGAAGGAGGCGCGGCGTTCGATCGCGAGATCGAACAGACCCTCGGCGAGACCGACTATTTCGTGGTCGTTCAGAGCGAGGCCCTGCAGCGGAAGCCGTTCAGCTACGTGAACAAGGAAATCAGCCTGGCCCTCGACCGCCAGCGCTACGTCCGCTCGGGGTTCCGCTTCATCATCCCGGTAGTGGTCGATGACTCGCCGCTGCTCCCGGAGCTCCGCGAGTATCAGGCCGTCCCGCTCCGTTCGGGCGGCGACATCGATCAGCTGATCAGCACGATCCGGCGGGATCACCAGAGGAGACTGCGGCAGTGACTGCACCGGTTTCGTACGATCGCTATCCGGGGGCCCGGTCGTTCGCGGACTCCGATCTCGACCGGCGGTTGTTCCGGGGCCGCTCGGAGGATACGGACGCACTTCTTCATCTGATTCTCGTGGAACGCCTGGTGGTTCTCTACGGCCGCTCTGGCATGGGAAAGACTTCGCTGCTCAATGCCGGCGTTGCCGCGCGGCTGCGGGAACAGGGCTTCTTTCCCATGGTGGCCAGGATGAACGATCCGGCCAGAGGGCCGTTTCAGACCGTCATCGAGTGCGTCCAGCAGAGTGCGGCCGATTCCCGGGTGGAGCTCATCGCTCCGGACGGCGGCTCGCTGTGGCAATTTTTCCGGTCCGCGGAGCTCTGGAAGGGCGACGAGTTGCTGACTCCCGTCCTGATCCTCGATCAGTTCGAGGAGCTGTTCACCATTCACGAGCCCGCGCAACGGCAGCAGTTCATCGACGAGCTGGGAGCGCTCGTCCGAGGCAGTTCCGCGGAGGGCCGGCCGTCGCTCGGCGATTTCCGGACCGTGATCTCCATCCGCGAGGATTTTCTCGGGCATCTGGAGGAGCTCTCCGCGCGCATCCCGAACATTCTTCACAAACGGTTCCGGGTCTCGGCGCTGTCGCGAGTCGGCGCGGAGAAGGCGATCGTGGAGCCCGCGGCCGTCGCCGATCCCGGATTCGCGTCCCCCGCGTTCACGTACGAAGCCGGGACGCTGGAGGGGTTGCTGAACTTCCTCTCCGCACGGGCGGCGTCGCGGGGGCCGGGAGAGCACGATCTCATCGATCCGTTTCAGCTCCAGCTCGTCTGTCAGCACGTCGAATCGGTGGTCCGGAGCCGGAACAGCGTGCAGCCGATCGAAGTGAAGCTCGACGACCTCGGCGGCGAGAGCGGGCTGCGGCAGATGCTGCGGACGTTCTACGTGACGCGAACGAGCGAGGTCGTCAAGGGGTTCGCGCGCCAGCGGGTGGAACGGCTCATCGAGCAGGGACTGATCAGCGCGCAGGGCCGGCGACTGAGTCTCGAGGAAGGCGACATCCAGCAGCGCTTCCGCGTCTCGCCGGCGGTGCTGGGCCGGCTCGTCGCCGTCCGCCTGCTCCGCGCCGATACCCGGATCGGAAGCATCTATTATGAGATCAGCCACGACACGCTCGTCGCACCGATCGTCGCCGCCCGCCAAGCGAAAGCAAAGCACAGACGCCGGCGGATCGTGGCGGGGATCGTGGTCGCAGCGTGCCTGTTCGTCGTCGCCGTAATGGGGCTGGTCGAGCGGGCACTGGAGGATCTCGATCTGGGCATGATGAACGTACTGTCGGAGGGCGTTCCTTCGCAGGATGATGCACAACGGCCCGGCACGCAGCCGGTGCCGATCCTGGCAGTGACGAGCTTCGACGGCGACACCGTCGCCAAGGGGTTCGGCAACGGCTCGGTACGCGTCACCATCCGCCATCGCGGCCACAACGACGTGGTGTTATCGGACCGGCGCGGCAACCAGGCTGTTTCCGCGCTGAGCTTCGACCCGTTCGTCCACGATCTGGCGATCGGGCGGTCCGACGGAAGCGTCGAGATCCGCTCCCTGGAAACGTTCGCGGAGCAATCGGCTGTGCCGACGCAGGGGTTCGCCGTCAGCCAGATCATCCTGAATCTCGAACGGCGCATGGTGGCCTTTCTCGGAGACGATCAATTCCGGCTGTTCGACTGGTCGGAACGGCGCGCCCGTCCGGTGATGGCATCGTCCCTGGCGATGCTCTCGATGTCGAGTCTCGTCGCGTTCGACGGCGACCTTCTGCTGTTTCTCGATGCGCACGGCCGGTTACGCTGCCTGCGCGTCGACGGCGCCGATGCGGGAAAGGCCGGACCGTGCGAATGACTTCACGGAGCGGGCGTGGAGGCAGACGGTGCTCCTGAAGCGCCGGTACTACGGCTTCTGGACCGCGATCGCTTTTGCCGTCCTGTGCTTCGTCATCGCCGCGAGCATCTACGACCGGGGCGACGATCCCAGCGATCTCTACGACGACACGGCCAATGCCTTGTTCGCCGGCTTCAACACGCTGGCCGGGGCGCTCGCCTACCGCTCAGTGAAACAACGAAAGCTGAGCGGGCTGCCGTGGCACGGGCGGCAGATGCTGATCGAGCTTGCGGGTCTCGCCGCACCGCTGGTGTGGGTGGCGACACAGGAGAAGCCGCTCGCACTCGTTCAGGTGAAACCGTTCCCTCTGTTCATCCCGTTGTGGACGATCCTCGCTTACACCGCGGCGGCGACCGGGGCGACGCAGCCACGGCCACCACGCCTCGTGCGAAGGACGCTGATCACCCTGGGTGTCGTCGTTGCCTTGTATGCCACGAACGCCGTATACCAGAGCCGGCAGTTCACCAGGACGATGTCGCGCTCGTGGCCGCTTCTCGGCAGCGGGCTGGTTTCGATGCCGTCCCGGTTTCCGCCGCAGCGGAAGACGGACGCCGCGTCCGAGGCCGAACGAATCGCGCTGTCCCTCGGTGTGTCGATGGTCACGGCAGCCGGTCCGCAAAGCAGGGATCGCGACCAGTTCGAGGCCGTGCGACCGCTCCTCACCGGTTACATCAATGGCGCATTCGTCCAGCCGACCCGGTACGTCGGTCCGCCTCCCGCCGACCTCGCGCAATACCTCGACCTCAATCGAAACGCGCTGGATGATCTGCGCGATTTTCTCCTGACCAATGACCCTGTCGCCTGGGAGCTGGACCTCACGAATCCGCGGAACTTCTTCGCGCTCCCCATGAGTCTGCGCGGTCACCTGGACATTCATAGGCTTTTCGTGACATCCGCCCTCCTCTCCCTGGCCCGCGGGGAGAGCGGTAGGGCATCGGAGTTTCTCCGGGCCGCGACGGCGTGGTCCCTTTCTCTGCGGCAGCGTCCGGAGCTGATCTCCCGATTGATCTACTTCGCTGAAGTGCGCGACATCCTCGGCGGTATCCTCAAACTGCCACCCCCCTATCCGGCCTGGTCCGCCGGCATTCGCCGCGAGGACATGCGCGCGCTGATGAGCGAGGGCCTGGCGTACGAGAACTGGATGTGGGTTCAGGCGATCCTGATTCCGCCCCGGTTCCACACCGAGGACGCCGCCGGCAAACGCACCTTCCGGTTGGACGGATACGGAGTGTGGCGCTGGATACTGCGGCCGCTCCTGCTGCAGTCGCAGCGGCACACGATCGAGACGGAGCGCGCGATTCTCGAACAGTTCGTCCGCCTCGCGGATTGCCGGACCGAGTCCACCAGTATCCTCACCGAAAAGTTCTCCTCTCGCTACGGTTTATGGCTGTCGTACGGCGTGTTCTTCGGTCAGACCAGCACGAACCTCGCAACGGCCTGGACTCGTGCGCTGGGCGTCGCCTTGCGATCCGAGCTGGCTTCCGTCGTCGATCGCAGCAGTGTGCAGCCGGCGGCCGGCGAGAAGATCCGCTCGACCGTTTGCCGCGACATGGACTGGCTCGTGAGCTCCCGCGCCGACGGCCTGTCGTATGTCAGCCTGACCCTCACCTCGACAGGCCCGCAGCCGGACGTCCGTCCCGCAATCCTGACCTCATTCATGGCGCCGCCGCTCGAGCACGTCCAGAGCCTGGCCGCTCCTGAGGCGGCGGCCGGCGCGGAGCAGATCGTGGAAAACGGCGGCTTCGAAGAAGAAGGCGCTTCTCCAGGCGAGGCAGATTCCTGGTCGATCGAGGATGCGGATTCCGAAAATGGTCCGTCCCGACTCGGCCCGATCCGGCAGCCGGCGTGGACCGGCGCCGGAACGCCGGCGTATGCGCCGCGGAGCGGCCGCTGGTTCGCTCTTCTGAACGCGAATGGCGAGACGAACGCTCGCCTGACACAGAGGTTTGAGATCCCCGAGAATGCCACGACCGCGGTTCTCACCTTCTCGGTGCGGGCCGACGGGTCGCGTCCCGGCGTCACATGGCTGGAGGACACGCTGGAGGTCCGCCTGACGGGCGCAATGACCAGTGACTCGACGACCGAAGCCGTCCTGGACGTCCTCCGGGGACGCGACGCGGGTGTCGGCAGCTACAGCTATCAACGCCGCAGCTATGCGTTCAACGTCGCGCCCTGGCGCAAGCAGCAACTCACGCTGGAGTTCATCACGCGCGCGGTCCGGCCCGGATCTCCACATACCGTCTTCCTGCTCGACGACGTTGCCGTCACGACTCAGTAGTCGCTCCACTCGTGGCCGCGGCGGATCTGGGCGTACATCTCGTCCATCAGTTTCGCGGTCGCGTCGTCGTCCACTTCCCAGAGCGCGGCGATGACCTGCTCGGCGCCGGCGAGGAGGAAGGCCCAGGCCAGGCCGACCAGCCCCTCGCCGGCGTAGGTGCGCGAGCCGGCGCCGCTGCAGTTGGAGATCGTGACCAGGCGCGCGGTGAGGTGCTGGTCCAGCCGCGAGTCGTCTTCGCTCTGGCGAAGATTACCGGAGCGGGCCCCCGCGATCACCGCGCCTTGAACGCGTAAGCCGCCAGCACCGGGAGTGTCCCGACCGCAAGCCCAAGCGCCATTCCCGCAAGGCCTGCAAGGCCGACGTGCAGGCAGCCGGCAATGCCCAGCGTGACGGTGACGCTCAGGGCCGCGATCCAGAATCCCGCGCTCGGTCGTTCGTCGAGGAAATCGCGCCGGAATCGTGCGAGGCTTCCCCCGGCCAGGCAGAGAGCCGCGACAAATCCGCCGGCGATCGACGCCGCCGGCAGTAACCCGCAAATGAGCGTCGAGCAAATTGGAGCAATCCAACTCGTCACGAACGGGAGCAGCAGCGGACCGAGGCCAGCGATCAGCCCGACGTTCGCGCCGCGTGCGAAGTCCTGTCCGCGCCAGTTGAAGAGAACCACCAGCGCCGCAACCGCGGCGATGACGAAGAGCATCAGCGCCCCGCGCCCTGTCGCCACGCAGGCGTAGAGCGGCACGAACGTAAAGGGAAGAACGAGCAGCGCCCGGCGCACGCCTTTCTTCACCCTGCCGCGTTCGTACGCGTGGCGGGCAGCCGTCAGAAGCATCGCGTCATTCATGTCGGAGCCTCCACGCCGCGAGCATTCGCGCCCGTGCACGCTGCAGCCGTTTGCGGAACCCTGCGCCGACCGTTCGTTCGTCGCGTGCATAGCGCAGCAACGCGTCACGGTCTTCGGGTCGCAGTGTCGCAAGCGTCTGGCCGATCGCCGCCGCGAGATCGGCCGCGATCGCTTGCTCTTCCGGGCTGACTTTATCCAACCGCAGGTCTGCCGCTTCATCCAACCCGCTCGTGTCGCGCCGCCGCCACGCACGACGGCGCACCGTGCGAATCTCCCACATCGCGATTCCGATCGCCCACGCGACCGCATCGCGTTCCGGGTCGAACTCGAGCGCCCGTTCGAACAGTTTCAGGAGCGCGTTCTGCGCGGCGTCATCGACATCGATCGCCGGCAGGTAGCGCTCGGCCAGCGCATGCACGACGGGCCACAGGCGGGCAAACACGGGCTCGAACGCCTGTCGATCGCCGTCCGCGAGACGTGTCAGCTCGCGCTGCAGCTCCGCGCGCGCGTGCGCGTCGAGGGTCACCGGAACAGTTCTCCGGTTGCGCGGCCTCGCCGCCGGTGGTCAGCGTTGGGCATTTTGTGCATTTTGTGCCGCAGGAGCGTCCGCCGCCCGCGCCGTCCGCTTCGCTCGTGCCGCCATCACGTTCTGAATCTCCCGCCGTGCCTCGCCGAGGTCTTTCCGAAACGCCGGCTCCTGCATCAGGCGATCGACGAACTGCCGGGCGAAGATGCGTCCCGACTCCGAGTCGCTCGCGAAGTGCACGCCGAGAATCTCACGCGAGTAGGCCATGTCGCGGGCGTTCCGAAGGAAGAGGTCGTGCTGCTCCGGAAGCAATAGCTCGTAGACGTAAGCCGCAACCCACGAGTTGCTGGAGTGGCCGCTCGGATACGCTGGAAAGTTCGGCGTCTCGAGATTCTTCAAGCGCGGCTCGATCATGTAGGGTCGCACGCGATTGAATCGGAACTTCGCCGCCCAGAGGTAGTAGCTCGCGTCGGACCAGACTCGCGCCATGAAATCCGCGGTAACCGGCAGCGATTCAGGGGAGAACCATGCGCCGAGCTGATGGCCTATGTGGAAGAGGTTCTGCCGCATCCGCGGCCAGTCCTGGTCTTCCGGACGAACGCTCAGCCGGTAATAGACGCCGGCCAGCTCGTGACTGTACGCGATCTCGTCGGGCGTTCGGCGCGCCTGCAGCTCCAGGAGATGGTCGAGCTCTGCGCGTGTCTGCTGCGAGCTGTTGGCCGGAAACTCGGGCAGGTGAAAGGCCGTCGGCGGTACGTCGAGGTAGGCCGGCTTGACGTCGAGCACCTTCAGGTACGCCGGGCTCATTGCGGCGAGCGAGAACTGCTGCCGATCGAGTCCATGCTGCTCGGCTCGTGGCTCGCCGCTCATCGCTGCGATTCGCTGATAGTGATCGAGAGCGCCGGCAGCCAGTGTCCGCGGCGCGGTCGTGCCGACCGTCTCGGCGCGCGTGGCGCAGCCGGTGCCGTCGTCGCCGCTCGCCGCGGCCTTCGTCTCCGAGCGCCTACAGCAATTCGCCTGTGCCGCCTCCGGCTGGGTACACCCTTCGGACATCGGGGCATGGGCCGCGTTCACGATCGAGAAGGAGAGGGCAACGATGAGGAGGAGCCGCGTCGAGAGACGTGCAGCCGGGATGGATGGCGACATGGGTTACGTCCTTTCCGTCGCGCGGTCGTTCGCACCACGCTACTCCTCTAGGCGCGGGGCGCACCTGCCGTGACAGCTCGCCATCAACGTTCGGTTACAGCCGCACTGTTCATGACTTGCGACCACCAGCCGACCAGAACCACCACGCCGGCAACCCCGTCAGCAGGATGGCCAGACCGATGGCGCTGTTCGCCGGCGATTTCACGAACGTCCCGATCACGACCAGCCAGCACGCGGCCACGAAGAGCAACGTCGTCACCGGATGCAGCGGGGTGCGGAAGCCGGCCGCCGGTAGGCCGCGGCGGCGGAAGATGACCAGGGCGAGGCCGGTCAGGCCGAAGAAGATGAAGTCGACGGAGACGACGTAGTTGAGGATCTGGTCGTAGGTGCCGGAGAGGGCGATGACGATGGAGACGGCGATGCCGGCGGCGATGATCGTTGCGCCGCGTTCGCCCATGACCAGGCGCATGATGGAGGCGGGGGTGGGCGTCGCGGCGAGACCGTCTACGCCGAGGACGCGCAGGCAGACGTAGTTGACGCTGAGGTAGACGGCAATCACGCCGGTCACTCCTGCGAGCAGGCCATGGGGTTCAGGTGGTCGGGGGTTCAAATCCCCCCTGCCCGACCAAACACACCTCCCCCACAAGCCACAACAACTTACGCGTCTCGCCCGCAGAGCGCGAAACCCCTCAACCAGCGCGCTTGGTAACTCTTCGGCACTTCACGCCGGAGGCACAGAGTCAAGTGCGATCCTATCGTTGGAGGTATCAACAACGCATGGATCACGAGACTCTGATTTCGCGTATCGAGATCGCCGGCGAGCTCGGCGTGCAATCCCTGATCATCGCGCATTGGGAGAGAGCGGGCTGGTTTCCCGGCCGAAGATGAACTCTCGTCCGGGTAGTGCGCCAGCTCGGGGAACGTCTCATCCGTGACCGCGGTCACGCGCGCCGCTCCGGCACGCTCAGCCGGGTCGGGGTGACCGTCGAGATGGCAATCCCGCGCTCGTCGCGCATCCACCGCAGCAGCCGGTCGAGCCGCGCGGCGGCCGGCCATGGATCGCCGTGGGACGGATGCACGTTTTGGGTGCCGTCGAAATAGGCGTCTCCCGACATGTCGACGCCGCAGAGGACGAGCTCCCGCGCGCCAAAGTTGTACGCGAGCTGCACCGCGCACGCCGAGACCGACGCGCCCATCCGGATGAAGCCGTCCACCGGATGCACGCGCTCCTCGTGCAGCGGCTCACCGGCACAGTCGTACACGTAGCAGGCCTTTTTCGGTGTGAGGGTCGGCGCCTCCTCGACCGCGCGGCTGCCGAAGACGCAGACGCCGTCGAAGCGTGCGTCCGCTTCTGCGAACCAGTCCTGCTGCGTGTGGTTCATGAGCCAGACGCCGGCGCGCAGGCCGGGGATGAGCACCGCCTTGCTGACGGCGATCACGTGGCAATCGACGGGGATTGCGTCGTAGTGGCCATGGCCGTTCGGCCCCGGTGCGACGATGCAGACGCGCTCCGGCAAGCGGAAATCAGAGCCGAACAGCGGGACGAATTGCGTCATGTCGTAATTATTTCACAACCGTCTTTGAGCGAGCGTCCTCAGTGAGAGGATGCGCCGCGACAAATAGAGCCGGACAAGTACGATTGCCTGTCCTCCACCACGTCTCGTAATTTCTTCACAGATGACATGAGGCGCGCCGCGTCGCCGTCGATGAAAAGAGTGGCGAGAGCGGGCCAAGCTGCGTACCTTCGACAGAGCTGTAGGCGGTCGTGTCCAAGGTCGTTCTAAGTTTGCCGA
>Ga0190270_10000112_pt1 | contig 35279 bp, 17 predicted proteins | sample Popmic320T_FD_133748 | JGI IMG/M metagenome (GOLD analysis project Ga0190270, IMG submission 133748) | Populus adjacent soil microbial communities from riparian zone of Weber River, Utah, USA - 320 T | ecosystem: Environmental > Terrestrial > Soil > Riparian zone | place: USA: Utah | collected...
GGCGGAGGCGGCTCCGGCGGAGGCGCGAAGTTAGTGCGAAGTTGTCGTGTTAGTCCTCGAGTGGTACCCAGAAAATCGTCCGCGTATTCGAAACGTTCGCCGTTAGCGGTTGGGGCCGTGCCGCCTGCCAGACTCATGCCCGTTGCCGGTTGTGCCACCATTTCCCAATGAATCCTTGCGGTCGTCGAATCCAGCATCATCACTAAAGGCGCCCGACTATAAAGCTGCGTGCGAAGGTCGGGCGGCATCAGTATCCCCTCAAGAAAACGACCTCGCTCAAGTTGCATTGAAGGTTTCTGCTCACCTGCAAGTTCGTCGTTAGCTTGCCAGACCAGTTTCGAGTCAATCACAGTGTCACGCTCGGGGACAGAAGCGTTTTCCGTTATTGCGCCAAAGCGATAAGTCTTCCCGTCCTGGTCCAGGCTGAGCGTAACGCGTGCCGGCACGGCGTGCACCTCGTCGTCCTCGTGCGCGTTTCGCTTAAAGGTTCGATCTAATTCTGCCCGCGCCGCTTCGTAGCCTTTTTGCTTGAGCCCTTCAATCTTCGCCTTGCTAAAGTTTTCGTAATGAATTTCAAATCCGGTCTTGTTCTTAGCGTGACGGTCGCGCTCCCTGGAGATTAACCCATCAAGGCGGATAACCTTGCGTGGGTCACGCTCGACAAAAGTCACGCGATGCAACCTTCTGCCCTCGTCAAATTTTGAACCGCTTACGGCGCGCCTAATACCGGTCAGCCAACCTGACACAGAGTCGCGCATTCCCAGATTCCCCTCCCCGGCGCCGATAACCACAGTCGCGAGATGAAAACAGTTGAGACGTCCAAGCGCCCAACATAACTCTCGCGCCAGCACTGACAACTCCGGGACACCGAAACGCCCAGGCTCACTCATGCCGGCGAGCGCGATCAGACGTCCGCTCGTTCCCGATTTGCGGCCCTTCGCCGGACGAGGATCGGGCAGAATGAAAGGCTGACCTAGTTTGCCGTGAATTATGCCGCGGTCGGTGTACTGCGTCAGGATCAGATCCTGCTTTGCCTCAGAAAACGTATCGCTTAGTTTTCGGCCGAGCAGCGCACTGCTGACTGCGTAGTCCAGGCTGAGCTCGGCGGCCTGCGGCCGCACACCAATATAGTGGCCCACGGAGATGACATCTATCGCATGCCTTTTCTTGCTCGTGATGCTTTCGTAGTCGATCTTGTCGATGTCGCCATGCACCAGTCCAATTTCAATCTCGGCTGAGCCGATACCGGGATCGTCTTCAGAATCCACTTCTCCCTCAAAGTCACCGTCCCCGCGATGACTGAGGAATCCGCGCGTGAGGGTCTCCTCGACTTTCCTCTCTTCGGGACTAACCAACCGCGGGCAATTCATCTCTGTTTCTATTTCATCGATGCCCGGCTCGTCAAAGTCAGAATCAGAACGAACTCCGCGTGTTCCCATGCGCCTGAGAGACAGCAGCAACTGTTCCTCATCGCTGTGTTGGTTTGCGTCGTATTGCTTTCTCAAATTCTCCTGGCTCGGCGCGGCCGCTCGCACGGCAGGTAGCTCTGGAAGCAGCGCGTCTGTCTCTCCTGTCTCGAGTAATTCATCGAGCGCGGCCAGAATCTTTGAATTTGTGCTGAGGTTACCGTGGTCGTCCTTAATATAATAAGTTTTTACCTGCTGCTTTTTGTTTGACGACCAAAGCATACCGAGCGCATGTGGAACACGACCATCACCATCCTGAGTTAACACATAGCCTTCCGTCTTGTGCAGTTTTTTCCAATCTCTCACACCGCTGAAGGTCGGTTGATCGTAGCCGGCGACGTAAATCATTCGATCAAAATCGACCGTGTCGCTCAGCAGGGAATGATGCGCGCGCGCATTATTGAGGTGTGGCTGCGATACCGTGACGTTAAAAGCGCTATAGCTTCCGGAGTTGTAGAGGCTTTCAATCTCCGGCATTACCAATGGTGAAGGAAGCATCTGATAGGAGCCGACGAATGAATTGAACGTGTTGAGAAGATCGGGCAGGTCGTGTCGAAGATCGATCAAGGCTACTTTTCTAACCAGGCCCTCCAGCCCCGTGATCACCTGCGGAATCGCAAACGAACCGTGGTTGGGTGTGCCGAGCATGACGAGCCTGCCGCCGGCTTTTCCGTTGCCTTCCTTATCCAACATCGTCTTCCAACGGTTGCCATACTTTTGGATGAACGTGCGGGCGACGAGTCCACCCATGGAGTGGGCCACGATGTGGACCGGGGCATTCGTGGCAAACCAGCTGCCCATTTTCATGTTCAGCTCATCAGCGGCGAGGTCCAGGTCTTTCCTCCAGTCAAACCAGAAGGCTTTCACATTCCAGTTTTCAGAGAGCGACAAAAGCATCTCACCGTAATAACGCTTCATGATTCCGGTGGCCGCGACTTTGAATTTCTGATTTGCTTCCGTGCGGCCATCGTCGCTCAGTCGCAGACGGTCGAGCCAGCCGCGCATGATTCGAAATGCACTCACCCAGGTAAGGTCACCGCTGCCGCCGCTGCTGACGCTCAGCTCACCGCCCATGATGCCGTGGATGACAACTACGTTACCCTTCGGCTGACTACGGAAACCGCGTCCCACCTTTCGCTTCAGGGCCATGCTGTGCATCCGCTGATATCTCGCGTCGCCGAGATGCGCCCGCAACGCCTTCTCCTCGTCGAGCGTCGGGCGCACAAGTATGTTTGCCAACTCCTCCGGACCGGCTGATTCCACTCTGGCGATGAATGATCGTTCGTCAAACATTTTGGCTCTCTCCTTGTGGGGTGACCTCATCGAGAATGATGAAGTAAAGGGTGGTGAGTTTTTGCCCAGTCTGTGAAATGAAGGTTTAGAAGCCGACGCCATCGACGGCAGCGTATTTGACACGGCACCTGGAACTCGAGGGTTGCATCTCCTTCTGAGACCGCGGGCGTCTCGCCCGCATCGGTTCCTAAGAATAATTCAGAGTTTGAGAACGAGATGGCCTACGGTGCGGGCGAGACGCCCGCGGTCCCAGTGCAGGCCGTTTGCGCTCAGCGACTGATAACTACGGACCCCGGAGGCAAACCTTTAGGGTTGACAACGGTGATCCGCGACCCGATACCGCTTTAGAACATCTCGCTTATACGCTCCGCAAAATTCCCTGTCAATACTGTCCCAGATGATGAAAGCGTTAAGCGTTTGTGAGCAAATCAGGGCCTTTTCGTGGCCCGTTTAAGATGTGTGGGCCCTTTTTAGCCTTGCCATGCATTAATAGACCAACTATCATGACGCTTCTGGCAAAACCAGAGGTTATTTATCGGAAACCTCGGTATTTATAAGGATTTCAAACTGTTTTTATGAGAGCAGGCGTAGGGAAGTTTCTGCGCGTGAGGAGAGCAGACTTTGTTTAGTGATCAGTTTCGGCGAGGCGAATCAGACAAGGGCAAACTAGCGGGCGCGAAGAGTTCGAAGTTGTTGTCGAACCTTTCAGACGTGGCCTGGAAGGCATTTCAGTCAGTAAACAGGCGTCTGCCCGAAGGCGAAGCGATTCGTCCGACCTGGGCGCCCGGTCCCCTGCTGAAATCATACGAACGAAGCGCACCACCGCTCGGCTTCCCCAGAGAGACCGATAGCCTCTGTCCACGCTGCGTTAAGGAAGTCCGCACCGCCGTGATCTCCGGCGAGACTCCTCTCGAAACTTTGATGTATGAGCACCCGGGCGAAATCAAGGCACAGATCCTTGAGGAGAACGGCCAGGTGGTTATGCGCAAGACGTGCCCCAAGCACGGCGAATTCGTCGATGTGATGGCCACTGATCCGGCGTTCCTCGAAAGAATTGAATCCCTTTTCTTTGGCCGCGACTTTCGCGTTGCCGAGGATAAAGACGTCCATCGTCATGGCACATCAAACATCAAATTCGGCCGCGGCGCCGTTTTGACTGTGGATCTGACCAACCGCTGCAACATGATGTGCAACCCATGCTTCATGGACGCGAACCAGGTTGGTTATGTGCATGAGCCTACGTTTGAAGACACGAAAGCAATTCTCGACCGCGCAGTCTCATTCAAGCCGAAGCGGCAGGTGATCATCCTCTTCTCCGGCGGTGAGCCTACGCTTTCGCCTTACTACCTTGAGGCTGTTGCCTACGCAAAGAAGATTGGCTTCTACCGAATACTCGCAGCGACGAATGGTATTCGTTTCGCGGAAGACATCGAGTTTTGCAAAGCCGCGAAGGCCGCCGGTCAGCATGGCGTGTACTTGCAGTTTGACGGCGTTAGCGAAGAGAAGAACGCACACCGCGGCGTCGGCAACCTGTTTGATGTGAAGCAACAGGCGATTGAAAACCTGGCCCAAGTGGGAATCAAGGTCACTCTGGTAACCACGATCGTCAACACCATTAACAACGACGGCATTGGCGCCATCGTAGATTTCGCCGCCAAAAACATCGACAAGGTTCAGACTATTGCCTTCCAGCCAGTTTCTTTTACCGGCCGCGACGAAGACGTTACGGATGCTGTTCGTATTCAGCAACGCTACACACTCGCGGGGATGACCCACGATTTGAAGGACCAACTCCGCGGGCAACTGCAACCGCTTCGGGATTGGTTTCCGCTGTCCTCTTACTCGGCCTTTACCAGCGTGATGGATATGCTGCAAGGCGCTGACGCGCCCTGGGGATGGTCGTCGTGTAACTGCCATCCAAACTGCGGCATCTTCACGCTGATGGTGGTGAACCGAAATACGGGCGAGTTTAAATCGCTGTTTGAGTTCTTCGACTACGAGCAGTTTATGAAAGATGTCGCCACGATCACCGATACGGCGCGCGGGAAAAAGCTTTCCTACGCCCAGCTCGGCATGGCGATCCTGCGAAACTTCAACCCCGAACAAGCGCCGGAAGGATTTCCTATTTCGCAGATTTTGAATCTCTTCAAGCCATCGTCTACAAACTCGAGCTCGGATCGGAACGATCGCATGAAAGCCGAGAAGGCCGAAGACCCGAGCGATATCTGGCGCGTGCTCTGCGTTGAAGGCATGTGGTTTCAGGACCTCTTCAATTACGATTTCCGCCGCACGGAGATGTGCGTCATCCCATATGGCACTCAGGAAGGCGAGATTTCCTTCTGCGCTTACAACACGGGCGTGGGCTGGCGGCAAATCATTGAGAACATGCACAAGACCGCGAACCTCGCAGACTGGTATCAGGAAAATGAGCGTCACCCGGTCTACGCCGCGGGCCACGACGTCCCAGGCATATCAAAGAAGCACTCGCTTAGCCTGCCTATCATCCAAGCCGTGCTGGCAGAGGATGCAGATGAAAAGCCCACGGTCGTTTCTCCGTATCTGATAGAGGAAGAAGAGACCATATCCGTCTAACTTGATTTTGAAATAGCATTCACGCCAACACTGTTCTCCCCAGTGGCGTCTCCAAGGTAGAGCTGCTGCCAATACTCCGTAATTAACGAACGAGTCTGCGCCGTGCTACAGGTGTTCAGAGTACAACCTTCAGGTTGCGATCTTCGCGACCATTCACCCTGGCATTAAGGGACTTCTTCGCCACGACGCAAGCTAAGGCTTGTACTCTATACGCCTGTACCCTCACTGATTCTTTTTGCCTCACATTACCTTCGATTCCGCGGCATTGTGGTTGCTCCGCAACTAGTATTGATCGAATACCTCAGCCAGGAGTTAACCATGAAAAGCCTTGTCCTTCTGCTGTTTGCGGTGGTTTTGTGTGAAACGACTCTGGTAGCCCAGAGTTCAACACCTGCGCCAGTCGCAATCGAAAATATCCAACAGTCGCAATCTGCCAAAGCCGTGGAGGCCGTGCCACCAGTAAACCCGGAGGCGCCGGTTAAACCGCCTGTTGTGGTTAAGCTGCCGGCAGGTACGGCAATCGATGTCGAAGCGGCTTACACAGTGAACTCGCTCTATGTTAAATCCGGAGAACTGCTTAGTTTTCGGGTCCTGATTCCGGTAACTGTTAACGGTGTAGTCGTAATCGAAAAGGACGCTCTTGTGACGGCCCGTGTGACAGTTGCCAAGCGAGGCGGACACTGGGGCAAAGCCGGACGTCTCGCCTGGAGCATGCAGGACGTCGTTGCTGTCGACAACACGCGTGTTCCCCTCGCCCCGGAAACTTCGGTGCGAAACCCTGAATGGTTGTTACTCAAAGCGAAAGGCAATAAGAACAAGGAGACCGATATGGGTCAGGGCAGCGTCAAGGGAACGAGTCACGGGAAGGAAGTTGCGACCAGGACAATTATCGCCGCAGCTATATTTCCCCCGCTCGCTCCGCTTGCACTCATGCATGGATTTAGACGCGGAGAGAATGCGGTGCTGCCTGAAGGCAAGCGCTTCGTGGTGGTGATTAGGAATGATTCAAGCGTAGCGGGCAAGGAACAGTAATCGGAATCGATCTGGCGGGCGTTCGACGTTTCACCGCTTCGGCCGCGAAGGTAATTCAAATCAAGACGCAGATAAATACTGAACAGACGTTGGAGACGCTTAAGTTCACGTCTTGAATCCGATTTCTTTCTTAACTGCTTTCGGCAGCTGCTGCAAAATCGTCTTGGGTAGTTGAATCAGACTGGCCTCGATATTTGCCAGCCGCTGTTCAATTTTATCGAACCGATCCTCAGCCTTGCGCTGCCATTCCTCGGTCTTGCGCTGCCATGCCTCCGTTCTCTGTTGCCATTCCTTAAGCGCGAGTCGCTCTTGATCATTGCGGGCAATCTGCTCCACGAATGCAGCTTGGTTTCGAATGAGCAGAGCCATGGCTTCTTCAAGGTGGTTATTCCTGGCGACAGGTCTTCGGGCTGACATATTCAAAAGTCTACCATCCTGAAACGCATACGACCACAACGCGCAACTCGGGCGGTGATCAAGGCATTACCAGGTTTCTTGTAAGGCATTACTGCGCCTCCTTGGAGTGCGTCGCCTTGTCGGCGCTTTGGCCTGTGGCGGCTTGACGCCACGCCCTTCGCCGCAGGCGTCTCGATGCCTGGAAAGACTTCTAACGTAACGTGTTGCGACAAGTCGCAACTGACCAAAGCGGCGCCTGGCCGGCGCACTCCAAGGAGACGCTCCTCGTTTCGGGTCCTCTTCAATTGATGATAACCGGCCGCTCACGCATAATGTCCGGTGATGTCTTTAACTGTAAAAGCCCGTCGAATGATGCAAGCCGCGCGTTTCTTCGTTTTTGGCTTGCCCAAATACGCTGTCGGTTCAATCGATGTCACCAATCGCTGCAATCTCCGGTGTGAGCACTGTTACTTCTTCGCTGAAGATCACGACAATGAAAAAGAGCTGTCAATCGACAAATGGATTGAGAAGCTCGAGGCCATGAAGGCGGACGGCCATCCCATGATGCTCTGCACCTGGGTTGGCGGCGAGCCGATGGTGCGCAAGCAACTGATCGAGGTGGGCCGACACTATTTCAAACACAACACCATCGTTACTAACGGCACGATGCCATTGCCAGACTGGCCCAACTGCACCTGGGTCATCTCAATCGACGGGACCGAAGAAGCTTTCGCGCGGATGCGCGCACCGGGCATTTATCAGAAGATCAAACAGAACGTCATTGACAATCCCGAGCTGAACATCCAGATATCCTGTGTGCTGACAAGCATCACCAGGGACTGTGTCGAAGATCTGGTGAAAGAATGGGGACCGCTCGCCCGCGGTGGAATTATTTTTGACTTCTTCACGCCCGTCACCGGACTAGACGAAGCGCTGTGGCTCGACTGGCCCACCCGCGATCGCTTAATTGATCACATTCTCGAGTTGAAGAAGAAGTATCCGGGCGTGATAAATATGATGGACTCCACCCTGGAGCTGATGCGTTCTGAAAACGCGAAGCGAGTCACGGACAATTGCGAGTTTCGGCTCAAAGCTTTTGCCTATGGGCCAACCGGAGAGAACAAAGGTAAGTGTATGATGGGAGACAACGCCGACTGCGATCGTTGCGGCTGCGTGGTTCCTTTTCACATGGCCACCATCAGCAACCGCCGGCTTATGCTGAAAGAATCACTGAAACGTCTCACGACCACACCCACCGTCCAGCCTACTTCAAACTGACCCCGCCGCCTTACGCTTGTGCACCGTCACTCGACTCATGCGTGCCTGTCGGCGCCGGCTTCTGAATTTGGCGTAACTGCGCCACTACATCACGCAAGCGAATCGCCAGCTCTTCGATGGTTTCCGCTCGTTTGCGTGCCCGGTCGCTTAGCTCTTCACGCAGCAGCAACTGCGCCTGGCCCAACACACCGGCCAGTGGGTTATTGATTTCGTGTCTCACTCTCGCGACGAGGTCCGCGACTTCATTCAGCCGTTCCTCATATTCCAAGGCCAGCGCGCGCGATGTCTCTGCGGAATTGTTGTTGCGCGATTGGGTTGGTGATGTCTGGTTGTCGGGGTCAGTCATTTTACTCCCATCTCTTCAAAACAATTTTCAATGTGTGGGAGTCGGTGTCGACGGTCAGGGTCATGGGAGGTTAAACGGCGCTAATAGTAAATGGTAAATTGTAAATCGTAAATAGTAGATATTCGCAGTCGTACACTGCTTGTTCTATACGGAGGGTATGTCAGCAGCGTTGAAGCTCTGACGTTATGTGTTTCTGCCGAATAATCGCGGAAAAGCAAAGTACGCAGAGTTTGCGCCAACGAAGGACTTCGAAGTTTGCTTCAACCCGCCTCCGCCTACCATTTACAGTTCACGATTCACCATTCACCATCGGGCGTTTGACAAAGAAAACCCGAGCACTTAAATTGAAATTCTCCTTGCTGGGAGGTCGTCTAACGGTAGGACTGCGGACTCTGAATCCGCCTATCGGGGTTCGAATCCCTGCCTCCCAGCCAAATATTTTCAGTGAGTTACGGTAGCCGCCGCCGCCACTACTCGTTCCTCCATTACCAGGTTTAAGCGAGCGCGCAGCAGCATCAATTGTAACTTGAAATAGCCTCCGCGAACTTATTGGTTTCATTTTCGCGGAAAGTAGAATCTACCTCAATTCATTCTTAAATTGTTACCCGCCAGCATGAGGGGTTAGAACGGATAACTAAATTGCCAATTCGGAGGCAACGGAGTACGTCCGAATCGCTTCTCTTCTTGTTCATAGCTCGCACGCGCGTCTGATTCGCTCTCACCCAAATAGATCATTCGCTGCTCAGCAGTCAGAGAAGCTGACGACAGGGTTCTAAGGTACGAAACGAGATCGCGCCAGCTTGTTCTCCATATCCTCGCCGTGCCGTCCTCGGATGTCGTTACTATGCGTGACCCGTCGAACGAAAAATTCGCCCAAGTGATCATTCCCTGATGACCGTACAGAGTTACCGGTCTGCCGCTGCCATCTGTCCGCCAAATGCGAACTATTCCATCGAGACCTCCTCCGGTAACAATGCGCTCGCTGTCGGGGCTAAAAGCTAGCGCAATTATGGAGCCGATGTGCGCCACGTCAGAGGTGGAACGCAGAACAGTGGGCTTGCCTTTCCCATCCGCGTTGTAGGCCCAAGCCCGACCCGCGCTCGAGGTGATAACAAACTTTCGACCATCAGGACTGAACGCACAATTTTCAAGCCCGTCCTTGCCAGGGTTCGCGCCTTGAATGACGATCGGATCCCCACTTCCATCACTTTTCCAAAGCCGGGCCGTGCCATCGTCTGACACTGTCAGCACTACGGAACCATCCGGGCTAAACACAGCGCGAAACACGGTCTCTGTATGTCCTTTTTTTCCTGCCAGAGAGATAAAACTTCCCGAACCATCCGTATTCCAAACCTGCACCGCGCCATCGTCATACGCCGTCACAACTCGGCCGCCATCGCGGTCGAATTCAGCGTGCCAGACACTTCCGTGCTTAGCCCGCAAAACGATTTCACTATCTCCACTCGTGGTCCATAAAAAGGCATTTCCACTGTCGGACCATGCAAGCACCTTTAATCCGTCGGGACTAAACTGCACGCCCCGCAGTTTATTCTCCTGAGCGTGAAACTGCCTCTTCAAAATCGGACCGCTTGAGTTTGCTAAATCCCAAAGTGTGGTAGTACCCGTATCCTGTGCAACGGCCAACTGCGTCCCTGATTTGTCAAAGGCCAATCCTTTGATAGCTCCGGCGCTTCCTTTCAACTCAACTTGATTCGAGAGATCACTTATATGCCAGACGCGGGTGATGCCGTCGCTGGAACCGCTAGCTACCTTTCTGCCATCGGCGCTCAGGCAGGCTGAATACACCGGTTTGTCATATCGCAAAATGAGTGGTTCAGTCCGAGGCAACAGAGGCCATATGCGAGCGCTTCCGTCGTCACCACCTGTTACAAGCTGAGTATCGTCTTTGCTAAAGGCAACCACATCAGCACCCTGAACGCCGCGCAGTTCAGTCGTGTCGCCATCGTAGCCAACGTTCCAGATTCGCACTATACCGTCATGAAAGAGTGAGACGATTCGTAAGCCGTTATGGGAAAACCGAGCGTAACTTGCGCCTATAGCCGTGTCCTCTCGAATAGGCTTGTCCTGGCTCAGATCCAGGGAAAAATAACGGACCGCCACATCAAGTATCTTTTTTTGTTCTCCTGTTTGAGTGCTCCAAAGCCGTATCTTTCCATCTGAACACGAGGATACTAACTGGGTGCCATCGCCATTGAAATCTACTGAGTTAACGCTGTCATTGTGGGCAAGAGTGACAGACACGTTGTTTTCAAGACGCCTCACCAATACCTTGTCAGCGAAAACTACGGCGACATGCGAACCGTCCGGGCTAAAAGTCACTTTGTCGAGCAGGTCTTCGGGAAAAGTTTCATCGTCCTCTTTCGCAGAACGCAGCACCTGTTTTATCGCCTGGTTTCCCTGCTTGTCATATTGAAAACTCCAAACTGTTACATCACTGGCTGCAACCCACCCTGCGAGAGATGAAGCGCTAAACCAAAGGCGCACAACTTTGCGGTTGTTTGGAATCGAGAGCGCTCGTTTTTCGGCTCCCTTGATATTCCACAGTTGGCCCAACCCGGTTTCAGAGATAGTCGCCACCCATTCTTTATCAGCGGAGAACTGCGCGCTCAGCACTGCGCTCTCATGTTCAAACACCCGAGATGTATCCCCTCGGTGCTCGCCCCACACTCGGGCTGTCTTATCTTTGGAAGCCGTCGCGATCATCGAACCATCAGAGTTGAACTGCGCATCGGTCAGCCCGTCTGTATGGCCTCGTAGAATAATCGGGTCACCCTTTCCATCGACGGGCCATAGTCGCGCAGTCCCGTCGCCTGAAGCTGTCAGAATCCGGGTTTGGCTCGGATTGAACGCAACTTTCGTCAAACGCCCCGTATGCCCTCGCACAAGCGTGGACGGAAGAATTGCGGAGGCCAGTCGTTGTGCTACGCGCGTTCCCTCGTCGGGTTCGTCATAGCCTTGCAATTCCGATAACAACAATGCGCCCGTGAGAGGATCTGAAGAGGCCTCCGCAGCCAACACCACCGCGTTTGCGCGGGCCCTGCTCGCTTCCCGGCTTGCAACCACAGACCGCCAGATCACCAGGGCGGCCGCGAGTATCAAGACTGCGGCAACGCCGATCGCAAGTGTGGCTTGACGCCGTCTCCTTTTGAGTTGCTCACGCAACCAGAGCGGAGCAAGTTGACCATTTTGCGCTGCGTCCCAGTCAAGTAAGTCGGAAGCGAGCCGGACTAACTCATCCTCCGCATCTCGGACTTTGCCCGCGACCGGCGTATTCCCCCAACTCCTCAGGTCATACCAGAGCCGCGCTTTATGAAGACCGGCCGCACTTAGCTGCGCAGGAAAACATTCGTCTGGACTCTGTGCTGGATCCGTGCCCTTGGTTACGGCCGGCAGTATGCAATCCAGTCCTCTGTGGTCGACCATCCACGAGATCTCTTTTGAGACCCATTCGGAGCGTCTGCTTTCAGGTGAGCAAAGGACTATAAGGTAACGAGCTTTGGAAAGTTCACCTGCAATGACATTCCAAACGGGATCATTTTCTGCGAGGGTAGCGTCGCGCTTGAGTGGCAGCTTGAAATCACTTCCGTCGCGGCAGATCTGCATTTGTTTGATGGAGACTCCTGCCGGTGCCAGAGCTTTATGAAAGGATTCAAGAAAGGCTTCAACCTTGCGCGCCTGATTGTAGTTTCCCCCTGTCGAGTAGCTGATAAACGCGTCGTATTGGAAAGTGGTTTCTACCAGCGCCTCAGGTAGAGCTTGGTCCAAGTCTCCGTTGGGTGAGTTCACCTCCTGAGATAATACGTCCGGGGATTCGGTTGATTTTGGATCCATATGTTTTTCGGATTGCTGGGTGTTCCGCAACCTAGTGCAGGCGCCGCTAATGTTCATGGCCTTTAATTGCTAACTGGTCAGCAGTGAAAGTCATAGGCGTGAGTTCAAGGGAGTCTGGCATGGGGGTTCCTTTTCGATAAAACGCCTTCGGCGTTGTGACTCACATTTTGTAATCAAGCTGGACGACGTAAACGGGACGACCGGGCACCGGCTCAATTGGCGCAGTCCCTCCCGCAAGGTTTAAAGGCGCGTCGTCGGGCATCAGGATTGTGGCAAGCAGGATCTGCATTTTCTGCGCATTGTCAGTAGTGAGCCGGATCATCTTGGTCTGAGGCGTGTCGCTGCGCGAAGACTCGATCCCATGCGGTAGGGCGAAATCTAAGTTCACGCCAATTATGCCTTCAGTCGCGATTCTGCCTTCAAATGCAAGACCGAAATCCGGGGTGAAATGATCAACCGGAAAAGCCTCCTGCTCCAGAATGTTGTAATTATTCCATCCCTTCATCTTCACTCGGAAATTTTTACAAGTATTGACGACGACAAACCTGAACCTATCCACGAACCGCGCGGGTCGCGGTATCTTAATTGTGCTGTAGCTTGAATGGACCATCCGGCTGCCGAACACTTCATCATTTGTGACGTTTCCCTGGGTAGTCTTCAGGCGTCTGTAGCATGAAGTTGCGCTTGCCAGGTCCGGCCCTGAGAAGATCACCTCCAGTAGATATTCGACATCAGCCGGCCATGCTAACTCTCGTGGCTCTCGTTTTACTTGTTGCCGTATCGTGACTGGCGCCGGATTGTTTTCGTCGTACGTGAGATCAAATGAGAATTGCAACTCATCTCGCCTGGGCAGTGACGGGACGGAAGCAGTGAGATCGGCCGTACTGAATTCCACTAAACCAAGCCTGCGATAGGTGTCGGTGATTGGCATCACGCGGATGGGCATGCATTCGACGGAGAACATGCGCTTCTTAGCAACGGGAGGCGGCAGCGCCTTGGTAGGATAACCGGGCATGTAGTCGTGGACGAAAACTGTTTCCTCGCCGACTGCCAGCGTGTATGGGTCTCCGCTTGGTTGCAGGACCCAAAGACGCGGCGAATCGCCTCCGCGAAAAGCAGCCACCGAGTAGTAATCGACCAACGTCTTCGTTTGCGGATCACGACCACAGCGCCCCCAATAATTCTTCTGCGGATTGTAGAAAAGATCCTGAGGAATCGTTTGCGGACTGGTCCCCGTGCTCGTAATAGGCTTCACCGTGTTTTTTAGGCCATATTTCTCCAGCGAAGCGACAGAAGGTACAGAGGTTGGATTGAACACAACCAGCACGCGCCCAACCGGTACAATCAGACCCTTCGCGATCATAGATTCTGCCTGGTTCCCGTTTTCTTCGTCTTTCTTGATGGCGGGCGCAGCTCTGACCGGCGTATCAAGCTCGCCATTCGCTTTGAGTTCGAATCGCAGCATGTCGCCAGTCTGGCGGTTCAATGCGTAGAGCGCGCCGTCGCAGCTCACTAATCGATATCCAATCAACCGTTCAAGCGCAGGTTCACGGCGATAGTCGACCTTCTTGCTATCACTATTGAAACGAATTGAGTAAGCCCGCCTTGCGATTCCGGCACCCAGGGGAGCTTCTGCAACAAGATAAGCTCGTTTGTCAAAGCCGACGAAATCACGATCCACGCTTAATGAAAGCGCTGGAGGCGCAAACTCGGGAGGAAGAGTCAACGGTGGAAAATCTTCGGGTTCCCCCTCGCGGGTGAAAGCCACCACCTCAAAGTTAGTATTATTTCGCCGCATGCAGACAAACCGGTTTTCTACTGCTGCGATCGCCTGCCAGATCAGGGTTGACTCTCCAGTTTTCTTGACGAGAGGCAATGCTGTCATCGGCAACTCGGGATCAACGGTACCGACCACACCGTGGTATAACTGCCCGGCAGTTAGGAGTGCCATATAGGGAGCGATGACGATCATGCCCCTCAGAGCCGTCTTGTAATCGAAACGATCCATCTTGTCCCAGGTAAGCACCTTTACGCCCGTGGTCGCCTTATTAATTGCGGTCGCCTTCAGGTCAATTTCGTCGCTCTTAGTTGCGCTAATGCGCATTACGCCGGTCCCCTCATAAAACCGACCCAAGGTTTGCTGTGTGAGGGGTATGACTCGCGTCGTATGAGTGCCGACCTCGATCGTTACCTTCTCAACTCCCCACGCTGCCCAATCAATCTCAACGAGGCCGAAGGGCAGGACCTTATCAGGCCGTGCGTCCACGTAAAGGTATTTGTGATTGGGAGTATCGAACGAAAGCATTTTTACGACTTGAAAATTGGGGTTGCCGGAATGCTTAACTTCAGCTTGCAAAATGAAAGTTATTGGACCAACGACGCGAACAGTAAGAGAACCCTTGGACAATTGAAACGGCTCTCCGGGAATTGTACTAAGTGGTAACTCAGGATTGCCGCCCGGTAATGGTCCCCGCAACGTTCCGCTCACTCCGTCGGCGATGTCCCAGGAGATCGTTACCGGATCTCCAGGTTTCTCAACCATCATCGGAGAGTCGGCCCAGAAGGTGACATCCGGGTTCCAGGTAGTCGATCCGGATTTCAACTCGAGCTTGCCGTCAAAACGAAGGTCCTTTGCTAAGGTACCGTGCTGGTAACTATAAAGAAAATCATCGTTGCCTCGTTCGATATTGGGATCGAGTGGAATGCGAATAGTGAACTCCGCATTCGCCGGCACCTTGATGGGGGTTATCCTATCGCCTGCCTGGTCAAGATCGTTGAACAGCACAATGTAGACGCTCGAGTCTGAAGACTCACGTCGCAACCAAACCGTGCAGCCTTCGGGACCAGTCACAAGGCTCGCGATATTGACGGCTCCGGTAGGTTTTCTACTGAACGGTGCTTTCTCGAGCGGGTCGTCGAAACGCGGGCTGAGCAGATACAGTAGCGGATTCATCTCGATAGACAGCGTTTTATCCAATACGGCTCCGCTGACATTCTTTACCTTGATTGATAACTGATCGGATGTGTAACTCAGGACGCTGAAATCTAGTAGTGGTTTAGGGCCTGGGTTTTCTTGTGACATCTTCTTTTCCTCTGAGCCTTTTGCCTTTGTGCGGCCATTCACTCTTCGTTGAGTAGCACTAATCGTCCCTCAGTTGCGACTACGGGTTGATCGCTGAAATTTCTGAGATCGAATGGACCGACGGCGGCGGCAGTTTGGTTTGTGATGGGTCCGGAGAAGTTCCACTTGCCCTTGTCAACCGGAGGCGTAGGCAAAGCAATGCGATCAGCTTGCAGTAACACTGGGCCAACGCGAAACGAAGCTTCCATTTTCGCGACAGTCTTGTCCAATTCTGTATGCGCGAGGGTAATCGTCTTCGCCGGCACGATGCCACACGCTGCCTGCACCGAACCCCACGGGTCCATGAGCAGGGTTATCTCCTCGGGTGGTCCAAAACCGACGCGCAAGGGATCGCTCTTCTGTTTTCGAATGTAATCAGAGACGAGGTTGTCCGGCGGCTGCGTGGCGATAACGCTGTTGTAGTTACCACCTTTGAAGAAGCCGACCAGCCCGTCTTCAAGACTGTATGAATAGCCGAGATTCACACGAACTCGAAGAGCGTCAAGCGTGACGTCTCCGGTACCTTGACCCGGAGGACCGACAGATTGGGAAGGATTAGTCCACGCTTTGCCAAACAGCTCCAATCCGATAGTGGAGTTGACGAGTGCGAGTGGACGGCCAAATAGAACGAGGTCGCGACGCCCGGCAGCAGGGCGAATGCGTTGGACCCCAACCTCGATCAGGTTCAGCAGCTCGACGAGCTTGGGTTTGGTTGTGGGATTTATTTCGACAAGCGATTGAGCAAACGCCTGCAGCCGTTGATTACGAATGTTGTTTAGTGCAACGCCGCCGGCGCCACTTTCCCAGTTAACATGTGTGCCTCGTTTATCTTTGACGATGGCCAGATGGCCCATCAACTCGCCAACCCTATCGCAGAGCACCAGTGCCTGATCGAGCGAGTTATAAAAGATCCAACCGCAGATCGGACTGAGCGCTGGATCTTCGTTAGCACTGTCGGACATAGCAGCGAAGCGAAAATTGAGACGAATGGGCTGCAACACGCGCGGAGGCATTGCCACCACGGCTGAATCGTCATGCCAACGAATACGTGGATGAAACACTTGTCCCGAGGATCTGGTGCGCGCTGCGGTCAGGCCGAGCAAGTCTGCCGACTGACCGAAATCATCGATAAGCCACAGCTCATCTATTCGCAGCGCTCCTGCGCGTATCATCGAGAAGGGGATGGATGGCTGTAAAACAGGAGGCGCGAGGCGCTCGTCAATCAAGCCTCCATGTTCGGGCGCTTCGAGTTGTGCCTTGACGTCGCTTTCCAAAGGCTTCAGGTTTACCTCCGGATCAATCCACGGGCGCGTTGGGTCAGGAGTGATACGCGGCTGCGTAACGTCGCGAAGCAACAATGCCTGATGAAAACCACTCAACGCCTGGCCCATCAGTCCTGCACCGGCGAGATCTTTGAGCGTCTTGTCCCAGACGATCTCATAGCGCTGCAGAATTTCTAATACTGCCGGCGGGAAGGCCGAATCGGTACTGCCTTTCGCATGAAGCAGTTCACTCAACCTTGCGATCGGTTCGTTGAAAATTCGATTGTCAATGGGGGCCAGGAGGCTGCGACCTCGTACGGTATAGCCTCCTGTCGGAATCGACCTTTTATCCAATGGGACGAAGTCAGCGTCACGAAATTCCCAAACCTGCCCGAAGTCGTGCTCGGCGGTAGGCGTATGTGCTGTCGGAAACCACGTGATCTGCCAATCGATGAAAAGCGGCGACCACGGCTGTTGTACCCACACCTCCGCGAGCCGATGCGCCCGGATGTTCAAGGCGTTTGGCTTGCCGAATTTGATTAGATCGGTCGGATACGCGTCCGGGTCACCATCCCACGTTATGTCGTTCAGGAGTTGGTTGGTCCATTGTCGCCAGGAGGCTTCGGTAGAGAAGGGCCTATCCGGCAAAGATCTGTCGGCCAGATCGCGAATCGCTTGTTGGACGATCGAGGCTTCGTCAAGCAGCGCGGTCAGCAGTTCGGGGCAGGCAGGAAGTTTCTCTGCGGCGGCGGCGATCTCACTGACGCCTACGGCTGTGCGAAACGGTTTTGAGTTTTGGCCCACCTTGACTTCTGCCGCCGTGACGATCTCTTCAGGCAAACGGCACGGATGCTGGGCCGGAAATTGATGCTTGGTTGGCAAGCCGCAATTCTTGAGGACGACAACCGGATCGGCGGGTATCCAGAAGCGTGGTGCAGCGTCGTATTTGAGCTCCAGGAGCTCCTTCGGCGGGTTGCCCGGCAACTCCTCCGTGGGCAGTTTCTTCTTCAATTCCTCCTGCAGTGTTTGCACGCGACCGAGTGCCTGGTCGCACCTGGTACGAAGAGGCTTGAGGCGCTCAAGAATCTTCTCGCAGTCCGCTTTTTCGTCCGCCACCTCGCGCCGCATGCTATGCGACTTAGCACACACCTTCCACCATCGCGCGTACAGCTCTTGTTGCAAAGCAGCCAACTCGCGGCCAGCGGAGTCTGCGTCAGCCTGGGCTTGATTAAGTTCCTTGAGCTTGGCGAGGTGCTCATCCGTGGGCCGAATTGCAGTTTCTTTTGCAGTTTTGCCTGCTTCTGAAGGAAACACGGCTTCATTCGCAGATCCCGGACGTATGTACCAGATCTTGCCGCCCTCACGGGTCGCAAACCAATTCTGATGGACCGTCATATCGCGCGGTGCGACATTCCAACTTCTAACAAGCGTTTCAGCCTGGCGATAGAAAACGGCTTCCAGAGCTTTCCACAGGTTCGGCTGCTCTTTCTCGAGGCTCATTACCTCCTGCTCACCGCTATACTCACTCGACACCAACGAAACCAGAGCATCTTCTGCGTTGTTGCCGACACCGACCTTAATAGGCGGCCGCGTCTGCCGCAGCACACCTCCAACTGACGGCGCACCTGGGTAACCGAGTATCGTTCCTTTATATGTAGCCGCGCTCCAATAGTTGATATGTGCGACCATGCCATGAAAGACCGAGCGCCGCTTGAGCAGATCGACCGGCCCCGACGACGATTTCGCATCTATAAACCAGCCTGGCGGATCGATCAGCCAGCCCAGCAAACGCTCGCTGCCGTCACGCTTTTCAATCACTTTGGCAGCAGGCGCCGAGAGTGGTTCGTTCTTCGCATCGCGATACCACCCGATCAAGGAGTAAGTAAGTGTGGTTCCTTCGGGAACTTTTCCTTCGCGGTCTGGTTGGCGAAGATCCTCGAGCGTGTCGTGCCAGGAGAAGATATTACGATTCTCGGGAATGAACGCGGTGAACGTTGGTGAACCGGTGGACGCGTTGCCAAGGGCGGTAATCGTCGCTCGCTTTCCCGGGAAATTGGCGTTCGAAAACTCTTCCAGAGGAACCACTTTACCTACGCGTTTAGCTTCATATTGGTTATCACTGTCGAAGAGAAGACTAGCGCCTGGACCAGTCTCGCTTTCCACCACGCTACCATCCACAAACCACGCTTTTGTTTTCACTGTCGAGTCACGATGTGAAAAGCGGATGATCAACCAGTGATCGGGCAGCGCAGGAAAATCAAGTAAGCCTGGCGTATAAGCGTGTCGCAAGCCGGCCGGCAATACCCAGTGCAGATATACGCCGCGATCTTGTTTCTTCGGCAAAGCAGATGGGGATGTACGTTGATCGAGCATCAACTGGTCGGTATTAAAGGCCTGGTATTTGCGCGTGGCGCCGTAAAATGGCTTTGGACCAGGCGCATTTATGGAAGCAGTCAAGGCCTGGTAGTCGTACCTCTGCGGTGACCAGCGGCCATCATTGGCGGCGTACCTGCCCCTCTCGTATTCGACGACACCGCGCTTATCAAAGACGATGTCGTCGATTACCAGCGCCTGCACCTTGATTGGTACAAGTAGATGCTTTGAATCCATAGAAGTCCCTCAACCTGCTTTCAGCGGGGAATAGACCATGTGATGGATTGTTCTTCCGGTTTAAGGATCATCTGCGTTGCGAACTCCGCAGATCCAACACTTGCCAGTGCAACTTGCAGCTTGGCGATGTCGACTACTCCGTCAACAGGGCCACTGCGGAGAAACTCGTCCTTAACATTCAAAAACCCGCTGGACTTTGTTTTGATTTTCTTGTTGCTGCCAACCCCAAACGTGATGCCTTCGCGTGGCTCGCGAAATCTGACTTCTTCGATTGTCCCACGCGCAAGACAAAACAAGACGCCATCAGCAATCTGGTCGAAACGAAGAATGTTCGGAAGCACCTGATCCTGCGTGGCGCTGGTCTTTGCGGTCACTTCAACCCCAGGCCATCCAGTCACGATTCTTGAACGCAACAGAAACCCCGATTTGGTAGTACCCATGTAGCTTTCCGACGGGTTCCATTCCGGGTTCTTGCCCTGCAATCTCAGCCGGTGTTGATAGACGATTTTAGACAACACTGACTGCATCTCCGCTCGCGACGCCTTGCGATCGTTGGCAATGTCGCGAATGGCAATGCTGAGGGCTCCATCCAACAGCGCATCAACCCAGTTGTCATCAAGGTGAAAGAAACGCAGCGATTCGGATGGCAGCAGTGATTGATGCGGAACGAGGTAATGGAATGGCACGGGATACAGCAACACGAGACGTGCTATCCATTCGATCAGTTCTTTGGCAAGGGTGATCTGTTCGTTAGGTTTTTTGTCGCCGGAGATCGGGTCGGTGAATGACGAGCGATGCGACTCGACAAATCTCTCGATCTCCTTCGTAAACTCGCTGACATTTTGCTTTTGTTCGACAAATAACCTCAGGCCTTTCACAAATGCGGGTGACGAAAGCGCCGTAAGCCGGCCGAGCTCCCACGCGCACGCATAAGATGTGTCAATGATGCCCCGGTTCGGATCCACAATCATGGCCGCATCGGCGCGTTCGAAAGTATTGACAGTAATCTGCTCTCTTTTGATTGGCGCTAAAGGTCCGCGATACCAGGCGAAAGTTGGTGTGCTCTGCCTCGGCTTATAATCCAGTGGTATGTATCCGCGTTGGAGTGCCTGGTCCACGTACGACGATCCGCTACTAGTCGGCGCCGTGATACCGAACACAGCCGAGTTGGTTTTTAGTCGTTGCATGAGCCCGCCGAAGGTGTCGTGTCCAGTAGGGTCGTTCACAAAACTCCAACTCGCCAGAGTGATGAGACGGGCTCGGGAATGCGGCTGAGGCTTGTCCGGTGCATCGAGCAAGTAATTCCAGCCTTCGAGCGAAACCAAATAGACGGTATTAGCACCCAAGGGCGGGAAACGTTGGGCGACTAGCACCGAGAATTCACCATTGGCAACCATCTCCAGCGGAACTTTGTCGTCAGTAGCGACATGGCGTATGTGGGCCAGCAGCGGAAGTTCTTTTCGAGTCGGGCAGAGTTTGAGAAACAGATCGAGACTGACGTCGAGCAGGCCAACAGGTGTGTTGGCATCTTCAGTTCGTGTGAATCTTGGCAGAAGGACGGCGCCATTAACATCAGGCTGCCACCAGTCCCGGAGCTGATCATCGCTTCCCTGAAGGTCGTCGGGTCGATGGGGCGCGAGGTCGGCAACCGTGCCTCGCTTAAACACAACTTTGCTGTCAACGATCTCCCTCTCCGACAAAACAAGCAAAGCAAGCCAGGGGTCGTCACTGTCGAGCGACAGTGTTCTCTCCCAGGGCAGATTGCGACTGCCCAGGACCAGATGAGGCAACACGAAATTATAATCGGCGACGCCGCCCTCTGGTGGGAAGTACGCCTGGATATCGTCAGCTTCGATCGAATAGCGCGGGGCTAAGACTTCGAAACTCTGATCGCGATAATAATGACGCGGCTCCTCACGTCCGATGCTAACGCTCTGTTGCAGCACCAACCGATACGAACCAGCAGGCAAGGGTGCTTTATAGTTGTCGTAGAAGGTTATCAAATCTTGTGGAGTCGCCATTGTTCACCTTTAGCCAGGCAAGGGACGAAAAGCGTAAGAGAGTTGTTTGGGTTAAGCCGCTACTGCTCCTGTGAGCGGATCTGCGTTTAGTTCTCTAAAGCGAACTTCAGCTTGCGGCACTGGTTTCCATGTTAGTGAGAAGCCGGTCGCTGCGAGTGCGGCAACGATCTTCTCTTGATCGGCTTGCTTTTGGGCCAGCAGTTGCTGAACCTCGCGGACGCCGCCAGTGCCAGGTTTCTCCTGGATGGTGGTGGGCTTGGGAACATTCCCTGCCCCAAGCGGATTCCAATCAATCGGCGGTGGTGTAGCTTTTTTGCCGAGTGCTCCGCGCTTCGGTTTGAGTCGCTTGATACCGGTGATACAACCGTGAACTAATTTGGCGCTCGGTTCGGACGGTCGCATATTCGGCTGTCCGGGTTCCCACAGTGCCGCGGGTAATGATCCGAATTCCTCTTCTATGGTCCAGTCAGGTACCTCAACCACCTCAACGCTCGACACCTCGTCACGAACTATCGTGACGTTAAGCACTGATTGGATCTCGCGTCCCATAGGATGGACACCTATCTTGTTGGCGGAATTCTTCGTGCGGAGTCCCTGGCTCTCGAGTGTCATTGCCCTGGTGACCATCATCGAACGGCCACTCATGCTGAGCTGCTGAACTCCTTCCGCAGGGTGGCTGGTCTTTATCTTGCCGATGTTCATCGTGGTTACCGGAACAGCCGTGGTTGCAGCCAACTCCAACTCATCCGCCCGCACTCTCCAAATTCTTTCCTCCGGTTTCGGTTTCGATTCTCTCCTGAGCGCATTCGGAAGATTGTTGATGTTGTTGCGACCTGCCGCCAGATTCGGTTGAACTACTGGAAACGCTGGTACAGGTTCTATGACCGGTCTTCTGTCTCCACCTTCGAGATTGAGAAAGCTATGACAGAACTGCTGCCACGTTTCGATCAATTCCAGTTTTTCGGGACGCGGCTGACCAAAGGGAATGTCAAACTTGACGACGGTCAAATTTACATGAGCAATTCCGCCTACTGGCGGACCCCACATCTTAATGCTGGCGGCAACAGTCACGTCGAGCGAAGTGAGGAAGAACCTCGCTTGAACGCGCAATGAGATACCAAGCTCGGCTTCAAAAAATATCGGACTCCAATTAATGATGACGTCGAGATATGCCGTGAACCACGCAGAAATACGACCCGAGTGAAAAGTTGCTTCCAACTTTGCGCCGAGCATGCCACACGAAGGCGTGTAAGCAAGGTACAGACCTCCTTTGATTGACAGATTGTCGTTGACGGGCCAGTTCAATCCGAGTCGAGGGACTATTGGATAGTGATCCGGCCGGCGGAACCGCGGATGATAACCGCCAAGGGTGATAACGAGATCGCCTTTGTGGTCTCCGTCGAACCATGCAAACAGCGCAAAGCCTCCGGTAAGCTTGCAATCCTGGTTGATGATCCAGGAATTATTACTGAGAAGCGCCTGGAGCTTGAACGTTCCTTCGCTGGGTTTGATCGTCATCAGGATTTGCAGCTCGACGTAGCAAATTGCCCGCGCGGTTGTGTCACGCGGCTGCCTGAATCGTGCGAGACCCAGCAGTGAAATCTCGATCTTGTCATCGCCCCACTGCACGACGATCAGCGCGAAGCAATCAATCGTTCCGGCAATCGTGAAACGCACACCGCCGCAGGCGAATTGCTGACCCAGCTCAGGCACTAAGTGGTCTTTCATCTTCTCCAGCACTGAGACCGGGTCTTCAACCGGCTTAGCAAGCTGATTGTGCAACTCGAAGGTTTCGTCTTCCTTCTGATAACCGCCCTGGCCCATTACCATCTTGACGAGTGGAAACTCGGCCACGTTTTCGATCGTCGGAATCTTTGCCCGCCGGTTGTATCCGTAGCCGAAAACTAGTCCGGTGATTTGGATGGGTCCGAGCGGTATGCCAGTGCCACTGGCGGCGCTCAACGTCACGTAGATGAAAAAAGTCTTGTCCGGACGCAGAACGATGAACTTCCCCTCGTATTCTTCGATCATGTACTGCTTGTTATCTGAGCTGTGGAGCTCCCAGCCACCACCGGGCGCACGACCAAGGGCTTTGGGCGTAATGTCTTTCTCGTGAAGCTTGACGTCAAGCTTCTTCGGCACCTGGCCCGTATTCAGCTTGTAAACAGTGTCCGTCTCGCTCGCAAAATCGAAGAGGAGTAGGCTTCCATAAAACCCCATCGCGGAGAAGGAACCCTTGGGTATGTTGACCGTAAGACTGCCCGCATACTCAATCCCGATCTTCATAAAACTGCCGGATATGATCACGGAACCGAACTTCACCGAGACGTCCAGACCATCAAGCGTGAACGTCATTTTCCCTGGACTGTTCAGTTGAAAGGTCAACTTCGCGCCGATAAAACCCAATTCAAAGACCGGCAATCGAATGCCGCCAGTCAGCATGACAGTCAGTTGTGCACTGTCAGGCAATCCCTTGCGTATCTCGACATTCTCGACACCCTTCAAGGCAATTCCGATTTGCTTCAGGTAGATGGGCTCGGCAAACCGGTCGATCGGAATCAGGGCCATCTTGCCGCGATTGCCTTTTTCGTCGTAAAGCTGAATGTCGAGCGTGCTATTGCCGCCGTCCTTCAGCGGGCTGAGATAGCCGAAGGAGATTGAAAACTTGTCTTTCTTCTTGGCGCTCAGCCGGGTCTTGACAGTTCTCTTGGTCGGTTTAGTCGCCGGTAAAACGGCCCAGTCATCAGCAAGCAACTCTTGCAGTCCTTCAATGATTTCGTCGCCTTTACCTTTTTCTTTTTTCTTATCGTCTTCTTCCTTCGGCCCTAAAGAGAGACGCATATCCTTCAGCTTGACGCCGATGCCGATTGCGACTCGATCGAAGAAGTTTTTCTTCTTGTTGATATCTTCGAGAGAGAGCATGAACGTGAGGCGTAGTTCCACCGCTCCCAGGCCAAAATAGCCGGCAAGTCCCTCTAGAAATGTGAGACCGTCTTTGGTCGTTCCCTGAATGTCAATGCCGACGCTGAGAAGCTCAAAGAGAAAAGTCCAGGAGAAGTTTGCCTGGGTGTTATCGCTCGATGTTACCTTTTTGAAAGGCAGAACTCGGATGCCGGGAAGCGGGGTGCGATGCTGACCCGGAGTTTGAGGCTTTGGCAGCAAACGCAGCATCCAGTTATCGTCGAGCGTCTCACCGCTGAACCACTTTCCTAACTGAAGCAGTACGTCGACCTTACTCTGTTCCTTCTGGCTTGGCGGCGTGGGGTCTTTTATCTCTGGCTCAGGGGTTCCTTCCTGTTCTACTTCTTCGTCTTCATCAGGGTCGATCAGGATGCTTTCATCGGTGGTGAAATTGTCTTTACTCAGAACGATGGAGGGTTTTTCGGATTCACCTTTCTCGGTGGACTCTTTTTTGGAAACCGGATTTAGCAGGACGTTGTAGGCGAGTCCTGCCACGCCGAAGTATTTTCGTGTTTCGTCGGTCGGATTCGCTTGAGAAGCGAGCGACACCGCAATCCGGTTGTACTTGTCTTTTTTTGAATCCAGGCCGCTGAGATAGAGCGGAAAGCCGTCGAGCTCATCAATGATTCGATTGAGAACGCTCCAGACCGTCACCTTCGGTGCGAGCTTGAACGAGTACTCAATATCGCCTCCACTCGGAGGCTTGCCGCTCATGAATCCAAGCGACTTAAGCAGACTCCCCAATTTGCGGCTGCCGGAATTTGGCTCAGGGTCTTTTGGATCGGGCGGCTGCCACTCCCAGACGTGCTTGAGTAAATAAAACGTGTCCTTGACGTCTTCCTTAAACTGCGGCAGGTTAGCCTTGATTTCATCCCGTTTGGATTGCTTGAGAATGAGGTCGGTGACACCGCTGCCGTCGGAGATTTTTTCCGCCAGGAGCGGACCCATTGGCGAGTTCAATAACTCTCCGACTTGCTGCCGGGCGCAGTACTCTTCGAGAAACGGTTCCCAATCCTTAAACTCCTCCCAATCGAGCCCGTCTTTGATCTTCTTTTGAAACTTGATCTCGGGTTTCCCAAATTGGGTCTGAAGTTCCTTGTCACCTTCCTGTAGCAACTCTGCCTTGAACGGAATGCGCAGATTGAAACGCATTGCGACGATCTTGTCGTCTTTGTCTGGCCGGAGCATGTTCTCTCTTGTGTTCCTGAGAGTGATGCCCGCGCAGATTGATCGCACGGATGAGGACGACACCTCCGCACCGTGTTCGTGGTTGGGAAGGATAAGGAATGGCACAAAGAATTCGGCATCCACCTGTAATGCTTCATCCTGGTTTAACCACAACTGCGCCCGGCGTCTCATCCCTGCGCCAAAGAGAAAGACTTCCTTGCTGCCGACCTTCTGCCTGGAGATCCCGAACGTCAGTGTCGAAAAAAATGTGCGCTCTAACTTTAATGCCGAGGAAAGCAGGGCCTGTTTGATCGCTTCAGACATGCCTTCGCTATAGCGGTCAAACTTTTTGCCAAGTAAGTCCATTGAATAAAGGACAGGCTCTGAGATTGCAGTGAAATCATGCTTTTTATCCGCGATGTTCCCGAAGAACGTGGCTATCAGCCAGTCGCGGAAACGGACGTTGTTCCACGCGGCTTGCGGGCTGTTCAAATAGAGCTGGTTCGCGGCAGTCTCGCGCAGGGTGCGTTCGTCAGAGCGTATTGGCGGGTTGAGGTAATAATCTTCACCCGAATGCGCTGAGAGATCGGGAGTTTTCACGATCTGGAAACCGGGAATTAGAAGGAGAAGATCAGAGGTCGAAGGTGGTTTGGCTTCTGCCATAAATGCACCTCACGCGGCTAGGCCCAAGAGTCTGGACCGCAGGTTCATTAATTGACGATCAGGAAGCGGGTGAGACTGACTACTGACCATTGATTAAGAGCTAAGAGAATGAGAACAACGACACGGTTCGGAACCGCACCCTTGCAAATCGTACGACATTATCGAGCTGTGGTTCTGCGGTGTAGCTTCAGCGGCGCGGAGTATAACGGGAGAAATTGGCTTGTGACAAGAGCGCGAATTGACTTGGTTAAGGTTGCGGTAGCAGCGGAGATCAAGAATGAAAAAGAAAAAGCCAAAGGTAGGTAGACCACGATTACCAAAGGGCGAAGCCAAGGGGATCGTATTGCAGTCTCGCGTACAACTTGCCGAAAAGGCGGCCTACCAGAAGGCCGCCAAATCGGAGGGCGTCGATTTATCAACCTGGGTTCGTCAAACCTTGAACAAACATCTTTAAGTGGGGATGCTCCTTCATGAAGACTCGGAGCTTCTCTCGTTTCTTGTCTGAAACTCTCTGAGCGGCACGCTCAATTGCCTCTGTCGTATCGCTTTGGGCATGCCCGGCTCGCTGTGAGAGGTTTTTGCCGACACCTGACGCAAGGAACACCGCTCCCATTAAGTAAGAGTCCTCAAGGGATTCTTCAATCGTCAACCACAGTTCTGTTCGAAACAAACGAATTAGGTGGGCGGCAGCGTTCGCTGCCATGTTTCCAACCCAGTGGTGTCGTTGGGTCGGTGAAAGAAATAGAGTCGTGAGTTTCCCTGTGGGGTCTTTCGTGTTTACCGCGGCAAGGTGTCGTACCAGTGCTCGCACACTCGTATGATCTTCTTCACAGGCTCTAGCAGCGCATACTCAAAAGTAAACTCGCCGAGGCCTTCTGCTTTTGACGTATAGACAATAATCGAATCACCTGAGTCGGTTTTCCGAACCCTGAAAAGGGCGGATTTCCCAGACCGTTTATGTAGGAAACGGATTCGGTAATGATGTCTTTAGCGAGGCGTCAAGCTCTGCATCGGTGAGCATGTCGCTTTCCTGTTAGCCAATCCTGAATGAGTAATCGGCCCCCCGGATGCGTTCAGGAATGCGCGTCCTGTCCTGTATGTCTATCTGGCCGGACAAACTAAGAGTCAAGGCGAGCCGAAATTGATAGATTATTGTAGTGACATATTTTGGAGAGTAAAAAGGCGTCACCGCCTCATGAAACGGTAACGCTCCTTGGGAGGTGAAACTCTACTCTTAGATCGCCTTATCCAATTTCCTCCGCGCCCGTGGATACCCAACCTCGGGCATCGTAATAGACCGGAGTTTCCTTCAGGATCGCCAAGTAGCCTGCAAACTGCTCAAGCGAAGTAACCTCTATCCTAATAGGGGTACGTGTAGCTTGTAGGTACAGTAAAATAACTCCGTTTCCTCTAAGGTGGTTCCATCCTAAACGGTATCTAGTGACTAGCCGGATAGACGAGGAAGATTGGCCACTGACTTCTATCGGCATTGACACAGCAGAGGCCCCTAGCGCGGCAGCCCCAAGGGAGTTAATAACCTCACGTCTTGTGTAGTCTCTTTTCTTTGCCATCGAGGAATTCCTTTCTTTGAGTGAGTTGGAATGGAAGGAGAAAGCTGTTAACAGCGGCGGCTTATATCACCGATCCAGACGTGAGACAATACCGAATGTCGTTACCGAATCGTACAATTACCGTACCACCGAAAGGCCGGCGGCTCGGCAAATGTCGGAGTTTCCTACCCGAAATATTCCTTTACTCTGCCCACACTTCAGTTGACGTCTAAATTTGGAAATGGAATCTCATGTTTTGTGGCGCATGGTTTATCGAGTAGATTCTGAAGCCTCAATATATTCAAGCCAGTTTCGTGTCGCGCGCGCTTTCTCTCTTCGGGCAGCTTGAAAGTATTGAGGGGATTTGTCGGCGGATTGCGCGTTACAAGAGGAAAAGGAATACAACGCGACGAAGTTCACCGTACAAGCGATGCACTTGGCCCAGGGAGATTGGCCCAGGACATCATTGACAGTCCTTTGGAGTTGCTATATAAGTCGCGCTCATAAGAGACCCTCAAGGTTTTTTTCAGAACCTCGCATTTTGCCGACACAACATCGGTTTTGAATTCCAACCGCTTGCCGAAGCATTGTTTGACTTCGACAAGTTTTGCCGACTTCTGCACAAAGGAGAATACAATGAGCGAATCTGAAATCTGGATAAACCAAAAAAAGATTAACGGCCGGCTTTGTCAGGTAGATTGGAGGTTGATATCCGCTCTCAAAGAAGTAGTCGCCGCTCTGAGAGCCGCCGGCCCGAATGAAGTGCATGTTAACAATGCTGAGCTCTTGATCAACCAGGCCAATGTCATTAGCGAGGCTGTTGCCATACCCGATCCGCCTGGTTGCGACCCATTCAACCGCAAGGCTGATCCGCCTATCAGCTAAGACCAATTTTATTATTTCAGTAAAAAATCGAGGGCAGATCGGCGGCAGCTTCCGATGAGGAAACTTATCCGTTCGAGCCGCTCGCGAAGCTTCTGAACTCCTTACTTCTGGTTAACAATAGTTATCACATCATTGACCTCGGCCCCGCGCTCGCAGACCAGTTGCTTGTTGTCGGGGGACCAGGCATAAGCAAAGATCCGGTCATCCTGGAAATTGGTTAGCTGTTGCTTTGATCCGTCATTGAGGTTGTAGCTCCAGATGTTGGAAACACCATCGTCGGCCTGGATGTACGTGAGCGCGTGGCCGTTAGATATCCACTGAACTCGCTGAAAGAGCCTGACTGGGATTGGCAAGAGCTTAACGGGCAGATCACCCTGAACAGGTATGATGGCGATTACTGTCCCGCCATTCTCGACATTGTATCGGCCAGCCATGGATCGATTGTCAGGGGAAACAACTGGCATGCGCGCGTATTTATCAGTCACTTGCACCGGATCGCCGCCCTCGATGGGCACTTTCCACACGGTGAACCTGGAGGTGCTCGAATTGTCGTAATAGACCCAGAGACTATCCGCCGAACATGATGGATAAAAATTAGCGTCACCGAAAGTCAACTGCTTCGGATCGCTGCCGTCCTCGGCATTCATCCGCCAGATATTGAAACTGCCCGTCCGGTTGGATGAAAAAACAATGAAACGACCATCGGGTGAGGTCTCGGGCGAGTAATTATCGCCGGCATTATCGGTTAATTGCTTTTGATTTCTCCCATCGGGATCGACAAGCGAGATGTTCAGATGATCTACGGCCATTGATGAATACATAATCTTTCCGTTGGCGGTCCAACTGAGGCCAAAAGCGAGGCCATTTACAGGGGCTATTGCTTTGGCTCGTTGAGCGTCCCCATTGGGAGCCGTCCATAACTTTGTGATTCGTTGACTCTGTACCGAGACAATCATATTTGTATCACGCGACAGGCTCACACCCCTGTAGTCTGCGGGGTCAGTTGTTATTTGCTCCGCCTGCCCTTGAGGGTAAGCGATCCTCCACAACTGACTAGGGCCCATTGGGTTCTCTCTGGCGCCGATTATCAATCCGCTCCGATCCTCGAGCCATGCCACCTGTGAAACCCCGAACCAGGTTTGGTCACCGATCTTCCTTTCTCGGTTATCATCCAGACTAACTTCGATTAGATTCATGTGATAGCCCTTATCGAACCGGCCGGCGCCGCAAATGATGGTTTTGCCATCAGGGGACCATGCGGGCCCATCAACTGAAAGCCTTTCTCCGTTCCCACGCCTTGCCACCACGCGCTCTGTCGTTCCATCAGTTCCGGCGATGATCAAAGAGTACTCTCCGTTTGCAACGTCGGAACGAACGAATGCAAAACTGTCTCCGCCAGGGGAAAGCGCGATCGGACCGTTTACCCGGTCCTTGATTTTTCTCGGTGAACCCCCGGTCAGGGGCACTTGATAAAGCGTGCCAGAATCACTCTTCTCACGGCGCTTGTTCGTGAAATATACATAATTGCTATCGGGTGAAAACGTGACCCCAAGGTAATCAACATTGTCCGCGTCAACGACAACTGAATCGTTACGGGTGGCCCGGCTGTAAACCAGGAGTTGCTGCCTCCCATCTTTCTCCTCGACATGAGCAACAGATTTGCCGTCCGGAGAAACTGCGGCGCAGACGGAAGTGCCTGAGTTGGTAATCTTGTCCATTGGCGCCATGTTCGGCATTTGCGCCGGCCGGGATTGACGACTATCGCTGGAACGATTAATCCAGCTCGCCAGGCGCGGCAAATTGGGAACTATGAGAAGTAGGGCAAACACTGCCGTGATCCCCGTGAAGGCCGCGGTGGTCTTGTGCTCCTTGATTTCACTTAGGAGAAAATCGGCTGTCGATACCGCCTGTGACCTTAGGCGAAAGAATATTGTTTGCCTTTGTGGGTCAGTCGGGATTAAACGCTGGTCACTATCGGCTGGCTCCAGGTCCAGGGTTTGTTGCGCCCCCAGTTCCGGCGTCCTTTCGATTTCGCTCCGGCGACGAAATTCCCGCCGCACCTTCTTCAAATCAGAAGCTAGTTCCTTAACGGTTTGATATCGTCCAGCGCGATCTTTGTTCAGTGCATTCTGGATGAGTTGTTGAAACTCCAACGGCACTTCGTCACCGAACTTAAACTCGGTTGGCTGCTTTCCCAGGATCAAGGCGATGATATCGCCAGAAGTCGGCCCTTCGAATGGTCTTGTGCCTGTCACCATCTCGTGGAGCACTATTCCTAAACTCCAAATATCAGTTCGCTGATCTACGGGCGCCTCGCGCAATTGTTCGGGCGACATGTATCTCACCGTCCCCATCAACATTCCTGGCTCAGTGCTCATGGCGGCGATCGACGCCACCTGACGGTCTCCACTCCAAGGTAGGCTCTCGGTGAGCTTGGCGATGCCGAAGTCGAGCACTTTTACGTAGCCGTCCGGGCGCAGCATTATGTTTTCGGGTTTGATATCGCGATGCACAATACCCGCGGCGTGCGCGGCAGCCAGAGCGGCCGCAACTTGAATTGCCACATCCAGGGCCGCAGCCGGCCCCAGCCGTCTTCGTTCCATGAGGTCTCGCAGCGTCAGACCGTCAATGTTCTCCATGGCGATGAAGCGACGCCCGTCCCGCGTCGTGCCAATCTCGAGAATCATGCAGACGTTGGGATGATTGAGACGTGAGGCGGCCTGTGCTTCGTGTTCGAACCGCTGCACCCGCCGCTCATCTCTCGCGATTTCCGCGGAAAGCACCTTGAGGGCCACCTTGCGCGGCAGTCTCGAGTCCTGGGCGAGATAGACTTGACCCATCCCGCCGGCGCCGAGCGACGATAGAATCGTGTAGGGACCGACTTCTTGTCCGGTCGCAAACTCCGCTTTTTCATCGGCCAGAACGCCCGCCATAAGCTCGTATGCCGGCGTGCCAAGAAAGTCTTCATTGGTCTCGTCGGCCGCCAACAACGATTCGACTTCCTGCCGCATCGATTCGTCGTCACCGCAGGCACTGTTTAGAAAGCTGGCGCGATCTGCCGGCACACACTCCTGAGCAGAGTGAAAGATTGCTTTGATTTGCTGCCACTGCTTCCAGGTGCTCATGACGATTTGAATGAGTGATTGGCCTGGTCGGGGGTAAAAGGCCCATATGTAACGCGCAGTTTGATGAGAAAGTCCCTCAAGAGTTTTTTTCACTCTTGGTGAGTTCGCGCTTGAGCCAGGCCTTGGCGATTTTCCATTCGCGTTCCACCGTTGAGTGCGAAACCCGCATTACCTCCGCCGCTTCCTCGATCGTCAGTCCGCCGAAGAACCGCAGCTCGACGATCCGGCTCTGATCGGGATCGATCTCAGCCAGTCGATTCAGTACATCATGAAGCGCCAAAACGTCTGTTGTGGGCTGCGTGCCAAAAGCGCCGATGTTTTTCAGTGAGACATTCACTCGATCGCCCCCGCGCTTGTCAGCATAGTTAGCGCGGGCGTGATCGACCAGGATGCGCCGCATCAGTTGGGCCGCCACACCGAAGAACTGGGCACGGTTTTGCCACTGAGTGTTCCGTTGGCGAACCAGCTTCAGGTATGCCTCGTTCACAAGGGCCGTGGGTTGCAGCGTGTGCTCACGACGCTCGCGACGAAGATAGGCCCCCGCCAATCTATGCAGTTCGTCATAGACCAGCGGCATCAACTGATCCAGTGCTTGATCATCACCCTGGCTCCATCTTTCAAGGAGTTGGGTGATCCCTTGCGACGAGCGAGTCGCCATTTGACTATCTCTTTCTTTCCGCCAAGAGTGCGGCAGTCAGCAATTCATGCGAGATGAGCAATCGTTGGATGCTTAGGAGACCCAATTCTACCACCGGAGAATATTTGTGGGAATTCTGGCGGGGATTACGCGTTAGTTGGTGAACAGTAGAACGACCCAAACAAGGAGAAATCAATCATGGCTAGAATCAGAAAGTTTAACCTCGGGTTAGTTCACTCAGGACTATCCTCCACTCTCAACTGCGTCTCTCGCAGTGGTAGATCCCGATCAATGCACCGGAATTGCCAAGGAAATTGAACGTTTGGAAAACTCCTGCAGACAAAAGCAGTTTCGTTAAGGATCTTAGGACTGGAAGCCAAGTCAGCGCGGCTCGGTTGTCCGGGAAACCAGGTGTTGGCGCCTAACAAGCCTCAACCAATTAACCAACTAACCTCAATCAAAGGAGATGAATCATGCCAACGACTAATACGCATAAACTGAGCTTGTTCCGAGTGGGTGACAATGTCGAAATGACCGTTCAATACAACGCGGTGTTTACCGTATTCGAACGCCATTTGGCTGGACTCGGAATGAAGTTCCGAGAAAGAATCGATGTAATCGGTGTGGACGGGCAGCCCGCAACGAGCGAGATTTTGTTCAGCTTTCCAAATAGGATACTACCGGTGACGGACGGTGACGCGGTTCAAACAATCCCGCGCAATGTCTTACTGAATGTGTCCAGAGCGGCGCTGGATGAGGATGGGAGCTTCTTGGGGGACCCTGATCTCCGTAACGATGAGATCGCATGTAGCGTTCGCATTCAGGCCCTTGGTCTTCCGCTTGCAGTTACGCCTACTGCATTTACTAATCAGAAGGTGCTCACCTTCGACGTCAATGCTCCGGCAGCCATCGCCGCTCAAGCCTGATCGTTCGGTTAACTGAAGGACACGTTCGTTGGGACTCGAACGAATGGTTCCAAGCACCTGGAGATGTGATTGCCATGACAAGGCCCGCGTTGCAGCTGACTGCCTACAGCCTACGCTCCCGCGTCGTCCGGCTTTCGGCGCCAACTGAGGGCGGGCGTTGTGGCAACTCGCATCGAATTTTTAGAAACGAGCGCGAGACCTATCGCTCTCACCCAACGCCGCGGCATTCTCCAGGCCACAGTGGAATCGCGACCGTTCACGCCTTGCGCTACGCTCGCAGAGACCAGCGCACTCATTCAAAAGAACTTGCGGCAAGGCTTAACTTCCAATTTGCACTTCCGGCAATGTAAACGTTCCAATCTCGAGAATCGTAGCGAGTCGTAGGTTCAAAACTCTTAGATTTTCTTGGACTCGCGGCAAAGAATTGCGTCGCACCGCGGCAAGGAATCGCTTCAAGTCACATGTCGTCGGCGGTTGACCAAATACCCCTTAAGAACCAGGCCAGGAGCCTGGGACATTCGCCGCACCATAACGCCTAACAGCTACCAGCCCTTATCCGCTTTCGTTAGTCATCTCTTTTACCTGCTGTCAATACTCGGGATTTATGGGTTTAACCCGTAGTTGAGCCTTCATGGCGATCCGGATTTTGAGGTGTCGCGGCACGGTAAGATTCTCCCCCTGAAGCAGGCTTCAGGTTGGCGCGCCGATGAGTTAATCGATACCGGAGCCACGGCCGGCTCACACTAAGCTTTTGTAACGCGAACTGTTAGTTTGCGGATCGTTGGCTCAATGCGCTGGGGGGTGTAAACAACGGTCTGCAAACTAACAGTTTGAGTTACGAGGTCTAGGGCGCGGTCGGGGTCCTGGCAGCGGGCCGCCATAGCGAAGCCAACCTGCCGGCGCCTGTAGATTGCAGGAGGCTCATCACGCCCATGTAGCCAAAGCCAAAAAAGAACAGGGATAGAAAAGGGATCGTGCCCCACATCTGCAGGCGAATGGCGTAGAGAATTGCCAGGAGAAAGTAGATCGAAAAGCCCAGCTCGAACAGGGGTAGTAGTCCACGTTTGCGTTTGTACTTCTTGCGCTTCCATGTGGCGTCGTGAGTTTTCTCAACGCTGTACTTCGGCGTGCGCACAAACTCGCTTTTTATACCCATCACTGCCTCAAGCACGGCGCGCGCATTGGAAATAGCCAGGCCGATGCCCAGCCCCATTACCAGGGGCAGGTGTAACAAGCGAGGCGCTCGCTTGTCGTCAAGATACCAAACCGCCGTACCGTAAAAAAGGAACACGGAGATCGATGAAAAGAAAAGCAGCGGCAGGTCAAGAACCATCAGGTGATAGAAAGGCTGGTTGTAACGAACCAGCAGCAGCGGAAACTGTAGAAAACTCGCGACGATCATGAGCGGATAACTAACGTTGCCAGTTAACCGAAAGAACATCTCCAACCTGACGCGCATCGGTAAACGCGAACGCCAAATGCGCGGATAAAGCTTGATCCCTACCTGCATTACGCCCTTGGCCCAACGCCTTTGCTGTGCCTTGAAGGCATTGATCTCAACCGGAATCTCCGCCGGTGCGTCTTCGTCGAGCAGATAAACGAATTTCCATCCCATCAGTTGTGCGCGGAAACTCAGGTCGGTGTCTTCTGTGAGAGTGTCGTGTTGCCATCCGCCGCTCATGGCGATCGCGCTGCGACGCCAGATGCCGGCGGTGCCGTTGAAATTGAAAAACCCGCCGGTGCGATTGCGTGTAGTCTGTTCGACGACGAAGTGGCCATCGAGCATGATCGTCTGCAGACGAGTCAACAAGTTGTATTTGGCGTTGATGTGCGACCAGCGCATTTGTGCACAGCCGACGAGCGGGTCGGTGAAGAAGTCGACCAGCTTACGCAGGCAATCTGGCTTGGGAACAAAATCCGCGTCGAAGATCGCCAGCAGCTCGCCCTTGGCTTGCTTCAGACCGTGTTCGAGCGCGCCGGCCTTGAAGCCTGTGCGGTCGGAACGATGGATATACTGAATATCAAAACCTTGCGCTGCGTATTTTGCGACGGTTGCTTCGGCTATCTTCACCGTCTCGTCGGTCGAGTCGTCCAGA
>Ga0190270_10000113_pt1 | contig 35242 bp, 30 predicted proteins | sample Popmic320T_FD_133748 | JGI IMG/M metagenome (GOLD analysis project Ga0190270, IMG submission 133748) | Populus adjacent soil microbial communities from riparian zone of Weber River, Utah, USA - 320 T | ecosystem: Environmental > Terrestrial > Soil > Riparian zone | place: USA: Utah | collected...
CGTCTGGCCCTACGTCCCCGAGCTGTTCGAGTCCGACGAGCTGACCCGCTCGCTCGCCGCTGAGGGCATCGCGGTCGACCCGGGCGAGCTGGCCGACCCTGCACTCGGTTTCGTGCGCCGGGTCGTCGACCAGGCGACGCTGACTCTGCCGGAGCCGGCCGCGCGTCCGACCGGCGGGCGCCGCGGCGTCCACACCGAACAGATGGGCTACCTCCTCGCCGAGATGCAGCACCTCGCCCGATCCCATCCGGGGGCGTCATGGTGACGACGACGCTGTCCGTGCGGGGCCTCGTGGCCGAGGTGCCCGACCCGGAGATCCCGGTGCTCACGATCGACGATCTCGGCATCCTTCGCGATGTACGGGAGGGCCCCGACGGCTGCATCGAGGTCGACATCACGCCGACGTACTCCGGCTGTCCGGCGATGGACGCGATCCGGTCCGACGTCGAGGGGCGGCTCGCCGAGGCCGGCTACGACCGGGTCCGAGTGCGCCTCGTTCTGAGCCCGGCGTGGACGACCGATTGGATCAGCGACGAGGGCCGCCGCAAGCTGTCAGACTTCGGGATCGCACCGCCGACCGGCGCCGCAGCCCATCAATCCGGCCCGGTCGCACTGACCTTGTCGATCCGCTGCCCCCAGTGCGGCTCGCCCGACACCCGCGAGATCAGCCGATTCGGGTCGACGGCGTGCAAGGCGCTGTGGCGATGCGATACCTGTCGCGAGCCCTTCGACCACTTCAAAGCTCTATGACAGAGCCAGCTGTCACGGCGGAGCAGCCGAAGCGTCGGCACTCGGTCTTCCACACGTTGCGGGTGTGCGAGGTCGAGCGGCTCACCGACGACGCGGTCGCGATCGGCTTCGATGTGCCACCGCAGCTCGTCGACGACTACGCGTACTCCCACGGCCAGCACCTCACGGTCCGGACCTCCGCCGCCGGTGACAACGTCCGCCGCAATTACTCGATCTGCGCCCCTGCAGGCTCGGGGCGGCTCCGGATCGGCGTCAAGCGACTTCCCGGCGGCGCGTTCAGCGAGTACGCCCTCGAGCGACTCGCGGTCGGCGACGAGATCGACGTCATGACGCCGAGCGGCCGGTTCTTCACGCCGCTCGATCCGGCCCAGGCCAAGCACTACGCGATGATCGCCGCCGGCTCCGGCATCACGCCCATCCTGTCGATCGCGGCGACCGTATTGGCCGTCGAGCCGGACAGCCGGGTCTCGCTGGTCTACGCCAACCGGACCACCAAGAGCGTGATGTTCCTCGAGGATCTCGAAGACCTCAAGGACCGTTACCGCGGCCGGCTGCATCTGCTCCACGTCATGAGTCGCGAGGCGATGGACGTCGAGCTCTTCTCGGGTCGGCTGGACGAGTCCCGTCTCGATCGGATCCTCGACGCGCTGCTGCCGCCGGACACCGTCGACGAGTGGTTCCTGTGCGGCCCGTACGCGATGGTCAACGAGCTGACCACCGTCCTCGACAAGCGCGGCGCCGACCCCGCGCACGTGCACACCGAACTGTTCCACGTCGACACCGCGCCTCGGCCGGCGGCACCGCCGGTCGCGTCAGACGACCCCGATGCGGCCGAGGTGGTCTTCTCCCTCGACGGCCGGCGCTCGACCGTTCGGGTCGCCGCCGACGGCCCACCGATCGTCGAGGCCGCGCTGACCGTGCGGTCGGACGCGCCGTACGCCTGCAAGGGAGGGGTCTGCGGGACGTGTCGGGCCAAGCTGATCGACGGCGAGGTTCGGATGGACACCAACTACGCGCTCGAGCCCGACGAGGTTGAGCGCGGCTATGTCCTGACCTGTCAGTCGCACCCCACAACCGATCGGGTTGTCCTCGACTACGATGCCTGACGGCTGGGTCGGCGAGTCTTCGAGCGGCTAACATAACCATTTCGGTTTGGAATGGGAGGGAGCGTGGGATGACGGGCTCGCATGGGCTCACGAGGCGCGGTTTCGTGCAGGGCATCGGCGCCGCCGGCGCTTCCGGCGTACTCGGCGTCGGCTTCGACCCGGACGGCGACCACAAGCCGGATCGCGACCCCAAGCCGCCGTCCACGCCCTCCGGCAAGCCCTCGCACGCCAAGCCGCCGAAGCGCCATCGCCCGCGCCGACCCAATGTCGTCCTGATCGTGGCCGACGACATGGGCTACTCCGACATCGGGTGCTTCGGTAGCGAGATCGCGACGCCGCATCTCGACCGGCTGGCCCTCAGCGGTACCCGGTTTACTGGCATGACGACCAACGCGCGCTGCACTCCGACCCGGGCCAGCCTCCTCACCGGTGTCTACCCGACGCAGGCCGGGCTCGGCTACGTCACAGAAAACGACGGCTCGCCCCAATACCGCGGTCGACTGAGCGACGCCTGCGTCACGCTCGGCGAGGTGCTGGGCCCGAGCGGCTACCGCACCGCGCTGTTCGGCAAGTGGCACGTCGCGCACTTTCGGTCCGGGGTGATCCCGGCGACTCGCGGCTTCGAGAGATCGTACGGTCCGACCGGCGGCAAGTCCTCCTACTTTCGGCCCAACCTCTACCGCGACACGAAGCTGGTCGGCCACCCGTCCGGATCGGACTTCTATCTGACCGACGCGATCACGCACGAGGCCGTCGGGTCGATCCGCGACTTCGCGGAGTCGGGTGACCCGTTCCTCACGATGGTCACCTACACGGCGCCGCACTTCCCGCTGCAGGCCCGGCGCGAAGACATCGCGCGTTATCGCGGGCGCTATCGCGAGGGCTGGGACCGGATCCGAGAGGAGCGCTTCCGACGCCAGCAGCGTGCCGGCCTGTTGCCGGGCATCGACAAGCTGCCGCCGCGCGACGCCGATGCCCCGGCCTGGCGGCACGTGGCACACCGGCCCTGGCAGGCCGAGCGGATGGCGGTCTACGCCGCGCAGGTGACCGCGCTCGACCGCGGGGTGGGTCGGATTCTCGACACTCTCGACGAGCTGCGCATCCGCGACGACACAATCGTCATGTTCCTGTCCGACAACGGGGCGTCGGCCGAACGCATGGGCAGGCACAGCGCCGGCGCCGCTCCGACCCTCGGTGGCGGCCCGATGCACGCGGGCAACTCGTCGCGGATTCGGCCCGGCGCGAGCGACACGTTCGCCAGCTACGGGCTCGCCTGGGCCAACGCGAGCAACACGCCGTTCTCGCTCTACAAGCACTGGACGTCGGAGGGCGGCCTGGCCACCCCGTTCCTCGTGTCGTGGCCGGGCCGGCTGCCTCCGGGCCGCCTCGACCCTCGGCTGCTGCACGTGACCGATGTGATGCCGACGCTGGTCGAGTTGTGTCGCGCCGAATACCCGAGCTCCCGCAACGGCAAGCGGATCCCGCTTCCCGAGGGACGCAGCTTCGCCGACGCGACGGCACCCCGCCGCGATCCGGACTGGACGCCGACGCGACGGGTGTTCTGGGAGCACGAGGGCAACCGCGCCGCCCGCCACGGTTGGTGGAAGCTGGTCAAGCAATACGCCGAGACCTGGCGGCTCTACGACCTGCGCCACGACCGCGCCGAGCAGCACAACCTGGCGCACAAGCATCCCGATCTCGTACGCGTGATCGGCGACGAATGGCACGACTGGGCCGAGCGAGTCCGGATCCGGCCGTGGATGCCGATGTGGCAATACCGCTAGCCGGTCGTCGGCCGGGCGTGGGAGTCCGAGCCGGTCGGTGGCCGGTGTTACTGTCGCCGCGTGCGGCAGTATCTCGACCTCGTCCAGCGGATTCTCGATGACGGCGTCCCCAAGGACGACCGCACCGGCACCGGCACGCTGAGCGTCTTCGGCCACCAGATGCGGTTCGACCTCGACGCCGGGTTCCCGCTGCTCACGACCAAAAAGATCCACATCCGCTCGGTCGTCGGCGAGTTGATCTGGTTCCTGCGTGGCGAGACCAACGTCAAGTGGCTGCGAGAGCACGGCGTGACCATCTGGGACGAGTGGGCCGACGACGACGGCGACCTCGGCCCGATCTACGGACATCAGTGGCGTTCGTGGCCGACGCCCGCCGGCGGCCACATCGACCAGTTGGGCCGGGTCATCGACCAGATCGCGAGCGACCCGGACTCACGCCGCCACGTCGTCAGCGCGTGGAACGTCGCCGACCTCGACGAGATGGCGCTGACCCCCTGCCACGCGCTGTTCCAGTTCTACGTGGCGCAAGGCAGGCTGTCGTGCCAGCTCTACCAGCGGTCCGCCGACGTGTTCCTCGGCGTCCCGTTCAACATCGCGTCCTATGCGTTGCTGACGCACATGGTCGCCCAGGTGACGGGGTTCGAGCCGGGGGAGTTCGTCCACACGCTCGGCGACGCCCATCTCTACCGCAACCACCTTGACCAGGCCCGCGAGCAGCTCGGTCGTGACCCGCGGCCGTTGCCTCGGCTCTGGCTCGACCCGGCGTGCCGCGACATCGACGACTTCGAGATCGAGTCGGTCCGGATCGAGGGCTACGACCCGCATCCGGCGATCAAGGCGCCCATCGCCATATGACCTCGTCGGCACCGTCCTCGCCGTCACCCATCACGATCATCGCCGCCGTCGCCGCCAACGGTGTGATCGGCCGCGACGGTGGCCTGCCGTGGCGGCTGCCCGGTGAGCTGGCTCGTGTCAAGCAGCTCACGATGGGGCATGTCTTGTTGATGGGCCGGCGCACCTACGAGTCCATCGGACGACCGCTGCCAGGGCGCGTCACCGTGGTCGTGACCCGGCAGCCGGAGTGGCGAGCGGAGGGCGTCCTTGTCGCACGCAGTATCGACGAGGCGGTCGACATCGCGGTCGCGCACGGTCGCCAGATCGATGTCTTCGGCGGTGCCGACATCTACGTCGCGATGCTCCCGCGCGCCGATCGGATGGTCATCACCTGGGTCGACGCGACGCCCGACGGCGACACCGTCTTTCCCGACGTCGACTGGTCGTGCTGGCGGGAGATCCGGCGCGATCCTGGCGAGGGATACACCGTCGTAGAGTACGAGCGGACATGAGGTCGCAGCCGTCATGACGAGGAGTCCCCACGTGGCCCAACAGTCGTGGTCTGGCCGGACCGCTCGGCGCGGCGGCGTGTTGTGGGCGGCGATCCATGACCTCGTGACGGCGGCCGAGGCGAGGGCGCCGGGGAGCGATCTCCAGGTGCTCGACCTCGGCGGTGGCATAGGCGGTCTCGCCGTGCCGATCGCCGAGCTCGGTCACCGGGTCGTGGTCGTCGACCCCAGCCCGGACGCTCTTGCGGCGCTCGACCGGCGAGCCAGCGAGAGCGGCGTCGATCACCGACTCAGCGGGGTCCAAGGCGACGCGGCCGACCTGCTCGATCACGTCGCCGCCGGCGAGTTCGACCTCGTCTTGTGCCACGGTGTCCTGGAGTTCGTCGACAACCCGGGTCAGGCGTTGGACGCGATCCGAGCCGCGATGCGACCGCACGCCGCCTTGAGCGTGGTCGTCGCGGGTCGCTACGCCGCGGTCCTCGCCAAGGCGATGGCGGGCCACCTCCTCGACGCCCGGGCCCTGCTGTCACCGCAGCCTGCGTCGTCGCCGCGCCGCTACGTGCCCGACGAGCTCGTCGCGCTGCTGCGTACGCACGACTTCGAGCCTGCACACGTGCAGGCTGTGCGGACCTTCACCGACCTGATCCCCAGCGCGGCGCTCGACAACGAGCCCGATGCTGCGGGCGCTCTGCTCGAGTTGGAGCGGGCCGTGGCCGGCGTCGAGGCGTTCGCGCCGGTCGCGGCCCAGGTCCATGTTGTGGCGACCCTCGCGGGCGACTAGTCCCAGGCGCCGTAGACCCGCACCTTGAGCTTCTTTTTCGACGTCAGCTTCCACAGCTGTCGCGCGTCCTCGATGTACATGTTGACGCAGCCGTGGCTGTGGTCGACGAACGGATCCATCATCAGCGCCGAGCCGTGGAAGGCCTGCCCGCCCGAGAAGAACTGCGAGTACGGCATCGGCGAGCCGTAGAGGCTGCTGACGTGGTCCTTGTCGCGGTAGAAGACGGTGAATCGGCCCACGCGGGTCGCGTGATCGGAGGAGCCGCCGCGGACCAGCCAGGAGTTCCACAGCTTGCCGCGCTTCCACAGCGTGACCTGGTGGCGCTGACGGTCGTAGCAGGCGTGCCACCCGGTACCGCGCTTGCAGCGGGGTGGGATGGCGTGCCGGCCGCGGATGGACGCCTGGATCAAGCTGCTCCAGGTCCGCACGTTGGCCGTGCCGGTTACCTCCAGGTGGTGCTTGTGCTGGAAGCGCTTGATCGCGCGGTACGTCCGGTGAGCGAACGTCCCGGTCACTGGTCCGTTGTAGACGCCGGCCCAACGCAGCCGGTATTGCAGCTCACGGACGTGCTCGATGTCGCGGGGCGAGACGTCGCGGTCGCCGCGCCGGGTGTACTCCCGGGCAAACCTCGCCCGCGGCTTGTAGAGCCGACTCTCGTCGATCGCCTGGCCGGCGCCTGTGGACGCGGTGGCCGGACCGACCGTCGGCGCGGCCGACGCTGTCGAGTAGGTGGAAGCGGCCAGACTCCCGGCGGCCAGGCCGACCGTCAGGGTCATGGCAGCGATCAGCCGCGCGCTTTTCAACATGGATCCTCCGTATGGTGTACTGCCACCTTATGGTGACGAAACCGGCGCGTCTTGGCTACTGACGCAACGTAATGACGCAACCGTCGAGCGAAAGGTTGTCGTCGGCACGAGATTCGCGGGTCCTGGGTTTCCGGATGCCCTGGCGCTGCCTAGACTAGGAGCACGAGGTATCCGGGCAGACAGATACCCGACGCAGAGTGCAGGAGGATACGGTGCCGCTCTCTGAGGAAGAGCAGCGGCTGCTCGAGCAGATGGAGCAGGCGCTTGTTGCCGAGGATCCGAAGTTTGCCTCGGCGTTGCGCGGCTCGGCACTCGTTGCGCGTAGCCGACGGCACGCGATCTTGGCGGTCCTGGGGTTTCTGGCCGGCATCGCCGGCTTGATGGTCGGAGCGATCGCTGCCCTGACGGCGGTCGCCGTCATAGGTTTCGTCCTGATGCTGGTCTCGGCCTACCTCTTCGTGACGGCGTGGCGCCGAGTACAGCAAGGCGGCGATGAGCCGGCCGCGGCCGCGGGGCCCGCAGCGGGTGAATCGTCGACTCGCCGAAGTCGGTCGCACGGTTCGTTTGTCGAGCGCATGGAAGAGCGCTGGCGTCGTCGTCGCGAGGACGGCTTCTAAGCCTCCGGCTGACTACGCTCGGTCGTCAGTCCTCGACCGAGACCAGGAGTTCGCCCAGCCGTTCGTTTCGCACCGTCGTCCGACGGCGCGCCCTGAACAGCGACACCGGTAGCCAGCGCGCCACGAAGCGCTGCCGGGGAGTCCGCCCGGTGGCGAGTACGTCGACCACCGTGTCGACAGCGCCTCGAAGTCCGTCCGACTGACGGATCGACCGTGCGTACCGACCCTGCTCGATCGCGAGCACCAGCCGATTCAGTGCGGAGACGACGGGTCCGTTCGGGTCGAGGCCATGGGGGAGATGTTCGCGCAGCGACCGTCCGATCGCCCGCGGAGTGCTTCCCGAGTCCCACTCCATGCGGAGGTCGAGTACGTGGTCGCGCAGCTCTGCCCATGCTGCCTCGGCTGTTGCTGCAGGTCCGCGCGCGCGGACCCATCGGCGGCGCCGGACGAGCGCGCGGACGATCCGGGGCAGGCTGACGAGCAGCGCGACGCCGACCACGATCAGCGGCGCGATCCAGAACAGCGCAGCGGGGCCACTGGAGCCGCTGGTACCACCACTATCACCAGCGGCCGCGGACGGCTGCTGGCCGGGGGTCGCCGTTTCCCGGGTGCTCCTCGACGATGGTGAATCGGTCGGTGTGGGATCGGTGCTGGGTCGCGTGTTGGGGAAGGTTTCCGGGTCGCTGCCGTCGGACAGCGGCGTGTTGGGAGTCGGCTCGAAACGGGTCCAGCCGGCTCCTTCGAAGTAGAGCTCCGGCCAGGCATGCATGTCGGTGCCGTGGAACTCCCAGGTATCGGTGTCGACCTGCTCCGGCTGGAGGAAGCCCACTGCCACTCGGGAGGGGATGCCGAGCGTTCGAGCCATGATCGCCATCGAGGCGGCGTACTGCTCGCAGTAGCCGGTCTTGTCGTTGACCAGGAAGTCGACGAGGTTGTCGATGTTGCTGCCCGTGACCTGGTCGTCGTCGAGGGAGTATTGGAACTCTCCACTGTTGTGGAACCACGACTCGATCGCCCGCGCCTGGTCGAACGGCGTCGCCTCGCCAGACGAGACGCGTCGCGCCTCTGCGGCGAACACCGCCGGCAGGTCAGAGGGGAGGTCGAGGAACGGACCGTATTCGGGCGGGGGCTCGGCCGCCGCCCGCATCTGTGACCTCGTCGGCTCGATCACGTCGGCGCTGAAGCTGTAGGACGTGCCAGCGGCCGTCTCGTCCGAGTTGGAGTAGGCGTCGAGGTGGGTCCGGTCGACCCGCCAGCTGCCCTCGTTGATCTCGACTTCGGTCGGGATGTAGCGCAACGGCAACCAGCCGGTCTCGAACGCTTCGTCGACATCGACCTGGTAGGAGAATGAGGACCTGCCGACCGCCAGGTCGATATCGGCCGGTCCCGGCAGTCCGTCGTTGGCCGGAACGGCGTTGTTCTCGTCGCGCGACCCGACGTCCCAGCTCTCGCCGTCGAAGTTGTCGAGGGCGGAGAGCCGGAAGTATTCGGGGTTGGGGTCGCTCGTCGTGACGCGGAGCAGCACATGGTCGGTCGGGTCGACCAGGTTGCGGCGCAGGTCGAGTGCCGGGTTTTGCACCTCGATCGCGCCGCCGCCTCCACCCGGACCGCCGGAGCCGCTTCGACCGAAGTAGTGGGGCGACAGCGTCGGGATGAATGCCGGGAGCACCGCGGCGAGCGCGATCGCCCCGAGCCCGATGCGGGTGCCGTTGCGGCGCAGGCCGCCCTCGTCGACCTCGTTCGGGCGATCCCACATCGAGCCCGCGGTCGAGATCTGCCGGCCCCAATGGGTCAGGCGTTCTCGCTCGTCGGCGGCCAGGAGGAACACGTACCCCAGGGCGCCGAATGCGAACGAGACGACCGAGATCCGACCGCCCAGGATCGACACCGGCGTCATGTAGATCGCGAGGAACACCAAGCCCAGCAGCGCCGCGCGTCGCCAGGACACCGCGACGATGTCGACGACGATACCGAGGAGTACGAGCACCGTCGCCATCGCCATCGTGACGTCAGGATGCTGTGGCAGCGGCGCGGCGAACTGGTTGGCGACGTCGGCGTAGCCGGACCATCGATCGCGCAGATCGGACACCGAGTCGGGTCCCGGCAGGAAGCGCAGCACGGCGTCCGACCGGGCGAAGACGAGCAACGCCCACTCGGCCGCGACGACCAGCTCGGCGAGCAGCACGATGACGAGATGCGCCCTGCGCGCACGCAGCAGCGCCCCGGTCGCCGACACCAGGGCGGCGCCGACGCCACCGACGATCAGGTAGCGCTTGGACTCGGTCAGCGGTGCCAGCATCGCCGCCGCGCCGAGCGTCGCGAGCCAGGCCCAGAACGTCACCCGGACCTGTTCGGACCACACCCGGCGGATCATGGCGTCGTCTCCACTGGGCTGCCGGCCCAGTCGTCGAGGCGCTGCGTGTTGACCGGCGGACGACTGGGTCCGTGCTGCAGATGGGCGCCGAGCTGCTGCCAAACGGCGGGTGGCGACTGGTCGGGCCGCGCCGAGGTGACACACCAGTTGTTGCCGCTCAGCGCGGTGGCGACGCGGATCGTGCCGTCATGGCCGTCCGATGATCGGGCCGCTGCCGGACCCCAGCGCGCCACGTCGACGAGGACGGCGAGGACTGGCGTTCCGAGTGACGAGACGCGGGTCAGCTCGGCGATGTCGGCTGAGCTCAGGTCGCCGAGGATGGCGATCACGAGGCCCGGGCTGACGGCGACGGCGTCGACGGCTTCGGACAGCGACGCATTCGACGAGTGGGTCATCACGGCGAGCTCGTCCAGGATCGGCCCGGACTGTTCGGCGTCGCGGGTGGTCCGGTCGTGCCACGGGTGCGCTTCGACGTCGTGGCGGTCGGTGACCATGCGGACGGAGAAGCCGACCTGGGTGAGATGGACCGCGATCGAGGCGGCTGCGGAGATCGCCCATTCGAGCGACGAGGCGAGACCGCTGCCTCGATGCGCGATGGACCGCGAGTCCAACAGCACCGTCGCCCGGCTCTGCCAGGGCTGCTCCTCGCGACGCACCATCAGCTCGCCGGTCTTCGCCGTCGACCGCCAGTGCACCCGCCGAAGGTCGTCGCCGTGGCGGTATTCGCGCACCGTGACGTCCTCGGCGCTGCCCATCGCGAACGCGCGCGGCCGGTTTTCGCCGGCGCCGGTCCAGTCGCCGCTGATGCCGATCGACGGGAGCGCATAGACCTGCGGGACGACGATCAGATTGGCCGTGTTGTGGAACGAGCGCACCAGCTCGATCAGCCCGAACGGGTCGGACACCCGAATCGTCAGGGGTCCGATGTCGTACTTGCCGCGGACCTCGGACCGGACCGCGTACGCCACCTCCTCGTGCCAGCGCGGCCCGGCGTGGTCGAGGATGAAGCGCGCCCGGGTGCCCAGGACATAGGGGACTTGATCCTCGAGCAGGAGCAGTCCCATCGGCATCGCACCCTGGTTGGCGAGGGCGAGCGTGACGGTCGCCGGCTGACCGGCCGACACCCGCGTCGGTGAGATGTAGCGGCTGGCCATCAGGCGATAGCGGGCCCGACTCACCAAGAACGCAGTGAGCACTGGCATCGCCATGGCGAGTAGTCCGACGCGTAGGAGCGCGTCGAAGCCGGCGATGACGGCACACAGGGAGATGGTGATGCCGGCCGCGAGGAAGGCCCGGCCTCGGGTCGTCAGTGCCGACAGTGCCTCGCGCATCGTCAGGCCGAGTCGGGCTGCGCGCCGGCGCCGCCAGCGGTATCGGGCACCGGGATGGCGCCGATGATCGCGTCGAGGACCCGATGGGCCGTGCGGCCGCCCATCGCGGCATCGGCCGTGAGCAGCAACCGGTGACCGAGGACGGGGTGGACCAGACGCTGGACGTCGTCCGGGATGACGTAGTCGCGGCGGTCGAGGGCGGCCGTGGCCTTGGCAGCTCGAATCAGGTGGAGTGTCGCTCGCGGCGAGGCACCGAGCCGGAGGTCGGGGGACCGGCGGGTCGCCGTGGTCAGGGCAACCGCGTAGCGCTGGACCGCCGGCGAGACGAACACCATGCGTGCGGTGGCGACCATCTTGGCCATCTCGGCAGCGTCGGTCACCGGTGCCAGGGTCGCCAGCGGGTCGGCGTCGGAGTGCGAGTCGAGCATCGCGAGCTCGGCGGCCTCGACCGGGTAGCCCATCGAGACCCGTGCCATGAACCGGTCGCGCTGCGCCTCTGGCAGGGGATAGGTGCCTTCCATCTCGATCGGGTTCTGCGTCGAGATGACCATGAAGGGGTCGTCGAGCTGGTAGGTCGTGTTGTCGACGGTGACCTGGCGCTCCTCCATGCACTCGAGCAGAGCCGACTGGGTCTTGGGCGAGGCGCGGTTGATCTCGTCGCCGACGACGATGTTGGCGAAGACGCCACCAGGTCGGAACTCGAACGTCCGGAGCTCCTGGTTGTAGATCGACACCCCGGTGACATCGCTGGGGAGCAGGTCCGGCGTGAACTGGATGCGGCGCACCGTCCCATCGATGGAACGGGCCAGGGACTTGGCGAGCATGGTCTTGCCGACCCCGGGAACGTCTTCGATCAGGAGATGACCGCCGGCGAGCAACACCGTGATCGTCGTCCGGACCACGTCCGTCTTGCCTTCGATGACAGTCTCGATGTTGCGCTGAATGCGGCGTACTACCTCGGTCAGCGCCTCGAAATCGCCACCAGGCCCGACGGCGCTCGATTGCGTGGTCGTCACCCGATCCTCCCTCTGCGCCCTGCGGCGCACTCTCCCATAGGCGGAGCGCCCCACTCCGGCCGCCGGTTGATCTTCTCAGTCCACAGGCGGGTAGACGCAACGCTCACCCATAACGATGCCGTACCACCTATACGTCGCCAAGGATTCGAAGGGTTCGATCTTGGCGCCGGCCTCCGATCTCCTCCGGGCAGGGGTCGACGAGGGCCCCTCCACCGTCCCCCACTTCGTCCCCACATCGCTCGACAGCGGCTTTGACCTGCGGTTTTCCGTACGGGCTCAAGCGGCGGTGGGGGGCAATGCGGGTCGACATGCCTGGTTTGGCGATTGCGAATGGAGGAGAGTGGGGTAAAGTGGCGCGCAGTGGTGGACGTCGTGCGGGAGGTGGGTCATGTTCCTCGGTACCCACACTCCGCGCCTGGACGACAAGGGCCGGATCTTCTTGCCGGCGAAGTTTCGCGACGACTTGCAGGGAGGGCTCGTGATCACCAAGGGCCAGGACCGCTGTCTGTACGTCTGGTCGCGTGGCGACTTCGAGGCACTGACCGACCGGGTTCGGCAGGCGCCCTTCACAAATAAGGCCTCCCGCGACTTCCTGCGCGTGTTGTTTTCCGGTGCCTCCGACGAGATTCCGGACAAGCAGGGCCGGGTCACGATTCCGCCGGTGCTGCGGGAGTACGCCCGGCTGCAGCGCGACTGTGTGGTGATCGGCGCGATGGACCGCGTCGAGATTTGGGACGCCGAGGCGTGGGCTGCCTACAGCAGCGAGCACGAGGAGAGCTTCGCCTCGATGTCAGAGGAGGTGATCGACGGAGTCTTCTGACGCGTTCGCGCGAGGCCGGCGGCCGCGACGTTCGGCCAGGTCTCCGCTCCGCTTCACCCGTCAGCTGGCGTTACTTCCCCGATGCCAGGCGACGACTTCCCGGTCGAGCGGAGGGAGACCTGACCGAACGAACGGCACACCTGCAAGTACACGAGGGGACCACGATGAGCACGGAGACTTCTGGTCGGCGTCAAACACCGGGTGCTGTCCGTTCCACTGCGCGCGCGGTCTGCTTGACGATGAACGTCCGCCCATGGGTGCGGGTGGGCTGAGGCGCCATGGACCGCGCCGACCATGTCCCGGTGCTGTTGCGGCGGGTCGTCGACCTCGTGGCTCCCGTGCTCGAGCACGAGGACGCCGTGCTGGTCGACGCCACCCTTGGCCTCGGTGGGCACACCGAGGCCGTCCTGCGGCGGTGTCCGCAGGCCCGGGTGGTCGGGGTCGACCGCGATCCGCAGGCCCTCGAGTCCGCGCGGCAGCGTCTCGGCGACCTCGCCGATCGGGTGACCTTCGTCCACGCGGTCTACGACGAGATCGAGGCGACGCTGGCGGGGCTCGGCATCACGCGGATCGACGCCGCGTTGTTCGACCTCGGGGTGTCGTCGCTGCAACTCGATCGGGTCGAGCGCGGATTCGCGTACGCCACTGACGCTCCGCTCGACATGCGCATGGACGCGACGAGCGGTACGCGGGCCGCCGACGTGCTCGCCACCTACTCCCAGGACGAACTCACCCGAGTACTTCGGGACTACGGCGAGGAGCGGTTCGCCAAGCGGATCGCGGCGGCGATCGTACGGGCGCGCCGCGACGCGCCACTCGAGCGAACCGGCCAGCTGGTCGAACTCGTGCGAGACGCGATCCCCGCGCCGGCCCGCCGCCGCGGCGGGCATCCCGCCAAGCGAACCTTCCAAGCGTTGCGCATCGAGGTCAACCACGAGCTCGACGCGCTGCGCCGCGCGCTGCCGCAAGCCATCGACGCGGTCTGCGTCGGTGGGCGCCTCGTGGTGCTGTCCTACCACTCGCTCGAGGACCGGATGGTCAAGCGCCAGCTCGCATCCCGGTCGCGCTCGTCGTTGCCCGAAGGCTTGCCGGTCCGATCGGACGAGGCGCAGGCGGAGTGGCGGCTGCTCACCCGTGGCGCCGAGCAGGCGAGTGACGAGGAGGTTGCCGCCAATCCGCGAGCCCGCTCGGTGCGGTTGCGAGCTGCCGAGCGACTGAGGGAGGCGGCATGAGCGAGCGTAGCGAGCGAACAAGTGACACAGCCTCCTGGCTCATGCGGCCGACGAGCGTCAGCGAGGCGGTCGCATGAGCGAGCGTAGCGAGCGAACATGTGACACAGCCTCCTGGCTCGTGCGGCCGACGAGCGTCAGCGAGGCGGTCGCATGAGCTCCCCGATGGGAGCGGTCCGCTCCCGAGTCGCGAGGCTTCGGCCGGACGCTCGGTCGTTGCCGCGCCTGGCGGCGGTGCCGCCGCGCATGGCGAACGCTCGGAGTGGCCCGTTCGTACTGTTGGTCTCCGCCATGCTGGTCGTCGGCCTGGTCGGACTCCTCCTCCTGAACCTGTCGATGCAGAAAGGGTCGTTCCGGCTGGCCGCGCTGGAGTCCGAGGCATCCCACCTCCAGACTCGTGAGCAGAGCCTGGACATGAAGGTCGACCGGCTCTCCAGCAGCGACCGGCTCGCGGCCGAGGCGATCGACATGGGCATGGTGCCCAACCCCAACCCGGTGTTCCTCGACCTGTCCGACGGGTCGATCATCGGCGATCCGGCCACGGCCCAGCCGCGCGTGGACCCTGCTCCACCGACGAGCCCGTCGGACGGCGATGCCCAGTCCGACGACGCCGACCAGTCCGGTGACGCCGACCAGACCGACGACGCCGACCAGACCGGTGACGCCGACCAGACCGAACAGCAGCCCACGGGGCAACAATGACGAGCCGTACGCCGCCCCGGCGCCGGCCGCGCTCGGGGCGGATGCGCCGTTCGTACTCCCGGATGCGGCTGTCGATCCTGTGCATCGGCTTCGTATTGTCACTGTTCGCCGCCCGCCTGTTTCAGCTCCAAGGCGTCGACGCCAATGCGTACGCCTCGATGGCGGAGGACGAGAGCACCCAGACGGTCGAGCTGCACGCGAGCAGGGGCGCGATCCTCGACCGCAACGGCGTCGAGCTGGCGTCGACCGTCGACGCGGTCGCGCTGACCGCCGATCCCACGATGACCAGCGACTCCGCGACGCAAATTGCCGCGATCCTGCAGCGGCGTCTGGGGCTCGACTACTTCGACACCGTCGGTCTGCTGCGGACGCCCGACACCCGCTTCGTCTATCTCGCCCGCCAGGTGCCGATGTGGAAGGCCGACGCCGTGACGAGGGAGCTCGACAAGGCCAACCTCGTCGGAGTCTTCACCGAGCGCGACCCACTACGCACCTATCCCGACGGCGACGCGGCGTCCAGTCTGGTAGGCGTCGTCGGAGACGACGGCGCTGGGCTGTCGGGGCTCGAGTACGAGTTCGACGACGAGCTGTCCGGCAAGGACGGTCACGCGACCTACATCCTGTCGCCGTCGGGGGAGCGCATCCCGCTGTCCGACGCGATCATCGACGACCCGGAGCCGGGCATCGGGCTGCAGACGTCGATCGACCGCGACGTCCAGTGGTGGGCCGAGCGTCGGCTTACCCGGGCGGTCCGCGACACCGGCTCCGACTGGGGCACGGCGATCACGATCGACGTGCGCACCGGGGAGATCGTGCAGTTCTCACAATGTCCCGGCTTCGACCCCAACCGGGCCGGGTCGCTGGACAAGGACGACATGGTCAACCGCGGCGTGCAGTACGTCTACGAGCCGGGCAGCGTCGAGAAGGTCCTGACGTACTCGGCGCTGGCCGACGCCGGCAAGGTGACGCCGCGTACTCGGATCAAGGTGCCGGGCTCTTACTACGTCGACGGCTACGAGATCAACGACGACTGGTCGCACGGCACGATCAGGCTGACCGCCACGGGAGCGATCGCGCTGTCGTCGAACCTCGCGGCGATCCTGGCCTCGCAGCGGATCTCGGCGGCCGAACTCTACGACTACCTCCGGTCGTTCGGCCTCGGCGAGGAGACCGGAGTGGAATTGCCGGGTGAGTCGGCCGGGATCCTGGCCGACGCCGACTCGTGGAGCGACTCCCAGCACGCGACGATCGCGTTCGGTCAAGGGTTGTCGGTGACGACCGTGCAGATGGCCGCCGCGATCGCCGCGATCGCCAATGACGGCGTCTACATCGAGCCGAGACTCGTGACCGGGTACGTCCAGCCTGACGGCAGCATCGAGCCGGCTCCGGAGCCCGAGTCTCATCGGGTCATCAGCGAGCGGGCGGCGCGGATCGTGGCGACCATGATGACCGCGACGACCCAAGACGGCGGCACCGCGCCGCTCGCGGCGATTCCGGGCTACCGCGTCGCCGGCAAGACGGGCACCGCCCAGCGGGTCGACCAGGACACGCTCGGCTACGTCCCGGGTCAGCGAACCATCTCGTTCGCCGGCTTCGCGCCCGCCGACGATCCGCGTTTCATGACATATGTCGTGATGGACAATCCCAAGGACGGCAGCTTCGGCGGCACCGGAGCCGGTCCGGTCTTCCAGGACATCATGTCGATGGTGTTGCAGCGCTACGGCATTCCGCCGACGGGAGCCAAGCCGGTCCACATCCCGCTCGAATGGTGACGGCGACCCAGCGCCTCGTGCCGCCACACACTCTTAGTAGCCTCAGCCGGTGCGCTCCGAACCGACGACACGGGGCTCCGAAGTCCTGGGAGCCCGACCACAACGGGTTCGGCCCGTCGCGCTCGCCACGGTCGCGAGCGTCGTCGGGGCCGATGCCGTTGAGGGCGACGTCACCGTCAGCGGGGTGACGCTGCGGTCGCAGTCGGTCCGGCCGGACGACCTCTACGCGGCGCTGCCCGGCGCCAGGACGCACGGCGCCCGATACGCCGCGGACGCGGCCGACCGAGGTGCGGTCGCTTTTCTCACCGACCCGACCGGCGCCGGCACCTGCCGGGAGACCGGCCGACCGGTGCTCGTCGTCGAGGGTCCCCGTGACCGACTGGGCGAGGTGGCATCGGTCGTCTACGGCTCGCCCAGCGATCGGATCGCGACGCTCGGCGTCACCGGCACGCAAGGCAAGACCACCGTGACCTTTTTGACCGAGGCCGGGCTGCGCGGCGTCGGCGCGACCGCGGCCGTCGTCGGCACGACCGGCACCCGGATCGCGGGACGGCCGGTTAAGTCGACGCTGACCACGCCGGAGGCGCCGGACCTGCACGCGCTGCTTGCCGTCATGGTCGAGCAGGGCGTCGACGCCTGTGCGATGGAAGTGTCGAGTCACGCGCTCATCCAGGGCCGGGTCGACGGTGTCGTATTCGACGTCGCCACGTTTTTGAACCTCGGCCGTGACCATCTCGACTTTCACGGCGACATGGCGTCGTACTTCGAGGCCAAGGCCGCGCTGTTCACGCCGGAGCGGGCCCGACGGGCAGTGGTCGACATCGACGACGACTACGGCCGGCGGCTCGTCGAGCGGCTCGAGATCCCGTACTCGACGCTGTCGACCGACGGTGCTGACGCGGACTGGCGGGCCGAACGGATCGAGGCGACGGCCCAGGGCACGGCCTTCGACGTCATTGCGCCGGACGGCGGCCGACACGACGTGCGGTTGCCGCTGGTCGGCACGTTCAACGTCGCCAACGCGCTGGCGGCGCTCGCGAGCCTGGTCGCCGTCGGCTATCCGATCGACGCCGTGATCCAGGGGCTCGCCGACTGCCCGTCGGTGCCGGGGCGGATGGAGTCGGTCGACGCCGGCCAATCGTTCGCGGCCATCGTCGACTACGCCCACAAGCCAGACGCGCTGCGGGCCGTCCTCACGTCACTGCGTCCCCTGACGACGGGCCGGATCCTCCTCGTCATCGGCGCCGGCGGTGACCGTGACGCCGGCAAGCGCCCGCTGATGGGCGAGGTCGCCGCCGCCTTCGCCGACGTGGTCGTGGTCACCGACGACAACCCGCGCACCGAGACGCCGGCCGCGATCCGTTCTGAGGTTTTGGCCGGTGCCCGGGCGAGCGGGTCGTCGACGGAGCTGGTCGAGATCGGCGACCGGCGAAAGGCGATCCGACTCGCCGTGTCGTCGGCCCACGACGGTGACTGTGTTGTCGTCGCCGGCAAGGGACACGAGACCGGCCAGGAGATTGACGGCGTGGTACATCCCTTCGACGACGTGGTCGAGCTGCGTGCCGCACTCGAGGAGCGACTCGGACCAGATGCGGAGTCGGAATCGTGATCGAGACGACCTTGGGCGAGATCGCGGCCTGGGCCGGCGGTGCGCTGGACCTCGCCGATCCGGCGACACCGGTCGACGCGCCGGCGGCCGCCGACTCGCGCCAGGTCGTGCCGGGCGGACTCTTCGTGGCGATCGTGGGCGAGCGGGTCGACGGCCATGACTACGCCCGGCGGGCCATCGACGCCGGCGCCGTCGCCTGCCTCACCTCGCGGCCGGTCGGCGTCCCGGCGATCGTCGTCGACGACCCGACCGCCGCGCTTGGACGGGTCGCCGGAGCCGTACTGGAGCGGCTCGACGGATGCTCGGTCGTCGGGCTCACGGGCTCACAGGGCAAGACCACCACCAAGGATCTTCTCGCCCAGGTGCTGGCTCGCCGCGGCCCGACAGTGGCGCCCGTCGGGTCCTACAACACCGAGATCGGTGTGCCGCTGACGGTCCTTCGCGCCGATCGTGACACCCGCTACCTGGTGATCGAGATGGGCGCTCGCGGCAAGGGGCACATCGCCTACCTCTGCGACATGACGCGCCCCAAGGTCGGTCTCGTACTCAACGTCGGCCTGGCCCACGTCGGCGGGTTCGGCAGCCGGGAGGGCATCGCGGCCGCGAAGGGCGAGCTGGTGGAGTCGCTGCCGTCCGACGGAGTCGCGGTCCTCAACGCCGACGACCCTCTAGTACGTGAGATGGCCGGTCGGACCAAGGCCCGTGTCATGACCTTCGGCGAGCATCCCGACGCCGACGTCCGGATCGACGACGTCACGCTCGATCCGATCGGCCGGCCACGGTTCGCGCTGACGTACGCCGGCGCGACCGCCCCGGTCGAGCTGCGCCTGCTGAGTCGCTATCAGGCGGCCAATGCCGCGGCGGCCGCCGGGGTCGCGCTGAGCCTCGGCATGGAGCTGGCGGACATCTCCGAGGCCCTGTCGGAGGCCGGCGCTGCTTCGCGTTGGCGGATGGAGCCCCACGAACGGGCCGATGGCGTGCTGGTGCTCAACGACGCGTACAACGCCAACCCCGACTCGATGCGGGCGGCACTCGACACGACAGCCGGCATCGTCGGCAACCGGCAGGGGCGCGGCATCGCGGTTCTGGGGCCGATGCGTGAGCTCGGATCGGCGTCCGAGGAGGCGCACCGTGAGATCGGCGGCTGGGCGGTCGAACGTGGCATCGACACGGTGGTGGTCGTCGGCGAGGACGCCCGTTCCATCCTCCTGGGAGCGGAGGCCGCCGGCGTCGCCGAGGCCGTCCTCGTGCCCGACGGGCCATCCGCCGTGGAGTGGCTCGACAAGCGACTGCGGTCCGGTGACGTCGTTCTGGTCAAGGCCTCCCGAGCCGACGGTCTCGAGCGAGTCGCGCACGCCTTGACCGCGTCCGCCGGGAATACTGCGTCCGAGAGCGCCGCGGCGGCGACGGAGGGTGAAGGGAGTACGGACGCTCAATGAGAGCCATCTTGCTGGCCGGTGGGCTGTCCCTGCTGGGAACCCTGCTCGGCACCCGCCTGGCGATTTCCGTCCTGGTGTCCAAGGGCTACGGCCAGCTGATCCGCGACGACGGACCGACCTCCCACCACACCAAGCGCGGCACGCCCACCATGGGCGGCCTGGTCATCATGCTGTCGGTCGGCGTCGGCTACGGCCTCGCGATGCTGCTGACCCAAACCGAACCGTCGGCGTCGGCGCTGTTACTGCTCTTCTTGTTTTTCGGCCTCGGCCTCGTCGGATTCGTCGACGACTACATCAAGATCGTCAAGCAGCGCAGCCTCGGATTGCGCAGCAAGGCGAAGATGGCCGGCCAGACCGTGATTGCCTTGGCCTTCGGCTGGGGCGCCTTGCAGTTCGAGGACGAAAACGGTCGGACGCCGATCTCTTACGGCATCTCGTTCATCCGCGACATCGACGGGTGGGAGTTCCCGACGGTCGTCGTCTTGATCTTGGTGCTGCTGATCGTCGCCGGTACGAGCAACGGCGTAAACCTCACCGACGGCCTGGACGGTCTGGCCTGCGGCTCGTCGGCGATGGTGTTCGCCGCGTACACGCTGGTCAACATCTGGCAGAACAACCAGTTCTGCGGCACGCACCCCGGCCCGAAGTGTTATGAGGTGCGCGACCCCCTCGATCTCGCCGTCATCGCCGCCGCGCTCACCGGCGCCTGCTTCGGATTCCTCTGGTGGAACGCGGCGCCGGCCAAGATCATCATGGGCGACACCGGGTCGCTGAGCCTGGGCGGCGTGATGGCCGGCCTCGCGATCATGACCCGCACGGAGCTGCTGCTGCTGATCATCGGCGGTCTCTTCGTCATCATCAGCCTGTCGGTCATGCTGCAGGTCGGGTGGTTCAAGGCCACTAAGCGCGCGACCGGGGTGGGCAAGCGGATCTTCCGGATGGCGCCGCTGCAGCACCACTTTGAGTTAGCCGGCTGGGAGGAGATCACCATCGTCATCCGGTTCTGGATCATCTCGGGGCTGTGCGTGGCTGGTGGGCTCGGTGTCTTCTACGCCGAATGGGTCGCCGGCGCATGACCGAGTCGCCGGTCGACGCGCTCGGACCGGACGCGAACTGGAGCGGCATCGACGTCGTCGTCACGGGCCTCGCCGTCTCGGGCGTCGCTGCCGCGCGCGTACTCCTCGAGCTCGGAGCGCGGGTAACGGCCGTCGACGCCGCGGATTCGGAGGCGGTTCGACGGCGCGCGGCCGATCTCGAGGCGTCCGGAGGTCGCGCCCTGATCGGGGCGGACGCGATCGATCGCCTGCCCGACACCACGCAATTGGTCGTCACGTCGCCAGGATGGACGCCGCGGGCGCCGCTGCTGGTCGACGCCGCCGGCCGCGAGGTGCCGATCTGGGGCGAGGTCGAGCTCGCCTGGCGGTTGCGCGGACCGGACGCCGTGCCGTGGCTGTGCGTCACCGGCACCAACGGCAAGACGACGACGGTCCAGATGCTCGATGCGATCTTGCGGGCGGCCGGACAGCGATCCGCCGCCGTCGGCAATGTGGGGGCGCCGGCCGTCGAGGCGGTCGTGGCGGCCGAGCCCTACGACGTGCTCGCGGTCGAGCTGTCCAGCTTCCAGCTGCATTGGGCGCCCTCGCTGGCGCCGCGAGCATCGGTCATCCTCAACATCGCCCCGGACCATCTCGACTGGTACGCCGGGTCGATGGAGGCCTACGTCGCCGACAAGGCCCGGATCTACGAGCGGGTCGAGGTCGCGCGCGTCTACAACGTCGCCGACGAGCAGACCGTACGGCTGGCGACGTCGGTGACGGGTCCGGCCCGGGCCGTCGGATTCACGCTCGACGCGCCGCCGCCGGGTGCGCTCGGTGTCCTCGACGGCACGCTGATCGACGGAGCTTTCGAGACCGTTCGCGGCCGTGGCGTCGAGCTGGCGTCGGTGTCGGACGTACGGCCGCCCGCCCCGCACAACGTCGCCAACGCGCTCGCGGCGGCCGCCCTGGCTCGCGCCCATGGAGTGCCGGCAGAGGCGGTGCGTGCCGGCCTCGCCGGATTTGCGCCGGACCGGCATCGCAACGAGACCGTCGCGACCCATGCCGGTGTCGACTGGATCGACGACTCGAAAGCGACCAATCCGCACGCGGCGGAGGCGTCCCTGGTGGGCTACTCCTCGGTGGTGTGGATCGCCGGCGGCCTCGCCAAGGGAGCCACCTTCGACCAGCTCGTCGTCCGCGTCCGGGACCGGCTGCGAGCCGTGGTGCTGCTCGGGCGCGACCGCGGCGTCGTCGGCGAGGCGCTGGCGCGACACGCACCGGAGGTCCCGGTGTTCGAGGTCACCGAAGGGGAGACTGGCTCCGACGTCATGGAGCGTGTCGTGCAGGCGGCGACGTCGGTTGCCGAGCGAGGAGACTCGGTCCTGCTCGCGCCCGGGTGTGCGTCGCAGGACCTGTTCGCCAACTACGGGGACCGAGGAGACGCCTTCGCGGCCGCGGTAGATCGGCGTATCGCCGCCGATCGTTAGGGAGGAGGGCCCGTGGCGACCGCGACGAAGCAGCCTCCGCGGGCCGCACGCGGCTCCGGCGACCAGCATCGGACGGCGGTCCAACGATGGCTGGCGTCGCTGCGGCACGGTCTCGAGCGGCCGATGATGTCGTACCAACTCGTCATCGGCGTGACTGCGCTGCTGCTGGGCCTCGGCCTCGTCATGGTCTTGTCGGCGAGCTCGGTGCTGTCCTACGAGCAGTACGGGTCGTCCTATTACATCTTCGGCAAGCAGGCGATGTGGGCGGTGACCGGCATCCCGATCGCCTGGATCGTTTCGCGCACGTCGGTGCGCGTCATGCGGTGGTTCGCCTATCCCGCGATGGTCGGCTCGATCGTGTTGATCTGCATGACCTACATCCCCGGCGTCGGCGTCGAGGTCAACGGCAACCAAAACTGGCTGAACTTCGGCGGGCCGGTCACCATCCAGCCGTCCGAGATCGCCAAGCTCGCCATCGTGATCTGGGCGGCGGACCTCTACGCCCGCAAGGAAAAGCTCCTCGACGACTGGAAGCACCTGCTGATCCCGATGATCCCGGCCACCGGTCTCGTGGTCGCCCTCGTCGTCGGCCAGCGCGACGTCGGCACCGCGCTCGTGCTCTTCGCGATCGTGTTGGGCATGCTGTGGGTCGTCGGCGCGCCGGCCCGGCTGTTCGTCGGCACGACACTCGTCCTGGTCGGCGTCGCGACCTACCTCGCCAGCAGCGACGCCGAGCGGGTCAAGCGGCTGACCACGTTCATCGACCCGCTCAGCGACTTACGTGGCGACGGGTGGCAGGCCGCGCACGGCTTCTTCGCCCTCGCGACGGGCCAGTTCTGGGGCGTCGGGCTCGGCGCCAGCCGGCAGAAGTGGGGCAGTCTGCCGGAGGCGCACACCGACTTCATCTTCGCGGTGATCGGCGAGGAGACCGGGCTGTTCGGGACCATGGTGGTGTTGGGGTTGTTCATGGTCCTCGGCTACACCGGCTTTCGGATCGCCAGCCGAGCTCGCGAGCCGTTCGCCCGGTACGCCGCGGCCGGAATCACGGTCTGGCTGCTCTCCCAAGCGCTGATCAACATCGGCATGGTGCTCGGTCTGTTGCCGGTCATCGGCATCCCGCTGCCGCTCGTCTCATACGGTGGTTCCGCACTGCTTCCGACCCTGATCGCTCTCGGCATGCTGTCGGCGTTCGCTCGAGCCGAGCCGGGGGCCCGGGTCGCGTTGCAGTCCAAGCGGGTCCGCCGGCAGCGTCGGCGATCCACAGCCAACATGCCGAACCGACAGCAGAAACGGTGAGCAATGCCCCTGTCCGTCCTTCTCGCCGGCGGCGGCACCGCCGGCCACACGTCGCCGCTGCTCGCGACCGCCGAGGCGCTGCGTGATCGCAACCCCGACGTCGCCCTGACCTGCCTCGGCACCGAACGCGGCATCGAGACCCGGGTCATCCCGCAGGCCGGGTTGCCACTCGAGCTCATCCCGCCGGTGCCGCTGCCGCGGCGGCCGACCCTCGACCTCGCCCGGGTCCCGGGTCGGCTGCGGGGCGCCGTCCGGAGCGCCGGCGACGTACTCGACCGCATCAAGCCCGATGTCGTCGTCGGATTCGGGGGATACGTCGCGCTTCCGGCCTACTTCGCGGCCCGCCGCCGCAAGGTCCCGATCGTCATCCACGAAGGCAACGCGATGCCGGGGCTAGCCAATAAGATCGGGGCCAGGTTCACCCGACACGTCGCCACGAGCTTCCCCGACACGTCGCTGTCCCACGCAGTGTTCACCGGACTGCCGATCCGGCGCCTGATCTCGGACATGGATCGGTTCAAGCAGCGTGCCGAGGGCCATGCGGAGTTCGGCCTTGATCCGGAGCGGCCGACGCTGCTCGTCACCGGCGGCTCGCAGGGTGCCCGGCGGATCAACTACGCGGTTGCAGGCGCCGCCCACGCACTCGCGGATGCCGGCGTCCAGGTGCTCCACCATGCCGGCCGGGTCGAGGAGGCCGAGGTCAGCCCGCGGGACGGCGACCCGCCGTACATCGTCACGCCCTACATCGAGCGCATGGACCTCGCGTACGCCGCGGCCGACCTGATCGTGTGCCGAGCCGGCGCCAACACCGTCACCGAGGTGGCCTGCGCCGGCCTACCCGCCGCCTTCTGCCCGCTGCCGATCGGCAATGGCGAACAGGCCCGCAACGCTCGCCCGGTCGTCGACGCCGGTGGTGCGCTGCTCGTCGACGACGACGCGATGAGCTCCGACTGGGTCGCCCGGACCGTGCCGGAGCTGTTGTCGGACCCGGAGCGGTTGGAGGCCATGTCGCGGGCGACGACCGACCTGCTGCCGCGCGACGCCGACGTCCGGCTCGCGGCCATGGTCGAGGCGGCCGCGCGAGGCGCGACATGAGGATCCCGGTCCCCGACGACATCCCGAGCGCGGTCGAGCTCGGCCGGGTGCACTACGTCGGCATCGGAGGCGCCGGACTGTCGGGCCTGGCGCGTCTGATGCTCGCCCGCGGAGTCGCCGTCAGTGGGAGTGACGCCCAGGAGTCGTCGACGCTCGACGCGCTTCGGGCGCTGGGGGCCACCTGCTACATCGGTCACCGCGCCGAGCAGGTCAAGGATGTCGACACGGTCGTCGTCTCGACCGCGATCGACGAGTCCAACCCCGAGGTCGTCGCCGCTCGCGACCTCGGCCTTCGGTTGTGGCCGCGAGCCGCCGCCGTCGTGTCCGTGATGGTCGGCCGCACGGTCATGGCGGTCACCGGCACGCACGGCAAGAGCACGACCTCGTCGATGCTGGCCGTGGCCCTGACCGAGGCCGGTGCCGACCCGTCGTACGCGCTCGGCGCTGACCTGGCGGCGACGGGCAGCAACGCCCACGAGGGCGGGGGCAGCGAGTTCGTCGTCGAGGCCGACGAGAGCGACGGCGCGTTCCTCGCGTACTCGCCGACGGTCGCCGTCGTCACCAACGTCGAGGCCGACCACCTCGACGTCTACGGCACGCCGGAGGCCTATCGAGCGGCCTTCGACACCTTTCTGGAGCGGATCGTGTCCGGCGGATGCCTGGTCGCCTGCGTCGACGACCCGGGCGCCGCGTCCCTCGTCGACCAGGCCCGCCAGCAGGGCGTCGACACGATCGCGGTCGGCTTCGGTCCGGCATCCGACCTCCGCGGCGTCGACGTGACGGTCGAGGGCGCCACCTCCAGCTGTGTCGTGGAGCAGAGCGGCCAGCGGTTCGGCACCTTGCGGATCGCGCTACCCGGACGGCACTACCTGCTCGACGCGTTGCTCGCACTCGCGGCGGGCCTTCGGCGCGGCTACGCGTTCGACGCGCTCGCGACCGGGCTGGGCCGCTACGCCGGCAGCCGTCGGCGCATGGAGTTCAAGGGCGAGGCGGCGCAGATCCGCGTGTTCGACTCGTACGCCCATCACCCGACCGAGATCGCCGCCGACCTGGCAGCCGCTCGGTCGCTCGCGGGCACGGGTCGGGTCGTCGTCTGCTACCAGCCGCATCTGGTGTCGCGGACCAAGGCGTTTGGCGCCGAGATGGGGCAAAGCCTGGGTGCCGCCGACATCGCGATCGTCGCCGACATCTATCTCGCCCGCGAGCCCGCCGAGGTGGGCGTCGACGGGCGCATGGTCGCCGACGCGGTGCCGCTGCCGCCCGATCAGGTGCGCTACGTGCCCGACCGGGCCGACCTCGCGACCGCGGTCGTGACGGTGGTGCGGCCGGGCGACCTCGTCCTCACGCTGGGTGCCGGCGACATCACCACGGTGGGTCCGCAGGTGTTGGCGTTGCTAGCCGAGTCCGGAGGCCCGCCGGCCGATGTCTGACCCGGTCATCCCGGCTCCGTTCGCCCGGCGACGGTTCACCCGGTGGTTCGGCCGGCGCCAGGTCGTGGTGCTCCTTGTCGTTGCGGTGATCGGGTTCGGCGCATGGGTCGTCTACGGGTCGACGTGGCTCGGCGTCACGTCGGTCGAGATCGAGGGCACCTCATACCTGACGCCGAGCGAGGTTCGGCGGGTCGCCGCGATCGAGGACGACACCCCGTTGGCCAGGCTCGACCTGGACGCCGTCGAGGACCGGGTTGCCGAGTTGCCGGCGGTCGCCGACGTCGACGTCCGTCGGGACTGGCCCAACGGCGTACGCATCGTGATCGAGGAGCGCGAGGCGGTGGCAGTCGTTCGTCAGGACGGCGAATACCAGGCGATGGACGCCGAGGGGGTGTTGTTCCGCACCTACCGTCGGCCGCCGCACCGGCTGCCGCTGGTGCGGGCCGGTCAGCTCGAGGAGCGGGGGAGTGAGGACGCCCTGCACGAGGTCGCGAGTGTGGTCGGGTCGCTCGACCGCCCCATTGCTCGCGAGGTCGACCACGTCGAGGTGGCCAGCATGGACGCGATCGAGCTCGTGCTGTCCAACGGTGACGAAGTGCGGTGGGGGAGCTCGGCGCAGTCGGATCTCAAGGCCCGCGTCCTCGCCACGCTGCTCGAGGTCGACGCCTCGGTCTACGACGTCTCCGTACCCGAACAGCCAACGACCCGGGCGTGAGTACGCCGCCGTCCCACTCGCCGAGTGGCGCACCGTTGTCGCGCAGAGCCGACAAAAGTAGCGACTGTGCGCCACTCGACGGTGAATTCGACACGCGCTTTCGCGACACGCGTACGGGTGTTTGAACCGCTTGGCGGCGCCACGTACGTTGCTGCGCAGTCGGCAGGTTGACATAACTATAACCCTCTACCTGAGGGTGAAGGTTTTGGGAGTCGGTCGATCGTTACCGGAAACACCGAAATCGCCGATCCGGACACGGGGCGGCCAGCAACCGAGAGAAGGTGCGCGTTGTGGCAGCGCAAAACTACCTGGCGGTGATCAAAGTCGTCGGCATCGGTGGCGGCGGCGTCAACGCGGTGAACCGGATGATCGAGGTCGGCCTGAAGGGCGTCGAGTTCATCGCGATCAACACCGATGCCCAAGCACTGCTGATGAGCGATGCCGATGTGAAGCTCGACATCGGTCGCGAGATGACTCGGGGGCTCGGCGCCGGCGCCAACCCCAACGTCGGAGCGAAGGCGGCCGATGACCACGCCGAAGACATCGAGGAGGTGATCAAGGGTGCCGACATGGTCTTCGTCACCGCTGGGGAAGGCGGTGGCACGGGGACCGGCGGTGCTCCTGTGGTCGCCCGGATCGCCCGGTCGCTCGGCGCCCTGACCATCGGAGTCGTGACCCGGCCGTTCGCGTTCGAGGGACGACGGCGGGCCAACCAGGCCGAGGAGGGCATCGCGGCGCTGCGTGAGGAAGTCGACACGCTCATCGTGATCCCCAACGACCGGCTGCTGTCGATCAGCGATCGCAACGTGAGCGTGCTCGACGCCTTCAAACAGGCCGACCAGGTGCTGCTGCAAGGTGTCTCGGGCATCACCGACCTGATCACGACCCCCGGCCTGATCAACCTCGACTTCGCCGACGTCAAGTCGGTGATGTCCGACGCTGGTTCGGCACTCATGGGCATCGGCTCGGCCCGCGGCGACGACCGAGCAGTGGCGGCCGCCGAGATGGCGGTCTCGAGTCCGCTGCTCGAGGCGTCGATCGACGGAGCGCACGGCGTGCTGTTGTCGATCGCCGGCGGGTCCGACCTCGGGCTGTTCGAAATCAACGAGGCAGCGGCCCTCGTCAGCGAGGCGGCGCACACCGAAGCCAACATCATCTTCGGCGCCGTGATCGATGACGCGTTGGGCGACGAGGTACGAGTCACGGTGATCGCCGCCGGGTTCGACGGCGGCATGCCGAAGCGGCGCGATGCCAGCCAGCCGGCCCTGCGGCGCGACAAGCCGGCACCGCCGCCGGTCACGACGACGCCCGAGCCGTACGCCTCGAAGGAGTCGACCGCTTCCAACGGCAGCACCGCCGGAGCCGACACGGAGCGGCCGGCGGCGGAGCCGGAGGAGCCGGCGCGACCGGCCGCCCCCGCCCAACCGGTACATGTCGGTGCCGGGCTCGTTCAGCAGCGCACGCCGAAGCCGTCGGATGGTGACGACGACCTCGACGTCCCGGACTTCCTGAAGTAAGTGTTCGCCTTTCGGGACTCCCGGGGGCCGGTCGAGGTCGCCTTCACCGATCGTTACGGCGGCGTCAGCGAAGGACCATGGGAGTCGCTCAACCTCGGGACGAGCAATGGCGACGACCCCGAGCGGGTCGCGCACAACCTCGACCTGGTCTCGTCGAAGTTCGGCGTCGATCCGTCTCGGCTCGTGCGGATGAGCCAGGAGCACGGTGACCGGGTCTCCACGGTGGCGGAGCGACCCGACGAGATCCCGGTCGCCGACGGCCTCATCACCTCGGCGCCCGACCTCGGTCTCTTGGTCCGCGTCGCCGACTGCGTGCCGGTCGTGTTGGCCGACACCGAGGCCGGCGTGGTCGGCGTCGCGCACGCGGGGCGACCGGGTCTCGTTGTCGGCATCGTGGCGTCGACGGTCACTCGGATGCATGCCGCCGGCGCGCGGACGATCGTCGCCTGGCTCGGCCCACGGGTGTGCGGAAGCTGCTACGAGGTGCCGGAGCCGATGCGATCGGAGGTCGCCGACGCCGTACCAGATGCCTGGGCGACCACCTCGTGGGGGACACCGGCGGTCGATGTCGGCGCCGGGGTGGCCAGCCAGCTCCGCGGGATCGGCGTCGAGGTCGTCGACGTCATGGACTCCGATGAAAAGCTGTGTACGCGGGAGAACACTGACCTCTTCTCTTATCGCCGTCAGGGTCAGCGCTCGGGTCGTCTCGGCGGCCTGGTCCGGATCCGCCCGTGACCGCGCGGCGGCGCGAGGAGTTGGCGACGGGACTGGCCCGGGTCGAGGCCCGGATCGCGTTGGCCGCCCGTGACGCCGGTCGCGACCCGGCCGACGTGACGCTCGTCGTCGTGACCAAGACCTTCCCGGCGAGCGACGTCCAGATACTGGCCGAGCTCGGGGTGCGCCACGTGGGGGAGAGTCGACATCCGGAGGCCCGCGACAAGCACGACGCGGCGCCGATGGGTTTGGTCTGGCACTTTGTCGGAGCCGTCCAGCGCAACAAGGCCGCCGCGATCGCCGGGTACGCCGACGTCGTCCACTCCGTCGACCGGGCTCGGCTGGTCGATCCGCTGTCGCGCGGAGCCGCCGACGCCGACCGGGTCGTCCGGTGTCTGGTCCAGGTCAATCTCGACCCCGTCGAGTCCGGCGGCCGGGCCGGCTGCGCGCCCGCCGAGGTCGGCGAGCTGGCCGACCTGGTGGCCGCGGCCGACCACCTCGAGCTCGGCGGCGTCATGGCGATCGCACCGCTTGGCCTCGACCCGGCCCCGACGTTCGACCGGCTGGCGGCGATTGCGACGCAGTTGCGGGCCACGTACCCCAGCGCCGTGATGCTGTCGGCCGGGATGAGCGGCGACCTAGAGGCCGCCGTTGCGGCCGGCGCGACACACGTACGCGTAGGTCGCGCGGTGCTCGGTGAGAGGCCGTCGGGCGGGTAGTGTCAGCACCGCAGGTGGAAGCCTGTGGAGACAGACGACGCGAGGCGGCGACCGTCTCGAACGACCGGAGGTCATAGAGCCCATGGCTGGCGCAATGCGCAAGGTTGGTGTTTACCTGGGCCTGGTCGAGGACGCCGACCGATTCGATGACGACTACGACGATGTCGAAACCTTCGACGAGCCCGCCGACCGCCGTCCCGTGCGTGCTGTCCGTGACGAGCCGTCCGGTCAGGTGACCGAGCTCGCGCCACGACGCCGTCCGGTCGAGGCTCACCGCACCGACGCGGCCCGCATCACGACCCTGCATCCCCGCACCTACAACGAAGCCCGTACGATCGGCGAACACTTCCGCGACGGCATCCCGGTGATCATGAACCTGTCAGAGATGGACGACAACGACGCGAAGCGACTCGTCGACTTCGCGGCCGGTCTCGTCTTCGCTGTGCACGGGTCGATCGAGCGGGTGACCGCGAAGGTGTTCTTGCTCTCCCCACCCAATGTGTCCGTGACGGCCGAGGACAAGCAGCGCCTCGCCGAGGGCGGCTTCTTCAATCAGAGCTGACGCCAATGCAGGTTGCCGGCGAGATCATCGCCTTTGTCCTTTGGATCTGTCTTATACTGCTGATTGCCCGTATTGTGCTTGATTGGGTACAAATGCTGGCGCGGTCCTGGCAACCACGGGGAGCAGTACTAGTTCTATGCGAGGTCATCTATACCGTCACCGACCCACCGCTGCGCGCGATCCGGCGGGTGCTCCCGCCACTGCGGCTCGGGATGGTGGCTCTCGATCTGTCTCCGTTGGTTCTCTTCGTGCTGATCTACATCCTGCAGCTGGTCAACGCGAGGATCTTCTTCTCCTCCTGACCGGCTACCGCCCAGTTGTCACGATCCCGTGTGAACCGGGTACGGTGGGCGCACCAGGAAGGTCTGCATCCCTTCGATCCTGAGGTGAGGTCATGCCACTTACTCCAGAGGACGTGCGAAACAAGCGCTTCACGCCCGTCCGGCTGCGCGAGGGCTACGACATGGGCGAGGTCGACCAGTTCCTCGACGAGGTCGAGGGCGAGTTGGAGCGCCTCACTCAGGAGAACAACGACCTGCGGACCAAGCTCGCCGCCGCCTCCAGCGCCCGACCGCCGGAGATGACCCAGCCGATGGCGATGCCTGAGCCGCCGCCGCGACCGGTGATCGAGGAACCCAAACCGCCGCCCGTCGTCGAGCCGCCCCCGATGCCGGCGATGCAGCGCAGTGTCGGGCCCGAGTCGGTCGCCGACGCCTCCGGCGCCGCCGCTCGCCTGCTGGAGATCGCGGCCAAGAACGCCGAGGAGATCGAGGCCGACGCCAAGGATCAGGCCGACAAGATCCTCGCCGAGGCTCGGATGAAGGCCGAGCGGCTCACCAACGAGTCCCGCGCCAAGGCCGACCGGATGGAGTCCGACGCTCGGGCCCGCGCCCAAAAGCTCGATGCCGAGACCGCCGAGCGCCGCCAGCAGTTGTTCGGCGACCTCGAGCGTGACCGTGACCGCCTGTCCCGTGAGGTGGAGCACCTGCGCTCGTTCGAGCGCGAATACCGCAGCCGGCTCAAGAACTACTTCCAGGCCCAGCTCGCGCAGCTCGAAGGCGAGGAGACCGTCGCGGCCCCGTTGCCCGGCGGGCCCGACTCCGAGCACGCGCCGAAGCGACTGCGCTCGCTGCTTGGTGAGGACGAGCGCTAACCGAGCCGCTGATCACCGACTGAGCCGGTCGAGCGGTCTGTGGCGCTGGTCACCTCAGCGACGCCGCAGCCACAACGTAAGGCCCAGCTCGGCATCCTGATGGCGGGGTAGCTCCGCGTTGTCCGGCTCGCCTTGGGCGACCGTGGTCGCGAGCACCTCGTCCGCGATCAGGCTCTCGTGCTCGCCGATGGCGGCCGCGAGATCTCCGTCAGCCACCCACCACAACTCGATCCGATCGCTCACCTCGAAGCCGCTGGCCTTGCGACCTTCCTGGATCAGTCGAATCGCTTCGCGGGCGAGGCCGGCGCGTAGCAGCTCCGGCGTCAGCTCGAGGTCGAGGGCGACGGTCTCGCCGTGCTCGTTGACGACCGACCAGCCTTCGCGGGGTCGCTCGGAGATCATCACCTCGTCGGCCTGCACCGTCTCGGGCGTGCCGTCCGCGTCGACCGTGGCCTGACCCGACTCCGACAGCGTGGCCGCGAGCGTCGCGGGGTCGGCGGCCGTGATCGCTGCCGCCACCAGCGGGGTGCGCTTGCCGAATCGCTTGCCCAGGGCGCGGAAGTTCGGCTTGGCCACGTGCTCGATCAGGTCGCCGCCGGCCGACGCGAGGGAGTCGACCGTCGTCACGTTGAGCTCGGCCGCAACCTCGTCGCGCAGCGCCGCCGGCAGTGTCGCCCAGGCGCCGGATCCGACGAGGGCGCGGGCGAGCGGCTGTCGGGTCCGGACCCTCGCCTCGGCGCGGGCGGCCCGGCCGAGCTCGACGACCCGGCGGGCCAGGCCCATCTGGGCCTCCAGATCCGCGTCGACGAGGCTGTCGTCGACCTTCGGCCACGACGCGAGATGCACCGACTCCGCGGCGACTGGGTCGACTGGGCGCACGGCGTCTTGCCAGACTCGCTCGGTCACGAACGGAGTCAGCGGCGCCATGAGCCGGGTGAGCACGTCGATCGTGTCGTGCAGGGTCGCGAGGGCTGCGGGGTCACCGTCCCAGAAGCGCCGACGGGAGCGCCGGACGTACCAGTTCGACAGCTCGTCGACGAACGCGGCGATCAGCGCGCCGGTCCGCTGGGTGTCGAACCGCTCCATCGCGTCGGTCACGTCCCGGGTCAACGCGTGGGTGCGCGACGCCAGCCAGCGGTCGAGCAGCGGCCGATCGGCGACGGCTGGCGCCCCGACCGACGGCGTCCAGCCGGCCGTGTTGGCGTAGAGGGTGTGGAACGCCACGGTGTTCCAGTAGGTCAGCAGCACCTTGCGGACGATCTCCTGCAAGACGCCGTGCCCGACTCGACGGGTGGCCCACGGCGAGCCCGAGCAGGCCATGAACCAGCGCAGTGCGTCGGCGCCGTGGTCGTCCATCAGTGGCACCGGCTCGAGGATGTTGCCGAGGTGCTTGGACATCTTGCGACCGTCTTCGCCGACGATCAGGCCGACGCAGACGACGTTTTCGTACGACGTCTGGTCGAACAGCGCCGTGCTGATCGCCATCAGGGTGTAGAACCAGCCACGGGTCTGGTCGATCGCCTCGCAGATGAACTGGGCCGGGAACGCCCGGTCGAACCGCTCCTTCGAGCCCGCGAGGTACGGGTAGCCCCACTGCGCGAACGGCATCGAGCCCGAGTCGTACCACGCGTCGATGACCTCGGTGACTCGGCGCGCTTCATCGCCGCACTCGGGGCAGTCGAGGGTCAGCGCGTCGACGTAGGGCCGGTGCGGGTCGAGCTCGGACTGGTCGGCGCCGGTGAGCTCGGTCAGCTCTGCCCGAGAACCGACGCAGGTGAGGTGGCCGTCGGCGCATCGCCAGATCGGCAGCGGCGTACCCCAGTAGCGGGACCGGGACAGCGCCCAGTCGACGTTGTTTTCGAGCCAGTCGCCGTAGCGACCGGTCTTGACCGACTCGGGGTACCAGTTCGTCGCGTCGTTGGCGGCGATCAGCCGATCCTTGAACTGCGTCGTCCGGATGTACCAGCTCGGCAGCGCGTAGTAGAGCACCGGCGTGTGGCAGCGCCAGCAGTGCGGGTAGTTGTGCTCGTAGGACTCGTGCCGGAGTAGCAGGCCCCGTTGCTGCAGGTCCGCGACGAGCTTCCGGTCGGCGTGCTTGAAGAACTCGCCGCCGACCAGGTCGATGTCGGGGAGGAAGTGGCCCTCGAGGTCGATCGGATTGACCATCGGCACGTCATTGGCCCGGCAGCTGAGGAAGTCCGGCTCACCGAACGCCGGGGACTGATGAACCAGGCCAGTGCCGTCGTCGATGGTCACGTAGTCCTCGGTGACCACGAAGTGGCCACGCTCCGAGGGCCAGTCGACCAACTCGAACGGGCGGGAGTATGTCCAACCTCTCATCTCGCTACCGGTCAATCGGTCTGTGACGGTCCAGCCCTCACCGAGGACGGTGGCGAGCAGCGCCTCGGCGACGACCAGGGTCTCGCTCCCGTCGGTGGCGGCGACGTACTCGACGTCGGGGTGCACGGCGACGAGGGCGTTGGAGACCAGGGTCCAAGGGGTCGTGGTCCACGTCAGCAGCGCCGCCTTGCCGGCGAGCGGACCCGAGGTGAGGGGGAACCGAACGAACACCGACGGGTCGGCGACCGTCTCGTAGGCGCCCGGCTGTCCCAGCTCGTGGTCGGACAGGCCGGTGCCGCAGCGCGGACAGTACGGCGTGATCCGGTAGTCCTCGACGAGCAGGCCCTTGTCGAAGATCTGCTTGAGGGACCACCAGACGCTGTCGATGTATTCGGGGTCCATCGTGCGGTAGGCCTCGGACGTGTCGATCCAAAACCCCATCCGCTCGGTCATCTGCTCGAACAGGTCGACGTGGCGGAACACGGATTCGCGGCACTTGGCGTTGAACTCGGCGATGCCGTACTTCTCGATGTCACTGTGCCCGGACAGGCCGAGCTCCTTTTCGACCCCGACCTCGACGTGGAGCCCCTGGCAGTCCCACCCGGCCTTCCGATCGACCCGGTAGCCACGCATCGTCTGGAACCGCGGGAACAGGTCCTTGAAAACGCGGGCCTCGGTGTGGTGAACGCCTGGCACGCCGTTGGCGGTCGGCGGCCCCTCGTAGAAGGTCCACATCGGCCGGTCGGTGCTCTGCTCGAGCGAGCGCTGGAACGTCTTGTGATCGCGCCAGAGATCGAGGACGCCGCGCTCCATGGCGGGCAGGTCGACCTGCGGGCGGATCGGCCGGTAGGCCGTGGACGCTGCGCCGGTCTGCTCCGCACGCGAGGGGGTCGGGTCGCCCTGCGGTGTCTCGCCCTGGGTCATCTCGTCTCCGTCAGGATCCTGTCAAGGTCTGGCGGAGGGACGAGCGGCGCCGTTGCGCCGACCGCGGTACCACCCTCCTTGGCCGACAGATGCCGACCCTCTCGTGGCGCGCCGCTGCTGGATCTAGTGAGCCGCAGGACCTCGCGACCGTTCTGCCAGCGGCTCCGGGGTGATGTTCGTCGCGGCGCACCTCCCGGGCTCACACCGTCTCCGGGTCGCTCAAGGTGCGTGACGCGAGTAGTGGCCCCATCGTCGCCTTGCGGCGGCTCCAGTGTAGAAGACGGGCGTACTCGGGCACACCTGGCTTTCGTCGACGACGCCGCAGAAGTCGCCACGCGGCTGGGCGCACTACGGTCGAAATCGACATAAGTCGCATCCCGGGTACGTCGGGCGGCCGCGTGAGGTTGAAGCAGCGCGAAGGTATCCCTATCCTGCCGGCACTGCAGACGGTGACCGCCCAGGTCACCGCGAGATAAGGGACCGACGAGTGGCGCAGCCGAAGAGCAGCACGAAGAAGTCCGCCGCGAAGCTTGCGGCTGCCAAGAAGGCCCCGGTCAAGAAGGCAGCCGCCAAGAAGACGACCGCGAAGAAGACGGTCGCCAAGAAGGCCACGAAGAAGACTCCGGCCAAGAAGGCTCCCGCGAAGAAGGCGGCGGCGAAAAAGGCTCCCGCGAAGAGGGCCGCGAAGAAGGAAGCAACGAAGAAGGGCGCAGCGAAGAACGCCGTGAAGAAGGCGGCCAAGAAGGTCACGAAGAAGGCTCCGGCCAAGAAGGC
>Ga0190270_10000114_pt1 | contig 35233 bp, 26 predicted proteins | sample Popmic320T_FD_133748 | JGI IMG/M metagenome (GOLD analysis project Ga0190270, IMG submission 133748) | Populus adjacent soil microbial communities from riparian zone of Weber River, Utah, USA - 320 T | ecosystem: Environmental > Terrestrial > Soil > Riparian zone | place: USA: Utah | collected...
GGCCATGGTGGTCTGACGTTCGTTTGCATGTATTCGACTACAGCGTGAGGTGATGCACCTGGGGGGAATACCTTCGAAATGCCTTGCTCATTAAGGATTTGCGCATCCTCTTGAGCGACGAGATCGCAAACAACCACAAGACAGTCATCCATGCTTTTCGCGCGCAGGAGCGCGACGACGCGTTTGCAGAGAGTGTTATGCGCTCCGTTCAAGAAGGATAGTCCGACGACATCCACATCTTCACGCGCGGCAGCTTCGGCAATCATCTCCGCTGTTTGACGAAGGTCCGTGTAAATAACATCCATACCGGCATCGCGTAGAAACCCGACGATTACTTTTGCGCCGCGGTCATGTCCATCGAGACTGAGTTTCGCAACAAGGACGCGAATTCTTCGTTTAGATACAAACATTTTATTACCTCTTTCAGCGGTCCTCGATTAGCCATTCGAGTTTCTGCTCGAGTCTTTTAGGCGACAGCTTTGCCACTTCCAATTTCTGGCGCGGGTTTTCTGAACTCCAGGAGATAGCAGCCACCTTCCAAGACGTAGCCGAGCTTGACGTCTTCCATCTCCTTCGGCACCAGGTCAACAGGTGCGACAGTCATCTCTCTCAAACCCTTAAAGAACCATCTAGCGATCGGAACGCGTAACACATCCTGAGCGATCTTATCCGCCTGGTCCATGATCATTATTTTTGTGCCGGGTTTAGCGACTCGTATCATCTCTTTAATAGCGCGCGCTTTGTCGCTAAAGAACTTGATGCCGCCGGCATGAAAAACAACATCAAATTCTTCGTCAGCGAACGGGAGATATTCGGCATTTCCAAAAAAGAGTTCGGAAGTGACATTCCAGTTCTTAAGATTCTTCTGGCAGCGCTTGAGCATTCCCAAAGAGATGTCGAGGCCAAAGTACTGACACTTCTTCGGCAGATAGCGAAGGTTACTTCCAGTGCCGATGGAAACTTCCAGCACTCTATCACCCTCGATTATCTCCAGCTCCTTCAGATACTCCACTCGCATTTGCTCATCGCTGCCGAGCCTTCGAACATAGAGATAGCTCTTGATCATCGCATCGTAAACTGGCGCGAAGAGGTCATAGAACTTCTGAAACTTTCTGTTCGAACCGGTAAGGTCCGAGTCATCAAGAAATATGGAGATGCCGTTGCGCACGGGAAACTCCTTCCCTGTTTTGGCGTTGAGCAGAACCCCTGTTCTTTCGCTCACTCCCCTGTCAGCGACATAGTGCAATGGCTCGAGCGTCTGCGGATCGCGAAGAATAGAAACTACTTGAGGTTGCATCTTAAACAAGCTCCTTCTTAATCAAGATTGTGGTTGGGAAATGGCGGCTGTCGGGAGGTGGTACGTGCTGTCCAGCGCAAACAGCTTTTTTCATCCAGGCTCGGCTACCGACCGTTTTCTTTTAGTCTCAAGCGCAAACATACGCGCTGCGCCGGGCAAGCTCTACTACACGGCCGACGCCTCCGAAGCGATTCCCGATGCGATGATTTCTCCAGTGTGGTCGGGCTTCTTCGTCGAGGCGAGTTTCACGCGCACTTTGCTCACACTGGTCGCCGACCAATCGAAGAAATACATCAACGCAAAGAGGAGCGTCATGACAGGGCCGGCGATCTTCAACAAACGTGGGTTTGTCTCCTCGCCGGTGAGATGTAGCCACTTTGGCGGCTCGCCCATGGGTTTGGGTGAGATATCGACAAAGGGTTTTGAACTGGCGAAGGGTAACTTCCAGAAGCGAATCATCCCACCGGGAACACGGATAAGACATCTCAGGTTTGGTACTTTCACTCCATGCTCCAGGCGCCAGAGAGCACGCTCTGCCAGCTTCTCCTGGAAGTAACGCTGAACTTTCTGCACCTTCACCGGACTAAGGAGGCGCCTTCTTGAATAGAAGAGGTTTCTCATCAGATTAGCGCGCATCTGCTTGTGAATCGGTTTTTCGTTAGCCGTGTTGCCGTCAGTGTCCACCAGCCAGCGCGCTAGTTGGTAGCGTGGGAAGGCAATGCCGACGAAGGTCACCATGTCCAGCAGGTGTGACAGCAGAAAGAAGCGGCTATCCTGAATGGCCGCCGTGTATTTCACTTTGATGAGGTTCCGCATGATGTGCCAGTCCATTCTGGTATGTGTATTCACCCGCTCTATATACTCATTATCCAGAACGTTCTCGCGAAGGTCTCGCTCGATAATGTTGGTAAGGTGCCAGGAGGTGACCAGGGCGAGCGACATCCCCTGGCTGTAATAGGCATCGATCACCGAGGCGGCATCGCCTACCATGCCGTATCGGTTGGAACTGACGAACGTATCCGTCAGATGCTGGCAGTTCTTGAACACGTTGAACTCCAGAATATTCTCCTCGAGCAGCACGCCGTCAAACAGCGGGTAGCGCCTAATGATGTTCCAGAATTTCTCCTTGTAATTGTTTCCCGGTAGTAATGTGCGGTGATCGTAAGAGACACCGATGCTGATGCGATCTTTCGACAAGGGGATGACCCAGATCCAATAACCGTCGCCCCAAAGGTGAAGCGTATCGTGGTGTCGTTTAGCCTTGTTGCCGTCACCAAACTGATGCGTCCATTGTTCGCCAAACATTTCATCGGAGACATTTGAAAACTGAGCCCAGATGGCCGAGTTTCGGAACCCGTCGTTGCATTCAATGTCCTCGACGGCGTGACCCTGTCTCTTCGCCAGGAACCTGTTACGACCTGAGCAATCAATAATCCATTTCGTACGTATGCTGCCGGTTTCCCCCGTGACCTGGCATTTCCATGTCACATCATGCGCGCTGCCGTCCTTCTTGATGACGGCATCCTTCACCCGCGCTGTGTCCAGAAAGGTAATGTTCGGATGTGCGCGCGCGGTCGCATGCAGAAGCTCTTCAGCTTCCGGTCGTACGATCTGTACGTCGTCAACCATGGCGCGCAGAAGCCTCTGATTGACGAAAGCATCTCGCATCGACTGTGGGATTACGCTCTGTAACGCCCACTCCGGCTTTCCATCGAAGCTGGTCGCGCCCTCCATTCCGTAGGTGAACCACACGCCGTCCTTCGGAAAAGCCTGTTTGTTGTATTCGTCCAATTCTGAAATCGTGCGCAGGAACATGTTGCTGAAGACGAGCAACGACTCGCCGACCTTGTAGCTCAATGTTTGTCCCGCGACGTTGTCAATGAGCACGACCTTAAAGCCTCGCTTGGCGCACTGGATCGCGTTATGAACGCCGATGATGCCGGCGCCCATCACGATTACTTCCGTTTCTGTTTCTCTGGCTGTTGTCTGTTTATCCATCTGAAGAAGACTCCTTACCTCGGGGTTTCCAGATCCTCTGTCATTCCCGACATCCGTTCGGCGCGACAACGTTATGATCCTGATAACCGCTCAGCGCCAGCCTCACTTTGCCCTGATCTTCGGGTTCACTTGATAGTGACTTCGAATGGCATCATCGCCAACATTTCCCCCCGCTTGACGCGATCGAAAAAAGCGGAGTATTTCAGCGCCCGGCGTAGGTCTTCCGGCAGAGCACTGACCACGGCCTGCTGTTGTTGCTGGGCGATGTCAGCTTTGGCGCCTCTGGTCAGGACCTGTTGGATAAAACTGCGGGGAGTCGGGAAGATAACCCTCTGGACGCCTTTCTCCGTTGGGATCTTTGCCAGCTCTTTGGCTACTTCGACCGCACGGTCGAGTCCACCAAACTCGTCTACCAAACCAACTTCTTTGGCCTGGGCGCCCGACCAGACGCGGCCCTGCGCGATCGAGTCGACGTACCCCACGTCGCGGTTACGCCCTTTAGCGACCTTCGGCAAGAACTTGTCATAGTAGAAGGTCTTCAACTGCCCTTCGAACAGCGCGCGCTCTTCGCGAGTGAACTGTTCATTGTCGCGGAAGATGGCAGCGTTTTTGCCGCGGGAGACATGCTCGGTAGTAACCCCCAACATGTCATAAAGTCCCTTCACAACAGACTTGCTCGCGTAGACGCCGACTGAGCCGGTGAGCGTGGAAGGCTGTGCAATGATGCGATTGGCATTCGCAGCAATGTAGTAGCCGCCGGAAGCCGCAAAATCGCTCATCGAAACTACTATCGGCTTCTTCAGCTTCGCCGATTCGACAGCACCCCAAATCAAGTCCGAAGCGGTTGTGGTTCCGCCGGGGCTGTCGACTCTGAGCACTATGGCTTTAACGGAGTCATCGTCTCGCGCCTCTTCAATCGCTTTGACCAGTGTGTCTGAACCGGCCGTCGGGTCCTCGAAAAACGCGCCATCGCTGGATTTGCCTGGTCCAATTGCGCCAGTCACATATATCACCGCAATGCGCTCACCCTGATTAAGGCCGAGCGATTCTGGCGAGACGCGGCGATACTCCTCATCCGTCTTCAGTTCCAGCTTCTGATTGTCTCTATAACCCAGGGCCTTCTTTACTATTTTTTCCACTTCCTCGTGGTAGAGAGCACCATCTATCAAATCCTGCTTCAGTGCTTCGGATGCTCCTAAAGGAGCTCGATCAATTAGGGCCCGCACTTCGTCCTGGGTCTTTATACGTCCGTTGGCAATGGCGTCCACGTAGCGCCCAAACTGGTCGTCCAGAATGGAGTTGGTCACCTCGCGCTGGCCAGCCGACATATTCTTTCGGGTGTACTGCTCGGGCGCATTCTTGTATTTGCCGATTTGATAGGTGTCTATTACAACGCCAAACTTATCGAGGGCCCCGCGGTAGAACAGGGTTTGGGTGTCGAGCCCGTTGACGTTCAGTTCACTGACCGGAGGAACATAAATACGGTTGCATGCGGTGGCGACGTAATACTCTTTGTTCGTACTCGACTCGAGGTAAGCGTAGATGCGCTTGTTCGACTTGCGAAAGTCAAAGATGGCCTCACGAAGCTCGTCCGCTTTCCCCCAACCGGAGTCGAGCGATTTGATGTCGAGGATGACGGCGCCGATACGCTTGTCGCTCTTCGCTTTTTTGAGTTGCTCACCCAGTCCAGTCATTGACTGAGATGGCGCGCCGAGGAAGCGACTGGCCAATGAATCGGCGTAAACGTAATCCGGCAATGTCCCGTCCAGGCGTAGAACGAGGACAGTGTTGTGGCTTAAATAGGGTTCCTTACTACGATAATTAACCAACAAAAGGATTCCCACGATTGACATGAAAATCAGTGCGTTCACGACGGCGAGGGTAATGAGAATTTTCCTGGTTATCTTTTTGATTGATCCGACTATCCGGTTTTTAATTGACATGACTATATTCCTCCAAAGAAGACTTGCTTCCGAGTTTCGTAAACAAGGCTATGAAGCCCTGTTTGATTTCGACTTTGCGCGCCGGTCTGATTCAGTTTGCGAAGTTGGTTCCGGTCGCAACATTCAGGCAGCGCTCTGAGGGATTAGGTTTTCGACAGGCTTAAAATGCCAGATGAACTGGCCCCAGAAGGGATGCAAATTGGCGAGAGCTTTCTCACCTAAGCTACAATCTTCAAAGCCTTCAAATTGATCATCGTAGAAACCAAGCACGACGCCCAGCGATTCCAACAGTGGTCCATCCTCCTGGCTTGCATGAATCCAACCAGAAAACATCGGCATAGTCGCACCTCCAAACGAAATAAATGTTTACGTTGCGCCGCACGCGTCCTTGAGGCGTGGTGTTTCAGATGCGGGTTGCTTTCGCGACCACCACTTGCCACTTGTCAGCGCGCTTTTCATAGACTTTTAGATAGCGCGCATGACAATCGCCGTTCGTGCAATCTGGCTTGCAATTCGAGCCTCTCCAGATGATGCGTCCGGTGATCACCGCCTTGTCGCCATCAATGCGCACATCAACGTCGTCCCTGCGATATGGTTTAAGTTGCGGATTAGTCGACGCCATGGCTTCCAGGACTTTTGTTTTGTTGCGGATTTCACCATTGATGCCCGTAACCTGATAGTCATCAGCAATCAGGTTGAAAACAGCCGCCGCATCACGCCGCGCGAGCGCGTCGTCCCACGACCCTTCCAGTTGTTGTAGTTCCTGCTCATCTTTGCTGTGCGGATTTGCGCTCATAGTTTCACCTCCAGCCTGTTGTGATCGTTTCGTGACGCTTAGAAGAGGAGAGCCGAATTTCGTAACTTCTGGTGACCTGGCTTGCCGAGTCGGAGAACGGTCCATTGGGACAGAGAAAATCAAGCCCGATGGTTTCTCATGAAGATTGTGTTTGAATACCGAAGCGCCTTACGTCCATTTGGAGTTCGGTTCTTTTTGGTAGGGCGATTGATAGCGCGAAGCCAGTTAAGAGCCAGGAGCATACTTTGTACTGTCCGAAATGTTTGAAGTCAGACACAAAGCTTCCGTCACTTTGGAGTCTCAGTTGGTCGACTTCGAGAATCTCAAGAGGGATCGTCATGCCGCACTTGATTGCTTTGGATAAGGCCTCCTTAACTGTCCAGAGCACGTTGCACACTAGATTTTGTTCGTGCGAAGTAAGCGCCGCCAGGCTCCTTTCATGTTCCGTCAGGTTCCTCTTAAAGATTTCGGTTTTGCCTGAATCGATCTGCTCGACGTCAACTCCGATGATATGACCGGGCTCGTAAGCGATGGCGACGGCGAAGTCTGCTGAATGACTGAGAGTCACGGCTGGGGTATCGAGCGAGCAATATCTTACGAATGGTTGCTGGAAAACCCCGGACGAGATCTCGACGCCCTCCAGGTGGCGTTCATTGAAGTAGAGCGAAATCGCTTCTTTACCAACCTGCCTTCCCAGAAAGTACTGCTTTTGACGGACGCTACTCTTTAGCTGACGGAAATACTCCAACTCACTGGCGCGCAGGATCTCCACAATCTCTGTTTCAAGTGGCGGGCATCTGCGTCCGATGCTAAACGCGAGACATGCATTTATGACTCGCTGCTCCCTCACCAGGTTCAAACGGAAGGCTCCGAACCTCTCCTGCGCCGGGCGAGGCGATAGCATTCTTTCCTCAGTCAGGCTGCTTTCCTCTATATTTGAGATCATTGCGCCCTATCATCAGAAACGTGGCCTTGTTATAGAAACTTCTTCTGCTCACTTCTTTAGCGCCGGTCTTAAATTCATCGTGCGGACGAGCCGGTGCAGGTGGTTAGGATGGACTCCGAGCAATTTCGCTGCTTCCGTGTAGATCCCATTGGCCTGCTCGATGGCTTTTAGGATGAGATGCTTCTTTGATTCTTTCACCGCGTCGGAGAACTTCGTCGTCGGAGCACCGTCATAAGATTCCGCTTCAACCACTATTTGCGGTAGGTCTTCTTGCAAGATCATGTCGGAAGAACCGAGTACGATGGCGCGCTCGATGACATTCTCCAATTCACGGACATTGCCGGGCCAGTTGTAGTCCATCAAATGCGCGCGAGCTGCGGGCGAGATTCCTGACAACTTTCGGTTGCTCTTGTGGCTGCACTTCGCAGCGAAATGATCTGCCAACAGGAGAATGTCATCCCGGCGTTCTCTGAGTGGAGGCAGCTCAAAGGAAACCACATTGAGCCGGTAATAAAGGTCATTACGAAAGCTGCCCTCCTCCATTGCCTCTTTGAGGTTCTTGTTGGTGGCCCCAATCAGCCGGATGTCTACCCGAATGGAGCGCGTGCTACCCAGGCGCTCGAATTCGCGTTCTTCCAGCACACGAAGCAACTTTGCCTGCAGCGTCGGAGCCAGTTCGCCGAGTTCATCGAGGAAGACTGTGCCGCCATCTGCCATTTCCAGCTTTCCTTTTTTTTGCGCCACGGCGCCGGTAAAAGCGCCCTTCTCATGGCCGAACAACTCGCTCTCCAGCAATGTTTCAACAAGCGCCGCGCAGTTGATGGCGACAAAGGGTTTGTTGACGCGAGGACTGTTTTGATGAATCGCGCGGGCCGCCAGCTCCTTGCCCGTGCCCGATTCGCCATAGAGCAAAACGGTTGTGTCGGTGGGTGCAACTTTGGAAATGAATCGATAGACCTCGCGCATGCGTGCGCTCTGCCCGACCAGGTTGTGCTCTATTTCCGGGTCAACTATTGAGTGCGAATTGGCATTCGTCAGAGAACCACGGCCCCGTGCGCTCCCTATCGAATCCGTGGCAATAAAGTTGAGAGCCTCTAACAATTCAAGGTCACTTGCGTCAAAGTTAAGGGCCATTCCATCGTCAATCGAACAGGCATTGTCCCTACCAGCAGAAGGGGCATGCGGGTTTGGTTCATTCGCTACGACAGTCGCGACGTTGTCTCCCATAGCCTCAAGCTTGGAAGTCGACATCGCGCAAAATCTCTTTAGCTTTGATAGCGCTAATAGTTTAGAAATCATCTGCTCAGGAGTCTCCAGTTCGCAGAAGACGATTAACTCAAGGTGGCTTATTTCCGAAAGGATTAGCAATTGACGGAAGCCCAATTCACTGGTCCCAACGGTCGTCAGTTTCCGTTCCGCTTTTTACGCCCGCCGCTCAGCTACATTCCTCAAGTCTGCGATGAGTAATCGCCAGGTAAGTTCTCGTAGACAGAGCTACCGCACGTTGCACCGCAACGGTAATTTGTTTTGTTTTGGTAAATCTCGAAGGCGGTAACGGTCGGACCTGGGAGTCTGCTAAATCGTCCCGTTCATTAGGTGGTCCAACGGTCTGTTCACTGATGGCTTCGAGCAACCGGAAGAGTTAATCAAAGTGCTCCTGGTCTCGCTTCGCACACCGCCTCGGTGCTGGCCGCTAGAGCATCGGGATTTCAACATTGGCGGTCGGTCACATGCTTCTATCCAATCCTGGTACAGCCCCACTTGGGCGCTGCACACGATCTACCTGTCCTTCGTTAACTAGCTAATTTGAGATGCTCCCTTTCAATCACGAAGTGACCCTGATAACTCACACAAGTAAGGAGGAGCATCACTCGTTCAGTGTCCTTCATCTCTCGTTCCAAGATGCCGGCCAGGCCCCTTAGCGGTCCATCCTTAATTGTCAACTCACCGCCCGGCACGAGATCCTCACGTAACTCGACAAGGCCTTCTTGATTAGTGCGCGACCGAATCATGTCAATGATCTGATCATCAACGGGTGTGGGACCGTCGCCGAAACCGACGACTCTTTGAATACCTCTGGTGCTGTTGATTCCGTGGAGCGAGGTAATAAGGTTGAAACGCGCGAAAATGTACCCGGGAAATAAAGGTTTGCTCACAAAAGCGCGACGATTAGTGAATTGATTTAGACGGCTCTCTTTTATTTTGGGTGCAAACGTTTCCACACTCCATGCTCTCAGGTTGCTATCAGCCCGATCTTCTTCCCTCGGTTTCGTCTTAATGGCATACCAACGAAGGCCGCTAAATTTTACTTCGTTGCTCATCATAGAAATTCCGGTTTCGTTTTCAGCCATCCTCGCCGTTGGGGTGAACGCTTGAATGCCGATCAATCTATCCGCCACGATCGAAAACCGCAGAGCACGCTTTGATTGTCAGGACAACTCACCAGCAAGGCTGTGTGTGTACGGAGTGAAGTTAGTGCGCGTTAGCGCTCACTTCATCACAATCTTTCATGCTCAGCTGATTGAGAAAGTACAAATAATTCCCATCCGGAAGCCGGCGTTCAAGAATGATCCCTTTGGTTTTCAAGACCTCAAGTGTTCGCTTGATAAGCAGAACGGATTCCTCAACCCGATGGCGCATCAACCACCACTTAGCGATTCCCTCCACAGTGTCACCAGCAAGCCGATGACCTTTGAGGTATCCCAATATTTGCTGCTCTGGACCATCGGCACTTGTCATATCAAGCATTTACCTTTTTCATAGGGCTTCGCTTTTCCTCGCTTCCTCTAGAGCAACTCCAGTGCCATGGCGAGCAAGTCGGACTGCTCTACATTTTCAGAATGAACGAGCAGATTCACGGTCCCGACAGGAGATCACGTTAGGAGATTTTTATCCCACAACATTGCTCGAATCATAGAATTGATCGACTCAATGTCGATGTTGGCCGGGTGATAAGTTTGTCCTAGGGAGGAGCACGAAAGTCCTTGAATTTCCTCTCTCGTTCTTATTAACTAGTAATCAATCTGGCGCCGGCTCGAGACCCCACTTCCAGTTCCTAGTAGTCGCCCTGCAGAGGTAACAGCCAACAATGAAAAGACTGAAGGGGCCGAATGGCATGGCCCTTAGACAATTGGGCCGAAAAGCAGGAGAACCCGGCTTTGCGGCCGGGTTCATCAGATTGGAGGGCAACTGAAGGGTGACTGAGGGGAGCGGATTCGCGCAGTCGCGTATTACGCTATTGGGAATCGGCGGCGGGTCACAGATAAAACATCCGTGCGTACCAAACTTTTCAGTAGCATTTCATGTTCCATTCGACACTGAAAACGCGGGCGTCCTTCTTTATCTCTCACCAAGCGACATGTATTGCCTTTTCGGTTAAGTCGTCGATTACAAAAAGCCCCTCGCATAACAATCGCCCCTTCACATTTGTGACAATGCTTGTTGTGATGACTCACGACCGGCGACGTGAATTGCTGGTTGGCTTGGGTGAGTTGAAGTGATGTTGTACTTCTTTAGCAAAGCGAAGAATGCCCGGCGGTTCTTCTTGGCGTGGCGGGCTGCCTTACTAACGTTGCCATCGCAGGCGGATATGATCTCTGTAAGGTAGTTGCGCTCAAAGGCCTCAATCATTCTGGACTTGGAGACCTTGAAGGATTCCGTCGCCGGAGCGATTTGAATCGGCACATCCGTAGACAAGGTGATGTCGAACGCGTTAATGACCGGTCCATCGACCGTAACCACAGCCCGGCGAATAATATTTTCCAATTCTCTTACGTTGCCAGGCCAAGTGTGGGCCAGTAATTTTTTGATGCAAGCCGGAGAAAAGTGAGTGGCCCTGCTACGGTATTCGCGAATGGATGTCGTCAGGAAGTGAAGAGCGAGCGGTAAAATGTCTTCCTGCCGGTCTCGAAGAGTTGGCAGCGGTAGAGTAATCACGTTCAGGCGATAGTACAAATCTTCTCTGAAAGTGCGTTCTCGCACCTTGCGTTGCAGATCTTGATTGCTGGCTGCAATCAGCCTTGTATCAGCTTGTCGGTAGTGCGTAGCTCCAAGCGGTCTATATTCCTTGTCCTGTAGAAAACGCAGTATCTTGACCTGCGCCGACATCGGTAACGAATCTACTTCATCAAGAAACAGAGTGCCGCCTTCAGCCTCGCCGATCAATCCCCGTTGCGAACGGCGAGCATCGGTGAAGGCTCCGGACTCATGGCCAAACATTTCATTCTCAAATAAGTCATCGGGTATCGATCCGCAGTTTACCGGGATGAAAGGCTTCTTTGCCCGAGGGCTTAGATAGTGAATGGCGCGCGCACACATTTCTTTGCCAGTCCCCGTGTTCCCGATCAGAAGAACCGAGGCGTCACAGGCGGCCACGCGCGGAATCTTCTCAATCGACGCCATGAAGGCGGGCGACTTGCCGATGAACTGCTGCATACCGAGTTGAGCGATGAGGTTCAACTGACACGCGCGCAACGCATCCTCTGTTTCAGTAAAGCGCTGCGTTAGACGATGGACCCGAAGGCGCATGTCATACAAGGATAGCGGAGCCAAAAGGAAATCATCGATTTCATGCAGTAGCAGACCCTTCTTTTCGGGTGGCAACCAGGCATCCTTTATTGCCAGTGAAGGCTCTTTAAAATAAGCCATGATGGGGACGCCCGCGGCATTGAGACTCTCGGTATGTAGGTCCTCAGTTTTAAATTTCTCAATCCAGCGAGAGACGCCCTCGACTGTCACTCCAATCAAAAGGAGTTTGGTGCGCGGATCACACAAAGCGTGCGCTGACTCTTCAAAATCCTCGAAGACGTTGCAACGGTGGCCATCCTCCTCCAGGCACTCAACTAAATCCCGTAGTTCACCGGTTTCAAAGCAGCCACGAAGAATCTGGATCGTATCTCTGATAATGTTCGGTGTGTAATCTCCTGGTGGCATGTTCGGGGAGTAATCTACTGACGGCTGGTGGTGTGATGTAAGCATATGCTCTTCCTTTTACTTAGAGATTCTGGAACGCGCACGCCGGATGAACTCCACTGTTTTTCCAGGGCCGGGGTCCTTAGCGCCGGCTAAGCTTCCGCAAGTGCCGTTGTGGATCGTTGGGGATCTGACCGCGTCTCCTGTTGAGGCAAGCATTCGTCGATAGCTGGAACACATGAAATGAATGACCTTGTCTTCAACCATAAATAACGCTCGGTAACTGTTCATATGGACAATACAAACTCTGGCCGAGAGAATCTTTAGCTAGTTACTATTTATTTGCTATTTAGTTACTAACAGTCAAAACGCTAAAGATTTGAAGCGTTCATCAAATGAAATGCCCGAATGATCTCGGGATCCGGCCACAAAAATTGCGACTGATTGAATTGCCGGCTATGAACTCGGGTAGATCCAAGCCTTCGGCGGACGGCAGAGTATTACTGTTGGATCGGACTACATTGGTGCCACTCATGGTGAGCAAGCGGAGAAAGAGGTAGCGGGCGTGGGCTTGGCTTGGTCAGAAGTAGCGTGTCGAGGGATGCGTTGTAAATGTTTTCGGATTTGGAGGAGGTCTGGATTCGTTTTAGTCGGGGCTTAACAAGAAGATGGGCAGTCAAACACTTCAGACTAGAGCTCTATGCCGAACCGCTCTGCCATGCGATAGAGGGTTCTGCGATTGATGCCAAGAATTTCCGCCGCACGCTTGCGGTTGCCACTCGTTAGGCCGAGAACGTGGATTAAGTGCTGGCGTTCAAGTTCGTCAATAGTCGGCGTGCCCGGCAAGCGACCGGTCGGGTCGTCGGTAGTTGAGATCTCTGCTTGACCCTCCCTGCCGAGGACTTTCGGCGGGAGATCGTTGAGAGTGATGCCCCCGCCCTGGTACAGCGTTGTGGCCCTCTCAATTACATTCTCCAGTTCCCGGACATTTCCCGGCCACGGGTAAGCGACCAGGCAACTGAGTGCGTCGTCACTTACAACCGGTGGGTGTTGATCCGGCGCCACATGCTTGCGCAGCAGGTGTGTTACCAGCAAAGGGATATCATCTCGACGATCGCGTAGCGGAGGTAAGTGAAGATTGATGACGTTAAGGCGATAAAGCAGATCCTGCCGAAATGAACCGCTCTTGGTAAGGCTTTCGAGATTGCTGTTGGTAGCGGCGATAACGCGCGCGCTCACTTTGATGGGGAGGCTGCTTCCCACCGGAACAATCTCGCGCTCCTGTAACACCCGCAGGAGTTTCACTTGCAGAGCGGGGCTTGTCTCACCAATCTCATCAAGAAAAACGGTGCCTTCACCAGCCTGCTCGAAGATACCGGGTTTATTAGCGACCGCTCCGGTAAAAGATCCTTTGACGTGTCCGAACAGTTCTGATTCCAGAAGCGTCTCAGTCAAAGCGCCGCAGTTGACCGCCACAAACGGAGCTGCCTGACGTTTCCCGTGGGTGTGAATTGCCCGAGCGATCAGTTCTTTGCCCGTGCCAGACTCGCCGGTGATCAGAACAGCAGCGGGCGCGTCCGACAGGCGGGCGATCATTTTATATATTTCCAGCATCGCCGGGTTGCGGCCAACCAGGCCAGAAACGGGACCGGGTTCTTCGGAATCGGCGTCGTTCGCAGTCGCTTCCACGGGGGCTTGAGCGAGCAATGCGCGACGCACTATGGTGATGACCTCGTCGATGCGGAATGGCTTGCTGATGTAGTCAAACGCACCCACCTTGACTGCCCGAATGGCCGTGTCGACAGAACCGAAGGCCGTCATCAGGATGACTGGGGTTTCGGGCGATTGGCGTCGTACGTGATCCAGGAGATTGAGCCCGTCATATCTGGATTTCATGCGAATGTCGCTCACGATCACATCCGGGCAGAAACTGCCCAAGGCGGTGGCGGCCGCCTCGCTACTCTGTTCGGATCGCGCAACATAACCTTGTTTATCGAATACTTCGCACAAAAGCTCGCACGTCACGGGATCGTCATCAACTACCATGATCCGTGGTTTCTCAGGCAACATCCGACACCGCCATTCGTTGATAAACTTCCTTCACATCTGCTTCCGCCGGCGGTAAGGTCAGGCGGAAAGTCGCACCCTGGCTTTCACCCTCAACGACCTGAATGTCGCCGCCGTGATCGGTCATGATTTCCTCTGCAATTGCTAAGCCGAATCCGCTGCCGGAGGGTTTGTTGGTCCACATTGGCTGAAAAAGGTGCTGCGCCGCTTCCGACGCGATGCCGGTGCCGGAATCACTAAATATTATCTCTGCGCGCCCGGTCGAATGATTTTGGCGCGTAGCAATTTCTATCCGACCGCCGCTCGGCATGGCATCAATGCTGTTATTGATAAGATTAAGAAAGACTTGCTGAAGACTGTCGCGATGAGCGTTTATGAGTGGTAGTTTCCTTTCCTGTTTTAGATTGACAGTAACTGAATTTTTCTCAAGCATGGGACTCACGAACCACAAAAGTTCCTCGATCAGCGAATTAATATCCAAAGGCTCCAAGACAACCCTCTTTTTATGCGTCCATTCGAGGAGCCTTTTTACGGTACCGACAATGAAACCAAGCTGGCGGTCGATGATTCGAGCGCGACGTTGCGTGTCGTCATGATCGGTGTGATTAGCCGCGAGCAATTCCAAATGCCCGGAAATTGCGTTTAGCGGAGTGCCAATCTCGTGCGCGAGAGAAGCCGCTATCTGGCCCACAACTGCCAATCTTTCTGAGCGTGCCAACCGTTGCTGAGTCTTGAACAGCACATCATTCGCTGTAGCCAATTCCAATGTAGCCGATTCGATATCTCGGCGCAGCTGATCATTAAATCCGCCAATCTGACTCAAAAGTCTCTCCCGCTCATCCAATAGCCGCTTGCGTGCTGCGTTGAGCCAACTGACCAGAGCTGATACCAGGATGAAGACTCCCAAACGCGCGAGAAACCCCAAGGTCAATTCCAGTTCGCCGAATGGCTCTACGAAATAGTAATCAATGGCTAGGGCAGAGAGGATCGAAACGAGCAGCACGGGGCCGAAACGGCCATAGAAAGCTGCAACAATTGCTGCGAAAAATAGCGGTGTTGGGGACGGCTTGGTAAAGGGCCAGAGTAGATGGGTCAACAATAGCGCAAGGAGAAACGCAAGCAATGAGACCGCATATTGTCGCGCTAATGTTTTCTTTCGCAGGGCTCTTGTCTTCATCAACAACGGCATCGAAGTTAGGCCAACGTCAGAACTTCAGCGTTAATACCTCTCCATTGTGCTTGAGCTCGAGGCAAACAGGCTATCCAGTCGATCGTCGCATGCACCCCTTATTCCCAATCATGCACGAGCATGCGGCAGGAGCATTTTGACGGGTACTTCGACGAGGAAGCCACGAGGAAAGTAATTGTAGTCCGAATATCTGCCCGCGAGATAGCTGGGGCACCCCAGTTCGAAAGCTTGCCGAGCGTTTCTATCAGGATTCATGCCGTTGTTTGCGGAGTTGTCTTCCAAACCCAATTTCAAGGAGCCGCCGTGTGGCAGTTGTGCCCACCGTTGCACACTTTTGAGTCATAACTGCACACGCCAGATAATGCTGATAGACAATGTAGATGGCGAGGTTGAGCTATGGGCTTGGCGCTTTCGTCGGTGGGCATCCGCACATAACAACAATTAAAGGTAAGGACCTACTATGGATTACTGCGCAATTGGCGTGAACCGCTCAGTTAGACCACGTGAGCAACGGCTCGCTTCTGAGCCTACTGATGTCAGACGTGTAGAGTGGAGTGCGCTTCACCCTCGGCTCTCGCAGCGGCACATGCCTTGCGCTCATTTCGATTATCGAGAGCCAGGCAGATCTTAAGAGTTGTCTCTTGGTGTGGATTACCGTTCCGTCGAAGCCCGCTACTTCGACTCTGACTCCAACGTGATTACTGGATGAATGCTTAGTGCTCGATGGGAAGTAGGGATAGCGATCTGTTCACTTGAGTGCGGCCGAACTTCTCGAAGTTCCGGTGACTAATCCAGGATCTTCACTTTGCTGCCAGCCATCGTTCAAAGTTTGGCACACACGATTTGCTTAGAGGAACCGTCTTTGCTTCGGCAAGGGTTTCTCCGTATCATTCGATTGCTGGGTGCCAATCATCTCAGCAGAATCATACTGTTTTCCAAGTTAGTGCTCGCATATCCTCTCAGAGCTCGTCTTCCCTTGCGTCGAAAGCATATTGCCTTCATGACTTGCCTTGAGAGGCGAATCGAAAATGTCAGTCACCTAAAATGCAACTTTCGCAATCTGCTGTACAAAGCGGTAGTGGAAGCCCGCAACACGAGCTCTTCATGAACGGGAGCGGCCAAGGAAAGGTCTATGAGTTCAAAGGTTTCCGTCTTGACGGCGCCCAGCGCCGTTTTCTGCATGATGGCCGGCCGGTTCAGCTCAAGGCCAAGATCTTTGACCTCTTGCTTTTTCTTGTGGAGCGGCGAGGTCAACTTGTAGACAAGGATGAGTTGATGCGAGAGGTTTGGCCCAACACGATTGTAGAAGAGAATAACATTACTGTCAGTATGTCCATACTGAGGAAGACACTGGGCGAGGGAGTTGATGGACGACAGTTTATTGAAACGGTTCCACGGCGCGGCTATCGTTTCGTTGCAGATGTAAGGGAGATCTCCCTCGGGGCAAATGAAGCCACTGCGATTTCCGGACAAGTCGAAAGAGGACAATCAAGCCTGCGTGAGGCGCCAATTGATTCTCTCGCGGTCTTGCCCATTCACAACGTTAGCAAGGATATGTCCGGCGAATATCTTTCGAAAGGCATTACCGAAAGCATCATTAACTCACTATCGCAGGTTCCCAGCCTCCGTGTGATGGCCTGCAGCACAGGCTTTCGCTTCAAAGGGAAAGAGGTTGATCCTCAGGAAGTAGGCATGTTGCTCAATGTCCGGGCCCTGATGTTGGTCCGGGTCATACAACTAGGTAAGAAACTGATCATTAGAAGCGAGCTTGTTAAGGTTTCCGATGGCTCACAGATTTGGGGCGAGCAGTACGAACGGACGTCTTCCGACCTTCTCGCGATCCAGGACGAAATAGCTAAAGCCATCGTGGAGAGTTTGAAATTCAAACTGACCCTTCAACAGCAGAAACGCTTGACTAAGCGGTACACAGATAACATCGAAGCTTACAATCTCTATTTGCGGGGGCGCTATTTCTGGACCAGGTACTCGAAGGAATGGGTATTGAAAAGCATAGAGGCCTTCAAGCAGGCGATCGAGATCGACTCCTCTTACGCCCTCGCCTATTCCGGAATGGCCGACGCCTATTTCAGACTCTCAAATATCCACTTGCCGCCGAGCGAAGTTATGCCCAAAGCCAGGGAAGCGGCACTTAAAGCCGTGGAAATTGACGACGAGTTGGCTGAAGCTCATTCATCATTAGGGCTGGTGAGAGTTTATTACGACCATGACTGGGTTGCGGCTGAACGAGAGTTTAAGAGGTGCCTGGAGTTGAATCCTGATCTCGTACTTGGCCATCAGCGGTATGGCTCGTATTTGGCTTTCATCGGCCGCTTTGACGAGTCTAACGCACATTATCAGCGTGCTCTGGAGCTGGATCCGTTCTCTCTACAGATCAACATGAATCTCGCCACCAATCTTTACCTGATGGGCGAGTACGAAAGGGCGATCAATCTTCTAGAGAAGACGCTCGATCTCGAACCCGATTACATACCCACTCACTACGTTCTGGGTTGTACCTACATCCAACAGGGTGATTTCGATAAAGCGGTGGCTGAATTTCAGTTCATCTATAAGCTGGATGAGGAAGCCTATATGGCGCTCGGCTTCATGGGTTACACCTACGCACTGGCCGGACAGCGGGCCGAAGCGGAGAACCTGCTCAATATTCTGAAAGACCTCTCCCTCAGAAAACATGTTTCTCCTTACAGCATGGTTGTGATCCAGTTAGGGCTCGGATTGAAAGATCAGGTGCTCGAAATGCTCGAGCGCCTTTATGAAGAACGCAGTGAGTGGCTAGTTTGGTTAAAGGTCAGCCCGGAGCTCAAGGAATTGCGAGAGGAGTTGGCATTCAAGGATCTATTGAGTCGAGTGGGATTTCCCAATTCTATCGCCTGAAAATTTCAGCAGCCGCACACCGGCCATTGGCCCTTTCAACCAGTCTTACCGTTTTCTTGTCCCCGACTTTTCTCAATGGTCTTCACAGACTCACCGGTGGGAAATTGTACGCCCAGAACATCCAGACAAAAATCAATCCAGGCGGCACTGACTTGACTGAAAATGATGTTCTCGTCGACGAAGATGCTGTCCGTAACGGTGAAATTCTCCTGCAAGTAGAGATAGTCTGAATCGCTTAACTCTCTTTCAACCTCCACTATCTCCCCGTCGATCTCACTCCGAATTTTCCTCGCGTTTGTGAGATTCTCACTCCATTCCGGATACTGCCGAAAAAGTTTCAGCGGATAAGCTTTACAATGTTTTCCGAGCGTTGCCATAAGCTTCATCCTTAATGCCGGGTTAAATTGCAGTCTTGGGTTTCTTGCGCAATGACAAATCTCTCCGTTACGCATTCGATTAGTGGATCGGCACTCCAACAGTGAGAATAAGCAGTCTGGCGCGGCGAGTCTTTAATTATTTGCTAACTAGTTCCTATTTCTTTTCAAATTCAGCTCGCTGAGAACCCGTTCGAGACGTCGCCGATAATCGGAGTCGGATTCACCCTATTCTCCAGCGTTGATCCACTGATCAAGAGCTTCAATCGCCGAAAATGCTGTCGCCAAAGATAATGGCGTCGCCAAAGATAATGGCGTCGCCAAAGATGATGCCGTCGCCGAAAATTATGCTATCGCCGAAAATGATGCCATCCCCAAAGATGATGCCGTCTCCGAAGATGATGCTATCGCCGAAGATGATCGCATCGGAGGCAACTACAGAATCAGAAATCGTAAGGCCATTTGCGACGAGGTCGCCATTACCCATCAGAATCCCGTCACCGCTTAACTGCCCTTGACCAATGTAGGAACCATCGAAGATCACCTGGCCTGTCGAGAGCAAGATGTTGGCTGGCCGGAGTATTCCATCATAGTCTCCCTGCTCCGAAACGCGACCATCGCCATTCATCAAAGCATCAGACAAAGTGCTTCCATCCAAAGTTATCGCCTGGCTTGATCTATGTACCGCATCAGAAATGAGCGTGTCAGGAGAGACCACCAGTCCGTCTGCCATGAATGCACCGTTGGCCCAGAGCGAATCTCCGTTCATGAGTCGTGTTCCCCCCGAGAAAAGCTGGCCCTTATTGACAATCAGCCCGTCGGAGAGCAGGAACCCGTCGCCGAGTAAGTCGCCTGTGCAGTATGGTCCCTGCAAACGTGTGATCAGGCTGGTTCCGGACATGGTATTGAATTTACGAATGATGGTGCGGTTCCAGACGAAACTGCTGCCGTTAAAGGACGAAGAACTCGGGGCTGAACCGGTTAAGAGCGGCATTCCCACTTGAACGGGTGAAGCAAGGTCACCCCGGACTAACCCCGCCAGTTTCATCGCGCCCTCGATATTCAATTGACCGGCCCCCTGTTCTAGGGTGCCGGCGCCATCAAGCTTCTGCGCCGTATACTCAATAAGAGCTTTAACCATATTTGGCGTCATTTTTGGATTAATCTGGAGCATTAGAGCGGCGGCGCCGGCCGCAATGGGTGTGGCCACGGACGTTCCGCTCATCTTCATCATTCTCTTCGCCGGGTCGAGATTTAGAGCGGGCACATGCAGCCCCGGATTCAAGGTCACGAGGCGATTATTATGGGCTTCCGCGAATACCAGTTTGTTGCCGGGTGCTACCAGATCGGGCTTGAGTAAGTTGTCATGATGATGAACCCCTGTCGTATCCACCCAGTAGCCGCGTGTCGGACCACGTGAACTGTAGGTGGCGACGCTATCGTCGGAGCGTTCGTCGGTCTGAAAAGTGTTAGTAGCGCCGATAGTAAAGGCTGAGGGTTCAATGCCTGGTGAGTGAATGGAGCCGAAAACTTTCTGACCCAGCAAGTCTTTGCCATCGTTGCCGGCTGCCACGAACACCAGTATTCCTGAATTCGTCAAACCGCGAACGGAACGACACATGACGTCATATTTATAAGACTCGACGGCCCGCGCTCCCAGGCTCATGTTAACGATCCGGATGTTATAGCGGCGAGCGTTTGCCGCGACCCATTCGAGTCCCGCCAGCACGCTCTCAACAGTCCCCTGCCCATTGCTGTTTAGGACACGCACGTTCAGCAGCGAAGCTCCAGGCGCGATCCCGATATATGCCGCGCCTCCAGCATTTGCGTTGCCCGCCGCCCCCGCCGCGACAAAGGTGCCGTGTCCATATGGATCGTCCACGCGATTTTCTCCCGTGAAGTCAACGCTTGCCGCTACGCGCGAAACGTTCGCTGCGGACAAAAATTGCGCGTGATTGAGGTCAATGCCTGAATCCAGAATGGCGATGCCAATCCCAGAGCCGTCAATCGGACTCTGGGCCGGGGTCGACGCCGCAAATCGTCCGGCGTCTGTCCCGGTCGTCGCCGAGACATGGCCCACTGCCGTCACGATCTCATTCGCCGAGAGGTGCAAAACCTCCGGAAAAGAGGAGAGCTCGGCAACCATTCTGAAGGGCAGAGTTATGGAGATAGTGTTGAGGCTCTTTATCTCCCGGCTCAGATGAACGTCGTTTCGCTTCAAGAAGGCATTGAGACGTCCGCTGCTGGGCCCCACAAGTTCCACAATCACCGGCACTCGTCCTTCCGACGCGTGTTTGCCGTGTCTCAAAAGGGGCGAGACTTTAACTGCTCTTTTTATTTCGTTATTGCTGTTAGCTTCACCAGCTACGGAGCTGGCTTCGACGGTAGTTAAGCTATTGGGGCTTGCCGGCAGTATGACGATCACAAGAAAGAGGGACAAGAGACTAGCGAGGTTTCGACTTTTACTAAGCATGGGGGTGCTCCTTTAACTGTCAATAAATTCTGCTGAAAGCATTCTTCGAATGCGACGTTTATCGGCTTTGACTTGTTAGCGTTTCGACAAGGCGGGAATTTAGGTGATCTAGGGAGCTGCAGTCTTTAGCTGATTCCTATTTGTTTCCTAATTATTTCTAAATGCGGGACTGGTGTCTGGCGGAGTTGTATCGGGAAAACCGCAATTTGAGGTACTGACGGAGTTTCGCTGAACAATTACAAGTCGCACTGAACATTGAAAAGGGCAACACAGTGAGGAATCACCGTGTTGCCCCATCATGGCAATTGCTTGCTGACTACTAAAGTAAGGAACTCACAGCCTTGGCTGCTACGTCACTCACACACTCAGATTCGACGGCAACGATCGCGCCTTGCGAAGCGTTGGCAGCTACATCAGCCACACACTCTGCTTCGGCTTCGACGATCGCGTTTTGGGAAGCCAGGGCGGTTGCATCAGCCACACACTCTGCTTCAAGGATCTCGGCTTGCGAAGCCTGGGCAGCGACATCAGCAACACACTCTGCTTCAACTTCGGTTAGTGCACTGCTAGCGTTTAGAAACGAAAACGATCGCATTCTCTCCGAACCAACATAGTGGGTCGAGATCTGAACGCTGTAGTCACCGGGCAAACCCAGTGAAACTTCGTCCGAAGAGTTGACCGCAACTCCTAATGCTATTGAGGCCAGGAGACTGACCATCGCAAAGGCGCCGACAATTTTCTTTTTCATGGGATACTCCTCTAAAGTTGTTAAAGGGGTTGACCGGATCTGACCAGCGCCCCGGGGTTAGTTGATAATCAGTCGCATGACCAATTGTTTCAAGAAGCTGGTCATCCCTATAGAAAGCGGCGTGCCACGTCGCCCAGACTCTTGAGCATGAGCGCCACATAGTTGCTTCTAGTTGGGAAGAAAAGACTTAACCGCGGATGAGAAGCTGAGCGAGATTTGAACGCGGGTAGAAACAGAGGTCTGACTCTAGCGGAACTGCTTATCGTCTAACCATTCTGGTATGGACCACTTGCGTGATTTCTGGCGTGCCTCTGTCGTGGGTGAAAGGCAGATGCGCGTCGAGCCATTAAGCACCAGTGGTTGCAATCCGTTTTCACGGTGAACGCTGTACGCGAATTGTGGTTTACAAGAGACACCAGAAGGAAGTGGTCTTTCTATCACTGTCGCTCATTTGATGAAATAGGGCTTTGTGTGAAAGGCCGTGCCTCGCCGAGTTGTAAAAGACTGCCTCGAGTTGTAGATGAGACGGAGTGTGAATTGACTTATTCTTGCTTTTTGGCGAGCTGCGAAGACTTATGGGCAAATTTCGGGTTTACGCTTGAACGTAGAGATACCATCTCTATGCGACCTCTCTAAGCTGTCGCTGGGTACTTACTAACTCCGCATAAAAGCCGTTCAGCGCGACTAATGAATCGTGCGAGCCTCGTTCGACGATCCTTCCCTGGTCAAGTACAAGAATAACGTCTGCGTTAACAATGGTGCTTAGCCGGTGCGCGATGACGATTCTGGTACACGATAGGCCGCTCAAGTTTTGATCGACTTGACGCTCCGTGATCGCGTCAAGGTGGCTGGTTGCCTCATCCAGCAATAGGATGACGGGCTTGTGCGCGAGAGCACGCGCCAGTGACAACCGCTGGCGCTGTCCGCCTGCCAAGCCGGCATTACCCTCTGAAACTGGCGTCTCATAACCCATCGGCATTTCCGCTATCTCGTCGTGTATGGCGGCCAGGCGTGCCGCCTCCTTTACCCGCTCGAGCGAGAGCGCGGAGTCGTTGAAGGCAATATTTTGGCGAATGGAACCGCTAAACAATAAGGGCTCCTGCAGCACGACACCGAATTGACTTCGCAGGGCGCGACAATTCATTGATTGGAGAGGCACGTCGTCATACGTGATCTCTCCCTCGGTGGGCGCGTAAAGACCGAGGAGAAGCTTGCCGAGGGTGCTTTTGCCCGAGCCGGTGCGGCCAACCAATGCGATTTTCTGTCCGGGCTCGATGCTCACCGAAATGTTCCTAAGCACCTCCGGAGCGTTCGGGTCATAACGAAAGCTGACTTGCTTCAACTCAATCTTGCCGGCCAGTGGGGCTGCATCTCGCGTCACATTCGTTGCCTGCTCGGGTTCCGCCTCTAAGACGTCGGCCACCCTTTCGAGATGAGAACGAACCAACTGCAGGCGCTGTCCGTTGGACACGAGCGACGAGAGCGGTGACAGGAAAGCAGCGGCCAGCGCATTCAGTGCCAGCATCGTCCCCAGACTCATAGTGCCATCAAGCACACGATAAACTCCGAACCACAACAAGATAAGGGGTGAAAGAATACGCAGCGTCATCATTCCGGTATCGATCAATATTGAAACATGGCCTCGTTGAAGTGAAATGTTTATTTGATTGAAGAATAGATTAGACCAATGATTAAGCGCGCGATCCTCAGCCCCGGACGATTTAATGGTTTCAATTCTGGTGAGCGCCTCAACAAGATAACTTTGAGACTTCGATTGAGCTGATAAATCGCTTTGCATGAGCCTCTGGACTCGTCGCGTTGTAGCAACCAGCAGTGTGACTTGGAGAATGCCGATACCCAGCACGATAAAACCAAACATCGAGGCCTGGGTCAGAATAATGGTTAGATAGATAAGCACGAGTGAGCCGTCGAGCACGACAGATAGAGTCTGGGTGGTTAACAGCTCACGAATCAACGCGTTGCTTCCCAAACGCATCAAGAGGTCGCCGCTCGACCGTTGCTGGAAAAATCTAAATGGAAGCGAGAGCAAATGCTCGAAAAAATCCAGCATCATCCGCGAATCAAGCTGCGCTTGCACGTAGAGCAAGAGCGCCCCGCGCACATAACTGGTCACCATCTGCGCGGTGACAAGCAGGACCATCCCGATGCCGCAGATGGTTAGAACGTCTCGAATCTGAAACGGGAGAATGTAGTCCACTACAACTTTGGTGAATAACGGAAACGCCAGACCCAGAGCCTGGAGCAGCAACGAGGCGCCGATGATCTGGAGCAGCAATTTAGGAGATTGCAGGATGTATTTCAAAAGATATCTGCGCCATAAAGGCCGCGCAGTGGTACCCGCCATTTGGAAGTCCACGCCTGGCTGGAACATTAGTACGACACCTGTAAAGCCGGCATCGAACTCTTCTGTCGTCAGCCGGAACCGGCCGACTGCTGGATCTATGACGTCAACTTTGCCTGGCGACCACTTCTCGACTACTACAAAGTGGTTAAACTCCCAGTGAATAATCGCCGGGAGTTGGACGAACTTAAATTCATCTGGATTGATCGAGTAAGCGCTAACCCGCAATCCGTGAGAGCGTGCTGCCTTGGCGATGGTAAGTCCGGTAACGCCGTCGCGGCCCACACCAAGCTCCGTACGACATTCGACTACTCTCGTTTTGCGTCCGTGGTAACTGAGAATCATGCTCAGACAGGCGGCCCCACACTCCATCGCGCTCATCTGACAAGCAACTGTTATCCGACGACGCCGGAAACGGTCAGAGAGCCGGAAGAAAAACCCCCGAATCAATCTCAACCACAGATGCACTATTTGAATTGACCTGGTCCGGTACACAACTAGTCCCCAAAGAATCGGCCGACGATCGGCAAAAGGGAGATGACTCGTCTGGTCCCAACCTCCACATCGGCTTGATACATGCTGCCCGCGTAGGCAGAGGCGGGTAAATCACCAGGAACGGGCTCTAAATTAACGAACGCAACGACAACAGGCTCACTGAATTCCAGGGCCGCCTGCCCTCGAAGGCCGAAGTTTTGCCGCAGCGAATCAGGGCTGATAACTTCCGCTTGAATATCCACAATGAAGCGGCTGACGCGCTGGCCTGTGTTACTAAAGTTCCAGAACACTCTTTGTCCAACACGCAATCGGGAGAGGTTGCTGCTTGGTAGGAATATGGCCACCAGCTTTTGATTATTGGCGGTCGAGGTGAAGACTACGGGGCTGACGTAGGACGAATATTCCGTTGACATAGGTACTGCGACCGCCGAAGCATAGATGGGAATTCGCATGACCCAGAGGAGCAGCCCTCCGGCAAGCAACAACCCGATCATGACCCATAGCAACCTTATGATTCGCGGAGAGGTAAACTGTGGCAGGACAGCTTCGTCTGCGCCTTGCGCGTAACGCCGGATAGCCTCAACCCGAAAGATCGATCGTTGCCCATCGTTTTTCATCACGTCTCCTTGCCGGCGGCTTAGCGCCAGCCTTCCTCGCGACATCAAGCAAGTGAAACACTGCTCCGTCGCTATTCATACCGCAATGCAGCGATCGGATTAAGACGCGCCGCCTTCAATGCAGGCCACAGCCCAAATATGAGACCGATGCCCATGCTGATCACCAAACCCGCAATCGGCGCCCATAACGGCACATAAGAGGGAATGAACAAGCGAATCAACATCGTGGTTAGCAACCCAGCCACCAGCCCGATGAGACCGCCCGCTCCAGTCAATGTCATTGCCTCAATTAGAAACTGCCAGAGGATATCGCGTCGGCGCGCACCGATGGCTTTCCGTAAACCGATCTCGCGGGTTCTTTCAGTCACTGATACGAGCATGATATTCATCACGCCGATCCCGCCGACCAGCAAGCCGACGGAGGAAATCACCACCATTCCGATGGCGACACCCGCTGTTATGGAGCGAAAATGGCTGATAGCTGATTCGGCAGTTGAGAGCGCAAAGTTGTCAGGTTGATCGTATTCGACCTGGCGACGAACACGGAGAAGGTCTGAGATTTGATCCCTCGCCTCATCCATCATGTTCTGGCGAGCCACTACGACAATCGAAACGCCTTCGGCGTTGGGCTTCATCTTAAGAGCGACGCGGTAGGGAATATAGATGATGTTGTTCGAATCCTGACTAACGCTGCCGCCGAGGAATTGTGCTCGCTTCTCAAGAATACCCACCACGCGAAACTTCTGGCCGTCAATATCAACTGTGCTGTCTAGCGGCGAACCGAATTGAAAAAAACTGTCGGCTACGGTTGAACCAATCATGCACACCTGCTGGTTGGTGTCGTTCTCGAAGCTGGTGAAGTAACGTCCCTCGGAAATGATCCTGGTACCAGTTCGCTCGAATTCCGACAGCGTGCCCTCCAGCCTCACGGCCGCGGAACTGCGACCGCCGGCCTTGACGATGATTTTGCGTCCACCGAAGCTGTTCGTAATGTCGACAGACGGTACAGCGGTTTCGACGGCGGGCAATTTTCCGATTGCGACGGCATCGTCGTAAGTCAATTCTCTGCGCGCTCGCTCTTCGCGGGAGCGACGACCAACATGAATGCCCGGTTCGAACCTGCTAACCATGATAGTGCGTGTGCCCCACGACTCGATTTCCTGCTTAACGGCTACATCTATTCCACTGATGATTGAGGCGATCGCCATCACCGTCCACACGCCGAGCACCACACCAATGACGGTAAGAAATGAACGAAGCTTATGCGTAGCTAAAGTTGTAAGCCCTATTTTTAGATTCTCGTAGATATCGTGTCGCATAAACCCTCTAACACTCGCTCGACCTAAATTAAGAGTAGAAGCGCTAACGCGGCGGCAATAAAATTTCTACTCCATTCTCAAAGCCTCAATCGGATTGAGCCGCGCGGCTTTCCAGGCCGGGAATATTCCCGAAAGAAGTCCCACCACGCTTGAGCTGCTGACGGCGGCAACGATCGCCGCGATGGAGAGATAGGTCGGGAAGACCAGAGCTGTCACAACCTGCCCGGTCCCCCAGGCCCCAAATACACCTATCGCACCACCGAGCATCGAGAGCACAATCGCCTCCACTAAGAACTGCTTGAGAATGTCTTTTCGGCGCGCCCCCAGCGCTCTGCGAATGCCGATCTCTTTGGTGCGCTCAGTAACCGACACCAGCATGATGTTCATGATCACGATGCCTCCAACGATGAGCGCGATTGAGGGCACGGCGATAGCGACAATAAAGATCGGCCCGAAGATACGATCGCGCAGGCCGGTAATGGCATCGGGTGTAAGAATGCCGAAGGTATCCTTCTCCGACGCGGCCAGGCCTCGTCGGGTGCGCATCAGGAAACGCACTTCCTCGACCGCATCAGCAAACTGAGCATCCACTTTTGCGGTTCCGACAAAATACAGTGCACGCTGGCGAATAAGAGGACCGAAGTTTCTGGCATAAGTCTTTAAGGGGATTGTAATAAACGTGTCCTGCGGCATACCGAACACAGCGCCTTTAGCGACCGCAATCCCGATCACGCGGAAGGGTATTCCAGCGATCATTAGTTCAGCCCCAAGCGCGGCGCCTGGCGGGAGGAGCTTCTCTGCAATACCAGCTCCAATGTATGCCACCCGAGCAGTGTTATTGTTTTCACTTTCGGTGAAGTAACGCCCATCCTCAACCTGAGCATTTTCAATGTCGGCGATATTCGCTGTGGCGCCGTCCACCGGAACGTCTTCGAGTGTCTGCATGCCTCGTTTGATTTGTGAAGTCGTGGGAGTGGCCTTGGCGCCAAGATCAGCGGTTAACATCGAATGGGCTCTAAGGTATTCAAAGTCTCCCAAAGACAAATTCTTGTTGCGGCGCTGCGCGGCCATTAGCGCATCGGTGTCTTTGAAATCCTTAAAGACGTCAAAACGAAAAACAGTAAAGGACTTCGACCCGATACCGACTATCTTTTCATCAACATAGACGTTGAACCCTTCAATCAGGGAGACGACCACAACCACGGCCATGACTCCGATAATCATGCCCAACAGTGTCAATGCTGAACGCAGCTTATGCGTCCAGACGGCTTTCAGTGCGAGAATGAAAGTTTCAATCAGTGTCATGGTAAAACTTCAGTTGAACCCAGATGCCTGGGAATCGCTTCTGGAAAACCGGTTGAGCATGCGGGCGGATCGAGCACTAGTACAGAGGGAGTACGCTGTGGCTCCGCCAACCTCAGCAATCCATAACCGATACCCGCTAGCCCCGTCATCAATCCCGGCGACTCGACTCCGAGCGGGATACCACATAACCATCCATGCTTATCGATACTCTGCAAAACGATTGATGCCATCCGTTTTACTTCAGAGGACCATTGCGGTTCGTCAAGTGTTTTGCTTGCACGCAATATCGGCTCAAGATTACCCAGATCGCCATGACAGAGTGAGTGGTTACGCCCGAACCCGTTGGCGAGAGTCGCCTTTAAAGCGACATCAATCTCTTCGCGGAGTGACTGATCATCAATATGCGGAAGCGAACATAGGCGAGCCAGTGCGACACCAGGCGCGCCATGACACCAGGCAAACATCGAATGTTGCTGGGCGTCATCGTTCTCCGCAGGCACGATGCCCTCAGCCGTGCGCAAATCAGGCCAGTTACCGAATGCCGGTGAAAAAATACTGCGTTCGTATGCGATGGCCTCGAGAGCTGCGTCTCGAAACCTTTCTTCACCGCTCACGGCTGCTAACGACAGCAGCGCATAAGCTATTCCGGCTGTACCGTGCGAGAATCCGGCCAGCGGTTTTGTTCCTGTCATTGGTGTTCGCCAGCCGATTCCCTGTTCCATTTTTTGAGCACGCTCGAGTAGATGATCCCCACACTGGATCGCCGTCGCCAGCGTACGCTCAGAAGGAATACTGCTTTGCAAACCAATTAATGCGACGAGGCAGCCCGCCGCCCCGCTGATGATGTCAAGCTGCTCATCCCGTTCTATTAGTGGCGGCAACAGTTCGACGAACGATTCGGCTTCGGCGAGCAGTTCGGGTTGGTTCCACAGCGTACCCAGATGTGTGAGGACATAGATCCAACCACCCAGTCCATCAAATCCTCCAACTGATCTCGTGATTGTTCTCTGGTGTTCGACGCTGTCACGGATCGTTGTCACAGTGGCTTGCGCCAGTTTGGTGTAACGTTCTTCGCCGGTGGTCGCGCCAAGGTATGCCAAAAACATCGCCACGCCTGGTAGGCCGTTGTACAAATCACCACCCATCGGCAAGAGCGACCAATGTTTTTCATTCACTAGCGCCACACCGATCCACGAGACTTCTGAGTCATTGATCAGTGCGAGCGATTCCAGGCGGTCGCCGACAGCGCAAGCCGCCGCGACTAATTGCTCACGAGTTGCCTGCGCTTCTGGCTCAACCACATCGTATGTTCCCCAGCGCGCCCCATCTGTATCTATTGATAGTGTTACGAGTGAAGCGTTGATAAACCACAACTGTCGCTCAAGATCGGCCGTGTTTAGCTGTTGTATGCGACGCTGCACCAGTGCGAGGCCGGACATGTCAAGAAAGTTCGGGATGCGCTGATTTGAGCTGGTCCAGATGTCACGCGAATCGGGACGCGTTGTGAATATCGGGATGTCGCCGATCTGCAAAGCTTCAAGTTCGGCGGAAATGATTTTCGAAAGGTATGGATGTTGCTCGCCACCGACCCAGAGATGATCGAAAAGACGGTCGCGATCTAGCGCATTACGCAACACGTCCGGGTGAAAGCTCTCATGCAGCAGTAAAGCGTAGGTTCTGGTGGGACGAACGATATAGCGCACTTCATCCGTAGCAAAGCGCGACAGCGGACCATCGTCCGCTAAAAGCTCTTCGCGGTGTCGCATCAACAGGCAGTAAATGTTGGTAAAACCCTTTTTGATGTCTTCACAATAATTCAAAGGATTGACTTCCGCGCCGTTGAGGGATGGACGATTCTTGCCGCCCGGCATCGCTATACGCTTCCGAATCAGGTGCACCTGATCTGTTCCCAGGTCCTCCCATTGGGGAATGCCTTGCGGCGTAAGTTGGCCCGCCGCGCCGCCGATACCACTTAAGTCAACCCCCTGCTCCCGGTCGTTAAACTTGATATGCTGCGGCATTAGTCCGACTCGTAAAACAGAATGGCCCATTGAGCGGTGGGCCAGTTGGCCGGCGTCGATTGCGTCGAGGTCCTCAGTACGTGCGTGAAAGAGCGATTCGAGATCGATCAGAGTCGGATGCTCACCTGCTGCTATCAAATTCTCGCAATGGAAATCCGTTGCCTCCAGCGCGTAGAGCAACGCGAGATAGCCCCCCTGCCGCTCATAAAAACGCTTCAGCTCATCTGCCGACTTACAATCCTGTGCGGCAACGAATTCGGTCCAGCCATATGCACTTCGGTCGATGACCTTGAAGGTGCGAAATGAAGCATGCTCGCCGCGGTCGTTTAACCATCGCAGCAGTTCCTGCAAGTGCACGTCGATGGCCAGAGATTTGGGCTTGTAGACCACCTGAAAACCTGAGCTGAACGTAGCGATGAAAACAGAGTGCCCGCCCCGATGCGAGTCACTCACGCTGCCATCCGCCTCTACCAGGAGGCCCGGATCGCGCCCAGGACTGAGAGTTGCGCGGATGTCATCCCAATCAGCACAAAGCCGCTGAAGGAATTCAAGTGTCACATCTAGCCAGTTATTGATACGGATGACGAGCTGGCGGGCTAGAACTGGATACTCTCGCATGATGGCAAGCGCTATTTCGGGTTGCTGTAAACGTGCGATGAAACTTTCAAAGCGGCCCTCGGGTGTTTCCCCCTCAAGCAAACCCTGCAGCCGAGCTACATTCACTTCGAGCGCCATAGTTCGGCTCAACAACATGAGTAAAGCCTTCGGCAGATTGGACAGAAATATTGCCTCAACCTTTTCCGGATCGAATGGCAGAGTTCGGTACGTCTCAACTAATGCCTGCACGCCTTCATGTAAGCCCTCGTGAGCCCGACGGATGAGTGGCTCGATCAAGCCTAGAAATCCGAGCACGCCTTGACCCCCAAGCGAGGTCGGGATCGTTAAGGATCCGTCGGACACGACCGAACGCGAATAAGCTTGAGAGATCTCGGTCAACCATTTTGGAGGATCGGCCAAACGGTTTTGGATTGCTTCGACCGATTCTCCTAGCAGCCGGAGGAACTCCTCGTTGGTCATCTCATCGGCGGCGAGGCGCTTGGTAAACGAACTCTCTGCCGCAAAAGGAGTTTGTGACCGCCACCTCCGCAAGCGCTGGTCAGCCAGGTCGTTATTGAATTGAAAATCGTCGCTTCTGGAATGCTCCGAGCGAAGCAATTCCAAACGCTCAGTTAGAGTGATGGCGTGACACCATGCCGGGTCTTGGGTGGCTACTTGCAGCACTGATTTTGTCCTTGGAGTTGTGAACTATGGCTGAACTTCTTAGGGGCACTCGACGGTTTTACGAAGCCGCCCGACTAACACTGCATGTCAGAAGATATCGGGCAGCAACCGTAGGTACCGAGATACCATGAGAATCCGCATTCGTTTATGACACTGCTGCAACAGCCAAACGTTAGTCCCGATCCAGTGCGCTGCAGTTCAGTCATAACGTCGGTTCCGCCGGCGACGGAGCCGAGATCGGAATCCGTGAGTTCAATCCTACCTGCCGGGTTCTCAGGCAACATGGCCCGCTCGGCATCGGTTAGGCTCTGCCGATATGCCTCATCCTTCCAGGCGCGAATGATGTCTATGTTTGACATAGTTGTTCTCCTAAACTCGGGTTTGGTTTACAAAGAGCCGAAGGCGTTTCAAGACAACCAGCGGTTGGGAAAGTTACCCGCTGGCTTCAAAGCACGGGCTAAGAAAGCAATCCAGTGCCAGATAGGCGTAGCCGTTGAGAGCCCATGGATCTCGCAATTACATCAAAGCCGCCTTAATACGATGCGCAGCAGCCGTAGGTACCCAGCTTCCATGAGAATCCACATTCGAATATGACACTCGTGCAACAGCCAAGCGTCCATCCCGATGCAGTACCATCCACTGGAGCAACCGCCTCTAAAGTCCCGCCCGCCACGCTACCGAGATCGGCATCAGATAATTCGATCCTACCCGCCGGGTTCTCCGGCAACGTGGCCCGCTCGGCGTCAGTCAGGCTCCTTAGGTACTCCTCGTCCTTCCATGCGCGAATGATGTCTATATCTGACATTGTTTTCTCCTTATTGATTAGGGGTTAGGTCTATTAGAAGTCCTACCAGAGATGTTGGACTTCTCAACATTTTGTGGGTGCAGGCACTAACCACTACTCTCGATGAAGCGTCCCTCAAGATATTTCTCTGCCTGCTTTCAAATTACTTCTTTGCCGCGCGCGGACTTACGTCCATTTAATGGCCGCGCAGCAAACTGTTCAGCCTGAACCTGATGACCTCTATACATGCCACGGTTGATAAAGTTCTCCGTTGGCCTTCAAGCGCTGGTCCAAAGAGCAACTCCGGTGCCAGATAGATCAGTTGTCGAGTGCTTATTAACTTGGGGATTCTTGCTTTGGACCAACCATGAAAAAAGGTGGTGGGATATTATTATCCTAACTGAGCAGAGGTAATGATGCGATCTATTAAGAGAACCGCGTTGCCTGACAGGGTGATAATTTTGTCCTAGGTTTGAGTTGGGGGTTACCCAACGTCGATGGCTTAAACAGTGCAGATGAGCATTCATTGGGTATTGAATCGGAAGTGGTTCTTCTGAATGTCTTCAGCAAGCTCGGAACGGTGACCCACGAGCCAAAACTGGGTACGCAACCGGCCTAACTTTTTTGTAATTGATCGGCGAAGAGTCGTTTAAGATCCAACCGACCGAGGCCGTATACTTGCTAACCAGCGCATGAGTGCCGTTGGGGACTTCTTGGGGACTTTTGCAGGAATTGAGGGAACACCGGGAATAAAGAGAACAACTTCGTCCACTCCTAAGCGCTTGAAAAGAAAGCAAGTTGTGTTGTAGGTTAAACTTACTTAAAAATAGTGCCCGCTGGGCTCAGTAAGTGGGCAATTACCCCTAGATTGCATCGATAAAGAGCTTACACACACTCGAAATTTGGGTTGGCCTCTTATTGGCCCACCCCGCTTCCTGAAACCTAATTCTGATCTTTCGCTCTGCCGTACGCACAAGAATCGTCCACCCCTCACTTGCTATGCCCTGCGTAAATCCCGCCAAAACCACTAACCGAAAAAGGGGCGGACAGCGAAACCTGCGATCATAAAAACAGATCCCACAGGAGCAGAACAAATGAGATTTTTACTTGGCCTACTCGTTGGCTACAGCATGCGAGGCAAAAAAAAACTACTAATGACAGTCCTTGCGACCGTAGCGTTCATTGTCTATATGATCTTGCCGGCAATCGCACTCTTGGCGCCCATTTGGACGTACAACATGAGCGCCAGTCGAGGCCAACTCAAACCAGGGTCCATCTTGGATCAACTAGAACAACAACGCCCGGAAACAGATCGTTTTAATGACGGATCCTCACCCACTGTACTTCGTTATCATTCAGGCAGAGAGCCCACAACCCAGGAATTCGATCTTCTCGATAATCAAGAGCGACTCACAGCCCCCATCGGAGCCAGCGTGGAGGGCGTGCCGCATGTTCTTGAAATATGAAAGCAGTGCAGCCAGAAAATAGGAGCGGAAAGCGCTACCGGCGATCAAAGAACCATAAGAACAGGAGCATACATGAGATTTTCACTGGGACTGCTCGTTGGCTATTGCATGCGAGGAAAAAAACAACTACTGATCACAACTCTTGCGATCACGACTTTCATCGTCTTCGTAATCTTACCGGCTATTGCACTCACCGGGCTAGCCATTTCCGTCCAACACCGTCGTAACTCAAGGCTAGCACAAACTCGCGTGCCCTCCATCAAAGGACTCAAATACGAGACCGCCGACGCCACACTCCGTTCTTCAAATTTGAAAATTCAGGTCCTGGCAACCAGGTCCGATCTGCATCTCGAACCGGGAGTAATCGTCAATCAAGTCCCGCAACCGGGCCAACAGGTAGACTTGGGACATGTTGTCGGCGTTACCGTCAGCGCAACCGATCTACAGGGACCAAGCCCGCCGACCTTTGCTGACACCCATTGACCCGCTACGACTCATGATTGCTGTTGGGGGACTTCTTCGGCGCCTCTGCGGAAATGACGAGCAAGGAACAGGGGGAGCGAGTCCGAACCTATCTGGACTGGCGTCTTTTACTAACAAACGATATCAGATGACCTTACATTAGATTGGCACCCCTACTCGGTAGTTGGGCCAGCCCATGCGAACTACTTCTCCGCAAGACTCACCGCACCGCTGGAAATGCGCCGGGACCTGTGAGCGACTCTCGTTTCCGACTCCTTGCCGTTGGCATCCATTGCCGAACGCACGAGGCCTGTGTTGAAGTCGTAAGTCGCACTGGTCGTCAGTTGCGCCAGAGGATCGGTCTCGGAGCCGCGCGTCTGCGAGAGTGGATACGCATATTGCGTGTCCACCGTGTAATTGATGCTGGTCTGTTCGCAGCATGAACTGCTCGCTGTCACAAGGTTTCCGGTTATGTCGTAGCGCCGAGTTTCCACAATAGGTGACGTGGCCGGCTCCGTGGCGGCATTGGCGTAGGTGGTGACTTGGGTGACGTTGCCGCGGGCGTCTGTCGCGGGTCATAAGGGCAAACAAAGATCTGCTGGCAAATGCCGTCGCAGCCCATCAAATCAGGCCCGCACGGACTGCTACAGTCAGGATCGCTCCAGTCTGGTTCCAAGGCGCAGTGCCCTTCCGCATCAGCATGAGGATTGTAGGCCTGGTAATGTTGGACCACGTCTGGTCTGGCCGTTAACGTCTGGCCGTCGTATTGATAATCTGTTCTGGAAACCCTGAGCCCGTCGCCGGCAAATACTTCCACAGTGAGCGGCAAGCTAAAAATATGCCGAGAGGTGTACGTTGTGCTGTTCTGATATTGCGTAGTGGTCCGGCGTAGAAGCGGCCCGGAGTTGTAATCGAAATTCCTTACTTCTAATACTTGGTTGTAAACATTTCCCATAGGTGAACTCGCTGGCTGTTGTTTTACCACGCTCGTTAGTGGCCTCAACGCGCATCGGTCGTGGTGATTCATATGCTCCTTTCTCCCAAGTGGCAAACTACCCTGAAGAAAGACGCCAGCCGCATCGCGCGTCTCATCCTGATAAACGACTCCATCAATCGCCTTGCGGGGGTCGGCTTTCCTGTCAGAAAGGAGATCTTGGTGCCGGGTACTGATGATGAACTGCAAGTATTGGAGTTCCCGAGCATGTACGACGTGACATTCTCGGTCATAGCTCAGCGAGCATAACCGGCGACTACACTCATGCTTCACCCGAGGAAATGGAACGAGCGATGGAAGCAGTGGCTTGTTACAACCAGCTATCGTCGAAATCCTCGGCAAAATGGGAGGCAGCAGCGCTTCCTGCAATCTGCCGCTGTTGTGTAAGTGATTGAAAAGGCAGGAGAAGATTGGTAGCGGGGGGCGGGATCGAACCGCCGACCTTGGGGTTATGAATCCCACGCTCTAACCATCTGAGCTACCCCGCCAC
>Ga0190270_10000115_pt1 | contig 35132 bp, 31 predicted proteins | sample Popmic320T_FD_133748 | JGI IMG/M metagenome (GOLD analysis project Ga0190270, IMG submission 133748) | Populus adjacent soil microbial communities from riparian zone of Weber River, Utah, USA - 320 T | ecosystem: Environmental > Terrestrial > Soil > Riparian zone | place: USA: Utah | collected...
AATGAGCTATTTAACAACGAGGACGTAAGGCCGATTATCATTTTTCAAACGGATGGCGATCAGTTGGAAAAACTGAATAAGAGCACCAGCAGAGAAATGGATACGTATTATTGGCTGCCGCAAAAATACAGTCTCGAGGATATTATGACGGCGACTGAGAAAACCCGCGCCGCGGTCTACTCGGTAATCTCCGGCATTAAGTTCGTGGACGTGCCGCAGAATGATTTGGCCCGTCGGGCCAGGGTGGATTGGGAAGACCGCCGGCGTGCTAATTTCGACATGATACGGGCCAGGAATCTTTCCACGCCAAGACCCAACGTGCCAAATCCTCCCGATCAGTTTTTTGATGGTTATGCGCAAAAGTGGCAGAGCCGGCAAATGGCTTTGATGAGGGTGGCGAAGTTTACAGGTACGATTCCCGAGTTTCTCGAAGAACCCAGCCAGGCGGATGAGATTTACACGCGCGTGTTGACCGACATCGATCGACGCTATGTGATTGGCTACTATCCAACTAACCGCCTGCGTGACGGCAAGCGAAGAAAGGTCAGCATCGAAGTCCGCAATCATCCGGAATACGAGGTTTGGGGACAGAAGTCGTACTTCGGGCGGAAAGAGCAGTAGGGTTGAGGTCTAAGCGCTCGAACGGGTATTAAGATCAACCGGCGGAGCAGGCGAGGATCAGGAAGCTGGAAACCACGAGCCCGCGAAGCGGGCGACAGAGTATGAGATTTTCTTACGAGCCCTCCGGGCTGGTCTTTGGTCTACCGTCGTTTCCTTACCGCGTGACCTCGTTGCTCCAATCTTCGCTTCCGACACTACGACGGCTATCAAGCTTGGACGACAATATCTCCGAACAGGGGTTGTACAATAGTCGTATTGTGCTGCATCATAAATCCATACAAAAACCTAATCTGATAACAGACAAAGGGATCGTCCGGCGCTAACATGTGCGCGAAGTGGCCTTTGCCTCAGAAGCCGGTTGGTGACTCTTCTCTGTGCACTCCTCTGTGTTCTCTGTGTCTCTGTGGTGGCATTTTCTGAGCGATAAGTTCACCACAGAGACACAGAGGACACAGAGGTTGCACAGAGAAAACAAGTGAGTTGCACCTGAAAGACCGGCACAACATGTCGGCCCTTCGGGCCTCAATGTTTTTGGTGACTCACAGCTTCATTCCCAAACGCCGTCACGGACGACGCACTTATCCACAACACGATTGCGACACACCCTGCAATCGCGCGGAGTGTTGTACCGCGATGCACCGAGTTATTCATTTTCGATTTTCTCTACTGTTATGAACTTTTATGAGCAAGCGTGAGGCCACCAATTGTGTAAAGGTGGCCGAAACGTACTTAGAACGAGATTGCAACTGAATGACCTCGAAGACGAGGTAGCTGGAAGGTGTTGATGCGAATGCACTAACTCAGATGAAGAAAAGTTCGTGATTCTTCGTTTTAGTGGATCGTCCTGCTGGCGATATTCGGCGAGATTGATACGCTTGTTCAGTCCTCAGTTTCTCGCCTCTACCTAATCTCTAGCCTTTGCTGTTGCGCGATGGAGTTCGATCTTTTCAGGAAGGGGCGGAGTAGTCATTGGGTTAAGGTCGGCGGGGTCAGCAAAAGGGAACTTCTGGTTGTATTAGCGCGCTCAAGAATCGCACAGTCGCAAGCTTGACCCCGGTTTCGGTTTTCTCCTGTGCAGGAGCAACGACGTTCCGGCGCAGTTATTAGCTTCAGTCCCAGCCAAGACTCGATCCGGTGCGTAATCGCCCGCAGTAGCTGCCCAATGTGCGGATTATTCCGCCCGAATTTCCTGGCCGGCTTGTCGCTTAGTTGCCGGCGATCCAGCAAAACTACCGCAAACCCATCTAGGCACGTTCATTGCACTTCACCGCTGTCAGAGGAAACGGACCGCATTAACGAAAGCGCTTGCTCTTTCGTTTTCGGCGTCCCCGCGTGGATGCAATCAACCGAAGTCTAACGGCTTCACTTAGAAAGGAATCGAAAGAGATGTCGCAAAGAATGACCGCCGCGGTAGTCCATGAATTTGGCGCGCCGCTGAAAATTGAAGAGGTTGCCGTGCCCACGCCCGGACCCGGCCAGGTTCGCGTGCTCGTGATGGCGAATGGCGTTTGCCACACCGACCTGCATGCCGCCGACGGCGACTGGCCGGTGAAACCGAATTTACCGTTTATCCCCGGCCACGAAGCGGTCGGCTATGTTGACGAGCTCGGCGCTGGAGTTACCTCCCTGAAGAAGGGCGACCGAGTTGGCGTGCCCTGGCTGCACAGCGCCTGCGGCGAATGTGAATTTTGCCTGACGGGCTGGGAAACGTTGTGCGAGTCGCAGCAGAACACCGGCTACTCGGTCGACGGTGGCTTCGCGCCTTACGTGCTCGCGCCGGCCGCCTACGTCGCGCGTCTGCCTGAAGGTTTGGATTTCATCGAGGCGGCGCCGCTGCTTTGCGCGGGTGTCACCACCTACAAGGGAATCAAGGAGACTGACACGAAGCCAGGAGACTGGATTGTCATTTCGGGCGTTGGCGGCCTGGGCCATCTGGCGGTGCAGTATGCAAAAGCAATGGGTCTCAAGGTCGCGGCGGTAGACGTGGCTGACGAAAAATTAACGCTTGCGCGTGAACTCGGCGCGGAATTAACAGTGAACGCCAGGACGGAAGATCCGGTCGCCAGGATTCAAGCGGCAACCGGTGGCGCTCAAGGCGTTTTGATTACCGCCGTCTCGCCCATCGCTTTCCAACAGGGCGTGAACATGCTGCGACGCGGCGGCACTTGCGTCTTGAACGGACTACCGCCCGGCGATTTTCCAGTCTCAATCTTCGACGTCGTGTTGAAGCGGCTCACGATTCGCGGATCGATTGTGGGCACACGTAAAGACATGCAGGAAGCTTTGCAGTTTGCCGCCGACGGAAAGGTGAAGGCGATTATTGAAACCCAGCCGCTTGAGGAGATCAATTCGGTGTTTGACCGGCTCAGGAATGGGACGGTGCAGGGCCGCGTGGTGATCAAGATGGCGGAGCGCGTAATAGCGAAGAGCGGCTCCTAAGGGCCGCCGCCGCATCGCCGATTAAATCAATTTACGCATGCTGCCTAAAAAAGCCACTTCCTGATGTTTTGTTTTGCAACCCTAAGGGTTGCGAGATAGTAGCCGGTGGTCGGAGCGAAGCGTAGACCACCGGAAGAGGATATGAAAACGCAGGCACCCGTCCGCGGAGCGGACGACGGCATAAAGCCTGGGGTGAAGCGCAGCGGAACCCCAGGAACGCCAACCAAAAAGCTTTTCAAAGCCCGCGAAGCGGGCGACAGCAGAACATTTGCCGTGACGGAGGCAGAGGGTTGCTCGGAAACAACCTCGCTCTATCGCCAGTCTCCGCGGGCTCAGAATCCTCACCTGGCTCGGGCCGCCTGGAGCTCGCTTCCGGGGCAGTGGCAAAACGGTATGAACCGAGAAGGTAGCCGCTCGGCGTGTTAGCCGAAGTCTGTCAAACCGAATGTGCTTGCGACCAGCAAACCCTGGATCAGCCGGGGTTTTTCGCTAACACCAGACACCGCCTCGTCCATTCACGATTTACCATTCACCATTTACCAGGTTGCCACTTCAACCGCGGTGCGCCGCCTCGATAGCAGCGATGTCGATTTTTTTCATCTCCATCATCGCATCGAAAGCCCGTTTGGCAGCGGCAGCGTCGGGATCGGTTATGGCTTTGGTCAGAGCGATTGGCGTAATCTGCCAGGACAGGCCCCATTTGTCCTTACACCACCCGCACGCACTCTCCTCGCCGCCGTTGCCGACGATTGCGTTCCAGTAACGATCGGTTTCGGCCTGGTCCACGGTGGCAACCTGAAACGAGAATGCTTCGTAGTGCTTGAACTCGGGTCCGCCATTGAGCCCGAGGCACGGGATCCCCATCACTGTAAACTCCACCGTCAACACATCTCCTTTTTTACCGGACGGAAAGTCTCCCGGCGCGAGGTGCACCGCGCCAACGGATGAATCGGGAAAGGTCTCGGCATAAAATCGCGCCGCCTCCTCGGCATCGCCATCGTACCAAAGACAAATCGTATTCTTTGCTTGCTTGTCCATGTCACTCCTCCATTAAGATGCGCCGCTCTAAGCGGCAGTCAACCGATGCGTTCAAAATCCGCGCCTGAAATCAAATTGTGAGGTATACGCCGAAGGAAGAATCGCAAGCATAGCCCCCGATTCGATATTTCAGGTGTAGAATATGCGCGAGGTATCCCAATGAACATCAAAGACGTTGTAAACGTGAACCCTAACCGGATGAGCGGCGCGCCCTGCTTCACGGGCACGAGAGTACCGATTAGCCATATGTTCGAATATCTCGAAACCGGTGAAACCGTAGATGAATTCCTGCGTCAGTTTCCCAGCGTAACGCGCGACCAGGTGTTGGCAGTACTCGAGTTGTCAAAAGAATCTCTCCTTGCCAGTTATGAAGTTGCTGCTTGACGAATGTGTCGTTCACGATCTTAAACGGGACTTGACTGCTCATTCAGTGGTGACGGCGGTCGAAGCCGGCTTTGGCGGATTGGAAAATGGTGAACTGCTGCGAGCCGCGTCAGACCAGTTTGATGTGCTCATCACTGTCGATCAAAATCTGCGCTTCCAACAAGACATAAAGAAATTTCAAATCGCAGTTCTGGTCTTAATTTCGAGTGGCACTACTTATCCAGACTTGAAGGCACTGGTCCCGGGAATTCTAGATGCTGTCGGAAGGATTAAACCGGGAGAGTTGCTGTGCCTGCCGCAGACGAGGACTTAGCCATTGGGTTCTCAGTCCGCGGAGCGGACGACGGCATAAAGCCTGGGGTGAAGCGCAGCGGAACCCCAGGAACGCCAACCAAAAAGCTTTCAAAGCCCAGACCGCTAGAGCGGGTGGGTGCGTGCAAGGTCCTCCGAGTTGCTTTGATATAATGACGCCATGCAAAGCGAGTTAACCGAACAAGCGAAGAAGCTCAGCATTCCTGACCGAATCCTGCTGGTTGAGGAAATTTGGGACAGCATCGCCGAGGAAAATCAGGCTTTTGAGTTAACCGATTCTCAGAAACGAGAACTCGATCGACGGTTGGAGGCGGCTCGAACGAATGCGGGCCAAGGCCGAGCTATTGGTAGAACGTGGGACGAGATCAAGCTGAGTTCTTGAGTCGCGTTAACCGCAAATGATCATTCGGTTCGCACCCGAAGCCGATGCCGAGCTCGCCGAAGCCCGCGAATGATATTCACTCCAACGCGAAGATCTGGACCTGGAATTCATGCAGTGTGTTGACGACGCACTATCGGGAGTCCTTCGCAATCCCCATTCATATCCAAATATTTACAAAACGCTCAGACGCGCAGTCATTCGGCGGTTTCCGTTCGCTATGTTTTATGAAGTCACTCCGGATGAGATTCAGGTGATAGCGGTTTTCCACTCGCGTCGCGATCCGGAAATATGGAAGTCCCGCGTGGAATAATTCAAAAGAATCGGACTTGGATCGTGATGGGTAGGAAGCATCGTAAAATATTTCGATCTTGTCCTCGGCGTGAATGTCCTTTTCAAACATTACCCAGTAGACGTTTCCTTCTCGTTCAAATTTTAGTTGCGAGTCGCCCGTGGGTGATCTTTGTAATAGCTAACAGTAGAGTAAACTCACTCTTCACTCTTCACTCTTCACTCTCGCTCTCTGCCCTTTGCTCTTTGGTTTGCATTTTGTTTCCCGATTTTAGTGTCTTGAAAGTTATAGTGTTCGACCCTCTCAACCTTCTCGTTTCCGGTAAGAACTCCACCTGCAAGTGGTAGTGCAGCACGTCCCACCATTCGCGTTCCGGCGTCACCGAGCCGCGAAGTGTTTCCTGTCGGGTGATAGCTTCGGCTTGGGGAACTTGAGCTAAAAGATAACTGGCGCCAACGTGCACCTGTAGAAGTACCGCAATCGCGAGTATTCCCAATTTACATTTACGCGTCGTCATCCGAAACTCCGCTGCGGGGCAGTAACCCGCGCGTAAGTAAGGGCGTGTCTGTTTGATTAATCATGGCGTGGCCACGAACGGCTGTGAAAAGCATTGATGCTACAGTGGCGAACTGCCACAGACAAGAATATTGGAGAATCGCAGAATCTCAGGCCTGACCCCAACCTCACCCTCTCGGATAGCGATCTTCGGTGCTGGATACGCCTGAAGGTGTCAAAGCGAATGTGCGTGCGATCAGCAAATCCTGGATCAGGGGGACGCCGGGATTACACCGTTAAGGTTTACCCAAACGCCCCGGTAAACGCACGCCACAACCTGATGGGGGTTCCCCCTGACAATCCCAACGAGTATGTCCGCCTTAAACGATTCCCACCGGGTTTCTTCGAAACGATGGTCGACCTGGACCACAATACGGCTTGGTCGGCGTGCACCAGCAAGGCGTTAAATGCTCTCTTAAATCTGTGTTGGCCGACAATTACCATAACTTGACCGGACAACAAACACTCAGTGTACGGGCATCACATTGGCAAGCTCTTCAAATTCTCGTAGGAGGAATCCGACCAATGTTGAAAAAAGCAGTGCTCCTCGGGGTTTCACTCTTATTCATTAGCTTCGATGTAAGTACAACGGAGGCGGCGCAACGGCGAAACTGTCGCCTTGGGATTCTCTGTGGAAAAACGACGACGTACACCCGGCCCGCCCCTCGGCGACAAGGCCCACGCATTATCCAAGATCAAGGGCGGTACTTTCCGCCGCTTGAGCCAAGAGGTCCGCGGGTTGAACCAAGAAGTCGCGGCCCACGCAGAAACTAGCCCGTTCTTAAGGGAGACAGTGAACACAAAAGCGGGGCATCACAGGTAGTAGGACGCGCCCGCTTTTGCTAATTGTCGATTAGGGGTTAGTTGCCCCCTATAGCCGTTCCGCTGTGCGTTGGCTACGCAGTCAGTGCGTTAATTTACTCCTCACTGGTCATGAATCATCGGCACTACTGATTTAGAATCGCAAAATCGAAGACCCCGGATCGTAAATCATTTCCGATCCGACGCTGCTACTCGCTCACCATTTACCATTTTCCATTCACCATTCACCACAACAGGCATCTGTCAGCGTATTTTGCAAATCCCACATCGGCGATGAAGCGTTCGGCGTCAACAGCCCTTTCAACGCGGTGGCCTTCGTACCGGGGCCAGATGCGGTCGCGATGGAATTCGATGTGTTCGGGGAGAGGCGGCGCGGTCATTGGTTAAGGGCGCGGGGTGATTAAAGGGAACGTGGTGGGTGATAAGCATTGCGAATTGTAGATTGAAAATTTCTTCCATCCGAGATGAAGAATAAAGTGGCTCCCCTACTGATGGCCAATCGCAGAATCGAAGGCCTGACCCCCTCCCGTCTGTTGACTCTAATTCGTGTTAGGGTCCCGCATCCAAATTCTCAACCTCATGACCCAACCCCAAATACTCCCAACGCAACGGGATCTGCCCGCTTTGAGAAAAACAAACAAAGACTTGTGGAATGGAAAATCTAATACTAGTCTTGTTTGCAGTTCTCCGTGACTCTCATATGTAGGTAATCAGAAATTTGGAAGAAGGTAAGCCAAACTTAAAACGAAAACCGTGGGAAAAGTTTTGGGAAATTGTCTCCGAGCTCGGCAGCGGTGGTCAGGGAACTACCTTCGTCGTAAAGCGAAGTGGCTCCGATCAGGATGCCGATAAGTATGTGTTGAAGATCTTACATAAGCAAAAGGACCCGGAGCGGCGGCGCCGCATGCATCGCGAGGTGCAAGCACTTCAACAACTGGATCACCCCAGACTCCCGAAAATCATCGAATCTAACACTGATGCGTTTGACGATGTCGCTGTTCCACTGTTCTTTGTAATGGACTATATCGATGGCCACAAGTTGGAGGACCGCGTAACTGAATCGCCACTGAAACCGGATGAGGCCATTGCTCTTGTTATGGAACTTTCAGATGTGGTTAGTTACTGCCATCAGAAAGGTATTATTCACCGCGACATCAAACAGGACAACATCCTTCTGCGCCGGCGGAATATCGCCGATCCGGTTTTGATTGATTTTGGACTTTCTTTCAATGAGGTAGACGCGGACAGATCGCCGATTACTCCTCAGGGCCAACAACTCGGGAATCGATTACTGCACCTACCCGAATTACAAATTGGAGACAGCACGAAACGGCATGTGGAATCCGATATTTCCCAGGTGTGCGCGATTCTTTTTTATGTGCTTACGGGGAAGGCCCCTGTGCACCTGGAAGATCACGAAGGCTTAAAGCCTCACCAACGTCCATCGGTGAAATCAATGTTGGACGGAATAGGGTCGCCCGCACTTACGTCGCTTTTTGATAAGGGGTTCGAGCGAGTGTTCATCAAGCGATTTCGGTCTTTTGAGGCTTTGAAAGGCCGACTTCATGAAGTGCGCGATGAATTTAGATATTCAGTTGGCTCGTTTAATGAAACGTCAGAAACAGTCACGCTTGAAAATGTGGGGGGGATGATCGGGACGACGTCGAGCACGAGAGCATTCGATGAAACTTTGTCGAATCAGAATGAGACGCAGACGCGAGAAGTATTAAATGATCTCGGAGGAGACGAAAAGGATGCACTGGCGTACGCCTCGCTTCTTGGTTCTTGGAACGAAAAGTCTGACGGTGACCGCGATACGATCAGAAAGTTGATAGAAGGTGACAATTAAGGACACAAAGCAATGGGTTGCCGCGGTCCGAGAAGTTTCATTGCTTCCGGGATCGCCGATCGAACAAACGGACGGACGTTGGAAGGTTGACGACCGCATTGCCGCGTGGAAGGCTCTGGGACCCAGAATATTCGATGATTATCTCGACCGATTTCATAAAGTCGCCGTCGAGGTTTTGAGAGAGGAGAACCCTGAATTTGATTTAGAAAAGGATCAGCGGTTCGCTGCATCCCTGTATGGGAAAACGCTCAAACATTCTCAGTCCTTAAGAAAGGGTTTGGCTGAAACGCTAGCGCTTCTTAGCGCATACCCGCAATACTTGACCTCGTGTTCGCGCTATAAGGCCGAGAATACAGCCCGACTCACGGTACAAGACATCCTTAAACATGCTTCATGGAATATATGGGCGAGCTTGAACGATGTGATGCCGTTGCTTGCCGAAGCAGCGCCGAAGGAATTTCTGGACGCGATAGAACATGCCTTAAAAGAACAACCGAGTCCATTGGAGGGTGTATTTGCCCAAGAAGGATCTGGTATAGCAGGACGGATCTATATCACAGGACTATTATGGGGGTTGGAAACGCTGGCGTGGGATCCGGCCTATCTAGCTCGAGTCGTTGTTGTTCTCGGTGAACTTGCCGCCAGAGATCCAGGCGGAAACTGGGCTAACAGGCCTGCAAATTCGCTATGGACAATTCTGCTGCCCTGGTTCCCTCAGACTTGCGCGCCAGTCGCTAAGCGAATAAGCGCCGTAGCTATCCTTCAAAAGGAATTACCGGAAGTTGCGTGGAACCTCTTAATTAACCTACTTCCAAGATCGCAGCAATCATCCTCAATGACACACAAGCCAGTCTTTAGAAACACTATCCCCGATGATTGGACCGAAGGTACGACTGATGCTGATTACGTGGAACAGATTAATGCATATGCAGAATTGGCGATTGAAGCTGCAAAGCACAATAGGAACAAGCTCGTTGCTCTTGTGCGTCGCATGAATAATCTTCCTTTTAATGCCCGGGAGCAGGTGCTCGAATATCTAGCCTCTGATGCGATCACGTCTTTACCTGAGGATGAAAGGCTGCCCATTTGGAACGAATTGGTTGAGATGCTGACGATACATCACAAGTACGCGGACGCGGAATGGGCGATGCCTGGTAAAGAAATCGAACGGCTTACCGGAATAGCAAACGCACTACAGCCGCAATCTCCCATTCTCAAACATCGCCGGTTGTTCACAGAAAGGGACTTCGATCTTTATGAGGAGAAGGATGACTTTCACCAGCAGCAGAGTCTCCTAGACCAACGGCGGCACCACGCGATTGAGGATGCGTACGCGGATGAAGGCATAGCAGGAATTTTTGATTTAGCCGAAACAGTTGAATCCCCATGGAAGGTCGGGTTCGCTTTTGGCGAGACCGCGCGAGACGCTGACGAGAAGCAAATTCTACCAAGCCTATTGGAGTCGGAAAGTAAGGCGATGACGTATTGCGCTGCTGGTTTCGTATTAGGGCGATTGCAATCGAGGGGCTGGACGTGGGTTGACAATCTCGACATGAACACATGGACGACTGAGGAGAAGGCAACGCTACTGGCCCGCTTGCCGTTTAACAACGAAACGTGGGTACGCGCAATCCATGTGCTGGGTTCTCATGAAAAATTGTATTGGGAAAAAGCTCAAGTGAACCCCTATCAAGCGAAGGAGGATTTGCAGTGGGCGGTTGATCGATTGCTCGAGAGCAACAGGGTGAATGCCGCTATCAGCGTTCTCGACAAGATGTTTTATAGTCAGGAGTCAATGAATCCTCACCAAATTGTGCGGGTGTTGAATGCTTTGGCTCCAACAAAAGAAGAGGCGGGTGCTTTAGATCCGCATGCCATCACACAACTGATTGGGGTACTTCAGAAAAATCCTGAAACCAATCCAAACGAACTCTTCAAAATCGAATGGCAATTTCTCGCTTTGCTAGACGGAATGTCTGCTCCGTCGCCCGTTACGCTTGAACGAGCCCTGGGTACAAACCCGCATTTCTTTTGCGAAGTCATTCAGTTAATGTTTCGGTCGAAGAATGAGGACGAAAGCTCGGAACCCCCAACAAAAAATCGACAAGCTCTCGCATCGAATGCCTTTCGTTTGCTGCAAAACTGGTCAACGCCGCCTGGGAGTAACGAAGACGGAACGTTTGACGGCGAAGCTCTAACTAAGTGGTTCGAACAAGTGAAACTGGAGTGCTCTGAGTCAGGGCACCTCGAAGTCGCGAAAGAGTATGTTGGCAAAGTACTCTTTGGATCGCCCCCAGACCCGTCTGGCCTTTGGCTGCATAAGGCTTCAGCCGAAATACTAAATGCAAGAGATGCTGATGACGTGCGAAACGGCTACGCGATGGCAATATTCAGCTCGCGAGGGGTCTATTTCCCTGATGCCGAAGGTCGAGCCGAGCGAGACCTGGCATCTTACTATCGCAAAAAGGCCGAGGATGTGGAGTTGTCTGGTTATCACAGATTGGCCGAAGCGCTTAAAGAAGTAGCAAAATCATATGACCGACAAGCCGAACAAAGCGCTACGAGAATGCTATTGGAAGAGTAACACTGATTTGAAAGAAAGCACCCTGGTCAGGCCTTCGATTCTGCGAATCTAGAAGAGCGCCCAGAGCAACAATTGTTATGACTATAGGTCAGAAGTCGACGCCAATTAGTTTCGCGCCGTCAAATCCCACAACCAACGTCATCCCTGAATGGGTTGATCAGGCAACGCTAATAAGCGCCATTGAAAAGTCGGGTTACCCATTACAGGGTGTCGTGGCGGAAAAGTTGATTGCCGCAGGCTTTAACATCGCGGAGGAGTGGGGCTTCATTGATAAAGACACCGAGGAGCACAGAAGTCTTGATATTTTGGCGTCCAAATTGTTGACTAGCCCAGATGACGCGGTGACTCCACGTTTGGTCTTACTGATTGAGTGCAAACGCAGTGTCCATCCCTATGTCTTTTTCAAAGGAGTTTCTAATCCAGAAACACCCAAATTCCCGGTGGTAAGCGCGGTTGTAGCCAACATCGAGGAGGCAAAGGGTGGCGTCGGAAGTAGGATGTATCTGCCGGCGCCTAATCAATTGGTTCTAAACCTGGCAAGTTTACCGTTTGTTCAGGAACCTCCAAGGTGCGCATCTTTCAGCCAAGCTACATTAAACGGTAAGAAAGTACTTCTGTCGGGTGAGGAACCCTACAACAACATCATCCTTCCATTAATCAAATCGATTCGGTACAAAGTTCAACTCGATAGTGCCCTTTCACACTCGGAGAAGCCGACTCCGACGCTCGTGTTATGTCTATGCGTACTCGATACCTCAATGCTTTTGGTGGAAGCTCCGAGCAAAGCGGCTAACCCCATTTTAACGCCTTGGATTAGGGTGCTGAGGCTCGAAGCGAAACGGGATCAAAAACACGGATCTCACACATTCTTTGGAATCGACTTCGTTCATGCCGACGCCCTAGAATGGTTAACGACCGAGAAGCTACTGCCGTTCGCGCAAGAATTTGCTCGACGTGCTATTAGTCTGGAAAAGGTGTGGAAGGAAGGGGGAACGGTTACCAGTATTGATGACATTCAGTGGGACAAAATCCAGCCAAAAAAATGACATCCTCGAGTGATAGGCTGAGTTGCTTGGCTCAAGCTGCCTCACTAGGTGATTGCCGCAATGGCGGACGCCGCGGAAGATGGAATCATCAAACTCGCTCCGTAAATAGCTGCGCCCGAAAGTGGCTTTTAACCACAAAGGAGACAGAAGAAGTCACCAGGCCCTTTCAGTGCGCGAGTCTTTTTTATTGATGGTGTCGCGCACTTTTGTTTTGGTTGACGGTGAAAATTGGGCGTAAATTTCGCGCGTTTAAGCGAGTAATTCTTAGCGGCAGTTCCTTCAGGTTCGGTAATGTTCTTTTAGTTTCGGCAACGCGTTTTGGTAAGTCTCACACGCGTTGTTAACAACCGCTCTCACGGCGCTCGCAAGAGCGTAAGGTTGTCCTCATGAATTCTTGTTCGGTCAACGTACATTTTCTTTATCAATCCTTCATCAGGGCGTTCATTAGTCATTCCACCAAATTCCACCAATCAAATTTCTGTTTGGGCGGGTTCAGTCGCCCGCGCGCAACGCGTCAAGTCTAAGCGCCGAAGGCGCGAAATAAGATAGCCAGCGGCAGCGCCCCTGGGATCAAGGACCAAACAACACTTCGCCGACCCTCGATGGGTCGGCGTTCTTCTTTGTTCACGTCTCTTTCGCCCCGCTGGGACGAAAAGGATTTGAGGGGGCAGTGGTCCAAGGCTGGCGTCCCGATTTCATCGGGACTTACTGCCGACACAACCTGATGGAGGTTCCCCCTGACAATCCCAACGAGCATGTCCGCCTCAAACGATTCCCATCGGGTTTCTTTGAAACGATGGTTGACTAGACGACAACACAGCTTCGTCGGCGTGCACCAGCAAGGCGTTAGGCCGCTTACTTTGTGGCTGCAGGTCATGCATGAAATCGACGGGGTTAGGCCTGCGATTTTGCGATTCCGCGTCCAGTAGAGGCGCCAAAATCTACAAATATTCCATCCCTCAGGTCAAAGAGATTCTCTACGAAAACAAACCGCTTATCGAAGGATGCCCGTCAAGGGCTTCAGCAGCCGAATTTGTATTGAGAGGGCTTAGACGGCGAGTTAACAAGACTACAGAATTACTTAATGACTTAGGGAAAGAGATTTTTGCACAGTATGGCGCTAAGAAATAGAATCAAACAACCAGTAGTTACCCAGCTTGACGTTTGGTAAACAACGCCGGCTTACCTGTACCTGCGACGGCATGAGGTTTTTACACCTCACAGGTTCGTCAAGCGGGTTTATCCACTGCTTTGCGGATCTGCTGTTCTTGTAATTCTCGTCTCGCTGATACAGAACGCCACGCTGCAAACCACGCCAATTTACATTGTTTTTGAATCCAACTGTAAGCGGTGACAATAGTTCTGTACTCGGTATGAGTAATCTCAATATCGGATAATAATTTGGGATGAGTGACTCGATTTCTAATCATTAATGCCTTTTTGAAGTAACCCCACTCTTCAGTAGTGACGTCTATAGGACTAATTTCTGGAAACATTCTGGAATAGATATTCAATAAGAACCGGATGTTTCCGGCGAGGCGAAGATTATAGTTTGGTTTAATTGACACTTCTCCCTTGTCATCAAGTTGGTATGACTCTTCTAGTAAACAAGCAATTTCTGCCGGTGAAAGCACAAAAGATTTGAATTTAGCCTCCGCGAGCGCTATGCGTTTTAATCCAAAAACGTTTGCCTCTAGATAGGCAAATATTGCCCGAACTAGATGCCTCTTCTCCAGTTCCACGTCTTCTTCTGACATTATCGAGACTATTGAACTGAAAATGTCATCATTTAGTATTCCTTCAATTTCCTTCCACTCACCAATAAGGGTGTTGACTTCACTATAATCCTCGTTGATTTTGAGAATTCGTTTAGCTCTTTCAACCCGTTCAGCAACAAGTTCAAAACCGTCTTTATAAGCTTCATCTAAATGGCTGTCACACACGCCCGCAACTTGGGACGGTCCAGCAAAATCAGAAAATGCACCACGCTCGGTCTCGGTCGTTTCGTCACTCAGTAGCTTAACCACTTTATGAGTAGAATCGCTCTCACAATTGGTCCAAGCACATTTACGCAAATCACCAATTTCGATAAATTTGGGTTGTGCATCAGACATAATTAGCTGCGGATAAGTGAGTTGACGCGCTTCTGTCAGCTTGTTAGATTCTCAAAGGTCGAATCTCTAAACTGTCTGGTCGTGCCGCTATACTGCAATATGCCGTCCAACCCACATGATGGAGTAAGCGCCATGCTTGCGTGCTTCGTCGCTGTTAAGTCTCGCCGCTCCTCTAATTAAACCCCGCTTTTTCAGCGAATCGAAAACCTCGCCCATGGAATTTTCACGAACGTCTATTCCCCGCGCTACTAGTTTGTCGTAAATCTCTTTGCTGTCGATATTTTGGTGCCCAACGCCGTAGTCGTCGTAAATGATCTTTCGAATTTCAGTCTCCAACTCCACGTCTGACATCGTAATTCTCCTGTCGGTAACTAACTACCAACCGCTTCAACAACCCTCATTTTATCACTTGCATCGGCGAGTAGGCTTGTTAGACTTAACTCAAAGGTCGCGGTCCGGGGAGGCTTTTGTTTTATACTTTTGCGATGAGTCTGGAAGAGAAAATGAACCGCGTCTTGCTGAGCCTGTACGATCTTACTCAAAGTAATCCACACGTTGACATATATGAACTAGAAAAACTTGCCGACGTTGGCGACCAGTTTTACACCATTCTCAGGTACTTGGGTGGTCCAGGCGAGGATTTGTTAAAAAAAGAGAACGAGGTTGTGAGAATAAAAGGGGCCGGGATAAGAAAAGCTGAGGAACTTCTTAAAATGCAAATGGTGGAAAAGCAACGAGTGGTGCTCCGAAAGATATACGACCTAGGTGGTCCTACTCATATGGACTTCGTTCTTATCGAAACTCTGGTAAAAGAACTTGGGATGCCGTTTAGGGAGTTGAACGGGATCTTATTGGAGTTTGAGCGGAAAAAAGGATGGCTTGAAAAGGACTGTCCCGATGAAGCTGTGCAGCTTTCGCCGGCCGGAGTCCGGGAAGTTGAGAATCCTTCCTCTGAATGGAGAGGTGGAGGAACGACAATACAAAATATTTTCCACGGTCCGGTTCAAGGCGGATTTATCCAAGGGGGAGAAGCCAATGTTCAGCACAACACATTTGCAAATAATCCAAATGTGGAAGAAACAGTAAGTACACTCGTCGGAATAATCCGAGAGTCCGATATCGACGCTTCTGACAAAGAAGACATCATTAAAGACGTGGAGAGGGTGAAGGAACTTGCCTCGAAAGAAAAAACACCGGATTCACTTCAGCGCGTTAACAGACGGATTGAAATGATCAAGACTGGTATTGAGGCAGCTGATACTGTCGAAAAAGGCGGCAAGCTTTTACTAAAGGCTACTCCCTACCTGGTTATGCTTTGGAAACTACTCAGCACGTAAGCGTCCGAAAACGTCTCCTCGCGGGCGTTTTTTCATTCTGTCATACGGCCCCCATATCCATCATCCGGGGCGGCGCTATCATTCAAGGTACGGCTGAATCATTCAAGACTGGGAAGAGACTAAAAACTTTGAAAAGGGTCGGCCCTGCGATTTGTGCGATTCTCCGACATCGAAGATAGAATGGACTTTAGAGAATCGCAAGAACCGCAAGTTGACCCGGTTTGATCTTTTGACACGAGCTACACGGAAGGATGACTCGTATGACTCAAGACCGTGTAAGTGGAGCAGCAGCGAATAAGTGGGGCCGTGAAACTGCTCGGAAAATTGCTTCAAAGATCGGTGCAGTCATGAAAGGCCGGACAAGCAATGAAGCGCGGCTCGATGGTAAGACCATCGTCATCAAATGCGCTGCCAGTGCTACCGATAGTGTCGGCGTAACCTTCAACATGCTTAGTCGCTTGGATTCTATTATCGGAGCGTTTCAACTGGATGATGGTTCGTTTGAACTCTGGTCATTGTCACCAGAGAAGTTCCGTCAGGGAATGCGTGACACTCGAAGCAAAGGTTCAGCTGCCGGAAAAGTCGGAATAGTTCGAAAAACGTCGTTCGAAAAAGGCGGTATTATTTTAGGCCGAATTCGTTGGATGAGGCCTAGGGTCGATGCGTCGGCAGACGAGAGAAATAGTATCGTAGCTTACTCTGCGTTGGGACAGATCTGCGATTGAGTTCGATCCTTCGGTAATCTTACGGAGACTAAGTTGCCGGTTGACTGAGAATCGGAAGGATCCATGCCTGCAACATTTACAATCGGACGAGAATGGCAAGAAAAGACCAAGCCGAAGCTCTGTTACGACAGGGATTTGACCCATCTGCTATAGCACGAAAGATGGGAATCTCCTTCTCGAGCGTAGTGCAATACCTGTGTACGCGTGTGGGTGAAAGAGGCATTCGGTTTTCAGATATCTATTTTTCGATCTCCAAGGAGAAACGGTCCGCTCTGCAATCAGTTATCGAAACACTAGATCATGGAAAGCAGGTTTCCCTTAGTCGCTTTGCGACGCAGATGACGTGGGAGGAAGTCTTTCTCTTTAGATCGTTACGCGACCGTAAGATTTTCGCTGGCGATATGTACGAATATATCTCGGAACTTGAAATAACGCTCCACAACCTCGTTCGAAAGATCCTCATTTCCGCGTACGGCGCTGATGAAGGCGAGTGGTGGCGGCGAGGCATTGCCGCCGACATAAGAGAAAAGTGCGCTAGTCGCCAAGAACTGGATGACGAAGTAGGAGTTTCGAAATACTGCTATACCGATCTAATCGATCTCTCCAAGATCATTCTTAAAAACTGGCCGCACTTCCAGCATCATGTTCCTCAACCCTACCGTAAAGACCGAAAAAGGTTTGAACGAGATCTTAGACGACTAAACGCGCTTCGCAATACGGTGATGCATCCAATTAAGCTAAAGAAATGGTCAGAGGACGATTTCCTTTTTGTAAGAGATTTTCAAAGCGCTTTTAGTCCGCTCGACAAGGTAAAAGCGTAACCGAGTGCAAATTGGATCGCTTACAAGGTCCTATCAAACTGACCCATTGGTGGCCACAGCGAACGCTTCTTCAGCAGTCGGACCAGAGGTTGCCGTAATTCGCTATACGCTTGGGCCATGTTGCGCGAGGTCAAAGACGCAGATGTCAGGCTTGTAAAGGTTCGGCGCACGCGAGGGCCACACGTGAATCGTGATGCTGTTTTGGTTAGCTAGCCACAACAGCGATCGCGTATCGGTGACAATCGGATGATTGACAGTGCCCTCGTTCTTGGGAACCTCGACGGCGTTTCAGACAATCAGGAAGGCGATTGCATGTCCGCTTAGCGAACTGCATCACATCTCAACTCTGAATGGGGTGTCAGCGTGTTTGAAGTCCATCTCAGCAGCAGACATCCCAGCTCGCTCCAGGCTGTACTTTGCCAATTCCAGCGGGTGCTCTTTATCCGCAGATTCCAAGTCGCGCAGTAGCCTTTCGCGACGCCTTCCCTCCCACATCCGCGCCGGCTGCGTGGGTGGGGCAGCTGGCTCTTTTAACCCGTGGGTCGCACCTTTCCAATCCTGCTAGGCTCACCACGCAAAAAACAGAAGCTCTACTTAACTTTCGTCATTTAGTCTGCCAAGCTCATAGTTTCCATACAAGCGAGCGCGGCGATGTCCAGCACCTTTCTCGTATCGGCTATAGAGTTGAGCTAGGCCGTACAGACTCAGCCCAGCATCAAGCAACCATACATTGACATCTGACTCGCCAGCCATTTCGAGCAACGTTTCGAGAATCGCGTCCGTTATACGGTCGGGCGCGTGTGAATGATCAACAAGGTCAACGGTCAGTTGGGCCGCGCCTTCATAGTCCGTGTTACGATTATCAGGCATGGTCGATTCCTTTCCCTAAACTGAACAGGATTCGGCTGTGTAGGGCTGGTTTCCGTTCGCGCGGAAACCAGCCCCCTGTGTTAATAATACGCATCGTACCATCAAAAAGCGTAATACGCAATGTATTAAACTGGCGTGGTAGAATGTTGGCTATGAAGGGCGCTAAACTTCGGGAGCGACGGCTGGCGCTGGGATTAACTCAGCAAGCTCTAGCAGACAAACTTGAGGTAACCCAGAATACGGTTGCCCGTTGGGAGCGTGATGAGATGGCGAGTCCCGGCTTCCTACATCTGGCGCTCAAGTGGATTGAAAGCGAAGCCGCTAAAGGGATGGCAAGCAAAAGCCCGCCGAAAGGCAAAGACCGCTAGAGGGCTTTTGACCAGCCGACAAATCAACAATCGGCAATATTATTGTTTGAACTCCACCTCCGAAGAAGACGCGCCAGCTCGCTCCAGGCTGTACTTTGCCAATTCCAGCGGGTGCGCTTTGTCCGGCGGATTCCAGGTGGCGCAGTAGCCTTTCGCGACGCGCCTTCTCTGTCGCATCCGCGCTGGCGGTAAGATGTCCAATGTCCAATGTCCAAGGTCCAAAGTCCAAAGTCCCCGAGCGCAACTCTAAAATAATTCGGGGACCCGTCTCGCTGCCAACATCGATCTCGGACGTTCGACATTGGACATTGGACATTGGACTTTGGACCTATCCGGATCTGCCTTCACCTCATGGAGGCTGGACACATCGCCCCAGCTACTTTGGCCCAGGCCTTGTTATCATAAAGGCAAGGGCGCAGGTACGGTTCCTCGATGCGGACGGCAGATGGTCAGACGTCTCCGTCATCGCCCGCTGCACCTGACGCGATTCTCAGAGTAGTGCCAGGAATTCTTCGACCGTGAGTCCGGTTTGGCGAATGATGGCGCGGAGAGTGCCGCGGTCAAGTTCTTTATGATTCGGAATCGTGGTCTGGGCGGGCGGTGAAGTGCGCACTATGACGATGTGGCTGCCGCGTTGTCGATAAACTTCAAACCCAATCTTGCGAAGCGCTTTCACACACTCTGCGCCCGAGACGACGGGCAGCTTGCTCACGCAGCGACCTCAACTAACTCAACCTTATCTTCAGGCAAAGGCTCGCCCCGCTCGCGCAAAACTTCTTCATGCAACGCAATCGCCTCGCGCACGTTGTCAAGAGCCTCTTCGCGCGTTTTCCCCTGGCTGATGCAGCCGGGAAGACTCGGAACCTCGGCAACTACAAAACCGTCTTCGCCCGGATATAAAAGTACTCGTCGTGTCATGAGGTGGATTCTAACTGAATCATTCAATCGTGAATAGACTGCAGCCCTGGTTCCCAGGTCAACTCAACCCTTCAACCGTGGCCTCCCGGGATCAATAACCGATGGCCAGTCCATCTTTGCGGGGATCGGAGGCGCCCATGAGAGTGCCGTTTGCTGGGTCAATCATGATTGCCTGGCCTTCACCCATCGATGATCGCAGTACGCCGGGAGGTGAAGCCCTCGGGTGGCCCAGGGCGATTAGCCGGGCATTCAGTTTTGCGGGCCACTGTTGCCGGAATTTCATCCTCGAGCCAGACGTTCCGACCGCTCATATAACGGTAGCGCGGCGCATCAATCGCCTGCTGCAACCCCATTCCAAGATCGATGATGTTGACCAACACCTGAACGGCCCTGAGGCTGAATGCCCCCACCAATAACGCCGAACGACATGACCAGCTTATTGTCTTTGAAGACCAGCCGGAATGATCGTGTGAAAAGGACGCTTGCCCGGCGCGAGATGGTTGGGGTGGGTGCGATCCAGCCGCAAATCAAAAGAGCGTGCGCGACGGTAAGCCACAGGCGCCACAGGCTTACCGCACTGTGCTGCGACAAAGCCGCGCCACGCATTGATCGGTTATTTGGGAAGCCAGAGCGCGCTTGAGTAGGCCGGACTTGAACAAACCACCCACTGCGTGGTTTGTCACTGCCCCGGCGGGAGCAGTACGTTTGAACCACGGTGACAACGGCGCACTAACAATGGCTGCGTTCGCTCCAGGTCACCGGGGAGTTCTATCTGTTGTGACAAAGAGCGGGGGCAAGCCCTCCTTCCCAACCTGAGAGCATACGCACGATCGAGGTAGCGCCGTTCGCGAGCGCGTCGTGTAGATGCCGCTGACGCGTGGAACTTTATTCAGGTCGAGGCTCCGCTTCGTTGCGCGTAGGGATACCGAGTTATCACCGCGTACGAGGCTGCGAAGCAGCCGGACAGACTGATAGCCCCACGCGTAGCGCAGCGAAGCGTGGGGAGTAGAGTATTTACAACCAACGAGCCAGCGAAGCTGGCGACAGCGCGTATCTGTGAGGCTAATCTGTCGCCAACTCCGCAGGCTCCAATCCTTTTATTTACTGTTCCCCACGCTCCGCTTCGCTGCGCGTGGGGCTAATAGTCTGTCCGACTGCTTCGCAGCCTCGACTGAGGATAACCAATCGCTGTCTATGACTTTCCCCACACACTCATTCGCGGGCTATTGATCATTTTGCGTCGATTCAAATCGGCGATTCGTTGTTTACACTCCATCTCCGACGACGACGCTCCAGCTCGCTCCAGGCTGTACTTTGCTATTTCCATCGGGTGACCGGGATCACAACGAGTTTCGCGGATGGTTTCTACTTCGGAACCTGGGCTTTCGGAAGCGCTGCCTGTTTCCTTATTTATGAGCAGGATCACTTTGCCTCGATAGCGGCGAGTTCCGACATCCTCGGTATAAAAAGCGGCAGCGCCGCCGTTATTCTTCATCGCGTCGATTATTCCGCGCGTCGTGTAGATGCCGCTGACGCGTGGAACTTTATTCAGGTCGAGCCGGTCTGGCGCCGAACCAACCTTTTCCAGGAATGCGCTGGTAACAATCAATTGAAGTTTGCTTTTGATAAGGACGGAAAGCCCATGTCTGCTGAAACCGTCGATTCCGATGGTGAGGTCAGACGCTTCGCTCCCGAAAAGGAGTGGGCGCCAACGCCTGAAGAGCTTGCATCATTCAAGGGAGATTGGTTTAGCGAAGAGGCTGGCGCAACCCTCACTCTCACGGTCGAGGCTGACAAGGCATTCATCAAACAGCGACCGGCAACGAGCTTGCCGCTGCAGCCGATCTATAAGGACCATTTTGCACTGCAAGGATACGTTGTCTGGTTCACACGGGATAAGAATGGAAAGGTCGATGGCATGCATGTGGGGGCATCACGAATGCGCGACATGCCGTTCGCACGAGTGAAGTAGATCAGTAGCCGTTCGTGCTCATTTAGATGGAAAGGTCACCATCGCGTTGTCATTCGGTACCTAGATCCGCTCCTGCCTGGCTGATGTAGATAGATGTAGATCAGGTTTTCGCTGTCTCAATGTAGAAGTTTCGATTAACCTCAAATGTTTTGATGTCTTCCGAGAATTCAAAAGTCTGTTTTAGTTCGCTCGGCTTGAGCACCACTTCCTTACCGTTGATCGCGACGCGAATTGGCATCGCGAATCCTTTGACGACTCTTTCATAGTTAAATTCCACGGTCTTTCCGCTTACTTTGTATTTCAACAACGGAATGTTTGTGGTCCGTAGGTATTGGTCAAATAGCTTGCTGAAATCAATGCCCGCCTTCTTGCTAATATACGACTCAATCTGCTGTGTTGTTACGCTCTGATGCCAGAAGTCAGCATTGAGACCACGCAAGATGGACAGCCATTTCGCGTCGTCGTTGATAATGTGACGAATGGTGTGCAACATGTTCCCTCCTTTGGGGTACATGTCTCCTGATCCTTCTCTATTTGTTCCATACACACCGATGATTGGCCGGTCGTTTCTGATACCGCGGCGAGTACCGATCACATAATCTTCCGCGTCTTTTTTCCCGAAGTGGTATTCGACAAAAAGGTTTTCGGAATAGTTTGCAAAGCCCTCATGAATCCACATGTCGGCAGCGTCTTTCATTGAGATGTTATTGCCAAACCACTCATGCGCTGATTCGTGAACGATGATGAAGTCAAATTTCAAACCCACACCGCAGCCACAGGGATCGCGTTGCAGATAGCCGTTCCTAAACCAATTGCCGTAAGTAACCGAACTTTGGTGCTCCATTCCCGGATAGGAAACTGTAACTAACTTGAAACTGTCTTCATAAAAAGGATATTTGCCAAACCAATATTCAAAGGCCTCAATCGTGCGGCGTACCTCCCTGAATTGCTTCAACGCCGAATCCTTCTGATGAGGCAGGACCCAATAGTCCAGGTCCAAAACACCAAATTTCCCCTGGTATTTTTCAGAGAAGGTTACGTAGTTCCCGATATTAACGTTGACCCCATAGTTATTGATTGGGTTTAAGACTTCCCAATGAAACGTTTTCTTCCTACCAGCGACGTCATGATAGGTCTTTTTTAAACGCCCGTTAGAAACCCCAACCAGGTTGTCCGGCACCGTTACACTGACTTGCATTCCACGATCGGGTTCGTCAGACCCATGGTCTTTATTCGGCCACCAGATACTTGCTCCAATTCCCTGGGCGGTGGTGTTGATAAAGGGATTTCCCACGTCATCTCTGCCCCAGGTTATCCCACCTACCCACGGCGGTCTCCTGGCTTCAACTGGAACTCCTTCGTAAAAGACTTCGACCTTGTCTTCAACTCCTTTTGGAATATCCTTTTCAAACATTACCCAATAGACATTCCCTTCCCGTTCAAATTTGAGTTGCGAGTCGCGGTGGTTGATCTTTGTGATTGCTAATGGTGGCTGCAAATCAATTTGCATTTTGTTTCCCGATTTTAGGGTCCGGAAGGTTATTGTGTTTGACCCTCTTAAGCGTTTCGTTTCAGGTAAGAACTCCACTTTCAAGTGGTAATGCAGCAAGTCCCACCATTCACGTTCGGGCGTTACTGAGCCTCGAAGTCTCTCCTGGGGAGTAATGTTTGCGGTTTGGGCGAAAACATAAGCCGCACCAAATTGCATCTGTAGAAATACTGCAAGTGCAATTATTTTCAGTTTACGCATATGACCTCTCTTCGAGAATTGCAGTTGACTAAACGAGTAAGCTTGCCTCAAAAGTCAGAGACCGAAGCTGACATGAGGCCAGTACCACCTGCGGTAGCGGGTGGGTCACCCATGCGCCGCAAAGATGCTTGCGATCGATCGCCTGCCCGGCGTCGTGCGCAGCTTCCTCCCGCGGCAAACCGGATCCGCATCGTCGCGCAACGAACCGCAATATGACTCCGAAAAACAGCAACCGCAGAGCGGCCAAGGAAGGATTGTTGGCATCGTCAGTATTCCTATCCAAAGTCCAAGGTGCAAAGTCCAAAGTCCGCTCGCGCAACTTTCGAACGATAGCGAGTCGATCACTCAAGCTGAGTTTTTGATTCGGTCGCACCACGCCGAGTCGGGGTTCTCTCACGCCCTCCCTAACGGGGACAGGCTACTGCCTCTAATGCGAAGGATACAGTTTAACTGTTGGCGGAACCCTGCCAGCAGCGGCAGAGATTAACCTTGCATCCGGCAACGGTCAATGATTAGCGAGTGGCATTCGAGCGCTTTCAATTCCCGTGACTTGGTTGGCGCCTCGAGCTTAGTGCTGTTTCGTGTGATTCGTGGATAGTCCCTGATGAGCCGAAGGTAACGATCCACGAATCACACGAAAATGCACACCCAGGGGCTGACCCGGTTGGCGCCGAAGCCAGTCGTTTTTTATTTAGCCGCCGGTGAACTTTTTGTCCTCCGAATACGCGTGATCAAGTAGCAGCCGTGCTATAGAATGACGCCCGAAACTCCAGTATGTTCGATTTGGATTCTTAACGCAGAGTCTTAGAGGTCCGAAGGACCGGCAGTTAATAGCCATGACCGTCAGGTCGTGGGAGAGAAGTCAACTGAAGTGTTTTGAGGTCCGAAGGACCGGTACGTCCATTTACTTTTAGGGCCGGCGACGCTTAATGGGATGGAAGAATCACCCGTAAATGTGCGCTGACGCAAACGTCAGGCTTGAGGTGTCGGTCCTTCGGGCCTCGGCATATTAATTCTTGCCGCTTCCCACGACCTGACGGTCGTGCCTATTAACTGTCGGTCCTTCGGACCTTTTATTAGGAAGTTCGTCGAGAGAGGATAAGTCTATGAAATTCGCTCGCCTGATTCTTGTAACGCTTGTTGCTTTCATCGCTCCAAGCTTAAGTCAACAAAACACTTTAGCGCAGGAGAAAGCCAAGCCCAGCCACGTTCACTACAAAGAGCCGGCGCAGCAGTCGGTGTCTCCTACAGGCGCACTGGCGCCGCGTTTACAGAAGCTTGGAAATCACGCATTCCCTGTTTCGACAAAAAACCGCCAGGCGCAGCTCTTCATGAACCAGGGACTCAATCTTTCCTACGCGTTCAATCACGCGGAGGCCGGACGCGCGTATCGCGAAGCGGCGCGACTGGATCCGAATCTGGCGATGGCGTACTGGGGTGAAGCACTCGCGCTGGGACCGAATATCAACGCACCGATGGACCCATCGAGTGAACCTAAAGCCGTCGAGGTCATTAAAAAAGCAATCGCACTGAAATCAAAAGCTACTCCGCGCGAACGGGCCCTAATCGACGCGCTGGTGCACCGTTATTCAGGCCGGGCTGAAGATCGCAAAGCGCGCGACGTCGTTTACGCCGATGCAATGCGCAAAGTGCATCTCCAGTTCCCCGACGACCAGGACATCGCGATGCTCTACGTGGAATCCGTCATGGACTTGCGGCCATGGGGTTACTGGACGCGCGACGGCACGCCTTATGAACGCACGGTGGAAATCGTCGGGCTCACGGAAAAAGTGATGGCCCTGAATCCTAAGCACCCTGGCGCGCTGCATCTGTACATTCACCTGATGGAAGCCAACGAGCCGTTCAAGGCTGAACCTGCGGCGGATCGTTTACTTACATTGATGCCCGCCGCCGGTCACATGGTCCACATGCCGGCGCATATCTATCAGCGCGTGGGCCGCTATGCCGACGCCGCCCGCAGCAATGAGCTGGCAATCGCCGCCGATGAAGACTACATCTCGCAATGTAACGCGCAGGGCCTTTACCCAATGGCCTATTACCCGCATAACCTCCACTTCCTCTGGTTCGCCGCGACTGCTGATGGCCGCAGCAAGCTGGCAATCGAAAATGCACGGAAGACGGCGTCGCGGGTGGATGATGAAACTTTGAAAGCGGCGCCGTTGCTCGCCGGCTTTCGCGTCATCCCTTACTTAGCCTTAACGCGTTTCGGCAAGTGGGACGAAATGTTGGCCGAGCCTGAGCCGCCTGCAACCAGCGCGTACATGCGCGGCACCTGGCATTATGCGCGCGGCACCGCGTTCCTCGGCAAAGGTCAAACGAGCGAAGCGGAGCAGGAACTCGCGAAGTTGAAAGAGATTCTAAACGACGCCTCGCTGGACCAGCCGTTGTTCTCGCCGAATACCGGGCGCGCGATCCTTTCGATCGCTCAGGAAGTTCTGTCGGGTGAAATTGCCGCGGCGAAAAAGGATTACAACCAGGCCGTGTCTAATCTTGAACGTGGGGTGCGATTGGAGGATGCTTTGGTTTACACGGAACCTTCGGAGTTTCACTATCCGCCGCGTCACGCGCTCGGTGCAGTGCTGCTGGCGGCGAACCGCGCGCCTGAAGCCGAAACTGTTTACTGGGAAGACCTGCGCCGCAATCGTGAAAACGGCTGGGCCCTTTACGGTTTAATGCAGGCTTTGAAAGCGCAAGGCAAGAACGAAGACGCCACGTTAGTCGAAGCCCGGTTCAAGAAAGCCTGGGCACGCGCGGATGTCACGCTTACCGCTTCTCGGTTTGGAAAGTAAGTAGGCCTTTCGCAACCCAAAGGGTTGCAAGAAAGTAGCCGGGGGTCGCAGCGAAGCGAAGACCCCCGGAAAACGAGGGCGCAGGATTCGCACCCTGAAAGGGTGCCAGACGTATTTTGTGACCCCTTCAGGGTCATAAAAACCTAAGACTGGATCCGGGGGTATCGTCCCGACGAATCGGGACTCAACCCCTGTTACTTTCTTGCAGTTTTACCGCTGCCGGTCTCGCTTATTGCGACGAACGGACCAACCTGGTTCATCACTACTGCCAGTCGCTGTTCATCTGTTGTTGAGCTGGATTTAGCGGAGTTGAGAGGCGTTCGAATCGTGTCGGCGCCGGCATTGCGAAACGCTCTCAAGTAAAGTACCGGCGGTCTGGTATCGTCGCGCAGTAACGTCCTGGCATCAGCCGGCCGTCTCACCAATTGAGCCTTATCGACTATGACGACTCCGAGCGGCAATAGGATTAATGACGTAACAATAGGCCAGGTAGAGTTTGCTGCAGTAAGGGCGCTACGGCCACACGGTTTCGCCCTTCATTCTTCGCGACATAAAGTGCAGCGTCAGCCGCGGCATAAAGGGTGCGCTCCGAATTTGGCGTGCGCCGGGCAAGCAGCAAGACCGATGCTGACGGTAACGTTCCGCACTCCTTCGATTACTTATCAGAGCTTCCTTTTCATCTCGACATTGACTAGGCGGCGCAGGTTGTTTTATCTTGCCCACCTCGCAAAACTTCCCGGGCTGGTCCTCAGAGCCTGCGACCACGCATCCTTCTCGTACCGCTTGGGTCGTTTAACAGATAACAGACATGCGCAGATAGTGAGCTTGCTACCGATTTCCCTGAAGATCAATCGCGCTGACGTCTGACAGTGGCGCTGCTGAAGACACCGTTATCAAAGACCAAATAACTCTTTCACTCACCCAAATGTCACTTATGAAAAACACTTACCCCGGAGACAGAATGCTGGACATACAGCAGGCACGCACCGCTGCCAGTCGCTATAAGGAATACGCGTTGCCGGAGACCGCCGCAGCCGCGAAAGAGATCGCGACAGCCGCGGCCTCGGCCCCGGACAACCGGAAGAGGCACCTCAAGGCATCGCTCACACGTGAACGGGCGCGGGCCACCATCACCGAAGCGGAATCGCATGGCGCAGGACGCAGTTCCGCGGAAACGCTCGCGAGTCTCGCCCACGAACGCATCCTCGGATCCAACGATATGCGTGACATCAACTACCTGGAGCTCGCCATCGCCGTAGCACGCGCGATCTGCCGTATACGGATTGGTTCGGCGGCAGGTAGTGGCGTACTCGTTGGACCACGCCTGTTAATGACCAACAATCACGTCCTGCGCTCGATTGATGATGCGCTCGCCGCGGAGGCGCAATTCGATTATCAGGAAAACGTTTCCGGAGATCTTTTGCCGGTGCAGGCGTTTCGGCTCGATCCGAAGTTCTTCTTCATCACCGACAAGGCCCTCGATTTTACTATCGTCGGTCTCACTGAGGTGTCTGCCAAAGGTCAGCCGATTTCAGGCTATCCATGGAGGCAGCTCATTCCGACGCTCGGCAAGGCAGAGAAGGGCGACCCACTTAATATCATCCAGCATCCCCGCGGCGGACTGAAACAAATCGCGCTGCGCAACAACGAGATCATTGAAATTCCCGCAGGCAAGTCGGACTTCCTCTATTACACCACGGACACGGAGCCCGGCTCGTCCGGCTCGCCCTGCTTCAACGATCAATGGGAACTGGTCGCACTGCACCACTCCGGCGTTCCACGTATGGATGGCGAGAACATTCTCAAAAAGGACGGGTCGCCGTGGAACGAAGACAAGGATGACCCGGCGCTCATCGAGTGGATCGCAAACGAGGGCGCACGTGTCTCAGCTGTAGTTGGTGCAATCAAGGCAGCTTCACTGGGAGCGGCAGCTCGAGATGTAGTCGAGATTGCGCTGGGCGGAAAGCCCCCAAATCCCATCGAACTGGCGCGAACCACTGTTTCCCCAACATCAACAAACGTAATTCGAGGAGGTGTCGCCGTGTCCAATAGTGGCAATATTTCGTTCTCCTTACCGCTTACGATTACTGTCTCGCTCGGCGATCCTGCGACGCAGGGTGCCGTTGTTAGCGCCGCAATACCGGCCGACGCCGCGAAGAGCGGCGTGCTGAGTGATGCGGCAACCCCATTTGTTGAAAAGCTGGTCATCGATCCCGACTGGTCCACGCGCAAGGGGTACGACCCTAACTTCCTCGATATCAAAGTGCCGCTACCGAAACTTTCTGCGGCAATGAAAACCAGCTCGGTGGAGATCCCGCCGGAGTTCCGAAACGGCGGCGATAAGTTCGTTCTCAACTATCATCACTACTCCCTGGTAATGAACAGCAAGCGTCGCTTTGCCTGGTACAGCGCGGCAAACATCGACGGTAAGAACACCCCTAAACTCCCAGAGCGAAAGAACGACGACTGGCACATCGACCCGCGCATTGATAACCCCAATGCGCCCAAGTTCCAGTGCGGCGAAGATCTCTACGCCACCAAGAAAACAGATCGCGGACATCTCACCCGCTATCTCGACCTGGCCTGGGGTACGAAAGAGGAAGCCTTGAAAGCTCTGGCCGACACGTTTCACTTCACCAACTGCTGCCTACAGCTATCCAATTTCAATCAAACAGCGGCGCGCTGGCAGGGAATAGAGCAGTTTCTGCTTGAAAGGAAAGCTAAAAAGGACAAGATGCGGATCAGCGTGATTACCGGTCCGATATTCAAGAAAACTGACCCGAAGTATAAGAACGAATTTATGGAAGCGCCTGTCCGCATCCCGCTCGAGTTCTGGAAAGTGTGTGCGCTAGTTCGCGAGAACGGCACGCTTTCAGCCACGGCTTTCATTCTCAGCCAGGCTGATATCACCGAGCTCCCGGGCTTCGAAGCATTCCTCAATGTTAGTGAAGTGCAGACGACAGTTAAAAACGTCGAAGAACTCACCGGCCTCAAGTTTCCCGTTCTGCGCGACAACGACCACATTGCCTCCGGCGGCACGAAGGGAACACTTGAGCTTGACGGCCAGACGGTCATTCCGATTCGTTCGTTCGAAGACATCGTAGTCTGACCAGAACAGTACGGAGGATCACAGCAAGCAGAAGGTGATCCGGCTAATTCATGAAACAACATTCATTGAGTCGGCCACATGTGGCCCAGGCCCGCTAAGCGGCGGGCCTGAAAACTAACACGACACAGGGTTGTTTCCGTTGTCGAACAGTCGTGAGTAACTTTGCCTCAAAGGTTATTGGGCGTCTCACATTCGGCTTCGCCGCCCGACGTGCGGCGGTGGCTGTGCCCCGCCGTGGGGTGACTTGGATGTTCTTTGGGCTATGCCCTGCGTGCGGCCTTTGGCCCAACAAAGCGCAGGGGCGAGGCCCGGACCAAGGGGCGTAGCCCTGGAGGTAGATCTAGCTGCTATCGGCGGGGCATAGCCACCGCCGCACATCGGGCGGCGAAGCCGAGTCTGACACACCTCAATGACTTTTGAGGCAAAGCCGTCGTGAGGACTACTTGCTATTCATTCATATCGCAAAGCAACCAGCGGATCGACCTTCGTCGCACGCCTCGCGGGTATGTAGCTGGCCAGAAGCGCGACACCGACGAGCAGCATCGAGATCGTAAAGATTGTGGTTGGATCTGTGGCGCTAACTCCAAACAGCAAACTCTTCATCACGCGAGTTAAACCGAAAGCCGCAGCCAGACCGATCGCCACGCCGATCAATACGAGTTTCAGTCCCTGCCCTACGGCCAGTTTCAGGACGTGGCTTCTCTGCGCGCCGAGCGCCATGCGAATACCGATCTCGTGCGTACGCTGTGCGAGTGAATAACTCATCACACCGTAGATACCCACGGCTGCGAGCAAGAGCGCTACTCCCGCGAAGATCCCAAGCAGAAGCATAGTGAAGCGCTGTCTGGCGATGGACTTGGAGAGAATTTCTTCCATCGTTCTGATGTTCGAAACCGGCTGATCTTTATCTACTCCCCAAACCGCGTTGCGCACCGTAGCTGCCAGGCTTACAGGATCAACAGATGTCTTCACCACAAGATCGTTAGGCTCAAAGAACGAAGCCTGCTGATACGACAAATACATCTGCGGCTTCGGCTCCGCCACCAGCTCAAACTGGCGGACGTCCTTGACGATCCCGATAACCGTCATCCATTCCTCAGGCGGAGAATTGAGCGGCCCGGCCACAATGCGCTTTCCAATCGGATCTTCACCCGGCCAGAACCGCTTGGCCATGGTCTCGCTAATGACTACCGCGGCTGGAAGCTCGAGCTTGTCCTGATCGTTGATATTCCGTCCAGCCAATAAGGGCATGCTCATGGTAGTGAAGTAGTTAGGACTGATTACTCTGGTAACCACGACTGGTCTTTGCCCTGGAGGCGGCTCGGGCCGTCCATCGAAGTTGATCGTAATAGAGTTTCCCTGAAGATATAACGGTAGGTTGGTCGTCACCGCTGCGGACTTTACGCCAGGCAGCGCCTCAACACGCCGTGTCACTTCCGTATAAAACGCTGACCGTTGCGCGTGTTCCGGATACTTCAACTTCGGCAGCACAACCTTCATCGTCAACAGGTTCTCCGCGCGAAATCCCGGGTCAACACTGCGCAACCGTAGGAAACTATTAATCAACAAGCCGGCGCCGATAAGAAGCAAGAGCGAGACAGCGACCTCTGTGACCACCAGCAACCCACGAATGCGATTGCCGCGAGCTCCCACGCTCGAGTCTCGGCCACCTTCCTTCAGCGATTCGTTGAGATTGAAATTTGACGCCTGCATGGCGGGCGCCAGGCCGAAGATGACCCCGGTCAGCAGCGAGACACCAAGGGTAAACAACAGGACCTTCGTATCAATCGTGATGGCCTGCGCTTGAGAAATTGTTTCCGGAATGAAGGACTTCAGCACGCTGAGACCAACCACCGCCAACAATAACCCGAGCGCACCTCCGAGCGCGGCCAGTAGAACGCTTTCAGTCAAAAATTGCCTTATCAAACGCCAGCGGCTCGCGCCGAGCGCTACGCGGAGCGCAATCTCTTTCTGACGTCCGGCAGCTCGCGCCAGCAGAAGGTTGGCAACATTTGCGCAGGCAACGAGAAGAACAAACCCGACGGCGCCCAGCAGTACGAGTAAAGCGGGTTTGACGTCGCCTACTAGTTGTTCGTGCAGCGGCACAACGGCAACGCCGACGTAGGCATTTGTTTCTGGATACTGCTGCTTCAGCCGTGCAGCAATAGTGTCCATTTCCGCCCGCGCCTGCGGCAAACTAACACCGGGTTTCAGGCGTGCGATCACTTGAAGGTAATGTCTTCCCCGGCTGGCTGCCTGCTGATTCGTGAAGGCGATCGGAACCCATAGTTCATCCTCTGGACTGGGAAACTGAAAACGTGGCGGCATAACACCGACCACCTGGACGCTCTCGCCGTTAAATGTAAAAGCCTTCCCAACGATGTTCATGTCCGCGCCGAATCTGCGTTTCCACAGCCCGTTGCTCAGAATCACAACTTTATTTCCGCCGGGTTGATCTTCTTCGGGAGAAAACGCGCGACCCAGATATGGCTCAACTCCCAACAAGGGAAACAACGATGCTGACACTCGACGGCCATCAATTCTCTCCGGGTCACCGGCGCCAGTGAGATTGAAGCTCTCGTTGGCCATCGCGGCCATACCCTCAAACACCTGATTCTGATCGCGCCAGTCGATATAGTTGGCAGCGGCAGGTGTGTCGCGCGGAAATCCTTTGGCGCTTATGTCCTCCCAAACCATCACCAGCCGATCGGGATCCTTATAAGGCAAGGGCTGCAAAAGGACTGTATTGACAACGCTGAAGATCGCGCTGTTCGCGCCGATGCCGAGTGCCAGCGCGATGACCGCAATCGCCGTGAAGGCGGGATTCTTTATGATCATTCGCAGACCGTAGCGTAAGTCCTGCCACACATCTTCACCCATGTTCTTTCTCCTTTGTGCCCCTGGTACGACCGGATCCTGAAGGACTGAGCGCTCAACTCGGCTAAGCTCGCGGGCCAACACGTCGCTCGCGGCCAATTCACGGCGGGCCGCTTGATACGCTTCCTTTTCTGTCGCCCCGCCAAGTAGCGATTGCTGATAACGATCGTCGAGATGCTGGGCCAACTCGTCGACGATTTCGGCCTCACGCGCTGGAGATAACTTCAAACGCGCCAAACGCTTTCTGATTTCGTCTTTCCAATCAGGCATGTTTGATCCCGGTGATGTGGCTAATCGCCTCGACAAACTCTTTCCAGCTATTGCGTTGCGCGGCCAGAACCTTCTTCCCCTCTGCCGTAAGGCGGTAGTAACGCCGCCGCCGCTGGCCGGCCTTCTCTACCCACCGGCCCTGGATCCAGCGACGCTTCTCCAGGCGATACAGCAACGGATAAAGCGAAGCGACATTGAACTTCAGCATGCCGCCTGAGCGCTGCTCGATTAAGCTGCCAATGTCGTAACCGTGACGCGGCTGATCTTCTACGAGGGAGAGAATTAAAAGTTCCGCGCTGCCCTTCTTCAACTCGCGATCGAGAATGCGTGAGCCTTTATATGCCATAGCCACATATTATTCAGAAGCATATCAATCCGTCAACGGTGAAACATGTGCTCGGTTTGTATCCGATTATTCGGATCGATATCCCGCAAGCCAGGGCGCGTAGTTCAGAGCGGTCCAGGGTGTCACCACGAAAGAGGCTGCGAAGCAACCGGGCAGAATACTAGCCCCACGCGCAGCGAAGCGGAGCGTGGGGGAAACAGTGGGAACTAACATCTAGCCTGCGAAGCTGGCGACAGAAGGCAATACTCTGTGCCCTGATCTCTGCCGCCAGCTACGCAGGCTCCGAGTTCTTCGTGCACGTTCCCCACGCTCCGCTTCGCTGCGCGCGGGGCTAATACTCTGTCCGACTGCTCCGCAGTCTCGTTTGTGGTGACACCTTGTAACGCTCTGAACTACGGCCCCTTTCGTCATTTGCAAAAGCCGGCGACGGGCTTAGAATCTCTCCGAAAGGAAAACAATCGAATATGAAGCCCACGACCAAGTGTTCTCTGGTTGCCGCACTATTGTCTGGTCTGCTGATTTCCGCTGCATTCGCCCAATCAAAGACGGATCCGGTAAATAAGTTTGCCCAGATGGATGACCTCTTGCCGACGCCCAATGAGCAGCGCACAGCCTCGGGCGCGCCTGGCAATCGTTACTGGCAACAGCGTGCCGATTACGACATTAAGGTGGAGCTCGACGATATCAATCAACGTCTGACGGCTTCGGAAACCATCACTTACCACAACAACTCACCCGATTCGCTCTCATATCTATGGCTGCAACTCGATCAGAATATCTGGGCTAAAGACTCGGAAGGACTCGCCACCGAGACCGCTCCTGATTTCAAGAAACTTCCCTTATCAACAATTGAAGCTTTAATTGCCGAACGCGAATTTGAAGGCGGTGAACGCATCACGGCTGTGCGTGACGGGAGAGGCGCTCCCCTGCCCCATACCATTGTCAGGACGATGATGCGCATTGATTTGCCGCGGCCGCTCGCGCCGGGACAATCCTTCGTTTTTAGTGTCGACTGGAACTACAACATCAACGACGCTCGCCGCATCAATGCGCGTACCGGCTATGAATATTTTCCGGCCGACAAGAATTACATTTACGAAATTGCGCAGTGGTTTCCACGAATGGCCGCCTACTACGACGTCTACGGTTGGCAGCTAAAGTCCTTTCTCGGCGCCGGCGAATTCACCCTTGAATACGGCAACTACCGGGTTTCCATCACGGCACCAAACGATCATGTTGTCGCGGCCACAGGGGTCTTGCAGAACCCGCAAGTAGCCTTAACAGCGACTCAGCGGCAACGTCTCGAACAGGCGGCGACGGCAAAGAGTCCGGTATTTGTCGTCACGCCGGCAGAAGCCCTGGCTAATGAAACTAATAAGCCGACGGCTAAGAAAACGTGGACCTTCGCGGCCCAAAACGTCCGCGATTTCGCATTTGCTTCATCGCGAAAGTTTATCTGGGACGCACAGGGCGTGAACGTGCAGGGCAATCCGGTGATGGCGATGTCCTTCTATCCGAAAGAGGGCGAGCCACTATGGTCCAGGTATTCAACAAAGGCCATCATGCATACGCTCAACGTCTATTCGCGGTATACGTTTGCCTACCCGTATCCGATCGCCCAGTCGGTTAATGGACCAGTCGGCGGCATGGAGTACCCGATGATTTGCTTCAATGGACCGCGACCGCTCCCGGACGGTACCTATTCCGAAGCGACAAAGAACGGTCTGATCTCGGTCGTCATTCACGAGGTAGGTCACAACTATTTTCCGATGCTGCTTAACTCCGACGAGCGCCAATGGACGTGGCTGGATGAGGGGTTGAATACGTTCGTGCAAAACCTTGCGTTGCAGGAATGGCGGGATGACTATCCCACGTCCCGTGGCGAACCGAGATTCATCGTGGATTACATGCTGAGCCAGGACCAGGTGCCGATCATGGGCAGTTCGGACACGATTCTGCAGTTTGGAAACAATGCTTACTCCAAACCGGCAACTGCTTTGAACGTGTTGCGCGAGAGCGTGCTGGGTCGGGAGCTTTTCGATTTTGCCTTCAAGCAATACGCCCGCCGCTGGGAATTCAAGCGGCCAACCCCTGCGGACCTGTTTCGCACGATGGAAGACGCTTCCGGAGTCGATCTCGACTGGTTCTGGCGAGGATGGTTTTACACAACCGATCACGTCGACATATCGCTCGAGCGCGTGAGGCTCTTCACGCTCGACACTATGAATCCTGACGTGGAAAAAGCGCGGCAAGCAAAAGAGAAAGCGGAGCAGCCACAGACGCTATCGCAACAGCGCAACAAGGAATTACCGAAAGTTATCGATCGCGATCCCGCGCTGCGCGACTTTTACGATACCTACGACGCAACGAAGGTAACACCTGAAGAACGCGAGACGTATCAAAAGTTCCTCGCCGGCCTCACGCCTCGCGAGCGCGAGCTGTTGCAGGCGGGAACTAACTTCTACGTGCTCGATTTCAAAAATGTTGGCGGACTCGTGATGCCGGTTATTCTTGAGATTGAATA
>Ga0190270_10000116_pt1 | contig 34997 bp, 35 predicted proteins | sample Popmic320T_FD_133748 | JGI IMG/M metagenome (GOLD analysis project Ga0190270, IMG submission 133748) | Populus adjacent soil microbial communities from riparian zone of Weber River, Utah, USA - 320 T | ecosystem: Environmental > Terrestrial > Soil > Riparian zone | place: USA: Utah | collected...
GAGGACTATCTCGGCACCGTGACGCAGCTGCTCGCCGCCCGACGGGGTCGGATGGAGCAGATGGTCAACCACGGTACCGGCTGGGTGCGCATGGAGTTTTTGGTGCCGGCACGCGGGCTGATCGGCTTCCGGACCGACTTCCTCACCGAGACGCGGGGTACTGGCATCGCGCACCACGTGTTCGAGGGGTACGAGCCATGGTTCGGCGAGCTGCGGACGCGTCCAACGGGATCGCTGGTCGCCGACCGCGCTGGGGCGGCCACGACGTACGCGATGTTCAACCTGCAAGAGCGCGGACAGATGTTCGTCGAGCCGACGACCGAGGTCTACGAGGGCATGATCGTCGGTGAAAACTCCCGCTCCGACGACATGGACGTCAACATCACCAAGGAGAAGAAGCTCACCAACATGCGCTCGTCCACGGGCGAGGAGCTCGAGCGGCTGATCCCACCGCGTCGACTCTCGCTCGAGGAGTCGCTGGAGTTTTGCCGCGAGGACGAGTGTGTCGAGATCACGGCGACCGCGGTCCGGCTCCGCAAGGTCAGTCTCAACGCCGCCGATCGCGCCAAGTCACGCAGCCGCCGATGACGTGAGGCGCCGCCCGTCCGCCGCGGTCGGCTAGATCCTCTCGGCAGATTCGGAGACCCGATCGCCGTTGCTCGACGACTTGTCGGTGTCATTCGACTCGACGGGCTCGACGACGAGACCGAAGTCGTCGCCGTGCTTTTCCAGCCCGGTCTCGACCGCGTCCTCGACCAACAGCGTGCCCTTGTCCTCCCGCAGGATGATCGGGTCGGATCTGAGGTCCTTGTAAAGGGACACGCAGAGCGCACCCATGACGAGGGCGAACGGCAACGCCACCACCGTGGTGAGATTTTGCAGACCCGTCAGGGCATCGCCAGTCTCGAGGTTGGCGATGACCAGCATGATGGCCGCCACCGCGCCGGTGGCCGCGCCCCAGAAGATCACGGTCAGCTTGTTGGGCTCGATGCTGCCGCGCTCCGACAGCGTCCCCATGACGATGGATGCCGCGTCCGCGCCCGAGACGAAGAAGATGCCGACGAGGAGCATGACCAAGACCGTGGTGATTGACTGGATCGGATAGTGGTCGAGCAGGTGGAACAACGCGAAGTTGGAGTTGACCACGCCTTCAGACTCGGTCAGGTCCCCGGACTCTCCCTGCTGGTGGATGCCGGCGCCGCCGAAGATTGCGAACCACACGAGGCTCACCAGGCTCGGCACCAACAGCACGCCCGTGACGAACTGCCGGATCGTACGGCCGCGGCTGATTCGGGCGATGAACATCCCGACGAACGGCGTCCACGAGATCCACCACGCCCAGTAGAAGATCGTCCACGACGAGAGCCAACTCGCCATGACGCCGCCGCCGCTGGCATCGGTACGCGACGCCATCTCCGGCAACTGGCCGGCGAAGTCTCCGACCGAGGTGGGCAACAGATTCAGCATCAGCAGGGTCGGACCGGCGATGAACACGAAGGTCGCCAGGAACAGCGCCAGCACCATGTTGATGTTGGAAAGCCACTGGATGCCGCGCTCGACGCCCGACACGGCCGACAACACGAAGGCCAGGGTCAGCACCGTGATGATCAGCACCAGGCTGCCCTTGCCGACGGCATCGACCCACCCGTTGACCTCCATGCCGGCGCCGATCTGCAGGGCACCGAACCCCAGCGACGCGGCCGAGCCGAACAGGGTCGCGAAGATCGCCATCATGTCGATCGCCCGGCCGCCAGGCCCGTCGGCGTGCCGACCCAGGATCGGACGGAAGGCCGCCGAGATCAGCTGTGGCCGCCCCTTGCGGAACGTGCCGTAGGCGATCGCTAGCCCGACGACGGCGTAGATCGCCCAGGGATGCAGCGTCCAGTGGAACAAGGTGGTGGCCATCGCGTTGTGCATGGCCTCGTTGGTGTTGGGATCGGGGAACGACGCCGGCGCGCCGCCGACCGGCCCCTTCTCCATCACGTAGTAGGTCAGCGGCTCCGCGACTCCCCAAAACATCAGGCCGATGCCCATGCCGGCGCTGAACATCATGGCGATCCACGACGACGTACGGAACTCCGGCTTCTCGTCGTCGCGACCGAGCGGGATCTTCCCGTATCGGCTTGCCGCCAACCACAGCACGAAGATGACGAACATCGAGGCCAACAGGACGAACATCCAGCCGCCGTTGTCGATCACCCAGTTCCTGCCGTCCGCCGCGTGCGCACCGAGCGACTGCTTGTCGATGACACCCCAGGCGATAAAGGCGAGCGAGGCGACCGCGGTGACGCCGAAGACCAGCCAGTCGATGCCGCTGCTCGCCCGCATCGCGTCGCCGGCGGTTTCGTCCTCGGACGGCTCGGCGACCGACGTGCTTGGGTCTTGTTGATCGGCCCTCATCAATCCAAACCCTTTCTTCAGTCCGTCGACAGCCGACCTGACGCATAGGCGGGCGGCTGCGTCGTCCACCGACCCAACCATTGATGCGAAGGATTGTCGAGACGCGCCCTGCGCGACACCGTTGCGTGATAAGCAACTCTACGTGGAGAGCGCGGTCCGCAACGCTCGCTCGACGTCCGTCCCGAATGCTACGAATCGTGCTTCGTCGACCCCGCTCGGCACCCGCCGTACGGTCTCGATCGCGATCCGGGCGGCGTCGTCGAGCGGCCAGCCGTAGATGCCCGCCGAGACGGCCGGAAACGCGATCGTACGCACCGAGAGCTCGTCGGCGATCCGCAGCGCCTCGCGGTAGCACGACGCGAGCAGGTCAGGGTCGCGCTGACCGGCGTTCCAGTTAGGCCCGACGACGTGGATCACCCACGACGCCGGAAGGTCACCCGCCGTCGTACAACCGGCGCCGCCGGTCTCGAGACCGTTCGGAAAGCGCTCAATGCAGTCAGCGAGGATGGCCGGTCCGCCTGCACGATGGATCGCACCGTCGACACCACCGCCTCCGCGCATCGCCCGATTGGCCGCGTTGACGACCGCGTCCACCGCCTGCTCGGTGATGTCGCCGGCAACGACGTGCAACCGCATCGGCTAGCGGCGCAGCGACCGCATCGCCGGCCGGGCATCGGCCAGGTAGACGAAGGCCGCGACGACTCCGATGATGTTCAGGATGCCGATCGGGTTCCAGTCGAGCATGTTGTAGACCGCCGCCAGGCCCAGGATCAGCAGCCAGAAGGGCTTGGTCTGCTTGCCCGCGGCGACGTACAGCGCGGGCGGGCGCATGGCAGCGTCAACGAACGCGACCGCCTTGCACGCGAATAACACCAGCGCTAGCAGCAGCATCAGGTTGTTTTGCACTTCGAACAAGTCGAGCACGTATCGAGCCTAGCCGCTCCGCGCTTGCTCGCCAGTCATCGGGCTTCTTCAGCGCGACGCCTGGCAACCACGACGCGGTGGTCGGCGTCGACGAAACGGCAGGAGCCCGCCGTCTCGGGGACAGCGGGCTCCTGCTCTACGTCAGACGAGCTGGGACGGCCTCCCGACCTCTCGGTATCGGAGCCCGAAGACCCCGGCCAGGAGGCCGCCGCTCGGCAGGTACCTCTCAGACAGAGGGGTCGGTCGACTTCTTTGTCCTGGAAGCGGACTTCTTGGACGAAGCGGACGGCTTTGCCTTGGTAGCGGTGGATTTGGTGGTCTTTTTCGCGGTCGAGTCGTCGCCGTTCTCGCCGACGACGGGGGCTTGCTTGCGTACCCGCTGGACCACGCCCTCACCGCGCTGCGCGAGGTCGGCGTAGACGTCGCCGGCCTGCTCGAACGCATGCAGTGCGACCGACTGCGCCCTCTCTGGCAGGGTGCGCAGCTGCTCCGGGAGGTGCTTGACGTCGTCGACGACGGTGCCAAACCGCTCGGCTGCCTTGGCCTGCGCCTCGGTCGCCTTGGCCTGCGCCTTGGTCGGGAACTCCTTGGCCTGCGCCTGGAGCTGCTTCGCATCGAGGTCGCGAATGCGCCCGACGACGGCTTCACCCGCGCCCACGACGGCGTAGAGCGGCGTCGGCTTCTTGATCTGGTCCGGAATCTCGTACGTCGGCATGATGAATTTCCTCTCGTCAGTCAGCGGATTCGCTGACGGCGTCGTCTCCGCCGTTCTCGCGGCGAAAAGATCGGTAGATGTCGAGCAGCGCGGACTTTTGCCGCTCGGTGAGCCCGGCGTCGCCGACGATGGCGATCTCGACCGACTGCACACCGTTGGGACTGGGGTCGAGAATGCCGGCACGAACGTAAAGGGTCTCCGCCGAGATCCGCAGCGCCTTGGCGATCTGCTGCAGCACTTCGGCCGATGGCCGGCGTAGCCCACGTTCGATCTGGCTGAGGTACGGGTTGGAGACGCCGGTCTGCTCGGCGAGCTGGCGCAACGACAGCTCGGCCTGACGGCGCTGGTCGCGCAGATAGTCACCAAGCGACCCGACGGTCTTCCCGACATTCAACTTGCTCACACCCCAATCATGCTTGCAATTGCAAGCACCTTGCAAGCACCCGACACGTGTCCTCGACCACACTCCCCATATGACCCAAAAGCGGACCGTCGGCGCGGCACATGGAGGCAACGAAGCAGCGACGAGCGAGGAGACGAGGGGCTGCCCGGATTTCCCGCGCGGCACGTGGATGGGCCTGGCCGTCGAGCGCGAAGCGCGAGGCTGGTTGTGCCGCGCGGGGAATCCGGGTAGAGCCGCCCCACCGGGCCTCAGAACGCCGCCCGAATCTCCCCGATCCGCTCCCCGCCCCCAAGCACAGCCGGATGCGCAAGCTCCTCGAGCACCGGACCGTCGAAACCGAGGCGCTGCAGCGCCGCCGCCATGACGACGGCCCGCGCCCGCCCCCCGCCGTCGCCGATCTTGAGGGCTACCGCGCTGCCGTCGGGCATCGCGACGGCGTAGCACGCCTCGGCACCACCCTTCGCGACCGCGCCGGGGAACGACCGGAGCAGCGTCGCCTCGTCACGGTCGGAACCGCTGACGTACGCGGGAAACGCTCCGATGGCTTCGGCGACGGCCCCCGGCGGGCTGTCCGACGGTGCCTGCTGGATCCGCCGGAACGCCCGCGCCAGCCCGATCAGAGTGGTGCCGAGCAGCGGAGCGCCGCAGCCGTCGACGCCGACCGCGGTCACCTCGTAGCCGGTCAACTCGACGAGCTCGTCGGCGATCCGACGCTGCAGTGGATGATCCGGATCGCGGTAGGTCTCGATCGGCCATCCGTTCGCGACGCAGGTGGCCAGCATGCCGGCGTGCTTGCCGGAGCAGTTCATCGCGACCGAGCTCGGCTTGCCCCCGGCTGCGACGTACGCGTCTCGGGTCGGGCCGCCGAGCGGATAGTCCGGCGGCGTCTGGAGCGCCGACTCGGGAAGGCCGGCGCCGTCGAGGATCTCGCGGACCCCTTCGAGATGCATCGGCTCTCCGGAGTGGCTGGCCGACACGAGGGCGAGCAACCGACCCCGCAGCGGCAGCCCGGCTCGGACCATCGCGGTCGCCTGGATCGGCTTGTTACACGACCGCACGAACACGGGTTCGTCGACGACACCGACCGACCAGGCGACAGCACCCGACCGATCGAGCGCGATGATTGCCCCGAAATGTTGGCTTTCAACGAACCCTGAACGGACCACTTCGGCCACAACGACGTCTCGCACGGCGCGGAGCGTACCTGGCGCCCGCAAGCGCAAAAGTGCGCGATGCCACAATGCGGGCGTGACGCATCCCGAGTGGACTCCGACTCTCCGAGAACTCGCCGACCTCGAGCTGCTGACCATCGGGGCCCTCGCGCCCCTTCGCGGCTTCGTCAATCCCGACGATGCGAGCGTCCCGACGCCGGTGACGCTGGCGGTTCCGCGCAAGGTCGCCGACGAAGCCAAAGGCGCGGGCGGCCTCCGGCTGACCGACCCCGAGGGCGCACCGATCGGTCTACTCCAGTTCGAGGGCGCCTACGACGCCAACGACGATCAGGTCGGCCTCGTCGGCGAGGTCGAGCCGCTCGCGCACACCGAGTACGGCCCGTTCCGGCGCTATCACCGGACGCCGGCCGAGGTACGGGCGGCGCATCCGCATGCGTTCTCGGTCCCGCTCCGCGACGTGCTGACGCAGTCCGACGTCGACCAGGTCAACACCTATGCCCGCAAGACCGGTCGGACGCCGCTGCTCCTGGTCGCGACCGGACCGGGCGGGCCGCTGACTCTCTCGGCGGCGGGCCTGATCCGGACGACGCTCGGAGCCGCCCGGCAGATCCCGGGAGCCAAGGTCATCGCGGTCGCGGTGTCCGATCGCGGCGACGCGACCCAGACCGCGGCGTTCGGCATCCGGGTCGGCCTCGCGTTCGCCGACGAGCTGGTGACGGTGTGGCACGACGGCGAGCCGGCGCCTGCGGTCAAGGCGATCCGCGATCAGGATCGGCCGCCCGTCGAGCATCGTGGGCTCGTCGTGTTCTTCACCGGCCTGTCCGGCTCCGGCAAGTCGACGCTCGCGCGGGCGCTCCATGACCTGCTGCTGGAGCGCGGAGACCGAACGGTCACGAGTCTCGACGGCGACGTAGTGCGCCGACACCTGTCCAAAGGCCTCGGCTTCTCCCGCGAGGACCGAGAGACCAACGTCGCTCGAATCGGCTGGGTGGCGGCCGAGATAAGCCGGCACGGCGGCGTCGCCATCTGCTCGCCGATCGCCCCGTTCGACGAGACCCGACAGCTCGTCCGATCGATGGTCCGCGACGCCGGCGGCGGGTTCATCCTGGTGCACGTCGCGACCCCACTCGAGGAGTGCGAGCGCCGCGACCGCAAGGGCCTGTACGCGAGGGCGCGCGCGGGCGAGATTCCCGACTTCACCGGCATCTCCTCCCCGTACGAAGAGCCCGAGGACGCCGACATCCGAGTGGACACCACGGGTCGCAGCATCGAAGCTGCGCTGGGCGACGTTCTCGATGTGCTGTACTCAGATGGCTGGATCAGTCGTGAGGCCGCCCCGACTGAGCCGCCCGCGACCTGATCGGATCCACCCACGATCGCGGACCCGTTCGCGACCGATGCCACCGGCGCCGGATTGGACACCACGGGCCGAAGCATCGAAGATGCCGTAGACGAGGTTCTCGATGTGTTCTGTTGTCTTACTTGAGAACCGGGCACCTGGCTACCCCAACCTGATCGGATCTGTTCATGCCGGACCTGCTCACGACGACCGCCGCATCGATCCTGCTGGTGAGCTTCCTGGTCGGCATCGTCATCGGGATGACGGGCATGGGGGGTGGCGCCCTGATGACGCCGGCCCTGATCTTCCTCAACGTCAATCCGGCCGCCGCGGTCGCGAACGATCTGGTCGCCGCCAGCCTCAACAAGAGCGTCGGCGCCGCCGTACACGCCCGGGAGGGATCGCCGAACTTCCGCCTGGCCGGCTGGTTGATGGTCGGTTCGGTGCCCACCGCGTTCGCCGGGGCGTTCATCATCCAGGCCATCGGCTCCGACGAGGAGCAGACCGACTTCCTCAAGATCGCGATCGGGATCGCATTGATCCTGACGGCCACGACGTACACGCTGCGGCTCTATCTCAACATGCGTCGGATCACGAGCGGGCGGCCACTGTCGACTGAGGATCCGAAGATCCGGCCGGTGCCAACCCTCCTGGTCGGCGCCTTCGGCGGCTTGCTGGTCGGGATCACCTCGGTCGGTTCGGGGTCGCTGATCATGGTGTCGCTGCTGCTGCTCTACCCGACGCTGCAGGCCGTGAAGCTGGTCGGCACCGACCTCGTGCAGGCGGTGCCGCTGGTGCTTTCGGCGGCGATATCCCACGTGATCGTCACTGGCGTCGACTGGGAGGTCTTGATCCCGCTCGTGGTCGGTGGGTCGCCGGGCACGTTCGTCGGCGCCCACATCGCCAACTGGGTGTCACAGGGCGTCGTACGCCGCGGCATCGTGATCGTCTTGACCCTGACCGGACTGGGCATGCTCCACGTCCCCCCGACCGTCGTTGGTATGGTCGGGGCCGGCCTGTTGATCCTCGGTCCCGTTGCCTGGGGTTTCGTGCGTCGGCGACACGGTTTGCCGGCGTTCGCCAACGGCAGTCAGCCCGACGACGACCGCGTTCGCTGACGGGCCCGAGTTGGAACACCCACAAACCTAGGTACGATGACCCCTGCTTTCGCGCACGAGGAGCCTTCTACCCCCATGTCAACACACTCGGACTACCGCTTGAGCCAATTGGACGAGCTCGAGGCGGAGTCGATCCACATCTTCCGCGAGGTCGCGGCCGAATTCGAGAAGCCGGTGCTCATGTTCTCCGGCGGCAAAGACTCGATCTGCATGATGCGGCTCGCCGAGAAGGCGTTCTACCCGGCCAAGATCCCGTTCCCGGTCCTGCAGGTCGACACCGGCTTCGACTTCCCCGAGGTGCTGTCGACGCGAGACAACTGGGTCAACCGCCTGGGCGTTCAGCTGATCGTCGCCTCGGTCGAGCAGGCCATCAAGGACGGCGTGGTCGTCGACGACGGCAAGACCAGCCGCAACCGGCTGCAGATCGGCACCCTCCTCCACTGCATCGAGGAGCACGCCTTCACCGCGGCCTTCGGCGGCGGGCGGCGCGACGAGGAGAAGGCGCGGGCCAAGGAGCGGGTCTATTCACACCGTGACGAGTTTGGCCAGTGGGACCCGAAAAACCAGCGGCCCGAGCTGTGGAGCCTCTACAACGGCCGGATCCACGAGGGCGAGCACATGCGGGTGTTCCCACTGTCCAACTGGACCGAGCTCGACGTCTGGCACTACATCGGCCAGGAGCAGATCGAGATCCCGTCGATCTACTACAGCCACAACCGTCGGGTCATCGAGCGCGACGGCATGCTGATCTCGGAGTCCGAGTACGTGAGCCTCAAGCCCGGCGAGGCGGCCGAGGAGCGTACCGTGCGATTCCGGACGGTCGGCGACATGACACTGACCGGCTGCGTGGAGAGTAAGGCCTCGACGATCGGCGAGATCATCGACGAGATCGCGGTCGCGCGAGTCACCGAGCGTGGCGCGACCCGGGGCGACGACAAGTTCTCCGAGGCCGCGATGGAAGACCGCAAGCGAGAGGGTTACTTCTGATGTCGGCGCAAGATGCACCTCGGCCCTCGATGGACCTCCTGCGGTTCGCCACCGCCGGCTCGGTCGACGACGGCAAGTCGACCCTGATCGGCCGGCTGCTGCTCGACTCCAAGGCGATCTTCGAAGACCAGCTCGAGGCGGTGGAGGCCACCTCGCAGTCGCGCGGCTACGACTACACCGACCTGGCGCTGCTGACCGACGGACTTCGGTCCGAGCGCGAGCAGGGCATCACGATCGACGTGGCCTACCGCTACTTCGCGACCCCGACCCGGAAGTTCATCATTGCGGACACGCCGGGCCACGTGCAGTACACCCGCAACATGGTGACCGGCGCCTCGACGGCCGATCTCGGTCTGGTGCTGGTCGACGCGCGGCAGGGGTTGACCGAGCAGAGCCATCGGCACGCGGTGATCCTGTCGCTGCTGCGGGTGCCGCACCTCGTGCTCGCGGTCAACAAGATGGACCTGGTCGACTACTCCGAGGACGTCTACAAGGAGATCCACCAGGCGTTCACGTCGTTCGCGACCAAGCTGACCATCCCGGACCTGACGATCATCCCGATCTCGGCGCTCAAGGGCGACAACGTCGTGCTGCGCGGCGAAAACATGCCGTGGTACGACGGCCCGTCGCTGATGCACCACCTGGAGCACATCCACGTGGCGTCCGACCGGGATCTCGTCGACACCAGGTTCCCGGTGCAATACGTCGTGCGGCCGAAGTCCGACGAGTTCCACGACTACCGTGGCTACGCGGGTACGGTCGCCGGTGGCGTACTCAAGCCCGGCGACGAGGTCCTCGTATTGCCGAGCGGATTCACATCTCGGATCGCCGCCATCGATGACTTCGACAAGGAGGTCGGCGAGGCGTTCCCGCCGATGTCGGTGACTGTGCGGCTCGAGGACGATCTCGACGTGTCGCGCGGCGACATGATCTGCCGGCCGCAAAACGCCCCGGAGCCGAGCCAGGACATCGACGCGATGGTCTGCTGGATGACCACGCAGCCGCTTCGGCCCCGTCAGAAGCTCGCGATCAAGCACACGACGCGGGCCGGACGAGTGCTGGTCAAGGACATTCAGTATCGGCTCGACGTCAACACCCTGCACCGCGACCAGGAGACCAAGGAGCTCGGGCTCAACGAGATCGGGCGGGTGCAGTTGCGTTCGACCGTGCCGCTGCTGTGTGACCCGTACTCGAAGAACCGGACGACCGGGTCGTTCATCCTCGTCGACGAGGCCACCGGCGTCACCGTCGGCGCGGGCATGATCATCTGACCCTTCGGCTCGCGTACGGCGATTTCGTGCGCGAATCGCCCGCGGCGTCGATCGCGACGGACGATTCACGCACACCGGCCCTTCACCTGCGAGGAGGCGTACACGCACGGTATTTCGTCCAAACAGCTCCGCGGCAAGCGGTTCCGCCGGCTCCTCCATGGGGTATATGCGCCGGTCGACCTCGATCTGACGCCCTGGATGTGGGCGTTCGCCGCGCTCCTCGTGCTTCCGAAGGGGAGCGCGATCGCGCGTACGACCGCGTTGTGGCTGTGGGGCGTCGAAGCCGGACCCTTGCTTCCGATCCATGCAACCACAACGCACCCTCATCCGGTCCGCCGGTCTGAGCTGATTTGTCACCGGCGCCGAGGATCTGTGGCCGTGTGCCGGCGCCGCGGTCTTCCCGTCACGACACCGGCGTTGACCTCTGCGATTCGTCGATCGCGTCATCGCCGGTGACTGGCTGCTCCACCTCGGACGGATCAACTTGGCCGAGCTGACGGAGGCCGTCGCGTCATCGACAGCGCACGGCGTGAAGCGGGCCCGTCGGGCGATGGCATACGTACGTGAGCGAGTTGAGTCGCCACGCGAGACGGTCCTACGCCTGATCCTCGTGTTCGCGGGACTTCCGGAGCCGGTGCCAAACCTCCGCATCGGCGACCGTGACGACTTCATCGCCCGGCCGGACCTGGTGTACGTCTCGTACCGGGTCGTCGTCGAGTACGACGGTCAGCACCATTGGGCGACGGAGGGGCAGCGCGAGTACGACATCGCCAGGCGAGAGGCCCTCGAAGCGGCCGGCTGGCGAGTCATCGTCGTGACGCGAACCGGGATGCGTCAACCGCAAGACCTGGTCTGGCGGGTCTATCGAGCCCTTCGCGAACGTGGCTACGACGGGCCACCGCCGAGCTTCCCATGGTTCGACCCGCGGTGAGTCGGAATCGTGCGCGAATCGCCTCCGGGCCGACTCGACCGGACGATTCGCGCACACATCCGATGGCGGACCGAGGCGGTCAGCGCAGCGCCGCCCGTACGTGGAGGCCGACGTCCGGATCGACAAGGGCCTCCTGCGACGCCGCAATGCCATCGGCCAGCAGCGCCGCATCGACCGGGGTCGCGCGCTTGAGTAACGCCAGTCCGATCGGCCCGAGCTCGTAATGCCGCGCGGACGACCCCACGACTCCGACCGCGGCGCCGTCGACAGACACCTCGGCCCCGGGCGCCGGCAATCGGTCCACCGACCCGTCGAGGTGCAAGCGGGTGAGCCGGCGCGGTGGGCGGCCGAGGTTGTGCACCCGAGCGACGGTCTCCTGGCCGCGATAGCAGCCCTTGTCGACGTGGGCCACGCTCCCGATGAGGCCGAGCTCGTTGGGGATCGTGCGGTGGTCGGTATCGACGCCAAACCGCGGTCGTCCGGCCGCGATGCGAAGTGCTTCGTAGGCCCACACGCCGCTCAACTCGCCGGGCCGGTCGGCAAGCGTCGCCCGCTCGACAAGCAGCGGCGCGCCATCGTAGACCAGGGCCAACGCCTCGGTCACGATCTCGGCCTCGACGCGCATCATGAACCGCGTGCTGTCGATCAGCTCGACCAGCGCCTCGCCCCGACCAGGCTCGGTGTGCGCCACAAACGCCTCGCCGTCGTCCCAGCCGCCGAAGGCATGCTCGATGTGGCCCTGCGGCGACAGGATCAGCGTGTCGACGTGGCGACCGGACTCGAGGCCCTCGAACACCTGCGACGCCATCGCGTGGAGGTAGTCGAGCCGGTCCGCTCCGGCGATCCGCACGACGTCGTGATGGGACAGGTCGACCCAGCCGGAGCCGTCCTCGAGCCGGCGCTGCTCGGCGTACGGGTCACCGTAGTGAGCGGCGACACCGGCGTCTGGCGGGTCGGCGGCTACGGCACCGGGGCGGGACAGCAGCGGATTCTCGTACGTCACGCTTCCACGGTACGGCAGCGCCACGAGTGACCGGTTGCCGTCCCACAACTCACGGATCGGCGCGCCACAACTCACGGATCGGCACACCGCAACTCACGGATCGGCGCGCCACGAGGTGTTAGGCGGGTTGGAGACGGGCCCAGATGTGGGGCTGGAGCTCCTGTCCCATCGCGGCCATGTCGTAGGCGTAGAGCAAGTCGCCCTCGACCAGGCCGTACAGCCGCTGGCCGGCCGTGACCTCCTTCGCGCTGTGCGTACGCGCGACGACGTCGGTGCCGATCTCGAGCTTGGCGCCGTCGACCTTGCCGTACCAGATCTCGACCACACCCGAGTGATGGGCGAGCAGCAACTCGACCTCGCCATCGGGCCGGGCTCGGAGGAAGCCGGTCTCGAGCGCGGCGTCGCGAATCTTGTCACCCACGTCGTCGAGCAGCCAGGTCCGCGAGAAGTAGTGCAAGAACGGCCGCCCGTCGTGGGCAAAGATCAGCTGCTGGCCGAAATGAAAGGAATCGATCGTCGGATAATCTCCGTGTCCCTGGCCCTCCCACGTCCCGAGTAGCCACGCGAACGGGACGAGGTCGGGATGCAGGTCTTCGGGGATCTCGAACGCCATCTAGCGATTTTAGGGCGCGCTCTTAACCTCCCCGCGGAAGACCCGGTAAACGCAGACCAGGGAAAACCACGCAACCGTCAAGGCGGCCATTACCAGCAGGATGAGCAACGGAACCTCCATTCCCTTGGCCATACAGACGGCAGAAGAACCAAAAAGTTACGCTCTGGACGCAAGTGATTGTCCTGAGGCATCGTTGCACCATGACAGTGGTACTGTCACGATCCCGACGGACTGTGAGACGGCCGTTGCCGCGCGACCACTGGCAGCGGGTCGTCGCCGACCTCGATCCGGCCGTCGACTACGAGCGGATCACCCGGATCAGCACGGCGTACGAGTTCCCCTGGGACACCGCCATGTCGCTGTCGCTGGCGTTGTTCCGCACGTTCGCGGTGCCGTCGATCGGCGGACTGCTTCACGAGACCGGCGAGTTCACGACGCGACCGCAGAAGCGGTACGACGACACGTCGCTGATCCTCGACGCGATCGGGCTGCACGGCATGGCGTCGCCGCGCGGTCGAGCCGCGATCCGGCGGATGAACCAGCTGCATCGGACCTACGACATCTCCAACGACGACATGGCGTACGTCGCGAGCACCTTCGTCGTCGTGCCGACCCGATGGAACGCCGCGTACGGCTGGCGCCGGCTGCTGCCGATCGAGATCGACGCCGCGGTTGCGTACTGGGATGCGCTCGGGCGACGCATGGGGATCCAGGGGCTGCCGACGACGTACGAGGGGTTCGAGCGGCTCATGGACGGCTACGAGCGCGAGCACTTCGCATTCGATCCCCGCTGCCGGGCGGTCGCCGACGCGACGCTCGACCTGGCGGCGACGTTCTACCCCGGGGTCGGCCAGCGGGCGGCCCGCTCGATCACGCTCTCGCTGCTCGACGCGCCGTTGCTGCGAGCGTTGGGCTACGACCAGCCGTCTCCACACGTCCGGGCCGCGGCCGAGGCGATGCTGCGGTTGCGCGCCCGGGCAATCCGGCGGCTGCCGCCGCGACGCCGGCCGTTCAGCGCCGAGCGACTGCGGTGGGTCCGGTCGTACCCGAACGGCTACGTCATCGACCGGCTCGGCCCGACGTGAGATTTGGGTCTGCGGCTGCCATAGCGACCACAAATCCAAATCTCACGTGGAGGTGCCTAGGCTCGACGACATGGCCAAGCAGCGACTGATCGTGAAGGTGACCGCCGGCGCCGACGCCCCAGAGCGATGCAGTCAGGCGTTTACCGTGGCGGCCACCGCCGTCGCGGCCGGCGCCGACGTGTCGCTGTGGCTCACCGGCGAGTCGACCTGGTTCGCGCTCCCGGGCCGGGCCGCCGAGTTCGCGCTCCCCCATGCGGCGCCGCTGTCGGAGCTGCTCGACGCGGTCCTCGACGCCGGTCAGGTCACGGCGTGTACGCAGTGTGCCGCCCGCCGCGACATCGGCGAAACCGACGTCGTCGACGGCATCCGGATCGCGGGCGCGGCGACGTATGTCGAGGAGATCATGGCCGACGACGCTCAGGCCGTCGTCTACTGATCCGACGCCTGCCGTTCTCTCGCGGTCGGTTGGGCGGCTAGGCGGCCGGGCGTACGTTGAGCAGCTCGCGGGCGCCGTCCGACGACATGACCGGTCGCTGGGCCAGGTCGGCCAACGCGGAGGCCCGCTCGACGAGCTCGGCGTTGTGCTTCACCGGCACGCGTCGGGCCAGCGACAGGGTGTCCTCCATGCCGACCCGCAGATGACCGCCCTTGGCGAGTGCGGCGAAGGCGACCGGCAGCGTGGTGCGCCCGATCCCGGTGGCCGACCACGACGTGACCGCATCGGGCATCGCGTTGACCGCCGCGACGACCGCGTCCGCCGTGCCGGGCATGCCGCCGGGCACACCCATGACGAGGTCGCAGTGGACGCGCTCGCCGTACGGAAGGCCCTCGGCGTCGAGCAGCCGGTGCAGCGCGGCGACGTGACCGAGGTCGAACAACTCGAACTCCGGAACGACGTCGTGCTCCTTCGTGGCCCGGTAGAGCTCCACGATGAACGGCCACGGATTCGAAAACACCTCGTCGCCGAAGTTGACCGTGCCCATCGTCAGCGAGCAGGAGTCCGGCGCCGCCTCGAGTACCCGCAGCCGATCGTCGAGCGGGTCATGGACGGAGCCGCCCGTCGACAGTTGCACGACCAGGGTCGTCTCCGACCGCAGCGCCGCGACGGTGTCGCGTAGCCGGCCCAGGTCGAGCGTCGGCCGGTGCTCGGCGTCGCGGATATGCACATGGACCATCGCAGCACCGACGGTCTCGCACCGTCGCGCAGTCTCCACCAACTCCTCGAGGGTCGTCGGAAGCGCGGGGAAGTCGGCCTTCTCCGTCTCGGCCCCGGTGGGGGCGACGGTGATGAGGGTGGACGGCGAAGAGGCCATGCGCGCATCGTGGCAGACTTTTCGCCGGCCCGTCGACTCAGCGGCCAGCCCGTCAGCTAAGTGTTGGCGAAACCGCAGGGCTCACCGGTGTGTTGGCGCAAATTTGCGCCAACACTTTCCGAGGGCGACCCGGAGCCCGCTCCGAAGGAGGCAGTACGCGATGCGAGCCGTGGTCCAACGGGCGGCGGAGGCGTCGGTCGTCGTCGAGGGCGAGGTCGTCGGTGACCTCGGCGGGCCCGGCCTGGTCGTGCTGCTCGGCATCACCCATGACGACACGCCCGAACAGGCAGACTCGCTCGCGGCCAAGATCTGGCGACTGCGCATCCTTCGCGACGAAAAGTCGGCCGCGGACACAGCGGCGCCACTCCTGGTGATCAGCCAGTTCACGCTCTATGCGGACACCCGCAAGGGCCGCCGTCCGTCCTGGTCAGCAGCCGCGCCGGGGGCCGTGGCCGAACCTCTTTACGAGCATTTCTGTGCCAGTCTGGAGCGGCTCGGCGCCCGCGTGGAACGAGGCCGATTCGGTGCCGATATGGTGGTTCGGCTGGTCAACGACGGACCGGTTACCGTGATCGTCCAGGTTGGGGCCTGAGCCGATTACCCTGCACAATGGACGTTGGACCCCGCTGCGCCGTTGTCGACCCGGGGTCTTTGACGTGGAGTGACATGAGTGGTGACAGCGCTGCGCCGCCCGCTTCCGGCGGTCGCAACGGGGACGGTGCTGCCCAAAAAGGCTGGGCCGTCCAGATGCCCGCCGGTGCCCAGTCGCCGGGATACGCAGAGGCGGGCAAACGCAAACTCGTCAGGTCACACGGATACATCCGTCGGCATTGGGTCCTCTGCTGCGTGATCGCGATCGCCGCCGTCGGTGTCGCGGCCGGCGGCAGTTGGCTGCTCTACCTCAACAACATGCTCGGCAACGTCGACAAGGTGGGTCTCACCGTCGACGAGGAAAACCGGCCGCCGCCCACCCACGGCGAGGAGCTCAACATTCTGCTCGCCGGTGCCGACAACGGCCCCGGACCGAGCATCTCCGACGACGTCGCCGCCGGCCAGTGGGACCCGGGCTCGCATCGCAGCGACACGATCATGATCCTCCACATCCCGGCGGATCGGGACGACGCTTACCTCGTCTCGATCCCGCGCGACTCGTACGTGAAGATCTACGACGAGCACGGCGACTACGCGTACAAGGACAAGATCAACGCCGCGTTTTCGCTATACGGCCCGTCCGGCTACCTCTCGACGGTCGAGCACCTCACCGGCCTCCGGATGGACCACCTCGCGATCATCGACTGGAAGGGCTTCAAGGACCTGTCGAGCGCACTCGGCGGCGTCGAGGTCTTTATCCCTGAGACGTTCTACGACTCGAGCCAGAAGATCACGTGGCAAGCGGGAACGCACAAGCTCGAAGGCGAAGAGGCCCTGCAGTACGTCCGCACTCGTCACGGCCTCACCAACGGCGACTTCGATCGGATCGCTCGCCAGCAAAACTTCCTCCGATCGATGATGGGCGAGCTGTTGAGCCAAGGCACCGTGACCAACCCGCTCAAGCTGACGTCGGCGCTGCGGGCCATCACCGACAACCTGACCGTCGACGACGAATGGTCCGGCGGCGGCATCCGCGACCTCGCGCTCCAACTGCGCAACATGCGCACCGATGACGTGACGTTCCTGACCGCGCCGATGGCCGGCTACGGGACGACCGACGCGGGCGCGAGCGTCGTCGAGCTCGACGACACCCAGTGCAAGGCGCTCTGGGACGCCATCGCCGACGACGACATCGACGCCTATCTCGAGGAATACAGCGGCGAAGCCGGCAAGCTGGCCAAGCCAGAACAAGTACAGTAGCCGTGTACCGACGACGCCTGCCTGCTAGCGGGGCGAGCGGCCGGCCCTCACGGGCCGATGGGAGTGGGGGAACGGAGGGCACGTGAGCGAGACGTTCTCGTGACCGATCAGCGCGACGGCGACGGGGCGGACGAGGTCGAGGCGGGCGGGGACCCCCCGGCCACCGATCCGCCGGCCACCGATCCGCCGGTCGAAGACGCTTCGGACGACGACACCAGCCTGTTCGGCGACGACGAGGAGTTGGATCGCGAGCCGGAGCCCAAGCGCGGCTTCGTGCGGCGACACAAGGTGGTCACGATCCTGTGCAGCCTGCTCCTCGTCATGGCTCTTGCTGTCGTCGGCGGCGCGTTCTACCTCAATCATGTCTTGTTCGGTGACATCGACCGGATCGACGCGTTCGGCTCGATCGATGAGGACGCCCGGCCCGATCCGGCCGAGGGCGAGGCGCTCAACATCTTGCTGGCAGGTGCCGACAACGGCGACTCCGAGGCTCCGTCGATCGAGCAGGCCCTCGACAACGGCGAATGGTCGGCCGGCCTCTATCGCAGCGACACGATCATGCTGCTGCATATCCCGGCGGATCGGTCCCGGGCCTACGTCGTGTCGATCCCGCGCGACTCCTACGTCCGCATCTATGACGAGACGGGAGCGCCGACCGACAAGCACAAGGTCAACTACGCGTTCTCGGTCTACGGCCCGTCCGGATACGTGTCGACGATCGAGCACCTCACCGACATCCGGATGGACCATCTCGCGATCATCGACTGGGCCGGCTTCAAGGACGTCGTCGATGCACTCGGCGGCGTGCGCCTGTACGTGCCGGAGACGGTGCGCGACGACAGTCAGAAGTACACGTACCAACAGGGCTGGCACGAATACGGCGGCGAGCTCGCGCTGCGCTACGTCCGCAGTCGCTATGCATTGCCCGAGGGAGACTTCGACCGCAACCGCCGGCAGCAAAACTTCCTGCGCGCCATGCTCGACAAGATGGCCACGATGGGCGCGATGAGCGACTTCCCGACGTTCTTGTCGACCGCCAAGGCGATCACGTCCAACCTGACCATCGACCAGGACTGGTCCAACGGCGACATGCGCGACCTCGGGTGGGGGATGCGCGGCATCCGCAAGGACGACGTCACGTTCCTCGAGGCGCCGATCAATCAGAAGCGCCCCTTCGGCACCGTCGAAGGCGACGGCTCAGTCGTCTACCTCGACAAGCGCGAGCTGGCCAACCTCTTCACGGCCATGCGCGACGACACCATGGACGCCTACGTCCGCGAACACCCCGACCTCACCCTCCCCAGCGAAACCCAAATCCACTAACCCCTGACCCCAAAGGCCGTGGTCGTCGCTCGGCCGGTTAATCGGGCACCCGCGAGCGAACGGCAACCAGGCACGCGCCGAGATTGCGCGTCTTCCCCGCGCGTCGGTGGATGGGCCTGGCCGCCGAGCGCGCAGCGCGAGGCTGGTTCGACGCGCGGGGAAGACGCGCAATCTCGGCGCCAAGCGGGGCGACCCGGCGCTAGGGCGGGCGCAACAGTTAACTCAGATGCTGACCGTCAGCTCCGCGATGTTGCCGAGCGACGCCACGACCGCCCGATCCACCGGCTCCGCGCGCGGCGCCAACGTCCGCACCGTCCACGTCCCGGGCGCCGCGAAGAACCGAAACTCTCCGGCGTCCGAGGTCGGCATCTCGGCGGTAAACTCGCCGTCCTTGTCGTGCAGTCGCACGTACGCCCCACCCACGGGCAGGCCGTCGCGGACGACCTGCCCCTGGATGATCGCTTCCTTGTCGACGTCGACATCGTCGAGACTTACGCCGCCGACGACCGCTCCGCAGCCCATCAGGACGTCGATCCGGGCTCGTCGCCGACGACGACAGGCACGCCGACCAGCGAGCCGTACTCGGTCCACGAGCCGTCGTAGTTCTTGACGTTGGCCTGCTCGAGGATCTCGTGCAGGACGAACCAGGTGTGGGCGCTGCGTTCGCCGATCCGGCAGTACGCGATCGTGTCCTTGCCGAAGTCGACCCCGGCCTCGCCGTACAGCTCCTTCAGCTCTTCGTCGGCGCGGAACGTACCGTCGTCGTTGGCCGCCTTGCTCCACGGGATGTTGGCCGCGGTCGGGATGTGCCCGGCACGCTGGGCCTGCTCCTGCGGCAGGTGGGCCGGCGCGAGCAGGCGACCGGCGTACTCGTCGGGGCTGCGCACGTCGACCAGGTTCTTGGTGCCGATGGCCTCGACGACCTCGTCGCGGAAGGCTCGGATCGCGGCGTCCTGCTCACCGGCGGTGTAGGACGTCTGCGACCGGCTCGGCGGGTCCTCGGTCAGCTCGCGGCTGTCGAGCTCCCACTTCTTGCGGCCGCCGTCGAGCAGTCGGACGTCACTGTGGCCGTAGAGCTTGAAGTACCAGTACGCGTAGGCCGCGAACCAGTTGTTGTTGCCGCCATAGAGCACGACGGTGTCGTCGTTGGTGATGCCTCGCGCCGACAGCAGTGCCTCGAACTGCTGCTGGTTGACGAAGTCGCGGCGTACGGGATCTTGCAGATCTTGCTTCCAGTCGATCTTGACCGCGCCCTTGATGTGCCCCTTGTCGTAGGCGGTGGTGTCTTCGTCGACCTCGACAAGGACCACCTTGTCGTCGTCGAGATGCTCGTCGACCCAGTCGGCGGTGACGAGGGCGGCTTCGCGGCTCATACAGAGACCTCCGTGTTGTGCGTTGACGTGTGAGTGAAGCGACGGATGAGCAGATACATCTCGCAGCCCAGACAGAAGCCGGTCACTGCGTTGAGGAGCGCCGCCACGAGTGCGAGTCCCGTGGCGATGAAGCCCACGAGGGTGGCGTCGGCCGCGAAGCCGATGACACCTGCGAGGGCGAACGCCAGGCCGACAGCCTGGGCGAACCGAGGCGGCTCCGCCGGCTCCAGCTCACCTGGCGGGCCGAGTCGGGACCGGAGCACGGCGGCGAAGAGCAGCGAGTACGGAGAGCGGCGCGGACCGGCGACGGCACCGATCGCGAACACCGCGGCCTGCACGGCCAGCAGCCAGGCGCTACCGGTGACCAAGACTGCCGCAAGGACCGCACTCGTGACGCCCGCGCCGAACCGTACGCCGCGCGGATCCACCCTCTCGGTGGTTGCAGAGGCTGCGGACATGACTCGATCTCCCAATCTGATGCCTGGTCAGGGCTGGTGGCATACCGGACGGCCACGGCAGATGACGCACTCAGGGCCGAGCGAATCGGCAGGTGGACGCCATCCGGTCAGGACATCGGACACAGCGCCGACCGCACGCGGCAATGATCAACTGCGCGCCGCTTGGTCAGCGAGACCGAGTACATGGGGCCGAGGCTACGCCGGTTCATCGGCAAGCCCGCCAGAGGTCCACATCACGAGACGTCATCTCGCGATATGACTGCGACGACTGCGGCCTGCACGTCGTCCCGGCGCGGTTGGCCCGAAGCTCGGTTGCGGATGCGGCCGTCGCCGTCGAGTACGAACACCGTCGGCGTCCGCCGAATCCGCAGCTTTCGGACCAGGTCGAGATGCGACTCGGCATCGACCTCGACGTGCCGGACGCCGTCGACAGCCTCACTGACCTGCGACAACACCTGTCGAGTGGCCCGGCAGGGTGCGCAAAACGCGGTCGAGAAGTGAACCAGCGTCGCCCGCTCTCCCAGCGCGACGGCGTCGAGATCGGCGCTAGTGAGCGTTGGGTGCTGACGCTCCGGAGCAACGGATGCCGGCTCGGCGTCATCGGCCTGCGGCGTGGGCACCTGCGGGCGGAAGCGGCCGTCGTACCACCGCTTGCCCACGGCGATCATCGCGACGAGCGCCGCTGACGCAATCAGAATCCCGAGCCCCAAGCTCACATCGTGGTCAAGGCCGCATACCGCCGGACTATTCCCGCTCAGACGAGGAGCTGGCCGGTCCAGAAGGCGATCGGTCCGACGAGGACCAACGGCAGTACGGCGTCGACCGGCAACCGTCGGGCGGGATCGACCGCGAGCGTACTGGCGATTGCCCGTCCGCTGACGGCGAGCAGCGCGGCAAACACCGCGAGTCCGACCGCGACCGGGATGTCGAGAGGGGTCTCCGACGCCATCCGCGCAGCACTCCCGGCCGCCGCTCCCACGATGACGCCCAGCGGCCCGATCAGACCCCGCGGACCGGGAAGCGACCACATCAGGGACGCGAGCGCCACCGCGGCCGCGGCGACCAAGACGATCTCGTCGCCCTCGTCGGTCTTCGCGGCCGCGACCCAGGCGGCCAGCAAGACGGACCAGGCGCCGATGGTGACCGTCCCCGCGATCGAGGCGGTGAGATAGGTGCGCCGGCCACGACGAAACATCTCGCGGACTACCGCGCCGACGACGACCACGGCGGCGCCGGGCGCCAGGCCCATCAGCGTGCCGCCGGACAGTCGGGCCGAGTCGCCAGCATGCGACCCGTTGAAGCCGGACAAGACGTCGGGCCAGGTCATCAACGCCGTGGCGGCGAGACCTCCGGCGGCGACGACGAGCGCCGCCGTACGAGGCGCCGGCACTGCCGGGCTCTGGAAGACCGCCCCCGCGAGCACGAGCTGGGCCACAGCGACACCGGCGGCTAACGCCAATGGATCGGTGTGCGCGGTCAGGGCCAAAACACCGCACAAACTGACCGACAAGACTGCGACCACGCCCGCATCGTGCCAGGTCGACGGCCGAGGGGTTGCAGCGCCTCGAGTGTTGGCGCGAATTCGCACCGACACTCCGCCCGGGCTGCAGATTTACGCCAACACTCGGCAGATGGCGCCCGGCCGGCGCCTACCCGCCAGCGAACGGCGGCAGCAGCTCGATCGTGTCGCCGGGCTCGATCCGTACCGCCGCCGGGTCTTGCGTGCCGACCGGCCGCTCCCCCACCAGCACCGAGCACACGTCGATGACCTTCAGCAGACGGAGGTTGTCCGCGTGCAGATCGCGCACCGAGGCCAGCACCTCGGACAGTGTCTGACCGGTCACGTCGTCGCTCTCACGGCCCGCGGCAGCCCGCGCCGCGGCCCAATAGCGCACCCGCACCGTCTCCATGTCCGCTATCCTCTCTTATTGCGATGAGGCCCGGGCATTGTGCCCTGGGCCTCTTGTGCGTTCAGGGCGCGAGTCGCTCGAGCGGACGCAGGCCCGACCTGGAGGAGGGAGCCGATGGCCTCGTTGCTGTTGCTCACCACCTCCCTGGAGTCGTCGGTCCAGGTGGTCCCCGGGTTGGCCCTGCTCCCCCACCAGGTCCGCGTGATGCCGGCCGAGGCGAGCGCGCTGCTGGAGGCGCCCGACTGCGACGCCGTCCTCGTCGACGGCCGAAGCGATCTCGCCCAGGTACGCGCCCTGACCCAGCTGATCCGGACCACGGGCACCGACGTACCGGTCATCCTCGTTCTCACCGAGGGGGGCCTCGCGGTCGTGACGGCCGACTGGGGCGTCGACGACGTCGTGCTGAGCTCGGTGAGCCCGGCGGAGTTCGAGGCTCGGCTGCGCCTGGCGATCGGCCGACTCGAAGCGAGCGCGGACGACGACCCGGAAGCCCACATGATTCGGTCCGGCGACGTCACGGTCGACGAAGCGACGTACACCGCCAAGCTCGACGGCCGGATGCTCGACCTCACGTTCAAGGAGTTCGAACTCCTGAAGTACCTCGCGCAGCATCCGGGTCGGGTCTTCACCCGACAGCAGTTGCTCCAGGAGGTGTGGGGGTACGACTACTTCGGCGGCACCCGAACGGTCGACGTGCACGTACGTCGGCTGCGGGCCAAGCTCGGAGCCGAACACGAGACGCTGATCGGCACGGTCCGCAACGTCGGCTACCGCTTCGTCCTCCCGACCCCGGAGGCGTCGCGAGAAACAGAACCCCAAGCCACGTGAGCCGATCCGTCTCTTGTGGCGCACCATCCGCCCACAACTGACGGATGGTTGGTCGACAAGTGGCGGATGGCGCTACCACAAGTGACGGATCGGCGTGGCGGCGCGTGGGGCATCGCCCTACGGCACGTTGATCCGATCGGTCGCGGTCGGCGTGTACGGGTCGTTCTCCGTCAGGTAGTTGGCCAGCGCGTCGATGTCGAGGCCGCCGAAGTACTTGTTCGCGCCATCGGCAAAGACACCGAATCCGTCGCCGCCGTCGGACAGGAACGAGTTGCACACGATCCGATACGTTGCCGCCGGGTCGATGGGATCGTCGGCCACACCGTCGCTGTCGCCGTCGACCATCACCGTGCTGACGTCGACCTTCGGATCCGCGGAGCCGCCGGCGTTGCTGTCGTCCCACGTGTACGTGATCCCCGAGACCTGGAGAATCTTGTACGCCGCGGCGTTGCCGCCAGTCCACTGCTGTTCGAGCAGGTCGAGGATCTGCTGCCCGGTGAGATCCATGGACACGTCGAAGTTGTTGAACGGCTGCACCGTGAAGGCCTGGCCGAACGTGACCTCACCGGAGTTCGAGAGCAGGTCGGCCCGAATGCCGCCGGGGTTCATGAACGCGATCTGCGGCACGGCACCCTGCGCTGGACCGGAGTCCGGGATCGTCGTCGCGTCAACCTTTTGAGCGTCGGCGATCAGGTTGCCGAGCGGCGAGTCGCCCGACCCATCGGCATCAGTCGTCCTCGAGACGACCTCGGTGCCGTCCAGGTGGCCGATGACCTTGTTGGCGATCGGCTCGACCAGCGTGCGGTACTTGTCGATCAGCTGGTTGATCGACGCGACCGGATGCACGATGGCGTCGTTGGTGACGATCCGGTTTTGCGCGTACGCCGCCGGCCGCACGACGTCGCGAGTCTGTCGGTTGAGCGCGAGATGTAGGTCGGTGATCATCCGCCCGAACGACGACGCGCTGGTGAACAGCCGACGCTTGCCCGCCGGGTCGCGAACGACGCAGTTGTAGGCCTGGTGCGTGTGACCGGAGACGACCACGTCGATCTGCGGGCTCAGCTGCCTCGCGATGTCGAGACCCGGGCCGGAGGCGCCGGTGCACCCGTCGTACGCGGTCGGATCGCTCAGCGCCGCGCCCTCGTGCAGCAGGACGACGATCGCCTCGACACCGCGCTCGCGCAGCTTCGGAACCAGCGCGTTGGCGGTCTCCACCTCGTCGGTGAACTCCAGACCCTGCACGCCGGCCTTGGTCACGATGTTGGGCGTGCCCTCGAGCGTCATCCCGATGAATCCGACCTTGATGCCGTCGACGTCCATCACCTTGGTCGCCGGGAACAGCGTCGGCAGCGGGTGGTTGCCCTGGTTCTCCCAGAAGACGTTGGCCGACAGGTAACGGAAGTCGGCACCGGTGAACGGGTGCTGCGGGTCCGGGCAGGAGTTTTGGTTGTTCTCGCCATCGCCGTCGTCGAGGCAGCCGCCGACCTGCATGCGTCGCAGCTCTCGCCAGCCCTCGTCGAACTCGTGGTTGCCGACCGATGCCACATCGAGGCCGACCTTGTTCATCGTCTCGATCGTCGGCTCGTCGTGGAACGCCGCGGAGATCAGGGGCGACGCGCCGATCAGGTCACCGGCGGCAACCGTGATGGTGTGCGCGCCATTGGCAAGAGCTCGCTGCCGAAGGTTCTGGAGATGCCGCGCGAGATAGGCGGCGCCGCCGGCCGGCGTGTTGTTGATCCGGCCCGACGAGCTGGTCGGCGGGATGACCTCGAGGTTGCCGTGGAAGTCGTTGATGGCGAGCAGGTCGAGCTTGACCAGGTTGGCCTTGGCCGAAGACGTGAGCCGCTGATAGGTCGCGCGTGCCGAGTCGGTGTCGGAGCTTGTGTGACTGCCCGCGGCGAGGCCGGGCATCGTTCCCGTCGCCATCGCGAGAGTGGCTACGGCTCCCACCGTTCCGGCGACCGCGCGGCGCCGGTTGAACATGATCATCTATCCGTACATCCCCTCAGATGGTCCAGGTCGGTGGACGAAACCTACCCCGCGGCAGGGCACGCCCACCAGCAGTTCGGATAAAGCTTCGGTGAACCAATACGTTGAGTCCGTGGCAGGTCACGCGAAGCTCCCCGAGGAGACGATCGAGGCGGATGATCGATTGTCCGAGGCCGACGTCGCCGCCGTCCGCGAGGTCGTCGCCGCTGCGACCGCAGCAGACGGTGTCGCCCCCCTCCACGAGCAGGCCATGCTCCAGGTGACCGCCGAACGGGTCGCGACCGTGCGCCACCTCCTGATGCGTCACGGCGAGCGACTGGTCGGCTACGGTCAGCTAGACGAAGGCGATGCCTCGGCACCCCGACTCGACTGCGTCGTCGACCCCGCGGCCCGCCGGCACGGCCGGGGTCGGGCTCTCGTCGCATGGGCGCGGGCCGCCGTCGCGCCACGTGCTCTCGAGCTGTGGTCGCATGGCGATCAGCCGGCGGCGGCGGCTCTGGCCGAACGGCTCGGCTTCGAGCGAGTACGCGAGCTCTGGCTCATGCGTCGCGACCTGAGGGACGAACTGCCGCCGATGCGGTCGGTGCCGGAGTCGATCCGAATCCGGACGTTTCGCCCCGGCGAGGACGAGGAGGCCTGGCTGGCCTTGAACGCCCGGGCGTTCGCCGAGCATCCGGAGCAGGGTCGCACGACCCGCGCCGACCTGGACCGACGGATGAAGCAGCCGTGGTTTGACCCCGAGGGGTTCTTCCTCGCCGAGCGTGACGGTCAACTCGTCGGCTTCCACTGGACCAAGGTCCACGACGCCGATCCGCCGGTCGGTGAGGTCTACGTCGTCGGGGTCGACCCGGAGGCCCAGGGCCTCGGTCTCGGCGGCATCCTGACCCTGATCGGGCTGCACCACCTGCGCGATCGTGGCCTTCACACGGTTCTCCTCTACGTCGAGGCGACCAATACGCCGGCGACCGCCGTCTACCGTCGGCTCGGCTTCGCCCACGCCGGCACCGACGTCATGTACCACGGCTGACGGCCATCTCGACAGTGTCGATCGGGACACTCTGCGTTTACCTAACAGTGGCACCATCGACATATGGCGGTGGAGGACGTTGAATCCGAGGCCAGTGCGCTGCGCACTGAGCTGACCGGCGACTCCGACGGCCCTGTCGACAGCCCGCTGCGCGCGGTGCCGCGCGAGTCGTTCGATGTCGAGCCGCCCTACCTGGCCAAGGACGCCGAGCTGCCGGCCGACCGCTTCCTCGATCGCGAGCTGTCGTGGCTGGCTTTCAACGAGCGGGTGCTCGAACTCGCCGAGGACGACGACCTGCCGCTGCTCGAGCGGGTGCGCTATGCCGCGATCTTCGCCAGCAACCTCGACGAGTTCTTCATGGTCCGGGTCGCCGGTCTGAAGCGCCGGATAGCCGCCGGCGTCGCCGTACCCGGAGCGAGCGGCCTGCGCCCACGTGAGGTGCTCGAGACGATCTGGCGCCAGAGCCGAGTCCAGATGGAGCGGCACGGCCAGTTGTTCCGCGACGAACTCGTGCCGACGCTGACGCGGGCCGGCATCGAGCTGCTCCGCTGGGACGACCTCGACATCCCCGAACGAGACACCCTCCGCGAGCTGTTCACCGAGCGGATCTATCCCGTGCTCACGCCGCTCGCGGTCGACCCGGCGCACCCGTTCCCGTACATCTCCGGGCTTTCGCTCAACCTCGCCGTCGCGGTCCGCAACCCCGAGTCCGGCAAGGAGCACTTCGCGCGAGTCAAGGTGCCGCAGATCTTCCCGCGCTGGGTGCCAGTCGCGGAGCATCGCTTCGTGCCGATCGAAGACGTGATCGCGGCGCACCTCGACCGGTTGTTCCCCGGCATGGACGTCCTCGCGCACCACGCGTTCCGCGTCACCCGCAACGAGGACCTCGAGGTCGAGGAGGACGACGCCGAAAACCTCCTCAAGGCGCTCGAGAAGGAGCTGCTGCGGCGCCGGTTCGGTCCGCCGGTCCGGCTGGAGCTCGAGGAGTCGATCGACCCGCACGTCCAAGACCTGCTGGTCTCGGAGCTCGACGTCAGTCAGGCCGAGGTCATCTCGCTGCCCGGACCCCTTGACCTGGAGGGTTTGAACGCGATCGCCGACCTCGACCGGCCGGAGCTGAAGTACCCGCCGTTCGTGCCCGGGATCCATCCGGACCTGGCCGAGGTCGAGACGGCGAGCCCGGCCGACATGTTCGCGGCCCTGTCACAGCGTGACGTGCTGGTGCATCACCCGTACGACTCGTTCGCGACCAGCGTTCAGCGTTTCATCGAGCAGGCCGCCGCCGACCCCCATGTCCTCGCGATCAAGCAAACTCTCTATCGCACGTCGGGCGACTCACCGATCATCGACGCCCTGGTCGACGCGGCCGAGGCCGGCAAGCAGGTGCTCGTGCTCGTCGAGCTCAAGGCGCGGTTCGACGAGCAGGCCAACATCCGATGGGCTCGCAAGCTGGAGCAGGCCGGCTGTCACGTCGTCTACGGGCTGCTCGGACTCAAGACGCACTGCAAGCTGGCTCTCGTCGTGCGTGACGAACCCGAAGGAATCCGGCGCTACGCCCACATCGGCACCGGCAACTACAACCCCAAGACGGCCCGGCGCTATGAGGACTTCGGGCTTCTCACGTCCAACTCCAACATCTCGGCCGATCTGACCGACCTGTTCAACAACCTGTCGGGCTACTCGCGACGAGCCAGCTATCGGCAACTGTTGGTCGCCCCGGACGGCATCCGCAACGGACTCATGGAGCGGATCGACCGTGAGATAGATCATCATCGATCCGGTCGGCCGGCACGGATCCGAATCAAGGTCAACGCTCTGGTCGACGAGGCCGCGATCGACGCGCTCTTCCACGCCAGCCAGGTCGGTGTACCGATCGATCTGCTGACGCGCGGCATCTGTGCACTACGCCCAGGCGTGCCGGGCCTTTCCGAGACGGTACGGGTGCGAAGCATCCTGGGTCGTTTCCTGGAGCACAGCCGACTCTTCTGGTTCGAGAACGGCGGCGAGCCCGAGGTCTGGATCGGTTCGGCCGACCTGATGCATCGCAACCTCGATCGTCGGGTCGAAGCGCTGGTTCGGGTGCCTCGACGAAGCCACGTCGAGGAGCTCGGAGCCCTCCTGACCAGGGCTTTCGACGACAAAACGGCCGCCTGGCACCTTCAGGTCGATGGCACCTGGGTCCGGCGGCACCTTGCCGACGACGGCACCCTATTGAGCGATCTGCAGGACGAGCTGATCGCGAGCGCCCATCGCCGCCGCCGGTCATAAAAGCCCTGGAAAAGGATGACGGGCCGGCTCGCAGCATCTGGGGGGAAATGCACGAGCCGGGCCCGTCGCGCGTCCAGCCGGCTTGGGGGGTGGGCGGGCTGGACGGCCACCCGCCACTTTACCCGCCACATCCGGAAAACAGCAACGGGCTGCTCGTAAGATCTGAAACAAGACTCATCCGGTCGCCTATCGGTCTCAGGGCGAGGACGAGGTCGTCCGCGATGACCCGAACACTCTCGACGTCGAACCGCTCGTCGTAGGTGCCGCCCTGACCGATCGCCGGTCCATGAGCGAGGGCCGTACGCGGCTCCTGGGCGGCCTCGGCAGCGGCGGGCGACTCGAAATGCAGGCTGACGTCGAGGACCAACCCGACGTCGTCGGCTCTGATGCCGAACCCGAGGCCGCGCTGGTCGCCCAGTCCGCCCGCTTCCGCGATCCGGGCCGCGGCCAGCTGCCGGTCGGCGGCGGAGGCATGGTCGAACGACGTGACCGCACACGATCGTGGCGGCTGATGAACCACCGCGGCGATCGCCCTGTCGAGCGGTGCCGCGGTCGCCGCCACGTCGCGGACCTCGGCGAGGTCGTCGGACTCGGAGACGATCGTGTCGACCGTTCGCTCCGCATAGCTCGAAAGGTCGGACAAGACGACGAGGTTTCGGTCGGCGAGAACAGCGACGTTTTGCAGCATCGGCGAGAGGCTGTAGTCGATCGTCGCCAGCAGGTCCGGCCCGCCGCGCCACACACCGCCGTCGTCGGCCGCCGACTCTGGCTCGCGATAGCCCAGATCGGCCAGGCCGGCAATCACCTCGTCGGGTCCGACGGCGCCGCTCAGCTCGGCGACGATCGCCGCACCCTCGCGAGCCTGGCCCAGGACCTCCCAGTCGAGGTCGAACACCGACCAGCCGAAATGCTTCGACATGCTGGGGCCCGACCCAGCGAGCGCTGACGCCGCGGAGAGGTCGTCCTCGTACGCGGCGTCGAGCCACTCGCGTCGGTCGGTCGTCGAGGCGGCACTCGTGATGTCGGGGGCACCGACGGTCTCGCGGACGAGTCGCCAGTCGGTGAAGTTGGCGGTCAGCGTGGCATCGGGCAGCGTCGCGAGTGCCTGGGCCAGCGGCGAGCGCAGGTCGTCGTCGCCGCGCGCGATCAGGGTGCCCGACGCGATCGCGAGCGCGAGCACGACGGCGGCGATCAGGCTGCGACGCATCGCCCCAGCATGCCAGGCGCACCGACCCATCCGTTCAAGCCCGAGTTTTGGCGTGAGAGTCGCCTCGGCCGGCACCGTTCAGCCGAATTTCACGCCAAAACTCGACCCCAAGCGCCGCCACTCGGTCGGGGACACGCGACACTTTCTCGCGTGGAGCCCAAACGGACGGTTCTTGCCGCCGGTGCGGTCGTGTGGCGGCGGCATGGCGACTCGGTCGAGCTACTGGTCGTTCATCGGCCGAAATACGACGACTGGACGTTCCCCAAGGGCAAGGTCAACCGTGGCGAGCGGTTGCCGGTGACGGCGGTGCGCGAGGTGCTCGAGGAGACGACCGTCCCGATCCGGCTCGGCCTGCCGCTGTCGACCGTCAGTTATCGGATGGGCAAGCCCAAAGACGTCACGAAGCAGGTGTCGTACTGGATCGGTCGCCCGATCGGCGACGGCGCCATCACGCTCGAGCCCAATCACGAGATCGACAAGGCCCGGTGGATCGCGATCGACGACGTCGGCTCCCTGCTGACCTACGACCACGACCGCGGGCTGCTCGACGAGTTCGTCGACCTGCGGCGCCGCAAAGCGCACAAGGCCCGCCCCCTCATCGTCCTGCGACACACCGCGGCGCGCTCCCGCACCCGCTGGAAGGGCGACGATCAACGCCGGACCTTGACGGCCGGGGGATTACGCGAGGCGCAACGGTTGGTGCCACTGCTGCAGGCATTCGGGATCACTCACGTCGTCAGCAGCGACGCCGCGCGATGTGTGCAGTCGGTCGTGCCCTACGCCGACCACCTCGACGTCGACATCGTCTTGGACGCCGATCTCACCGAGGAACGAGCCACTCGACGTCGGGTCGCCGCCCGGATGCGGGCATTGCTGGTGGGCAAGCGACCCACGGTCGTGTGTACGCACCGGCCGGTGTTGCCCCTAGTGTTCGAGGCGCTCGGCGTCCCGCCGGTACCCCTGGAGCCGTCCCAGCTGATGGTGGTGCACCGCCGGTCCGGCCGGGTGCTCGGGACCGAGTTGCATCGCGCCTAGGCCCCAGGCCGTCACAACGTGCGACGACCTGCGGCTGTTCACGTGACGTCCGTCTCGCCTCCAGCCAAGCGTCGCCTTGTTGCTCACCACCGTTCATTTCGCGTTTACCTGCACCGACGAGGCACTTCACCTGCACTCCCTACGTTCCGAAGTGTGGGTCGACGTGGCCTGCGAAGGATCCAAACTTCTGGAGAGGGACTGCAGTGAATCGCACCCCCTTGCGTCGAGCTGCCGCTCCGGCGGCCGCGGCGCTCTCACTCGCACTCGTCGCCGCCGCTTGTGGCAACAGCGACGACGACGGCGGCGGCGGCGACGGCGCCAGCAACCTGACTGGCTCACTCAACATCTCGGGCTCTTCGACAGTCGAGCCGATCAGCTCACTCGTCGCCGAGGAGTTCAGCGCCGACAACCCCGATCTCAAGATCGCGGTAGACGGACCCGGAACGGGCGACGGTTTCGAACTGTTCTGCCAAGGCCAGACGGACATCTCCGACGCGTCCCGTCAGATCGAGCCCGAGGAAGCTGCCGCGTGCAAGAAGGCCGGCATTGACTACGTCGAACTGGCGATTGGCTTCGACGGCATCACGGTGATGACCAACCCCAACAACGACGACGTCGAGTGCCTGAGTTTCGCCGACCTCTACGCGTTGACCGGACCCGAGTCCGAGGGATTCGAAAACTGGTCCGACGCCCAATCGCTGGCGAGTGAGCTCGGCTCCGCCACCGAGTTTCCGGACGAGACGCTCGACCTGACCGGTCCTGGCGCCGAGTCGGGCACGTACGACTCGTTCATCGAACTCGCCCTGACCGACATCGCCGAGGCGCAGGGTTTGCCCGAGAACCAGCTCGAGACCACCCGTCCGGACTACCAGTCGAGTGCCGACGACAACACGATCATCACCAACATCGAAGCGTCGGACTACTCGCTCGGCTGGGTCGGGTACGCGTACGCGGAACAGGCCGGTGACAGCGTCAAGGAACTCGAGGTGTCGGCGGAGCCCAACGGCGAGTGCATCGTGCCGAGCGACGACACGATCGCCAATGGCAGCTACCCGCTGTCCCGGACGCTCTACATCTACGTCAACAAGGCGAAGGCTCAGGAAAACGAGGCCGTGTCCGCCTACGTCGACTTCTACCTCAGCGACCTTGACACCTGGGTTACCGAGACCAACTACGTCCCGCTGCCCGACGACCAGGTCGAGGAGACCACGTCGGCTTGGTCGTCCTTCAACGGCAGCTGACCCGTCGTGAGCGACGCCTCTCTCCCGCCGCGCGGATCACCGGTCGACCTCACCGGTGATCCGCGCCGGCATCGGCGCGAGCGTTTGATGGGCGGGCTCTTTTTCGTCGCGGCGGTGACCTCACTAGTGATAAGTGCGGCGATTTTGTGGTCGCTGTTCAGCAATGGTTGGGAGTTCCTCACCGAGGTCAACTGGGGCCACGTATTCGGGTCTGATTCCTGGTCCCCCCGGTTCGACGAGTTCAGCATCGCCACGCTCCTGGTGGGGAGCCTGATCGTCACCGGCATCGCCATGCTGGTCGCCACACCACTCGGACTCGGTGCCGCGATCTACCTCTCGGAGTACGCCCGACCCGGTGTCCGCACGGTGCTGAAGCCGATCCTCGAGGTGCTCGCCGGCATCCCGTCGGTCGTGCTCGGCGTCTTCGCCCTCATCTGGATCGCCCCTGAGGTGGTCGGCCGACTCTTCGGGGAGGAGCATGGCCGCGGCGGCACCATGATGGCGGCCGGCATCGGCGTCGGGATTCTCACGATCCCGCTGATCGCCTCGGTGTCCGAGGACGCGATGCGCGCGGTGCCCTCAAGCCTGCGCCAGGCATCGGCGGGATTGGGAGCTCGTCCCATCTCGACAACGCTGCGGGTCGTGCTGCCCGCCGCCATCTCGGGCGTCGTCGCTGCGTTCATTCTGGCGACGTCGCGGGCGCTCGGCGAGACCATGGTCGTATTCATCGCGGGCGGCGCCGCCGACCAAGCGCAATACACCAACAACCCCTTGGACGGCAGCCTGACGATGACGGCCGCGATGGCCTCCCTCGCCGTTGGCACCGACCAGGTGCGGGGCGCAAGCCTGGCCGTGCCGAGCCTGTTTTTCGTCGGCATCGTGCTGTTCGCCTTCACCTTCGGGTTGAACCTGATCGCCGACCGTTTCGTGCGCCGCGTGCGCCAGGCGTACTGAGAGGAGTCCGCCATGGCATTCAGCACGATCGGCAGCAGCGGCGAGGCCGCCATCCACGGCAGCGTGGCCGACGCGCTTCGGGGCCGACGCCGGTCCGATACCCGTGGATGGGCCTTCGAGATCGGTCTGCTGGCCAGTCTCCTCATCTGCCTGCTGATCCTTGGTGCGCTGATCCTCACCGTGGTCACCGACGGCATGCCGGTCTACAGCGATCGCGGCTGGGAGTTCCTCGACGGCGGGCTGTCCAGCATCGCCGACCGAGCCGGCATCTCACAGGGCATCGTCGGCTCGTTCTGGATCGCCGTCTGCGTCGTCGTCGTGGCGATCCCGATCGGCGTCGGCAGCGCGATCTACCTCGAGGAGTACGCTCCGCGCACCAAGCTCACGTCGTTCATCGAACTGAACATCCGCAACCTGGCCGGCGTTCCATCGGTGGTCTACGGGTTGCTCGGCTTGGCAATCTTCGTCAACACATTCCACGGCTTCTCCGGGGCCGACGGCATCGAGCGCAGCACCCTGGCAGCCGCTGGTGTCACGCTCGCTGTGCTCGTGCTGCCCATCGTCATCATCACGACCGCCGAAGCGATCCGCGCGGTCCCGCAGGCGCTGCGGGAGGGCGCGTACGGCGTGGGCGCCACTCGGTGGGAAGTCATCCGCTCGCAGGTGCTGCCGTACGCCGCTCCCGGCATCTTCACTGGCTCGCTGCTGTCGATCGCTCGAGCAATCGGCGAGGCCGCCCCCTTGATCGTCATCGGAGCGGTCACCGGATTCTTCAGCGCCGGCGAGGGACTCAACGCGCAAAACGTCACCGACCCCAGCCACCTCAGCGAGCGCTTCGTGGCCCTGCCGTCGATCGTGACCACCTGGGCCAAGCAACCGGACGAGGAGTTCAAGGTCAGCAACGCCGCTGCCACGATTATCGCGATGCTCGTCTTCGTCCTGCTGATCAACTCGATCGCCATCGTGTTGCGCAACCGATTCGAAAAGAAGAGGTCGTCATGACCAAAGTCACCATCGGCCGCCAGTCGACCGCCACCGAGGACGTTCCGTTGGGCCAGGGCATCGAGGTTGCACACCAGGGCGAGGCCAACGCGGCGAGCCTGCCGGTCGTGTTCACGGTCAAGGACCTCAGCGCCTTCTACGGCGACTTCCGCGCTGTGCGGGACGTGACGCTGGACGTACGACAGCATCAGATCACCGCGTTCATCGGCCCGTCGGGATGCGGCAAGACCACCGTCCTGCGCTGCTTCAACCGGATGAACGATCTGATCCCTGGAGCTCGGACCGAGGGCACGCTCGAATATCACGGTGTGCCCCTCTATGGCGCCGACGTCGACCCGGTCGAGGTGCGACGCCGGATCGGCATGGTGTTTCAGAAGCCGAACCCGTTCCCCAAGTCGATCTACGACAACGTCACCTATGGGCCGAAGTTGTTCGGCACCCGCAAGCGTGCCGAGCTCGAGGAGGTCGTCGAGACGTCGCTACGCAAGGCGGCCCTCTGGGACGAGGTCAAGGACCGTCTCAAGGAATCGGCGATGGGTCTGTCCGGCGGGCAGCAGCAGCGGCTGTGCATCGCGCGCGCCATCGCCACCAACCCCGAGGTCGTTCTGATGGACGAGCCGTGCTCGGCGCTGGACCCGATCGCCACTGCCCGCATCGAGGACCTGATGCAGGAGATCAAGACCGAGTTCACCATCGTCATCGTCACGCACAACATGCAGCAGGCGGCGCGGGTGTCGGACTCGACTGCGTTCTTCTCGACCGAGGTTAACCCCGAGTCGGACCGGCGAACCGGTGTGCTCGTCGAGTTCGACAAGACCGAGACGATCTTTTCCAACCCGTCGGACGAGCGGACCGAGAACTACATCACCGGCCGCTTCGGCTGACCACGGCGACCGAGTTGAGCTCGCTTGCCGGCTCCGAGCCGCCGGACAACGCAACCGCTCGACCCTCGGCGAGTCACTCGAAGAAGCCCAACGCCATCTGCGAGCGACCGGCGTTGTGCGTACACAGGAACAGCACGGTCGGCCGGCCGCCGAGCCCGTCGGACTGGCCGTTCACGCGTGCGGCATGGTCGCTTGGACGATGGCCGACGACAGTTCCTCGCCGGCGTCGATTGTGGGGGTGATGCGGATATCGATGAAGCCAGCCGCGGCGAGGAGACCTTCGTACTCGCTCGCGGTCAGCGTCCCGACCAGGCAACCGAACCTGCCCTCGGCCGCGAGCCGACGCCCCGGGTCGATACCTTCGCGCGCGATC
>Ga0190270_10000117_pt1 | contig 34932 bp, 30 predicted proteins | sample Popmic320T_FD_133748 | JGI IMG/M metagenome (GOLD analysis project Ga0190270, IMG submission 133748) | Populus adjacent soil microbial communities from riparian zone of Weber River, Utah, USA - 320 T | ecosystem: Environmental > Terrestrial > Soil > Riparian zone | place: USA: Utah | collected...
ACACGTACGGGCCGCTCAAGGTGGCGTCCGAGCGCGAGGTGTCGGCCGCCTACGGCGAGCGCGCCACCGTCGTGCGCCCCGGGTACATCGTGGGCCCCTACGACCCGACCGACCGGTTCACGTACTGGGTACGCCGGGCCGCCCGCGGTGGGCGCATGGTCGCGCCCGCGCCGCCTGACCAGCCCATGCAGTGGATCGACGCGCGGGACCTGGCGGCGTTCCTGCTGCACCTCGTCGAGACCGACACGGCGGGCACGTTCAGCGCGATCGACGCGCCGGGTCGGTACACGTTGGCGAGCCTGCTCGAGACCTCCGCTCGCGTCGCGGGCGCCGCGACGACCCCGGTCTGGGTCGACGCCGACTTCGTGCGGACCCACGAGCTCGTCGGCACCGAGGACGGGCCCGATCCGTTCCCGATGATCACCCCCGAGGAGCCGCACGCGCACGAGGTCTCCGACGCGCGGGCGCGCGCGGCCGGGCTCGGAACGCGGTCGCTCGACGACACCGTGCGCGACACGCTCGCGTGGGACGACGAGCGCGGGGCCCCGTGGCCGATGTCGGCCGGGCTCACGCCCGAGCGGGAGGCCGAGCTGCTCGCCGCGGTCGACTCAGTCTGAGCCGCCGCCCACGGCGACTTGGGCCGCCGGCGCGGGCCGGTCCGCCCGGCGGCCGAGGAGCCACGCCAACCCGTAGAGCACGGCGACGAGCAGCAGCAGCGACCGGTAGCCGCTGACGAGCGCGAGGTACTCGAGGGCGCCGCCCACCATCGCACCGAGGAGGTTCGCCCCGAACGCGGACGTGCTGTCCGCGACGGAGCGGAACCTGCCGGCGAACACGAGGTTCGCCGCGAAGATCGGGAAGAACGCGAGGGTCGACGCGGCGACGAACCGGGGGACCGGATCGAGATCGAGCAGCGCCCCGGTCGGCACGGCGGCCGCGATCGCGAGACAGGCGAACAGGGCCAGGTACAGGAGCCCGGTCCGCCGGATCGTCCACCGACGCTGGATCTCGATCGCGGCGAGCACGGCGAGCAGGATCCCCCCGAAGGCGAGGGCGTTCACGAACCAGGTCGCGCCGAAGAGGAGGGCGAACCCCACCAGGCTCCTCGTCTCGAGCAGGAGGAAGGCCGCACCCATGCAGAAGAGGTCGGCGTACGGGCGCAGGCTCCCGAGCGTCCCCGCCGCGCGGCGCACCGCGAGGAGCGAGACGCCGAGGATCAGCAGGAGCGTCCACAGGTAGCGGGCGGGGATCGTCCGTTCGCGCAGGTAGACGAACGGATGATCGTCCTCCGCCGGGGCGACGACCTCACCGGCGGGGGACCACGGTTCGTCGCACGAGACGGCGAGCGGGTCCGTGCTCGACATCAGCATCGCGAACGAGCCCACCATGCTCGGTGGCTGCTCCACGATCTGCAGGCACGGGGCACCGCCGAACACCCCCTGGAGGGTCCCGCCGAGGCGATCGACCAGCCACCGCTCGCGGTAGAAGTTGTACATCGCGAAGGCGCCGCCAGGTCGCAGGCGATCCCGCGCGGCCTCGATCGCCTCGCGCGTGAACAGGTAGCTCTCGAGCCGGATCCCGCTCTGTCCCGACACCAGCGTGAGCGAATCCGGGAGGGCGAACAGGATCAGGTCGTAGGTCCGGTCGGTGTTCTGCAGGAAGGCGCGACCGTCACCCACGATCCGCGTGACCCGCGGGTCGTCGTAGGGCCGGTTCGGATGCAGCGCGGCGCCGATCGAGAGGATCTCCCCGTCGATCTCGACGGCGTCGACGTGCGCGGCGCCGGACGCGAGGGCCGCCGCGACGTCGTTCCCGTTGCCCGCGCCGATGATCAAGACGTCCTCGGGCGGCGACGCGAGCGAGCGGTACGGCACCGCGTACGGCGTCGTGCCGAGGTTCGCGACCACATCGTCGATCGACTGATGCGGCACGCCGTTGGCGCGGATCTCCCAGGAGCTCCCCGACTGGTACGTCTCGAGGCGGTAGTACGCGGACCACGAGGTTGGCCCCTGGAAGGTCGCGAGGGCGGTCACGACGATGAGCGCCCCGGCGGCCATGACGTCGAGCGATCGCCACGCGACGAGCGGGACCGACAACCCGACGATCACGACGCCCCACACCAGCGGGGGGGACGACGCCCACGCGAGGAGCGAGAACGCCGCGATGCCGGCGAGGCTCCCGACCACGTCGAGGCGGTAGGCCTCGAGCGGGGGGAACGCGGCGAACCGATCGGCCACCCCCTGCGCGATCATCGCCATGATCGCGGCGGATGCGAGGAAGACCATCGGCAGCATCACCCAGACGGGGAGACCGCGTTCCACGAGGGCGCCGAAGAAGACCAGATCGCCGCCGGACCGGTCGATCACGACGGGCAGGCCCTTCACCAGACCGAGGTAGGCGACCAGGGTGAGGGGGAACCAACGGAAGAGATCGGGACGCTTCCCCCGGCGCAGGAACCCGACGCCGATACCGAGGAAGCTCCCCAGCAGGACGATGTTCGAGAAGTACGAGAGGTAGACGATGTACGCGCCGCTCCAGCGGATCAGCACGAGCTCGACGAAGAGCATCAGCGCGCTGGCGAGGAACAGCTGGACCCCCGGACGCCGCACGGGGCTCACCCTATCCGCGGTTGGGGGCAGACACGTGCTGAACGCGGATCAGCTCGCCGACCACCGTTCTTCGCTGCCCGGGCCGGACGTGGGGTACCATCCGTCACCTGATCTTGAACGGAGGTTCAACCCCGATGCCCACCGCCCGCACCGCTGCGCCCCTCGACCTCGCGTCCGTCGAAGAGGTCCTACGGCCCTATGACGAGGCCCTGACGCTCCCCGGCGACGCCTACGGCTCGGAGGCGGTCTTCGACTGGGAGCTCCGCCACTTCTTCGAGGGCGGCTGGATGTGCGTGGGCCGCGAGGCCGACCTGTCGCTCGACGCGCCGGGGGACCAGGCCGCGATCCAGGTCGGACGCCAGTCGTTCCTCCTCGTGCGCGGCGACGACGGCGAGATCCGCGCCTTCCACAACATCTGCCGGCACCGCGGGCACGAGCTGCTCGCTGTGGGGGAGCATCGGCACCAGCGCGCGATCAAGTGCCCGTACCACGCCTGGGTGTACGGCCTGGCGGGGGACCTCCGCGCCACGCCGCGCTTCAACCTCGAGGTGCCGAGGGACCGGTTCCCGCTCGTCGGGTCGCGTCTCGAGCGCTGGCACGGGTGGCTTTTCCTCAACGCGAGCGGGGACGCGCAGCCGTTCGACGAGTGGATGGGGAACGCGGCGATCGCCGTCGACGGGTACGACTGCGCGCGGCTCGTCCGCGGCGCCACGCACGCGTACGAGATCGCGGCGAACTGGAAGATCATCGTCGAGAACTACAACGAGTGTTACCACTGCACGGAGATCCACCCGGAGCTCTGCAAGGTGACCCCGCCCGACTCCGACCTCGCCTACCCGGAGCGATCGGACGGCGTCTGGTTCGGCGGCCCGATGGAGCTGCTCGACCACGCGACCACGATGTCGCTGACGGGCGAGTCGCTCGGCGTGCCGATCCCGGGCCTGCCCGAGCCGCTGCTGCGGCGCGTGGGCTACGTCGCGCTGATGCCGAACCTGCTCATCAGCCCACACCCGGACTACGTGATGACCCATCGCCTCGTGCCCCTCTCGGCCGGCCGGACCTGGGTCGAGTGCTCGTGGTACTTCCCGCCCGAGGCGTTCGACCACCCGGGGTTCGCCCCCGACTACGCGCGGGAGTTCTGGGACATCACGAACCGCGAAGATTGGGAGGCGTGCGAGAGCGTCCAGCGGAGCGTGACGTCGCCCGGGTACCGGCCGGGGCCGTTCTCGTACTGGGAATCCGCCGTGTTCACGGGCCAGAGCGTGATCGCGCGCGGCTACCTCGAGGGACGTCTGACGCCGCCCGACCACACCTACATCGAGGGCGTCGGGCGCGGCCTCGCCGGGTTCTAGGCGGCCGGCCGCTCGCCTCGCGTGAGCCGCCGGTAGCCGACGTAGGCGAGCGCGAGCACGATCGTCGTCGCGAACAGCGTGATGCTCGCCAGCGCGTTGAGCGAGGGCAGCGGTGAGCGCCGGGCCGACGAGTAGATGACGATCGGGATCGTCTGGCACGACGCCGCCGCGCACAGACGCTGCGAGATCACGAAGTTGTCGATCGCGGCGGCGAACACGATCGCGGCGCTCGCGAAGATCGCGGGGAGCAGGAGCGGGAGCAGGACGCGGCGCAGCGCCTGGGTCGGCGATGCCCCCAGGTCCATCGCCGCTTCCTCGTACCCGCGACCGATCGACAGGAGGCGCGCGCGCACGATGATCACGGTGTAGGCCATCTCGAACATCGACAGGCCGAGCACCTGCGAGGTGAACCCGAGCCCGAGCGCCGTGACCAGCTGGGTCACCATGAGGAACAGGCCGACCCCGATCGCGATCTCGGGGGTGATGAACGAGAAGAGCATCACGAAGTTGGACGCGCCCGCGGTCCGGCCCCGCCACCGGTCGAGGGCGATGGCGAACGCGACCCCGAGCGGTACCGCGATCAGCATCACGAGCACCGACAGCTTCAAGCTCTGGCTCAGCGCCGATCGCAGCTCGGCGTCCTGGGCGACGGAGCTGACGTCTTGCGTGTACCACCGGTTGAGGGAGAAGCCCTGCCAGGTCGTCTGGGCCTTGCCGGCGTTGAACGAGAACATCACGGCGATGAAGACGGGCACCAGGGTCCAGACGAGGTAGCCGATCGCGACCACCCACAGGAACCTGGCCTGCCCCCACGGGTTGCGGACCCACCGGGACCATCGCTGCGTCCGTGACGGGGGGTCGGCCCTCAGGAGCGTGCTCATCGGTTGGCCAGCTCCCGTGCCGCGTTCGTGGTGCGCAGGTAGTAGATCATTGGCGCGATCAGCAGGAGCATCAGGACGATGACGAGCGACGCCCCGTGTTCACGAGCGAGCTCTCGATCGAACCGACGATGAGGTTCCCGAACATGGCCGTCTGCCGCGTGCTCGAGAGCAGCGTCTGCGTGAAGTAGTCGCCGAACATCGGGAGGGCGACGATGATGCATCCCGCGAGGATCCCCTGTTTGGACAGCGGCACGGTGACCCGGAGGAAGGTCCGCAGCCGGCTGGCGCCCATGTCCTGCGAGGCTTCGAGCAGCGACGTGTCGATGCGGTCCAACGTGCCGAACAGCGGGAGGATCATGAAGGGGATGTAGCCGTACGCCAGGCCGAGGACCACGGTCGATGGTTCGCCCACCAGCCAGAGCCGCGGTGCGTCCAGGATGCCCAGCCCGACCAGGATCCGGTTGATGTAGCCGTTCTCCTGCAGCAGGTTGACCCAGGCGAACATCCGCATCATGTAGCTGATCCAGAACGGCGCGATGAACGCGACCAGGAAGAACGCCTTCGAACGGCGCGTGTGCCGGGCGATGAAGTAGGCGACGGGGTAGCCGATGACGAGGCAGATCGCCGTGGCGATCGCCACGTATGCGGCGGTCCGCAGCAACGTCTGCTGTTGGATCGATCCGGACGTCCCGAGATCCTGGAGCACGCCCCGGAACGACGCGGTGCTCCAGCGGCGGGGGTCGTAGACGGGCTCGGCCGTCAGGAAGAGGGGGTCGATCGTGCCGAACGCGACCGAGCAGATGACGTAGAACGGGAGCAGGAAGAGCAGGAGCAGCCAGCACGTCGCCGGGAACGCGAACGACGGCCAGAACCACCGGGGGAGCCAGTTGGCCCGGGCGCTCCGTGCCTCAGGCACCACCGGTGATCTCGAGCGCGATCTGTTGGTAGAGCTGGTTGACGGCCGGGGCGAGCTCGAGCTCGGCGACCCCGAGCGGGATGTCCTCGGGGGTGACGATCGTGTACGCCAGGCTCTCGGGGAGGAAGCCGTCGGACACCGCTAGGTCCGCGTCGAACGTCTTCAGCGGAGGCTGGAACCCCTCGTACGTGTAGTTCAGCAGCGCCGTCTCCGGCTCCCAGAGCATGTCGATGAACGCGTGCGCGAGCACGGGGTTCGCGGCGCCCGTCGGGATGGCGAACAGATCGGTGCCGATCAGACCCTTCTGCCCGCCCGGGCCCCTGGGCGGCCAGATGTAGGAGATCGCGTCGATCTCCAGATCCTTCGGGAGGTAGTACTGGTAGTACGCCATCTGCCCCGACCAGGCGTTGTGGATCTGCCACTGGTTGGCGCTCAGCTCGGTGTAGTCGACGTGGTCGAACTTCCACGCCATCGACTCGGCACCCGCGAGCATGTCCTGCTTGACCGTCTCGAGGATCGCGGGGTCGCTCTCGTTCGGGTCGTAGCCGTTGCGGAGCAGCCCCGCGGCCATCACGTCGCGCGATCCGTTGAGGAGGTGGGTCTGATCCTTGAACCGCGTGTCCCACAGGATGTCCCACGGGTTGTCCATGTTGCCGATGTCGTCGCTGACGAGGTCGTTCCGCCAGGCGATGCCCGTGCTGTACATCGTGTACGGCGCCGTGTACTGACGACCGACATCGTAGAAGTCCCATGCCTCGGGCCAGATGTTCTCGCTGACGTTCGGCAGGTACGAGTGGTTGAGGGGCTGGATCAACGAGCCGGTGGCGAGCTTGCCCACGTTGTCGACCGTGATCGTGACGAGGAGGTCGAAGTCCGATCCGCTCGACTGGAGCTTCGAGACCATCTCATCCGACGTGTCGAAGACGGTGTAGTCCACCTCCACGCCGTACCGATCCGCGAACTGGTTGCGGACCTTCTTCCAGACGTAGTCGGCGTACCCGAAGATCTTGAGCGGCCCGGCCTCGGGAGAGAGGCCATCGGCGACGGGCGGGTTGCCGTCCGTGAGCGGGAGCGTGACCGGGTTGTCGGGACGCGCGAGCTGCAGCGTGGGCGTCCCGCCGGCCGGCGCCGAGGAGTCGGAGCCGCACGCGGCCATGATCGCCGCGAGGCCCGGCAGACCGATGCCCGCGGCGGCGGCCCGCTGGAGGAACTGCCGGCGATCGATGGGCGGACGACGGTCCTTCGGGTGGTTCATCGGGGGTCCTTTCTCGCGGCTCGGTGGCCCTTTGTACACCGGTACGTGCGGGGCGCGCTGCCGGGTCGGCTCCCGGCGGGATGACCTCGGGTCACGATGCGAGGAGCTCGTCGAGACGCTCGGCGAGCTGAGGTCCGGTGAGGTCGTAGGGCACCACCTCGCCGGTGCCGTCGTCGTCGAGGAAGTACCAGGCGCCCTGCAACGCGATGTCGAAGCGGGGCCACAGGCTCCCGTCTTCGGAGACCACGTTCGGGAACGGGAGGTCGAACTCGTCGACGAACGCCTGCATCTGGTCGGGCTGATCGAGCCCGGCCATCCCGACCACGGCGAGCTCGTCGCCGTGGTCGTCCACGTAGCTTCGCGCGACCTGCGCGACCTCGGGCGCGGTGGCCCGGCACCGCGGTCACCACGGGGCCCAGAACCAGAACGCGACGTCCTTACCGGCGAGGTCGTCGCCGCGGAAGGTGCCGCCGTCCAGGAGCGGCGCCTCGAAGGCGAGCACCTCGCTCGCGCCCGAGGGCGGCGGAGCGGTCGAAGGGTCGCTGCCGCACGACGCCGCGAGGGCGACGAACGAGAGGAACGCGACCAGGGATCGCCAGCGGGCCACGTGGCCAGCCTACGGGAGGTGCGGTGCACGGTGGGTGGGACCGGGCCTGAGGCGGGTGCCGGTCGCGCGCCGCGGGATGATCCGGGCGACCGCGTCCGAACGGGACGCGAGGAACGGCCCGAGGACCGCCAGCACGAGGACGTAGAGCGCGACGAACGGACCGAGGCGCTCGTCGAAACCCGCGGCGGCCGCCAGCGAGACGAGGATCAAGGAGAACTCGCCGCGGCCCAGCAGCGTGGTGCCCGCGGTGGCCGCCTCGGGTGGCCCGAACCCGTAGATCCGTGCCCCCGCCGTCCCCGCGAGCAGGTTGAGCACCAGCGTGAGCCCGACGGCCAGCAGGACCGGGACCGCCACCGAACCGACGTCGGCGGGATCGATCGTCAGCCCGAACGCGAAGAAGAACACGGCGCCGAACGCGTCGCGCAGCGGACCGACGAGGCCCTCGATGCGCCCCTTGAGGTCGGTGCCGCCGAGGATCAAGCCCACCATGAGCGCGCCGATCGCGGCCGAGATGCCGAGCTCTTCGGCGACGCCCGCGACCAGGATCGCGAGCCCGACGAACAGGATCGTCAGCACCTCGTCGTCACGCGAGCCGACGACCCGTGCCACGACCGATGACGCGTACCGGGCCACCAGGAACAGCGCGAGCAGGAACCCGAAGGCGAGGGCGATGCCGATGGCGGCGTCGGCGGCGCCCTCGGCGCCGCCGAGGAGCGGCTGGAGCGCCGCCAGGTACAGCGCCAGGAAGACGTCCTCGACGACGATGATCCCCAGGATCATCGGCGTCTCGCGGTTCCGCACTCGCCGCAGCTCGACCAGGAGCTTCGTCACGATCGCCGACGAGGAGATCCCCATCGCGCCGGCGAGGATCAACGCCTCGGCCGTGCCCCACCCGAGCGCCGTGCCGAACGCGAATCCGCCGCCGAAGTTGAGCGCCAGGTAGATCGCGCCGGCGCCGGCGAGCTTGGCGCCGCCGCCCAGCAGCCGCTCCACCGAGAACTCCAGGCCGAGGTGGAACAGGAGCAGGATCAGGCCGACGGCGGCGAACACCTCGAGGTCCGTCGGGTCCCGGAACAGCACGAGGCCGGGCGTGTTGGGTCCCACGAGGATGCCCGCCGCCATGAAGAACGGGATCGTGGGGAGGCGGACGCGCTTGCCGAGCCGGGCCAGCAGGCCGGCCGCGAGGAACGCACCGCCGAGCGCCACGAGGGCGTCGGCCAGACCGGTCGCCGCGACCATCCCCATCGTCAGAACCTAGCCGGGGACCGCGTGCGCTGCACGCGGGTACCGTGGGGGCGTGCCGACCCGCGACGACATCCGCAACGTGGCCATCGTGGCCCACGTCGACCACGGCAAGACCACCCTGGTCGACGCGATGCTCTGGCAATCCGGCGCCTTCCGCGAGCACCAGGACGTCGCGGAGCGCGTCATGGACTCGATGGACCTCGAGCGCGAGAAGGGCATCACGATCCTCGCCAAGAACACCGCCGTGGTCTGGGACGGCGTGAAGGTGAACATCGTCGACACGCCCGGCCACGCCGACTTCGGCGGCGAGGTCGAGCGCGCCCTCACGATGGTCGACGGCGTCCTCCTGCTCGTGGACGCGAGCGAGGGACCGCTGCCGCAGACCCGCTTCGTGCTGCGCAAGGCGCTCGAGGCGCGGTTGCCGGTGGTGCTCGTGGTGAACAAGGTCGACCGGGCCGACGCCCGCGTCGCCGAGGTCGTCCACGAGGTCGAGGAGCTGTTCCTGGATCTCGACGCGGACGAACACCAGATCGACTTCCCGATCCTGTACGCCAACGCCCGCGCGGGCACCTGCGGGACGGCGCCGGATGCGCTCGGCTCCACGCTCGACCCGTTGTTCACCACGCTGCTCGCGCACATCCCCGCGCCCGCCTACGACGACGGGCACCCGCTGCAGGCGCTCGTGACGAACCTCGACGCGTCGCCGTACGTCGGCCGGCTCGCGCTCTGCCGCGTGCGCCAGGGGACGATCCGCCGGGGCCAGCCGGTGGCGTGGTGCCGCGCCGGCGGGACGATCCAGCAGGCGAAGGTCGGTGAGCTGTACGTCACGCAGGCGCTCGACCGGGTGGAAGCCGAGGAGGCCGGCCCCGGCGAGATCTGCGCGGTCGCCGGGATCGCGGAGGTCACGATCGGCGAGACGCTCGCCGACCCCGACGATCCGCGGCCGCTCCCGGTCACCCGGGTCGACGAGCCGTCGCTCTCGATGACGGTGGGGATCAACACCGCACCGCTCGCGGGCCAGGACGGCGACAAGGTCACGGCCCGGCTGCTGAAGGGCCGGCTGGACCAGGAGGTCGTCGGCAACGTCTCGATCCGGGTCCTCGACACCGAGCGGCCGGAGACCTGGGAGGTCCAAGGGCGCGGCGAACTGCAGCTCGCGATCCTCGTCGAGGTGATGCGTCGCGAAGGCTTCGAGCTGACGGTCGGCAAGCCGCAGGTCGTGACCCGCACGATCGATGGGCGCCTCCACGAGCCGATGGAGCGCGTCGCGATCGACATCCCCGAGGAGTTCCTCGGCGTCGTCACGCAGCTGCTCGCGCTGCGCAAGGGGCGCCTCGTGGAGATGGTGAACCACGGGACCGGGTGGCTGCGGATGGAGCAGCTCGTGCCCTCGCGCGGCCTCATCGGGTTCCGGACCGAGTTCATGACCGAGACCCGCGGCACCGGGCAGCTCCATCACGTCTTCGAGGGCTACGAGCCCTGGCACGGCGAGCTCCGCACCCGACCGAGCGGTTCGCTCGTCGCCGACCGGCGCGGGGCGACGACGCAGTTCGCCCTGATGAACCTGCAGGAACGCGGCGTGCTCTTCGTCGGTCCCGGTGAGGAGGTCTACGAGGGCATGATCGTCGGCGAGAACGCGCGCGCCGACGACATGGACGTGAACCCCACGAAGGAGAAGAAGCTCACCAACATCCGCCAGTCGACCGCCGAGGAGCTCGTGCGGTTGATCCCCAAGGCGCAGATGTCGCTCGAGCAGGCGCTGGAGTTCATCCGCGAGGACGAAGCGGTCGAGGTCACGCCCGGCGCCGTGCGCCTGCGCAAAGCGCTGCTGTCGCAGCAGGATCGGGTGCGCGCCGGCCGGCGAGGTCGACCGTCGAAGGACGGCTGATCGCGATGCCGACGACTACGTTCGCCGACGGCCTGCCGACGCCGATGCTGGCCCTCAACCGGGACGGGATGCCGACCGGCGAGGGGTGGACCTACGAGCCGAAGTGGGACGGCTTCCGGGCGATCGTCGCGGTCCGCGACGCCGGCGTCGACCTCGTGAGCCGGACCGGCCGCCCCCTCGCGCGCTACTTCCCCGAGGTCGCCGACCTGGTGGGCGCGACGGCCGGCGCCGAGCGGTTCGTCGCCGACGGCGAGATCGTGATGGTCACGCCCGGGGCGATGGACTTCGGGATGCTCCAGCTGCGGCTGCACCCGGCGGCCTCGCGCGTGAACAAGCTGGCCGCCGAGATCCCCGCCACGCTCGTGCTCTTCGATCTCCTCAGCGAGGGCGGCGAGGACCTCACCTCGCTCCCGCTCGACGGGCGGCGCGCCCGGCTCGCGACGCTCGCGGGCCGCCTCGAGATCGTGGGCGCGCCGACGTCGCTCGCGGACGTGCCGCCCGGGCCCGCCCTGTCCCTCGCGCCGTGGACCGACGACGTCGAGGTCGCGACCGCGTGGTTCGACGACGAGGCGGGGATCGGGCAGGACGGGATCATCGCGAAGCGCGCGGATCAGCCGTACCAGCCGGGGGTCCGCGGGTGGATCAAGGTGAAGCACCGGTCCACGGCGGACTGCGTCGTCGGTGGCTACCGGCTCGCGAAGAACGGCGACGGCGTCGGGGCGCTCCTCCTCGGTCTGTACGACGACGAGGGAGAGCTGCACTACGTCGGCCACACCTCGTCCTTCAAGGCGGCCGAACGCCGAGCCTTGCTCGAGGAACTGCAGCCGCTCGTGGGCGGCGACAGCTTCGGGGGGATGCGGGCCCCGGGCGGGCAGAGCCGATGGTCGGCAGGCAAGGACACGGAGTGGGTATCGCTCGAGCCCCGTCTGGTCGCCGAGGTGAGCTTCGACCGCATGCAGGACGGTCGGATGCGCCACGCCGCGACCTTCGTCCGCTGGCGTCCCGACCGCGACGCGCGGTCGTGCACGTGGGGTCAGCTCGGGCTCGAGCCGCCCTCCTGGTCCTGGTCCGACCAGGACACGCCCTCCCAAGGGTCGTAGTCGACCTCGACCTCCTCCTGCGGGGGCCGGTCGTCCTCGGGGACGTGCCGCAGGTTCACCCGGATCCGCGTCCAGGTGCTGCTGCGACCACGCATCGAATCGACGAGCACGTCGGCCGGCTCGAGGTGGGGGGCCGCCTCGGGGTGGCGCGCCTTCCAGCGCTCGAGCCCGGCGAGCGCCTCGTCCTTCGTGGCGGCGCGCGCGATCTCGATCAGCGGCATGCTCGACCGGCGGCGCGACGGCGCGACGCGGGGCGGCTCATCCTCGCCCTTGGCGAAGTGCGGCGGCCAGGGGGCGTCGTCCTGGCCGTCCGCCGCCTGCCGGTCGGCGAGCGTCAGGAGGGGCTCGAGCGAGCCGGGCTCGGCCTCGGCGATCGCGGCGCCGGGGTCGCCCTCCTCGCGGAGCCGCGCGGGGATCGTCCGGAGCGTGTACGCCTCGGGCTCGACCGCGGCGACCTCCTCCCACGCGATCGGCGCCGAGACGCGCGCGTCGGGCATCGGCCGCACGCTGTACGCCGACGCCACGGTGCGATCGCGAGCGTTCTGGTTGTAGTCGATGAACACGCCGTGCCGCTCCTCCTTCCACCACCGGGAGGTGGCGAGGTCGGGGACCCGGCGTTCGATCTCCCTCGCGAGCGCGACGGCGGCGCGCCGGCACTCAGGGAACGTCCAGCGCGTCGCGATCCGGACGTTCACGTGGATCCCCCGCTTGCCGCTCGTCTTCGGGAACCCGAGGAGCTCGTGGTCGCTCAGCACCTCGCGGGCCACGAGCGCCACCTGGCGGACCCAGTCGAACGGCGCGTCGGGGCCGGGATCGAGGTCGATCCGCAGCTCGTCGGGACGGTCGACGTCGGCGCGCCGGACCGGCCACGGGTTCACCTCCAGGCAGCCGAGCGTGGCCGACCAGGCGAGGTGCGCGGCGTCCTCCATGACCGGCATCTGCGCGGTGCGGCCACTCGGGAACGTGATGGTCGTCGACCCGACCCACCCCGGTGCGCCCTTGGGCAGGCGCTTCTGGTAGAAGCCGTCGTCGGCGACCCCGTTCGGGAAGCGGTGCAGGATCGCGGGGCGCTCGGCGCATCCCACGAGCGCGGCGTCGGCGACGTCGATCCAGTACCGCACGAGGTCCACCTTCGTGACCGGGCCGCCGTCGGCGTCGGGGAAGAAGACCTTCCCCGGGTTCGTCACCTTCACCTCGCGGCCATCCACCTCGAGGATCTCGTCGTCGGGCATGCGGCTACGTTCGCACGCCGGACGGGGTGAGGCGAGCGCCCCCGCGTCAGACGGCGGGGGCGAGGACCCGCGCGACGCAGGTGTCGTCCGTCCGGATGTCGCGCGCGCTCCCCACGACCATCTCGCGGCCGGGGTCGTCGGCGACGTCGATCCGGACCCGTAGCCGGCCGTCGCCACCGGTCCGCAGGCGGTGCTGGTACACGCGATCGCCGCTCACCACGATCTTCACGCCGTACGCACGGCGCGGCTGCGAGCTGCGGACCGTGTACACGATCTTCAACGTGCCGCCCAGATCGGTCACCACGATGCGGCAGCTCGTCGTGACGGCGGCCGCCGGCGCCGCGGTCGCGCCGACGAGGACGGTCGCCCCCAGGAGGGCGACGATGAGTCCGCGGGAGAGGGCTCGTCGTGCCATGACCAGCCAGTATGCAAGATGTGGGGGATATCGACTAGCTCAACAGGGCTAGGTCTTCCGCCCTGATCCGCCGTCATGACGCGGGGAGGACGCTCACGCCGCCCTCCTTGGCGACCCGGAGGACGGCGTCGCCGATCTCGGCGGGGTTGCGCACCACCTGGTGGCCGACCGCCTCGATCGCGTCGAGCTTGGCCGTCGCCGTGTCGGCGTCGCCGCTGATGACAGCGCCCGCGTGCCCCATCCGCCGCCCGCGCGGCGCGGACACCCCGGCGATGAACGCCACGAGGGGCTTACGCATGTACTGCGCCGCCCAGGCGGCGGCCTCGACCTCCTGCTGCCCGCCGATCTCGCCGATCATCACGACGACGTCCGTATCGTCGTCGTTCTCGAAGGCCTGGAGCACCGCCTTGAAGTCGGTGCCGTTGACCGGGTCCCCCCCGATCCCGACGCACGTCGACTGGCCGAGACCCAGGCGGGTCATCTGCGAGACCGCCTCGTAGTTCAACGTGCCGCTCCGCGACACGACGCCGATCCGCCCGGGGGCGTAGATGTGGCTCGGCATGATCCCGACCTTGCACGCGCCCGGCGTGATGATCCCCGGGGAGTTCGGCCCGATGATCGTGGTCGACCGGCCGGCGAGGTAACGCTTCACCCGGACCATGTCCTGGACCGGGACCCCGTCCGCGATGATGACCGCGACCTGGATCCCGCACTCCACGGCCTCGTACAGGGAGTCCACGGCGATCTGCGGCGGGACGAAGATGCCGCTGACGGTCGCACCCGTCGCCTCGACGGCGTCCTCGACGCTGTCGAAGACCGGCAACCCGAGGTGCACCCCGCCGCCGCGGCCGGGCGTGACGCCGCCCACGACGTTCGTGCCGAAGGACATCGCCTCCTCGGCGTGGAACGTCGCGTGCTGGCCCGTGAACCCCTGGAAGATGACCCGGGACTCGCGATCGATGAAGACGCTCACGCCGCCACCTCCCGGGCCGCGGCAACGGCCTTCGCGGCGGCGTCGTCGAGGTCCTCGGCCTGGATCAGCGCCAGACCGCTCTCGTCCAGGATCCGCCGGCCCTCGTCCACGTTCGTGCCGGCGAGCCGGACGATGACCGGCACCTCGATCGCCTGGTCCCGCGTCGCGTGCACGACGCCCTGCGCGATCCAGTCGCACCGGTTGATCCCCGCGAAGATGTTCACGAGGATCACCCGCACGTTCCGATCCTTCATCACGATCCGGAACGCGTTCGCGATCTTCTCCGGGCTCGCCCCGCCGCCCACGTCGAGGAAGTTCGCCGGACGGCCGCCGTGGTGGACGATCGCGTCCATCGTCCCCATCGCGAGGCCCGCGCCGTTCACGATGCAGCCGACCGAGCCGTCGAGCGCGATGTAGTTGAGGCCGTGCCCGGTGGCCTCGACCTCCTTGGGGTCCTCCTCGTCGAAGTCGCGCAGCTCCACCACGTCGCCCTGACGGAACAGGGCGTTGTCGTCGAAGCTCATCTTGCAGTCGAGCGCCACCAGCTCGCCGTCCTCGGTCTCGATGAAGGGGTTGACCTCGAGCAGGAGACAGTCCGAATCGCGGAAGAGGCGGTACATGCGCTTCAGGAGCCGGGTGAACGACGTCGTCTTCTTCCCTAGGCCGATCGCGATCGCGATCTTGCGGCACTGGAAGTCGAGCAGCCCGACGCCGGCGTCCACGACCTCGGTGTGGATCGCCTCGGGTCGTGCCGACGCGACCGCCTCGATGTCGACGCCGCCCTCGGCGCTCGCGATGACGACGATCCGTTGCGCGTCGCGATCGACCGTGAGCGACAGGTAGAACTCGCGTTCGATCCGCGACGCACGTTCGACGAGGACGCGGCTGACCCGCTGGCCCTCGGGCCCCGTCTGTGCCGTGACGAGCGTCGAGCCGAGCAGCTGGTCGGCGAGCTCGGCGATCCGGTCGGGGGAGTTCCCGATCTTCACCCCGCCGGCCTTGCCGCGCCCGCCCGCGTGGATCTGTGCCTTCACGACCCATCGCTGGCCGCCCAGCTCCTCGGCCACGCGCGCGGCGGCCTTCGACGTGTACACGACCTCGCCGCGCGGCGTGGTGACGCGGTAGCCGCGGAGCAGCGACTTCGCCTGGTACTCGTGGATGTTCACGTTCCCCTCCTGGCGCCCTTCAGCGGGCGCGCATCTGCTCGACCTTGCGCACCAGGTTCTCCGCCATCCGGATGGACGCGGCGTCGATGAGGCGGCCGTCGAGCGCCACCGCCCCCTTGCCCTGCGCCGCGGCCTCCTGCATCGCCTGCAGGATCCGCTCGGCACGGGCGACCTCGGCCGCCGATGGCGTGAACACCTCGTTGGCGAGCGCCACCTGGCTCGGATGGATCGCCCACTTGCCCTCGCACCCCAGCGCGGCGGCGCGCCGCGCCGCGCTCCGGTACCCGTCCGCGTCGTCGATGTCGCCGAAGGGCCCGTCGATCGGGCGCAGGCCCTCGGCGCGGCACGCGGCGACCATCCGGCTGATCGCGAAGTGCCACTGGTCGCCCCAGTGCGTCGCGCGGGCGCCCGCGTCGTCGGGGTCGGTGAGCACGGCGTAGCCGGGGGTGGCGCCGCCGATGTTCGTCGTCCGCGCCCGGACGCTGGCCGCGTAATCGGCGACGCCGAACGACATCGCCTCGAGCCGGTCCGGTCGGGCGCGCGCGATCGCCTCGACGTTGGCCATCCCCATCGCGGTCTCGATGAGGATCGTGATCCCGATCCGACCCGGCTCCCACCCCCGTTGTTGTTCGATCTGGTCGAGCAGCGTCCCCACGAACTCGACGTCGGACGGCCTGCCGACCTTCGGGACCAGGATCGTGTCGAGGACGTCGCCGCGCGCCTCGACCACGTCGACGACGTCGCGGTAACACCAGTGCGTGTCCAGGCCGTTGATCCGCACGCTCACGGCGGTCGCCGACCAGTCGTGCGTCCCGAGGGCGTCGATGACGTTCGCGCGCGCCTGTTCCTTGTCGTCGGGCGCGACGGCGTCCTCGAGGTCCAGGAACACGACGTCGGCGCCCAGGGTCGGCGACTTCGCCATCGCCCGCACGTTCGTGCCGGGCACGGCGAGCTCGCTCCGGTGGAGCCGGGCGGTGTCGGCCATGGCCGCCTACCGGGGCAGGACGGCGTCGAACGCGGCGAGCACCCGGTCGGCGGTCTCGCGGTTCGCGTTCACGCCCATCAGCCCGACGCGCCAGATCGGCGGCGCCTTCGGCCCCAGCCCGCCCCCGACCTCGATGCCGTGCTCGCGGAGGATCCGGGTCTGGACCTCCTTGCCGTCCACGCCGTCGGGCACCTTGATGGCGGTCAGCTCGACGAGCTGGTGGTCGGGGGCGGCCAACAGGTCGAACCCGCGGGCGCGGATCTGCTCCTGGAAGTACCGGCCCGCGTCGTCGTTGCGTGCCCAGCGCACCTCGAGGCCTTCGTCCAGCGCGAGCTTCACCCCCGTGTACAGGGCGTAGTACTGCAGGATCGGCATCGTGTGGTGGTAGGTGATCGGCCGGTCGATCCAGTACCTCGCGAGCTCCTCGACGTCGTAGTAGTAGGGGACCGGCGTCGTGTGGCGCTGCATCGCCTCGATCGCCCGGGGGCTGATCGACACGGGCGCGAGCCCGGGCGGGCACCCGAGCGATTTCTGCGAGCACGAGTAGGCGAAGTCGAGGTCCCACGCGTCGGCCTCGACCTGCTGGCCCCCGAGCGACGTGACGCAGTCCGCGTAGAGCAGCGCCTCCGAGCCGACCGCGCGGAGCGCCGCGCCCAGCTCGCCGAGCGGGAAGTCGGCGCCGGTCGATGTCTCGGCGTGGACGACGCTCACGATCGTGGCCTCGGGATGCGCGGCGACCGCCTCCATGATCCGGTCGACGGGCACGATCTGGCCGAGGTCGGCGCTGAGCTCCACGACCTCGGCACCGATCCGATGCGCGAAGTCGTTGAGCCGCGACCCGAAGAAACCCCAGTGGCACGAGATCACCGTGTCGCCGGGCTCGATCAGGTTCATGAAGCCGGCCTCCATCGCGGAGTTACCACTCGACGACAGGGCGATCGTGAGCCCGTCCTCGGGGGCCCGCCAGAGGGCCCGCAGGCCGGCGACCAGGTCGAGCAGGATGTCCCAGAAGTCGGGGTCGAGATGCCCGTTCATGGGCAGGCGCATCGCGTCGAGCACCGCGGGGTGCACGTTCGACGGGCCGGGACCGCACAGGAGCCGGTCGCCGGGGTCGAGCGCGGGGATCGTGGTCACCAGGTCAGCCATGGGTTCCTCCCGATCGGATCCCGCCGGGTCTGCCCGCGCGGGACTGGAGGCCGGAGGATAGGGCGATCGGCCACCCGGCCGGTAGCCGGGCGGCTGACCCGCGTTCAGGCCCGATCGCTACGCGGCGCGGAGGTCGAACGCGACCCCGTCCAACGGCGCCGTGGGCGCGACCCCGAGCAGCTCGAGGATCGTCGGCAGGATGTCGACGTTGCCGATCGGGACGTCGGAGGTGACACCCGACGGCACGCCCGGTCCTGAGAAGAAGATCGGGATCATCTGGTTGTCGCGCTGGTGACCGCCGTGGTCGCCCTGGACGCTGTAGGTGACGTCGTTCGCCAGGAGCGCCACGGCGTCGGCGTTGTTGGGCGAGGCCATCGTGTTGATGAGGCGCTGTGCGTTCCGGTTGAACCACGAGCGCTCCGACGAGGCCATCGTCGGCGACACCCAGTCCCGGACGTACCCGTCCATCGCGCCGTTGAGCCGGTACGTCGCGATCGCGTCCGGCAGCTGGCGCATCGCGACGGCCGCGGCGGACCGCTGCGCCTTCGTCCCCGACTTCAGCCAGACCGCCACGTGCGTGTCCTGGTACGAGAACGCCAGGTTCGAGCCGATCCGCTGTCCCAGCGCGGCGATCGCCGGGCTCGGGCTCACGTAGGACTCATCGGCGCGCGAGCCGGTCTCGGCGCCGAAGTACCAGTTCAGGTCGCCCTGTCCCGTGACGTTCGCGACCCCGGGCCTGCCGTGGAAGCTCTCGGCCTCCGTCATGCCGTGGTCGGCGGTGACGACGATCAGCGTGTCGTCGAGGATCCCCTCGGCCTCGAGCTCGTCGAGGAGCCTGCCGACCTGCTCGTCGACGGTGGCCAGGGCACCCGGGAGGTGGATCATCGCGTCGGTCGCCGTGGGCCCGGTCACGTCGTCGTCGGGGCCCCACATGTGGGCCATCTTGTCCGGCCCCGCGAGGCCGACGAACAGCCCGCGCCAGTCGTCCTCGTCGGCGTCGGAGAAGTCGTCCCGCATCACCTTGAGCGCGGCGTCGGTCGACCAGACGTCGCCCCCCTTGCGCACCGGGTCGAACCCCGTGACGAACCGGTTCCCGTCGAGGGGGTACAGCCACGCCGGTGAGGTGGACAGCGTGCCGTAGTCGAGCGTGCTGTTGACGTACCAGCGGCCGCACTCCTCGCCGATGTCGCCGGGGCCGGTGGGGATGTTCGCCCCGCGGGGGACCCGCCACCGGTGCAGGATGCCGTCGCACGTGACGCCCGGGGCGCTCAGGCGCGCCATCCCGACGATCATGTCGTTGGATCCGTTGGCGACCGGCTGGCCGACGCCGCACGCCGACCGGTCCTTCGTCGCGATCGACACGAACCTCGCGTCGCCGTCGGTCTCGAGCGCATCGAGGTAGTCGGCGAGCTTGGGGTACCCCTCGTGCGTCGTGAGCAGTCGGAAGTCGTCGCAGGCCGCGCTCGACATGACGTACAGGCCGCCGGCGCCGCCGCCCAGCGCGTTCTCGGTGTCGCGGAAGATCTCGTTCGACCACCCCTGGTGCTTGGGGAGCTGGCCGCTCGCGATCACGTTGTGGCTGATCACGGTGATCGACGACATGTAGCCGACCTGGCTGCGCGAGAAGCCGACGCCGCTCGCGCGGAGCGCCTCGAGGTTCGGCAGGTCGTACCGGTCGAGGTAGTCCGCCCGCATGCCGTCGATGACGAGCAGCAGGACACGCGATGGCGTCGCGGGGTCGACCGCCGCCGCAGGGCTGCCGCCGATCGCGGGGGTCAGGACCAGGGCGGTGAGGAGCGCGGTCGTGAGACCGACGCCCAGCTTGGTGCGTCGACGCATCGGAGGGATCCCCTTTCCCGTCGGCGGCGTCCGGGCGCGACGCCGGAAGAAGCCGTTCCCTCGTTCCTAGCACCGCCGGCGCGTTCGCGCGAATCGGCACCTCTGGATGGGGTCAGCCGGTGTTCTGCAGGCCGGCGGCGATGCCTCCGATGGTGGCCTGGACGACGCGGCGATCGTCGTGGTGCTCCAGCTGTAGGTACGAGAGGACGTCCACGTAGGGGGCGCGCAGCTCGATCGAGGCCAGCAGCCCCGGGCGGCTCGCGAGGAGGCGGGGCTCGCGCGTCACGGCGAGGATCAGGCGTTCGGTCCGGTCCCACTCGCCCTTGATCGTGGCCGCGATGTCGGGGCGCTCGGCGCGCGCCAGCGCGCGGGCCGCGAGGCCGGCGTCGGCCTTGGCGAGCGAGAGCGAGGCGTTCTCGAGCAGCACCGCGAAGAACGGCCAGTCCGCGTACAGCCGCCGGAGCTCGGTGAGACCGCCGCGCTCGTCGGCCACCGCCTCGAGGCCGGCGCCCAGCCCGAACCACCCCGGGAGGTTGACGCGGGCCTGCGCCCACGAGAAGACCCACGGGATCGCCCGCAACGCGTCGAGGTCCTCGACGGTGCCGGTGCGCGACACGGGCCGCGACGCGATCGGCAGGCTCGCGATGTGCGCGATCGGGGTGGCCGCGGTCACGAACCGCGCGAACCCCGGCGTCGTCACGAGGTCGCGCCACGCGCGCTCGCTCGCGTCGCGCATCGTAGCGATGGTCCGCGGGTGCGCGCGGGCGGGGTCGGGCGTCCGACGCCCCGGCGCGGTGGCGACCGCGCGGACCACCTGCTCGAGGTGGTGCCACGCGATGTCGGGATCGCCGTAGCGGGCGAACGCCACCTCGCCCTGCTCGGTGACCTTGAACCGGCCGTCGACGCTCCCCGGCGGCTGCGCCACGATCGCGCGTGCCGTCGGCCCGCCGCCGCGACCGAGCGCGCCGCCGCGCCCGTGGAACAGCGTGAGGGTGATCCCGCGACGCCGCGCCCACGCTGCCATCCGGCGCTGCGTGTCGTACAGGGCGATCGACGCGGCGAGGACGCCGGCTTCCTTGGCCGAGTCCGAGTACCCCAGCATCACCTCGTACCGGTCGCCGTTCGCGCGCAGGCGCGCCCGCACCGCGGGCACCGCGACGATCGCGTCGAGGATCTCGGTCGCGCGCGCCAGCTCGGCGCCGGACTCGAACAACGGGACGACGTCGAGGTGGCGGGGGAGCGCGCGGTCGGCGCGCCGCGCCAGCGTGTACACGGCGGCCACGTCGGCTGCCGCGCGGGTGAAGCTCACGACGAACCGCGGGCAGGACGCCACGCCGAGGTCGCGGTGCAGGGCCGCGATCGTGCGGAAGGTCGCATCCACCTCCGCGTCCGGCTCGGCGACGGCGCGCCGCAGGACCGCCGCGTGCTGGCGGACCTCGACCGAGGCGAGGTGGAACCCGAACGCGTCGGCCTGCCACGCGAGGTGCGCGAGCTCGCCCTCGGCCAGGATCGCCGCCCCACCCTCCCGGAGCGACGCCCGGAGCAGCGCGATGTCGCGTCGGAACGCGTCGGGCCCCTCGTAGGCGCCGCCGCGGCCTTCCCGGACGGCGGCGAGCCGCTCGGCCACCAGGACGAGCTTGCGGCGGTGCGGCGCGTCGGGCAGCGTCCGCGCGAGCTCGGCGGCGCGGGCGGGGAACGCGCGCGCGTCCCGCGTGAGCGATCGTCGCAGGGCGGTCGACGGCGGGACGTCGGCCGCGCTCACCGAGAGCGCCCGCGCGATCCGGCGGGACGCCGTCTCGTACCCGCGCAGCACGTGGTCGCGGGCGATCCGGGCGGCCTCCGCGGTGACGTCGGCGGTCACGCGGGGGTTCCCGTCGCGATCGCCGCCGACCCACGTGGCCCACCGGACGCGGACGTCCGGCCCCACCGAGGAGAGCAGCCGGGGGAGGGTCGTGAAGATCGTCCGGTCGAAGAGCGCCATCGTCGCCCGGACCTCGTCGAGGGGCGTCGGCGCGTGCAGGCGGACCGGATCGGTGAGCCACAGGCTCGCGACGTCCTCGGCGAGACGGCGCTGCAGATCCGCCCGGACGCGTCCGGCGCACCGCGGATCGTCGAGCGAGTCCAGCGTGTCGCTGATCCGCCACAGGTGCTCGACGACCGCCCGGCGCTTGGCCTCGGTCGGGTGGGCGGTGAGCACCTCGGTCAGCTCGACCGGTCGCCGGATCGGCGAGGGCAGGTCGTGTGCCCCGCGCGCGCGCAACTCCCGTACGCGTTGCCGGTCCTCGGCGACGTTCACCAGCTGGAAGAAGGCGGTGAACGCGCGGGCGACCCGGATCGCCTCGTCCGGATCGATGGTCGCCACGCGCCGTCGCACCCCTGCGGCGCGCGCCGGCGTCGGGCGTTCGTGCAGCCTGATCACCGCGCGCCGAAGGCCCTCGACCGTCGCGTACAGCGCCTCCCCGTCGTGCGCACGGATCTGGTCGCCGAGCAGGGTGGTCAGCAGCCGCACGTCGCGGCGTAGCGCGTCGGGCGCCGGCCGCGTGCGACGGCCTTCCCCCGGCGAGCCCACGGCCTACCGCTCCAGCACGTCGGGGTTCAGCAGGGTCGGCGGTCGCTCGCCGTCGAGCGCCGCGAACACGTTGTCCACGGCCACGTGCCCCATCGCGTCGCGCGTGTCGACCGTGGCGCTCCCCAGGTGCGGGATCGCGACCGCGTTCTCCAGATCGAGCAGCGCGGGAGTCACGTCTGGCTCGCGCTCGAAGACGTCGAGCCCCGCCGCGAAGATCTCGCCGGACGCGAGCGCCGCGGCGAGCGCCGCCTCGTCGACGACCGGCCCGCGCGACGTGTTCACGAGGATCGCCGAGGGCTTCATCGCGCGGAACTGCTCGGCGCCGAACAGGTGGCGCGTCTCGGGGGTGAGGTTCGTGTGGATCGAGATCACGTCGGCCACGCGCAGGAGCTCGTCCATCTCGACGCGACGCGCCCCCGTCTCGGCCTCGACCTCGGCCGGCAGCGTCACCGCGTCGGTGTAGATGACCTCCATGCCGACGCCCTTCGCCCGGCGCGCGACCGCCTGGCCGATGCGCCCGAACCCGACGATGCCGATCGTCTTGTGGTGGACGTCCTGGCCGAGCATCATCAGCGGCCCCCAGATCCACGGCTCGCGGCGGCGCAGGAACCGTTCGCCCTCGCCCACGCGGCGGGCCGCCGCCATGATCAGCGCGAACGCGGTATCGGCGGTGGTCTCCGTGAGCACGTCGGGGGTGTTCGACACCATCACGCGGGCCGCCGAACAGTCAGCCAGGTTGACGTTGTCGAACCCGACGGCGTGGTTGGCGACGATCCGGAGCTGCGGTCCGGCGGCCGCGAGCAGCTCGGCGTCCACCTGCTCGGTCAGCATCGTGATGAGGGCTTCGCGACCCGCCACCGTCTCGAGCAGGTCGTCGCGCGGGATGCCGAAGTCGTTCTCGTCCACCGTGACGTCGCAGCGCTCGCGCAGGCGCGCGAGCGGCGCCTCCATGATCGGGCGGGTCACCAGCACGCTGGGTCGGGTCATCGCGGTCAGCCTCCTCGACGGGGAACCCGCAGCTTGCCACGGCCGCCGTGGGCGGGGGTAGCCCGCCGGGCCGCCCCCCGGTCATGGGAGGATCGGGCCCCATGACCTGGCACCTGGAGACCGAGCGGCTCGTCCTGCGTCCGATGACCCACGACGACGTCGACGCCCTCGCCGCCGTCCTCGGCGATCCTCGATCGATGCGCTTCTACCCGCAGCCGTTCGACCCGCCGTCGGTCGAGCGGTGGGTGGACCGCACCCTCGAGCGGTACGCGACCGACGGCTACGGGCTCCTCGCGGTCGTGGAGCGGGGGAGCGGCGAGGTGGTCGGCGACTGCGGCCCGACGCGCCAGGCCGTCGACGGCGAGGACTTCGTGGAGCTCGGGTGGCACGTGCGGTCCGACCGCCAGGGCCGCGGGTACGCGACCGAAGCGGGCGTGGCGTGCCGCGACCACGCGTGGGCGGCGCTCGACCCGGCCCGCCTCATCAGCCTCGTGCGTCCCGAGAACGTGCCGTCGTGGTCGGTCGCCCGAGCGCTCGGGTTCCGGCCGTGGCGGGGGACCGTGCGCGCGGGGATGGCGCACGTGGTGTGGTCGCTCGAGCGCGACGCCGCGTCCGCCCGAGGGCGCGGCGCGGTCACGTCCGTTCGAACACGAACAGGTTGTTGAGCCCGAACTCGAACCGCCGACGGCTGATGAGGCGGAGCGGTGGCCGATCGAGCGTCGCGGGGACGAGCGCCGGGTCGAACCCGTGGTGCTGGTGGAGGGCGACCCCGGCGATCAGGCGGGCGCGCTGGAGCCAGTGGAGGATCCGATCCACCTGCGGCGAGGGGACGGTGATCACGACCGACCCGCCCGGCGCGAGGAGCCGGAGGCAGGTGCGATGCACGGCCTCGAGCGCGGACGGCTCCATGTGTTCGAGCACCGCGAGCATCGTGATCGCGTCGAACACGCCCTCGATCGGCGGATCGCCGGGGAACGAGGCCCGGGTGAACGTGTACGGGCCGATCGACGTGTCGCCCCCCAGGTCGGGATCGACCCCCAGCCCGGACGAGATCCGGCCGTCCAAGGCCCGGAACAGCGCCCCGTCGTGGCATCCCACGTCGAGCACCCGCGATCCGCGGCGGACGTACCGAGCGGCGACCCGGATGCGCCACGCGCGGATGGCACGGTCGACGACCGTCAACGGCGGTCCGGTGACCGCCGCGACCGGCCCGCTCAGCGGTCCCACCCCGGCGCGCGCTCGTAGCCGTCCCCGAGGATGCTGAAGAAGAAGGCGTTGAAGAACGTCTGGGTCCCGACGGCGACCAGCATCGCGCCGAAGATGAACTGTCGCGTCGACGCGGCCGTCAGTCTGCCGAGGTCGTTCGAGATCCACGCGTTCACGACGACCCCGATCACGACGAGGCCGACCGCGACGCAGAGCACGGCGAGCACCAGGACCCGTTCGAGGGTCAGCACCCCGAAGGCCCTTTCGAGGCGTGGGTCGGCACGCCGCATCCCGTGCGTCACGGCGTAGACCTTCGCGAAGTAGTTCACGACGATGACCTGGTAGCCGACCAGCACCATGAGCATGCCGAGCACGGCCCAGTGGAAGTCCATGCGGAGGGCACCGATCTCCAGGGGGGCCTCCGGGGGGGCAACGAGTTGGAGCGTCAGCAGCGTGAGCCCCGCCAGCATGAGGATCAGCCCGGGCACCAGGAACAACGCGCTCGGGCTGAACAGCAGGATGAGCTTGAGGTGACGCCACCCGTCTCGCCACGGGCGCAGGTGCGGCGGCCGTGAGCGCCCGTCGGGACGGAAGACGATGGGTACCTCGTCGATCCGCTTGCCCTCGACCGCGGCCTTGATCAGCATCTCGGACGCGAACTCCATCCCGGTCGATCGCAGGCCGAGGTCGGGGTACGTGCCGCGGTCGACCGCACGCAGCCCGCAGTGCGCGTCGCTGATCCGGGTGCGGAACAACGCGTTGAGCAGCGTCGTGAGCGCCGGGTTGCCGACGTACCGGTTCTTCCAGGGCATCGCGCCCGGCAAGATCGTGCCCTTGATCCGCGTGCCCATGATGACGTCAGCGCCCTCACCATGCGCGCGGACGAAGGGTTCGAGCTGGGAGAAGTCGTACGAGCCGTCGGCATCCCCCATGATGATGAGGTCACCGGTCGCCTCGTCGCAGCCTCGGCGGAGCGCGGCGCCGTAGCCCCGTCGCTCCTCTTGCACCACCCGGGCGCCGTGCTGCTCCGCGATCGAGGGGGAGCCGTCGGTCGAGCCGTTGTCCACGATCAGGATCTCGCCCCCGACCCCCGCCTCCCGCAAGCCGTCCTTCGCCGCGCGGATGCAGGCGCCGAGCGTCTCGGCCTCGTCGAGGCAGGGCATGACGACCGAGACGTCGGAGGTGGGTCGCTTCGATCCGTCGGCGTCCATGGTCGTTCCGTGTCAGGGGCCCGCGCGCACGAAGATCGCGCCGCGGTCGTCCCGGTAGTCCATCGCCCAGTCACCGCTCGCCTTGAGCGCACGATCGAGGTCGGGATGCACGGTCGGGTCCACCACGACCGTGGTCACATCCCACCGAGCCAAGACATCTCCCCAACCGGGCGCCGCCGTCGCAACCGCGAAGAAATCGTCCCAGACGGAGCTCGGGAACAGCTCCACGCGCGGATCGACGAACATCGGCGTGCCGGGCAGGGCGTACTCGAACCACCCCGCGAAGTCGGCGGCGAAGATCCGGCCGTCGTCGACCCGATCGGCCAGCGAGCTCGTGAGATCGGTCGGGACATCGGCCAGCAGCGTCTCGCCCCGCGGCGCGGCGGCCACCCGGAGGACGCCCATCGCCAGGAGGGCCACGAGGACGCCGACGACGACGAGCCGCGGGCGACTCCCGATCTGGGTCGGCACGCGCCACCCGGCGAGCACGATGCCGGCGGCGGGCGGGACGACGAAGCCCCACCACACCACGTTGCGACCGCTCACCAGGACCAGGACGGTGAACACGGCGATCGCGAGCAGGGGCTCGAGGGGGACCGGCCGCACCGCCCGGCGCCACAGGATCGCGGCGAGGCCGACGCACGCAGCGGCGAACGCGACGCCGGCGGGCCACCGGGTCATGATCGGGCGCCACTCGTCGATCGCCCGCACGATCGGGCTCGTCGTCACCTCGACGACGTACGCATACGTCGCCGTACCCCAGGGCGACACGATCGGAGCGGCGCACGTCAAGGCGAAGAGGGCGACGAGGCGCCATGCACTCGGACGCCGTGCGACGAGCTCTCCGATCGCCGCGATCGCTACGAGGAGGGGAACCAGGACGAAGCTGCCGTGGAGGTTCGCCCACACGATCGCGACGGGCACGATCGCCCAGACGGCGGCCGAGGACCTTCGCGGGGGGTCGAGCAGCCAGCACGTCAGCACGAACAGGGGAGCGACCAGGAGCTGCGGCCGGAGGGCCAGCGCGCCGGGGAGGGCCGCCACGCAGACGAAACCGCCCATCACCAAGCACCCGGCCACGATGGGATCCGCTCCCGCGCGACGCGTGCGCCGGTAGGTGGCGCCGACGCAGACGGAGACGATGATGGCCCGGGACACCACGAGGCCTTTCCACCCCACCGCCGAGTGGATCCCGCTCAGCACGATCGAGGCACCCCATGGCTGGTTGGTCCACGGCGCGCCCGCGACGGTGTAGGTCAACACGTCGCGGCGGATGATCGCGCCGCTGCCGATCATGCGGTCGCCGATCTCGATCAGGTACGCCAGGTCGACGGTCGCCGTGGCGGCGATGAGGATCGCGACGCCCGGCAGCACCCACGCCAGGACCTCCCAGTGGTCGAGGCGCCGCCGCTCCACGTCGCGCTAGTCCGCGATGTCGATCCGCTCGATCACCACGTCGTCGGTCGGACGGTCCATCGCTCCTGTCCCCAACTTCGAGATCGCGTCGACCACGTCGTAGCCCTCGGTCACCTGGCCGAAGATCGTGTGTTTGCCGTTGAGCCACGGTGTCTCGGCGACCGTCAGGAAGAACTGGCACCCGTTGGTCCCGGGGCCCGCGTTGGCCATCGCGAGGCGACCCGCCTGGTTGAAGGTCGGGCCGTCGGGGGGGCACTCATCCGCGAAGGTGTAGCCGGGGCCACCCGTGCCCGTGCCGGTCGGGTCACCTCCTTGGATCATGAACCCGTCGATGACTCGATGGAACATGGTGCCGGGGTAGAGGGCGTCCGATCGCGATGCGCCGTCGCGCGGGTCCGTCCACTCCTTCGTCCCCGTGGCCAGTCCGACGAAGTTCTCGACCGTCTGCGGCGCGTGATCGGGCATCAGGTTCACGACGAACGAACCACGGTTGGTGACGAACGTGGCGGTGGGCATCGGGGTGGGCTCCCTTCATCGGATCGGAACAGGATCGCGCCAGCGTACCCGCGTCATCGATGGGGGGTCGGCTAGGGTGCCGATGTGGTCCATCCAGGCTCGGAGGGCACGGCCGCTTCGTCGACGCCCGTCGCCGTCGACGACGACGCGGGGAGCTCGTTGGATCGCTGGCACGCCCGCATCTTGTGGGCGATCATCGCGATCGTCGTCCTCGCGCTGTGGATCCGGCCGATCACGTCCAGCCTGTGGATCGACGAGCTCGGCACCTGGTGGGCGGTGAAGGACGGTGCCCGCGAGGCCATCGACCGTGCCCTCGAGGTCCACGGCCAGTCGCCGCTGTACTACCTGTTCGCCTGGGCGATCCGGCGGGTGGCGGGCGAGCGCGAGTGGGCGCTGCGGCTCCCGTCGATGGCGCTGACGGCGGGGACGGCCTTCATGCTCTACCGCGCCGCCCGACGGGCGCTCGACGTCGAATACGCGCGGCTCGTCGTGCTCGTGTTCGTCGCGTGGCCGGCGGTGGCGTTCGCGGCGATCGACTACCGGCCGTACGCGCTCGCGCTGTTCCTGGCGACCGCCGCGACCCTGGCGTTCGCCATGTGGCTGGAACGGGGCGGGGCGCTGCTCGGGACGGGCGTCGCCGCGCTCGCCGCGCTCACCATCTACACCCACTACCTGTACGGGGCGGTCCTCGCCGTGTGGATCGTGTACGCCGTCTACCGGCGGACGCGGGGGCCCCTCGGCGTGCGATGGCCCTCGATCGCCGCGGCCGCGATCGGTCTGGCGATCCTCACGGCTCCGTTGGCGGCGCAGGTGCTGCAGCTGTGGGAGCGCAGGTCCGAGTGGACCTCGGGGGCGGCGGTGTCGATCGACTGGCTCATCTCCGCGGCGACGCCCGCGGCGATGATCTCGACCGCCGTCGTGGGTGGGATCGCGGTGCTGTGGATGGGCGGGCGGCTGGTCGCCCCGCCCGTCGATCGTTCGTTCGTGGCGCTGTCGGCGGCGTGGTTCATCGTCCCCATCGGCGGGCTCTGCCTCATCTCGGCGGTCTCCGCCGCGAGCGTGCTCCACCTCAGGTACGCGGCGGTCGCAGCGCCCGCCGGAGCGCTGCTCGCCGGCCTCGCCGGTCGCGCCGTGCGCCCGGCGGACGCGCGGAGGGTCCTGGCGCTCGTGTTCGCCGTGTCCTCGATCCTCGTCCTCGGCGGCCGGCACCATTCCGTGGACTGGCGGGGCTCGCTCGCCGCCGCGGCCTCGCAGGTCGACGAGGGGTCCCTGACGGTGGTGCAGTCGGGGTTCACCGAGTCCGACGTCGAGGCGTGGCGGCGCGATCCCGAGCTGCGTACCTTCCTCTTGGCGCCGATCTCGCGCTATCCGATCACCGGTCCGGTCGCGGTGTTGCCGAAGGACCTGACGCTCGACGCGACGGAGGCGATCGTGCCCGAGATCGAAGCCGACATCGAGGCGGCCGACCGCGTCATCTTCGTCGGTGGTGAGGGCACCGACTCGTGGCTCGCCCGCGTGCTCGGGCCGGGGTGGGAGGCGCGACGGATCCCGACCGCCGACGAGCCGGTCGTCACCGTCTTCGATCGCACCACCGAGACCGACGCGCCCTGAGCGCGGGCGCCCGCTCCTACCGCCGAGCCGGGGCGTCGGACCCGCCGGCGGCGCGGGCGAACGCCTGATCGAACACGAGACCCCACCCGGTGTCGGCCGCGTACTCCTTCCTCGCTTCCTCGGCCTGCTCGCCGAGCCGTTCCCAGCCCCGATGCTCCAGTTCCACGACGGTGCCGCCGTCGTCACCTGGCATGAAGGTGACATCGACCTCCGTGTACGGCTGCCCCACGCGGTCGTTCGGGCGCCAGTCGAAGACCACGCGATACGGGGGCTCCCAGGCGGTCACGGTCCCCCAGTAGCCCTCCGTGCCGTCCGTCATGATCTCGTAGATCCGCCCTCCCGCTCCCTCCTCGAACACGACCTGCGCCACCGTCTGCTCCTCCTCCGCTCGAGAGTGCGTGGCGTAGGGCCACCATGACCCCATGTCCACCGTGAAGAGCCGGAACGCGTCGGTCGGCTCGATGGGCACGCGCAGGCGCTTCCGGATCGGTTCCACGTTCATGACGGACCCTCCTCGTGATCGACGGCAGCGGCGGCGCGTGCGAACGCGGCGAGCGCCGCGTCCCAGAAGGTCTCGAGGTACGCCCGGAGCGCGCCCAATCCATCGTCGGCGACGACGTACAGGTGGCGCGTGCCGGCGTGGCGCTCGCGCACGAGGCCCGCGCCCTCGAGGACACGCAGGTGCTGCGAGACGGCGGGCCGGGACACCGGGAGCCTCGCCGCGAGTTGTCCCACGGCCTGTTCCCCATCGTCGCGCAGCAGCTCGAGCACGCGGCGACGGGTGGGATCGCCGAGTGCATCCAGGACCGCCGCCGCTTCCATGAAGGTAAGTTACTACTTACCATCGGGGTGGGTCAAGCGGGTCCACGGTCGGCGGGGGGCGGGGGCTACAGTCCGGGGGTGGAGGCCGACCACACCGTCCCAGCACACGCGCGGCGGCCGGACCTCCTCACGTGGGCGCTGCTCGTCGCACACGGACTGGTGTGGCTCGCGGTCCTCGCGTTCCACCCCGTCGAGGCCGTCGGCGACGACGTGGCGCGTTTCGTCGAGATCGCCACGGCGCCCGGAACGCTGTACCGCGACGTCCCCGTCGAGTACATGCCGCTGGAGGCCCTGTTGATCCGCGGGGTCCTCGACACCTCGTTGTCCCAGGCCGCCGTCCGCGTCGTCGCCATCGCCGCCACGTGCGACGTCCTCGCCTTCTGGATGGTGCGTCGGTGGTTCGGCGAGCGCGCCGGTCGTGCCTACCTCGCGATCGCGCTCCCGCTCCAGGTCTTCATGATCTTCCGGCTGGACATGGTGTCCGTCGTGATGGTCCTGGCGTCCTTCGGACTCGCCACGGCGGGCTGGCGCCGGACCGCCGCCGCCGTGTTCGCCGCGGCTCTGCTCTTCAAGCTCTGGCCGATCGTCCTCCTCCCGGTCCTCTGGCGCCGGGCTGGCCGACGCGCCGCCCTCCTGTTGCTGGGCATCGCGGCGGCGGGACTCCTCGTGTGGATCGCGGTGGGCGGGATCGACGCCGTCCGGTACGTGACGACGTTCCGGGGCGCCCAGGGGTGGCACATCGAGAGCACGGTCGGGTCGGTGGTCGCGTTGTTGGGGGCCGAGAGCCCGCGGTTCGAGCTGGGGACGATGCGCGTGGGGTCCATCTCCGACGCCGCCGCCTGGGCCCTGCGGGGAGCGACGGCGGTCGCCCTCGTCGCCGTCTGGTGGCGCTCGCGCTCGCGCGATGACGCGGTGGTCGAAGGCATGCCGGCCGCTGCCGCGGTGGCGGCGCTGATCGCGTGTTCGCCGGTCGCGTCCGCGCAGTACGTCGCGTGGATCGTCCCGTGGATGGCCATCGCGGCGGTGGAACGGCGACGCGTCGTCGCGACCGCCGCGACCGTCGTGGCCGGCGTCCTCGCCGCGGCGTCGTTCCTCGTCTACTGGGAGATCGCGGGCGACATCCGGACCCTGCAGGCCCTGTCCATCGTCCGCGCGATCTGCGTGGTCGCGATCCCGGTCGCGTGGCTGCTCGAGCGGCGGGAGCCGGCCACGTGACGGTTCGTGTGCCGGCCTCGGTCGCGTGGGCGCTGATCGCCGTCGCGATCCCGGTGGCGCTGACGTGGATGGCGCCGACGCAGGCCCTCGACCTCGCCTACCAGATCAGGGCGGGTGAGGGGGCGCTCGACCACGCGGCGGTACCTCGCACCGACACGTTCACGTACACGATGGACGGCCAGCCATGGTTCGATCAGCAGTGGGGCGCGCAGGTCCTGCTGGGATCCGCGTTCCGTGTCGGGGGATGGGCGGGCCTCGACCTGCTCCGCGGCGCGCTGGTCGGGCTCACGGTCTGGTTCGTCTACGCCGCGTGCCGGTCGCGCGGTGCCGCGCCGATGGGCGCGGCCCTCCTCGCGCTCGCCGGCTGGGCCGTCGCCGCCCCGGTGATGACGCAGCTCCGGCCACAGCTCGTCGCGACGACGGCCGTGGCGGCGGTGGTCTGGGTGCTCGCATCGCGCGCTGGGTCGCCCGGGCGTGTGTGGTGCATCCCCCTCCTCACGCTCGTGGTGGTGAACCTGCACGGGAGCTTCCCGATCGTCCTGGTCCTCCTCGGCCTCGCCCTCCTGGAGGACCGGCACGATCGCGCCTCGAGGCGTCGCCTCGTGGGCGTCGGGGCGCTGAGCCTCCTCGCCACCGCTCTCACCCCGTTCGGGCCGTCGGTCTGGGCGTACGTGGTCGAGCTCGCGACGGACCCCGTGGTCGCCGAGCACATCGGGGAGTGGGCGCCGCCCTCGCTCGGGTCGGCGTCCGGCGTCCTCTTCGTCGCCTCGGTCGTGGTCGTCGCCGGGGCCCTGCTCGTGTTCCGCCGAGGGGTCCGTCCCATCGACCTGGTCGAGCTCGCCGTCTTCGCCGGAGCGTCCGCGGTCGCCGTGCGTGCGGTCGTGTGGTGGGCCATCGTCGCCCCGGTCGTGATCGCCGGCGTGCTCGTCCGGGGGACCGAGCACCTGCGTGACGACGCAGATGGTCGCTCGACGACGCCGGCCACCATCCTCGCGGCGGTCTGCTGCGTCGTCGCGATCATCGCGTTCGTGGGCGCGCGCGGGGTGGACGAGCGGACCGGCGCGCCGCGGATGCTGTCGTTCGCACCGGAAGACCTGGTGGCGGTGCTGCGCGACGCGGCCCCGGCCGGGTCCAACGTGTTCGCATCCCAGCTCCACGCGTCGTGGGCCGAGCTGTCCGCGCCCGGGTTCCGGTACATGGTGGACTCGCGGGTCGAGCTGTTCCCGGCCGAGGTGTGGGACGACTACTTCCGTGTCTCGGCCGGCGCCGACGGGTGGGAGGCCATCCTCGACCGGGCCGACGTCGGGGCGCTGCTGCTCGAGGCGGACCAGGCCTCCGGCCTGCGCGAGGCGCTCCAGGATGCCGAGGGCTGGCGCAGGGTGACCGAGACCGACGCAGGCGCCGTGTACGTCCGAGACCGAGCCCTCCGGGGAGGGTGACGACGGCCGGGGCCCAAGTCATGCCGGTCTGGCACCGATAATCAGTCCGTGCCCGCCACCGACGACCTCGCCGCGCGCCGCAACCCGGACGGGGGGTACGGACCCGTGCCCCGCGCCGGGTCCGAGCCCGAGCCGACCGCGCTCGCCGCGCTCGCGCTGGACGACGACGCCGCCGCTTCGTGGCTCGAGGCGGCCCAGGGCGACGACGGCAGCGTCGGCATGCGCGCCGGGGCGGTCTTTCGCGACGTCACCGCGCCCGCGGTGCTCGCGATGCGCGATCCGGCCGCGCAGCGAGCGGGCGTGGGGTGGATCCTCGCGTCGCGCGCCCGCGCCGAGCCCTCCACCGACGCGCTCCCGCACGACCCCGCGCTCCGGGGATGGGCCTGGACGAGCGACACGTTCGGGTGGGCGGAGCCCACCGCGTGGTCCGTGCTCGCGTTGCGGGTGATGGGCCACGACGGCCCGGAGGTGGACGACGGGATCGCCGTGCTCCGCGACCGCGCCTGCGTCGGCGGCGGCTGGAACTACGGCAACCGGATCGTCCTGGACGAGGAGCTCCCGCCGTTCGTCCAGACGACCGGCATCGCGCTCATCGCCCTCCACGGGCTCGACGAGCCGATGGTCGCGACGGCTGCCGACCGGCTCGCCACCATCTGGCCGCACGAGGCGGACGGCCTCCTCTCCCTCGCCCTCGCCGCGGCCGCCCTCCGGACGATCGGTCACCGGAGCGCGGCGGAGGTCGCGCGGCGTCTGGGTGAACGACAGGCGGCCGCCGCCGATGCGGACACGATCGCGCTCGCGTGGTTCGTGATCGCGCTCGGGGACGGGCTCGAACGGCTGGCGGTGACGTGATGCACCACCACGACGAGCATGGAGCGGTCGACCGGCGCACCTTCCTCCGCGGCGCCGTGGCCGCCGGGGTCGCGGTCGGCGCCGTGGGCGTCGGCCTCGGCGTGCGGCGCGCGCTCGAGCCCGAGCCGTGGGACGAGGCGGCGTTCCCCCCGCCCGGGGACGCGCACGTCGCCGTGCTCGCCGCGTCGTCCTACGACGCTGACCTCGCCGGCCCCGTCGAGGACGCTCTCCGCCAGATCGGCGCCGACGTCCGCGGCGCGTCGGTGCTGCTGAAGCCGAACCTCGTCGAGTTCGACCCCGGCACGTCGATCAACACCGATCCGCGGATCGTGGCCGCCGCCGTGCTGGCGTTCCGGCGTATGGGCGCCGCGTCGGTCACGGTCGGCGAGGGCCCGGGTCACCGGCGCGACACGATGTTCGTCGTGGAGCGCTCCGGCCTCGGCGACGCGCTCCGGGCGGTCGAGGCCCCGTTCGTCGACCTCAACCTCGACGCGGTCGAGCCCGTGCCGCTGCGATCGCGGTACACGCGCCTGGGCGAGCTCTGGCTCCCGACGTCGGTCACGCGGGCCGACGTCGTGGTCTCGATGCCGAAGATGAAGACGCATCACTGGGCCGGCGTCACGCTCTCCCTCAAGAACTGCTTCGGGTGCGTCCCGTCGCGCGTCTACGGTTGGCCGAAGAACGTCCTGCACTACCACGGCGTCCAGCAGTCGATCCTGGACGTCGCGGCCGCCGTCCGACCCGATCTCGCGATCGTGGACGGCATCGTGGCGATGGAGGGCAACGGCCCCATCTCGGGGGAGCCCGTCCCCGTCGGCGCGATCGTCGTCGGCGATGACCCCGTCGCCACCGACGTGGTCGCGGCCTCGATCATGGGCGTAGACCCGGCGGCGATCGCGTACCTCGACGAAGCCGCCAGGTTCCTGGGGCAGGCCGACCCCGAGCGGATCGACACGCGGGGCGAGGATCCGTCGCGCCTGCAGGCCTCCTTGGCGCCCGCCCCGGGGTTCGACGGCGCGGCGACCGGCTGAGTCCCTCAGCCGAGCTGCGCCGCCAGGGCGTCGGCGTCGGTGACGGGCATCTGGCACAGGAACCGCTCGCACACGTAGGCGGTGGCGCGGCCCCCGACCGCGGGGCGGTCGCTGAGGAGCGGCACGGGCCCATCACCGTCGCCGGATCCGATGGCCACGACCGCGTTCGGCACGAACCGGTCGCGGCGCACGGCATCGAAGAGCGATCGCACGCCCTCGTCCGCGGGCGCGCCGACGATCGCGATCTCGCGGGTGGGGCCGACGTAGAGGTCGACGGCGGCCAGCGCGTGCCCGAAGCCGGTCGGCGCCCGCATCATCGCGTCGCGCACCAGCAGGAGGGCGCCGACGGCGGCGCGTTCGTATGCGGCCTCGCCGGTGTAGCGGCCCATCCGGAGCAACACGTCGGCGGCGGCCGCGTTCCCGCTCGGGACCGCGTTGTCGTAGAGCT
>Ga0190270_10000118_pt1 | contig 34794 bp, 30 predicted proteins | sample Popmic320T_FD_133748 | JGI IMG/M metagenome (GOLD analysis project Ga0190270, IMG submission 133748) | Populus adjacent soil microbial communities from riparian zone of Weber River, Utah, USA - 320 T | ecosystem: Environmental > Terrestrial > Soil > Riparian zone | place: USA: Utah | collected...
CGCTCGACAGCCCCGTTGAATCGCAGCAATTCCGTTCTCATCGTCGCTCCACGCTCCTGCTTTGGCAGTTCGTATCTATAATAAGCTGTAGATACATCAGAATAACGCTAGCAGAGAGGTGGATGAGCAGCAAGAGAGCAACACAGAATTAGGACACTACCCGAAGGCGAATCCTCTTGACGTCAGTTAGACTGACGTTGAGTAGAAAAACAAAAGGATGATTCGCCCGCTGAAGCCTATCGCAACTGAGTCGCTGATACTTGTCACCTTGCTGCTCGCGTCCATTCGGCGCGCCGGCTTGACACTCCCAAACAGTTGAGGTGCTCCCCATTGTCTACACAAAATTTCTGACACGCTCGGCTACTTACCCAACCATGAATGGATCGCGTGTCTGGCCCGACAGCTCAACCCAGACAGTCTTGACCTGAGTATATTCACGCAGCGCCTCCAGCCCGTTCTCCCGGCCAATTCCGCTCATTTTGTAGCCGCCAAACGGGGCGTTGAACGAGAGCACCCGGTACGCATTGATCCAGATCGTGCCCGCCCGCAAGGCATGCGCCATCCGATGCGCGCGCTGAACGTCGCGGGTCCACACGCCGGCGGCGAGACCATACGGCGTGTTATTTGCCTGCCTGATGACCTCGTCTTCCGTTTTGAAGGGGATGACGGAGAGAACCGGACCAAAGATTTCCTCCCGCGCCACTCGCATGTGATTGTTCACACCAGTCAGAATCGTCGGCTCAATGAAGTAGCCGTCCCGGAGACGGGAATCCGCCGGCGATTTTCCGCCGCAGACAAGCTGCGCGCCTTCCTGTAGACCAATCTCAATGTAGGCTTTGATCTTCACCAACTGTTCCTGGAAGGCCACTGGCCCCATCTCCGTGGCCGCCTCTAGCGGATCGCCCATTCTGATCGTGCGCGCTCGTTCGGCCAACTGGCTGACAAGGAGGTCGTGAATTGTCTCCTCGACAAAGAGCCGCGAGCCGGCGATGCAGGTTTGCCCGGTCGCCGCGAAGATGCCGGCGATCACCCCATTGGCCGCGGCGTTCATGTCGGCATCGGCAAATACAATGTTGGGTGACTTGCCGCCAAGTTCAAGGGTCACCCGGGCCAGATGATCGGCGGCGCTCTTCATCACTGCTTTGCCGGTTTCCGTCGAGCCGGTGAACGCTACTTTGTCGACGCCGGTGTGCTGAGCCAACGCCTGCCCGGTCGAAGGGCCGAACCCGGTGATGACGTTGAAAACACCGGGAGGAAAGCCTGCCTCGGCGAAAAGCCGGGCGAACTCGAGCGTCGAGGCTGGCGTTTGCTCGGCGGTCTTGATGACAAAGCTGCAGCCAGCGGCCAGCGCGGGAGCCAGCTTGAAGGCGAGCAGCAGGAGCGGCGAGTTCCAGGGCAGGATGGCGCCCACCACACCGATCGGCTCGCGGCGTGTATAGATGAAGAAGTTCGGCTTGTCCGAAGGGATCGTTTCGCCCTGAATCTTATCGGCCGCGCCAGCAAAATAGTGAAACCACTCCGGCAGCGCCTTCAGTTGCCCTCGAGTCTCTCGCAACAGCTTGCCGTTGTCGGCGCTCTCGATCGTGGCGAGCTGCTCGGAATTCTCCCCAATCAGATCGGCTAATCGGCGCATGAGCCGCGCTCGCTCGGTCCCAGTCATCCGGCCCCAGTGTCCTTCATCGAAGGCGGCGCGCGCCGCTTGCACGGCGTCATCCACGTCCTCGTCTCCTGCCTCAGGAACCACCGCCCATGGACGACCAGTATAAGGATTGATGCTCTCGAAAGTTTTGCCTGAGCGAGCCTCCGCCCATTCCCCATTGATGAACATTCGGTACTGGCGAATCTCTCCAGCGCGAGGCGCTTCAATCAACTGGCTATTCATAACGTGATACTCCTCCATCAGACTGGCACAGCCGGGCTGCGCGCCAAAAGAATTTCGTTAGAGACATTCACCTTATGATTACTCGAAAACTGCCTGCGGCCCGAGCAGGGCAGCGCGCATCCGATTCTTCAAATACGCGCCGTCGCGCGGCGGCAGCGCCTTCGGGTCGTCGGTCGGCGCGACTTTGATCACTGCCAGAAACAGATCATCGAGTTGATGGATGTCCTCGCGCAGCGGTTCGATTTCGTCGGCCTCGCGCGCCGTGCGCGCGTTCGGGAACCCGCAGGCCAATGCGATCGCGGCGATGTCTGCGCCGAAGGCCGTATGCGTGCGCTGTAGACCCGTTTCGGCATAACATTCGTTATCCATCACTACTACGCGCAGATTGCGCGGGCGCTGCGCAGCGATCGTGGCCAGACTGCCCATTCCCATCAGTATTTCGCCGTCGCCAGTGATGACCAGCACCTTGCGCGAAGGCTGCGCGAATGCTAATCCGAGTCCTACCATCGCCGCTCCACCCATCGCGCCCCACAGCGGGAAATCAAGCGGGTGATCCGCGACGGAAGCCACATCCCACGCTGTCGCGCCCAATCCCGCTACTACCAACAGGTCGCCTCGGCCAGCGAGTAAAGCCGTCACAACTTCACGACGATTCAAATGTGGCGCCGGCGTCATTTCTCCTCCACAAATCGCTTTGTGCCGATGAGTCGCTGCGAAAGCAAAACCGCTACTCCACAGTAACTGCCGAATGACAGGCTGACGGCCGCTTCAAGCACATCACGAACTTCATTCGGCGCATCAACACGATAAACTATGAGGCCGATGGCGGAGAGCACAACCGGCGTCGCTTGCCCCATTGGGATCTGCCAGGGATTGAACTCACCGAATTCCCCCCGCATCGTGACGAGTGTGAGAAACGGCAACTGGCACGTCTTGATCAGTGAAAGCATGTTGATGCAGTTACCCACGCCGCTCGACTGCATCAGCAGCGCCGCGCGTTTGCCGCCCAGATACGCGCCGGCCGCAAAGGCGACGCCTTCTTCTTCGCTAGTCAACGACACCGCTCGCATCCTGTCATCTGCTTCACACAGCTTGATAAGATCAACGTGGCCAGCATCGGGAACGTAAGACACCATTGAAACGTCTTGCGCCCGGAACACCTCGTAAATGTCATGCGCCCAGTGGCGCGCAAGATCAGAGCGGTTTTGTCGCATGATCGTAGTCATCGCTGATTCACGGTTCACAGGACTGCTGCGCGACGTCGGTCTTGCCCCTGATACGAGCGAGCGGTAGTGATCCACTTAGGCCGCGAAACCAACGGTCCGCAGCAGGTCTGCGAATTTGGGATCCGCGTGGAGGCCGCCGAGCTTGGGCTCTACCAGATGCAGGCGCTTGGCTCAACTCGGTGATGGCCTCTTCATACATCGCCTTTTGTTCATAGGCCCACCCGAGATGCTGGCGCGCCGACCAGAAGCTCAGGTCCATCTCGATCTTTTTGAAGTATTGCTCGATCGCCCGGTCGCATTGGCGCGCGCGACAATGCGGTAACCCAGTTTCGGGGCGGTTTCAATGAGAGAAGCCAAGTCTAACAGAATGTCTTGAGAGGATGAAACGGCTTATGACCTAGAGAAACTATTCAACAGATGAAAGCAAGCGCTGTTGACTCGCCCCCTTTCACTGCGAGAGCAGGGAACTGGCCGAAGCAGGCGCCGCGCCGCTCCCAAAACAACGACTCATTGAGGAATGTTTAGAGCCTGTTATCAACTTTAAGCGAGTATCTCCTGTACTTCGCCAAAACCTCATCCGCCTTTAGTTTCAATAACTTGGGAAAACCGGATATAACATGTTAACTGGAGTTATATGAGACCAATGTGAGGCATATGGCGTCGGGATGAGGTTTTGGCGAAGGACAGGTTTTTGTTATCAGTTTGCTGGGGCGTCTCAACCTTAGCGGACGTTTCAGTTCCAATACTAGGGTCACCCCTAAAACAAACACCACAACAACTTAGTTGGTTGTTAACCTTTCTTGCGAGCGATTACGGCTATGAGAGCTCCGAACATCGCGGGGATTCCCAAGGTCGCAAGTAATGCAAAGTTTCTGTCGATATCGAACGGGAGATCAATCTGCCGTCTGAGGATGCTGATGACAAAAATCATCCCTGTGGCTGCCCCGGCCAAACCCACCCACGGGGCGTGCTGTGTTTCAGATATCTTGCCTGCGATGAGGCCGGCAGCGGCGCTGATAGCTGCAAGGTGTAGCGCGCTCGCAATGAGCGGCCACGGCAGTACATACACCGTTTGCCTGATTATCCGTTCAAGGACGACAAACGTCCCGACAGTTGCAAGGGCTCCACACAAGGTCGCTATGACGTTGTTCATTACCCCTCCTTACAAAGTGCGCTATGCGCGCAAGACGAGATATCTCCACGGGCCATTCAAGTCGCGATGAAATGGCTCCTTGGCTTTCGGAACTTCGGGCTTTCAGGGTGACTTCATTCCTGTATATGCCAAGCACACTGGGTCGGTGAACCTCGCTGATCTGGTAACTGACGATATTGATCAGATTCAGCAGCAGTTCGACCCGCTACGCAAACAGGTCGACCGCTCGCAGTATACACCGCTAGCGGACTATGACGCACGGCTCGCGATTTAGGGGTGACCCTAGTAGGAGAGCGGAAAAAACCGGGGGAAATAGTCGAACTCGTGCAGAATCAGAAAGATGGAAGGCAGATAGCGTCAAACCGTTCTCCCCTTAAAGATTTGAGTGTCTTCGGGGAGGTTGGTGATTTGACTGCAGTCAGTGACGGATATGGGAAGTCTGATGCGATTCATAAGGCGCCGGATCAATCCCGGACTCGGCTTCTTCAGTTTTAACACTGCGCGGCGGACCATCGGCGGGTATAAGGTCATGAACATGATCCGGAAGGGCAGGTTGAAGGGATGGGAAAGGCGACATTCGCCGGAGGCTGGAACCGTCGCTTATCAGAAACGCATTTTGCGGCGCAGCTTATTTGTATTCGCCCTGAATCACGAACCCCGCCCAGTAATAGGGCGCCGACCAGCGTCTATGTTTCGACATCTCGATCTGCGCTGCGCGCAAAGCCGCGGCCGGCCGCAGGTTTTCTTTCAACATCCCGCGATAGAAAGACTGCATCAGTTGCGCGGTCGCCTGATCGTCGACCTGCCATAAGCTGGCGACGACGCGCTCGGCGCCGGCGTGTATAAAACCGCGCGTCAATCCGATGAGTCCCTCTCCTTTGATCTCTTTGCCGAGCGCGGTTTGGCACGCGCTCAGAACCACGAGGTCGGCGGGCAGTCGCAGGTTGAAGAGTTCGTGCAGCCGCAGGAATCCGTCCTGCGACTTCCCGTGTTCATCCACGAGCGAGAGGACAAGACCCGAGAGTTCGGGATGTTCGCTGTTAATCAAACCGTGCGTGGCGAAATGTACGATTCGGTATCGGCCCAGTTCGCCGCTCGTGGCGATGGTGCGATTGGCGGCGAATCCTGTGGCTTTGAGCGTCGAACTTCTGGGCGCCAACTTCGTGATGAAACCGGCCTCCTCGCTGGAAAATACGAGGCGCCCGAAGCCTTCGCGGCGGAAGCTCCGAACCGAACGCGCCAGTTCCGAAGGCAATACCGGCGCGGCGGATGAAGAGTCCACCGATCGGACGTTGGCGATCAGACCGCTGACCGAAGCCTTCTTCTTCGCCATCGCCAGCCGGGGATCGTTAGCTTCAAACACAGGATCAGCTAAAACAGCCAGCGCGTTTGTCGCCGCCTGTCGCCCCGCTCTCTCTCGGCGAATCAGGGCGAGCACCGACGCTGAGGGAAGATTCACGACTTCGTGGTTCACGATCAATGGCTGGTAGACCGTCTCGGCAGGCAGCGGCAACGCGGCAAACGGCAGGTATTCCAGCGCGCCCGAAGCGACGACCGCCAACCGCTTGCCTTTCCACTCCTGCAGCAATTGCGCGGAGATGGGGCCGAGCAGCGCTCGGCTGAGCGCCGCAATTTCAGTTCGGACCTTGGCGTCGGCTTCAGCGATCCGCCTCAATTGCTCCGCTTCGGTCAGGCCTTTCTTCGGCTGGCGCGCGGTCAGCAATTCGTAAACGTTGCGGGCCGCCGCTTCGATTTCGGCGCGCGGCGGGAGTTTGAAGCTTTGGAGCGAATCACGAGTGACGGCCCAGACCCAGCTCTGCGTTTCGCCGAGCGCGAATTCGAGCAGGACGGTGTTTTCATCGAGTGATTGTTGAAATTCAGTTGCAGTGAGCGGTTGCGGATGAATGAGCGCGGCGTATCGAGGGCTGGCCGTGCGAATCTGCAACTCGACCAACTGCAAATCGGCGGTCAGAGAATCAATCTCTTTCGCCAAAACCGCGGTCTGATCGGAGGCGTTCCGGTTGTTAAGAGACTGCCGCCAGGCAAAATCTTTGGCGTTGAGCCGTTGTTGCAGGGCGCGATGTTTTTCGAGCAGCGCCGGGTCGGCGCCCTGACGTATCTCGGCCCGCGATTCCGCCAGCAAGTCCAGCAACCCGCGCGCTCTGGCGCGCTCACTGGTCTCGAACGCAATCCTGTCGTTGCCTGCTTGCGGATTCGCTTCGTGCAATTGCATGAGTAATCCCGTGAACTCTTCGTAAAGGTTTTGTTGACCTGCGCTGAAGAAATCTTTCAGCCGGTGCGGCCCGAATCTGTAACGCCTCTCTTCCGAAACGTGAAGCGAGGCTTCATAGAATTGACGCGCACGGTTGAAATCTCCCGCTTTTCGCGCCAGCAGCGCCAGCCGCGCCAGGGCTGCGGCCTCGCCATTGGGCGCCGCCATCTTGCGGCTAAAAGATAAGGCTTCATTCGCCAGGGCAGCGGCCTTTGGTCCGTCGCCCATTCGCTCGGCGACTTCCGCGAGATTGATCAGCGCGGGCCACTCTTCCGAGCGAATTTCATTGGCGCGAATGATGGTCAGCGCGCGCGTGAGCGCATCGAGCGCCTGCGGGTAGTCTCCGAGGTTCGAATGCGCCCTACCGATCATCGAATGCGCCCGCGCCTGGCTATCAACCATGGAGGCTTTCTGAGACGCGGCCAGCGCCTGATGGTAAAGATCGAGCGCGAGTTGGGGCTCGCCTTGACTGAGATAAACATCGCCGAGATCCGTGATTCGATTGGCGACGTTGACAACGTCGCCGACTTTCCGATGCAGATCAATGGATTGCCGCAATATCTCGGCGGCCTTTTCACTATCTCCCGCCTGCCGGTGAATATTTCCCAAAACACCGAGCAGGAGGCCTTCGCTGCTGATTAGCCTTCGTTGCGCGGGAGGTGAACCGCTCGACTTGAGTTCGCGGGTGAGCAGAAGCCCCTCATTGACATATTCCAGCGACTTCGCCGATTCCCCCATCAGAAGATACTGCTGGCTGAGCTTCTCGATGACGACCAGCACATTCAATTGATCGTTGGCCGCGCGCGAATCTGCGAGCGATTTGAGATGGTAATCCAACCCTTTTTGACTCTCGCCGATATTGAAATAAGCGGATCCAAGATTCCCTACAATCATCCTGACAACGTTCGGCTGGAAGTATTCCACGAGCGACAACGCCTGTTCGAGATAACGACTCGCGTCACGGTAGTTGCCAAAGTACGTTGCCATCAAGCCCGCGGCGTTGAGCGCGCGGGCTTCTTCGGCTTTCATTCCGAGCGACTGAAAAATCGGGAGCGCGCGCTGGTAATATGCGAGAGATTTCTTCCTGTCTCTCTCAACATTATTCGCGGCAATCACAAGCAGCGTCAGCGCTTGCATCTGGGGATGGTTCAACCGCGTCCACGCCGCGAGCGATTCTTCCTGCAGCCGCAACACCTGATCCGCCAGCTCCGGTTTTCTCTGAAGCGCTAATTGCCTCGCTTCGAGATAGTTCCGAAACGCCGACAGCGCATCTCCTTGCGCGGCGAATGTTTCAACCTCGACGCGATAGATACCGTCGGCGGCGTTATTCCCTCGTGATTTGATCTCAAGCTGGTAATTTCCCGCCGCCTGCGCTTGCCATAAAAGCCATTCGACTCCCTTGCCGCCGCGATTATTCTCCACAGTTTCAAGAGGGTTGCCCTCCGGGCCATTGAGCGCCAGGGAAACATCCGCGCCTCGCTGCTCGACGACAATCTTCAAGCACTGGCTGGCCTCCAGCGCCAGTTGATACAGATGCCTTTGGCCGCCCGCCATCTCGCGTTCGACCGGGGCGCCTGGAGCGAGGATTTGGACATCGTTGTTTTGTTGCAAGGCAGTCACAGAAGAAGGGCAGGCAAAGAACAGCAAGGCGCCCAATGGCAACAGCCCACACAAGCGCGCCGACTTTGAAAACTTTGAGGGAGTTTTAGTCATGGCGGTTTCCTTTCAGTGTTCCGGACCGGCGTTCAGATTGATCCCAAACGCCAGTCCGAAATTGCTAATTTGGGAGAAGAGCAGTTGTGCGCGTAGCCGGTGTTCCGTGATGCGCGTGAACTCGATGTGGGGCCGCAGGTAGTAGCGGCGACTCGGCGCATAGGTCGCGATAGTTCCGCGCCAACGAGGTTGAATGCGCGTTTGGGAACGCCAATATACGACGCGTTGCGCTTCGCCGAGGCCCAGGCGCCGCTCATCGTGGCCGCCACAGTCGTCTTATGATTCAATTCTCGTTCGAATGAAATGCCCGCCTCGCCAAAGTATGCGCCGCGATAGCTGCCGATGTCGAGCGTTTGTTTGGTGAAAACGGGTAGCGGGCCGGCCGGAACCGACAACTTGACCGATGCTTCGCCAGTTGGAGGCGAATGGTTTGGCGCGAGAGACCGGTAATGGTAAAAATCCAGCCCAGGCTCGACCCGCAGCCGCTTCCAATCGCGCTGGTACGAAATGCCGAAGTTCAGTTCGTTGAACTCGCCCCGCTGCGGTTCCTGGCTGAGGACTAGATTCCCCCAAGCATAGGCCGTGATGCCGGCGACCTTCATCCAGACCGTGGTCTGCTTGACCGGCCCCTGGCTGTAAGCCTGCCCGCGAAAGACGTAGCGGGCGTTGAAATCGGTCTCGAATCCGTAGGCGACTCGGGGTGGCGCGCCTGCGCCCTCTTGCGCCTGTCCATAGACGCTTAGTTGAAAAAGCGGCAAGAAAGCAATAAGCAGGAACCGATTGATCGCCATAATTACACCTCCCCCCTCTACTGGCCAGCGTGGGCAAAACATGTCGAGGTTTCACGCAAATAATTCAAGCGCCGGAAACCAATCCGACGCCAAAAATCATTGCTCCCGCCAGCACAGTTTGGCCCATAACCGCCGCCTCAAGACCGGGAAGCCATATAAATGGCTGCGCCGCAGTTTCCGCTCGCTCTTAAAACTGGCGGGCATAACCGATTTCAAGAGGCGCGACCTGCGGCTACAGCAGGGACCCGGCCCGCTAAGCGATGAATTAAGGCATCATCGCATTCTAAGAACGTCGCCGTTGACCGAAGTTCCATTTGTTTGTTGTCCGAGTTGTTGACGCTCGGGAGTCGGTCTGCTTTAGCATCGGGAACGAACAGGGATATGGTGCGCAGCGCCAAATCACAAAATCAGCTCATCAACGACCTGCTCGACGTCTCACGCATCATCGCCCGCTACCATGGAGTGGTCGAACGACGGATACGCGAACTCGGCCTCGGCTATACATTCCTGCGACCCAATCTCTTCTTTCAGGGACTCTTAGCATTTCAAGCGATGATCGCGAATGAGGGGAGATTCTTTGCGCCAATTGGCGAGGCGCGTGTCAGCGCCGTTGACGTTCGTGACATTGCCTTGGTTGCGGCGGTCGCGCTGACCGAGCCAGGGCATGTCGGCAAGACATATACAATTACGGGACCGGCTGCAGTCTCGCACTCAGAGATTGCGCACGCGATCGCTGAGGCGATTGGACGCCAAGTCACATTTGTCGACGTGGCGCCGACAGATTTCTCAGACGCATTGAAAAAGCTCGGGGTTCCGTCCTGGCAAGTTGATGGACTGGTAGAGGAATACGCGCACTATTCACGTGGTGAGGCGGCAGAGGTACATACCACAGTACGGGAGGTCACAGGCGCCGAGCCACGGGACGCGACGGCGTTCGCCCGCGACTATGCAAGCCTGTTTACTTCATAGTGATATATTGATCTTCGAGCGCAGGAGAATCCGACTTACCTAGACAATTCCATCAACGGGATTCCGGCGCGATACGAGGAGTCCCTTTGTCTACGTCGAACAGAAATACGACTTCTCTTGAATTTATCATACCGGCGCAACACGCCCTCCTAGGTTTGTTGCAGTTTCAGACCGATTACCGCCAGACGGCGGCCAAGAGCGCGGCAGATCACCGCTTCCTGTTCGTCGATTTGACGCTTGTTATCAGCTCCCGCGACGTGCCCCGGACCGTATGGCGAGCCACCCCCCTGCGTGGTGAACAGTTCCTGAGTGGAATACGGTACGCCGACGAGAATCATCCCCAGGTGGAGCAGTGGCGCCATTAGCGTCAAAATCGTCGTTTCCTGTCCGCCATGCAGGCTGCCGGTGGAAACAAAAACGCCGGCTGGCTTGCCTTCCAGTTCTCCCTTGAGCCAGAGTGACGTCAACTGGTCGATTTCATTCTTGAGTTGCGCCGCTACGTTTCCGAAACGAGTAGGAGTGCCGAAAGCAATGGCGCCCGCTTCGCGGAAATCATCCATGGTGACCAACGGCACGTCTTGCTGCATCTCTCTTCCAGCCTTCATGTCCTCCCGAGAATTGATCACTGACTTCGGTATGAGTTCGGGCACTGTTCGGACCACCGGCTGGACGCCCGGAATCTCCTTGACCCCTTCGGCGACAAGGTTAGCCATGCGGTAGACATTGCCGTAAGTGCTGTAATAGACGATAAGGACCTTCATGTTTCAGTCTCCTTTCCGCAGCGGCGGTTCGCCGCCTATCACTCTCTACGCATCCATTGGCCCTGATTTTCGGACGCATATCGCGTGCCGGAATGTTTCACTCGAACGCGCAGAGTTTCTCAGAACACTCAGTCCATTACCGTACTGTAAGTTCATTTAAGCGGTGGTAGCGTGACGATGTTCGTTCGCTGTTTTACTTTTGCAGACATCATCAACAGTACTGGGAGGAACCCGATTATGGGATTTGTGGGCAAGCTGGAAGAGATTCGGGCGCGGGCGCGCCAGCATATTGAAGACGGGGCGGTCACCAAAGATTACCCTCTGGACCGCGATCAGGTCATTAGCGTCTTGAACGAGGCGCTCGCGACCGAAATCATCTGCGTGCTGCGCTATCAGTTTCATTACTTCATGGCCACCGGTATCCATTCCGAAGCGATCGCTGACGAGTTTCGAGAGCACGCGAATGAAGAGCAGGAACATGCCGGAAGGCTCGCCGCGCGCATCAAGCAACTCGGCGGCAAACCCGAGATGAACCCGGTCGAGATCGTAAAAGTGAGTCACACCGAATACAAAGAAGGCGTCTCGCTCGCCGACATGATCCGTGAAGACCTGGTCTCGGAACGCATCGTGATCGAAACCTATCGGGAGATGACGCATTTCTTCGGCCAGAAAGATCCTGTTTCGCGCCGACTGATGGAGGAGATCCTCGCGAAGGAGGAGGAGCACGCCGATGAGATGGCCGATCTGCTCTTCGCCGTCGAGCCGGAGAGCGGCGAAGTGTCGCGGCGCCTCTATTTCAAAGATGAGATCCCGGGAGAGTCGGACGCCGGCCAACCTGTCAAGACGGCCGCGACCGTGAAACACATCGCCAAAAAGGCTGCGCGCAGGTGAAGGGCCATAGTTACGACAGTCAACTACTCCATCTAAACGCTAGCGCGTTGTAGATGAGACCGAAAAAAAGCGGGGGAGATAGTCGAAATCGTGCAGAATCAGAAAGACGGAAGGCAGATTTCGACAACCCGTCCTCCCCTTAAGGATTTGAGTTTCTGCGGGGAGGTTGGTGATTTGACTGCGGTCAGTGACGGATATGGGAATCTGATGCGCATCTCCCCCGCTTTTTTTCGGTCTCGAATATGGCTTAGCGGAGGAAATTTAACGAAATTTTCAAGCCTGATTGCCGAATGGACACAAACAACTAGCCTCTTTGCTGGCGGATGGGATGTAGGAATATCAAGCTCATAGCCAACGCCTGAACCTGCGGATAGCTTGCCGTACTGCGGAATGGCCAGGCCTTCTGGAAGATGACCTGATGGAGATTTGGGGCGCTGAGTCAATGCGGGTTTAGCGCGATCGTATCGTAAACCTGCGCGCGGGAATGGGCACGCGATCTCGAGGCGTTAACCCGTCTGGCGCCCACAATTTATTTCAAGGGAAGGTTCACAGGTTTTCCGCTCGCCGCCGAACGCCTGGCAGCCTCTACAATTTGCATCACGTTGACGTTGAAATCCCCGCTGACAACGCCTTCAACCGTTTTGTGGTTGCGGATGCAATCTACGAAGTAGCGAATCGGTTCCGCGCGCGCCCCTTCCAATGTCCCCAACTCCAAAGGCTTCTTCTCTGTTCCGATGACCAGTTCCAGAGTCTTCGGATACTTCATCGCGACGCTGCCTTTATCGCCAAAAACTTCCACGTCATAGAACGAACGCGGCAAATCCCATGACCCTTCGGTGATCGCGACCTTGTTGTCAGCGTAAGACATCAGCACCGTGGCGTTGGTGTTTGAGGGATAAATGTCAGGCCGCGTATGCGTCGTAATCGCATAAACCGTTTTCGGCAAGCCCAAATACCATAGCGCCCATTTAGCGCCATAACAGGTGAAGTCAATCAGCGCGCCACCGCCGCGAGACTCGTCTTTCAGCCATTTCAAGAAATACTTTTGTCTGACGCTGCCAGGTTCAAAATTGGCGGGGCCGCCATGACCGATGACCGAGCGCACGCGCCAGACTTTGCCAATGGCGCCTCGCGCGGCGACGTCATGAGCAGTGTAATTTTCTGGCCACCACGCCATCTGATAATTGACCATCAACTGAATGCCCGCCTGTTTGGCGAGGGCCATCATCTGACGGGCCTCGTCATAGGTCGCCGACATGGGCTTTTCAAACATGACATGAATCTTGCGCGCGGCGCAGGCCCTCGTGATTTCCAGATGGCGATCGTTTTCGACGAAGGACCAAACGACTTCAGGTTTCTTTTCGTCCAGCAGCTTCGAGTAATTGTCGTAAATGGGAACGCCAGGTACCAGCGTTTTGACATAATCGCGCAACTCCTGATTGTCGTCCGAGACGCCGACGATTTCGATCAGGTCCTGATTCTGATGCATCTGATTCAGCTTCGTCACGAAGCCCCAGCAATGCGAATGGACCAGGCCAACGATCGCGATTTTGGCGCGCTGATTGTCGGCGGGTTGAGCGGCGCCTACAGGGTTGAAGCAAAACAACAGAAGGGCGAATACTAGCAGGGTTCTCAGTCGCATGGAGTGGGTTGTCCTTTGCTCAAATCTTGATTGTTTTGATTTAGCGGACTGTAGCCTATCGATCATAAGATCGGGATGCCAAGCATCAACTCAATCTTATAGGAAATTACAACGATCAATCAAAGGGCGTCTCGACTGGCATCACTTTTTCGCCTCGCGTACGAGACTTGACAGATAGAAATCTGTGACATGCTCTCGATAGGGGCTGGCGACGGCCACGTCAGGCAGCCTCCAGCGAGGGGCTGGAACGGCTCTGGCCGGTGATTGAATTGACGATTCTCTAGCTGCTCTTTGCGGTAGGCCTCGACGAACCGCCACGCGACCACCTCCGGTCCTCCGAAGCATGATGAGGTGACCTGCTCTATCTACGCTCTATCGCGCCAGGCGTCGGTTTCGATCATTGGTTTAATACCTCCGCCATCCTGAAGCTGGTTGTCGGGCACGGAATGAAACTCGTGGCTGGCGGCATCGCGCTCGGACTTGCAGCTTCGTTCTCACTAACACGATTGATGGCGAAGATGTTGTTCGGCGTGAGCGCTGCCGATCCACTGACGTTCATTGTCATCACGCTGTTGTTGGCATTTGTCGCGCTACTGGCCTGCTGGATCCCCGCGCGGCGGGCTGCGAAAGTTGACCCAATGACAGCGCTCCGATTCGAGTGAGGCCGCTCTTGTTTGACTGCGGGGCATTCTCTTCGAGGTAAGCCCGTTCGACCCGTTGGTTTTTGGGTTGGCGTCTGCGCTCCTGGCTGGCGCCATGTTGATCGCCTGTTGGCTGCCCACTCGCAGCGCGACTAGGGACGATCAGACGGCGCCGCTTCGGACTGAGTAAGTATTTGATAGTGGTAGTTCACCTAGCCCACGTCCTGGGCCGGCAGCGTGAGTCGCGCGCGCGCGCCTCCCATCGGAGATTCCTCTAGCGAAATCGATCCGCCGTGAATCTCGGCAAGATCGCGAACGATCGCGAGACCGAGGCCGGAGCCCTGCGCCGCTTCGTCCGCTCGAACGCCGCGCCGCATGACGGCTTCGCGCATCGAAAGCTCTATTCCGGGACCGTCGTCATCGATCGTAATCACGATCTGTTCGCCTTCTTTCGAACAACTGAGCCTGACACGGGCGCGAGCCCACTTGCAGGCATTGTCGAGCAGGTTCCCGAGCATCTCGTCGAGATCTTCTTGCTGCCCCCTGAAAGCGTGCGACGCGGGCGCATTGATCTCGATGCTGAGGTTCCGTTCGGCATGCAGCCGCTCGAGCGCGCGGACAAGTCCTTCGGCGGAATCTGCAATCGACGCGCGCGCTGCAGGCGACGCAGCGGACGCGGATGCGCGCGCGTGCGCCAGGTGGTAGTCGATTTGCCGCCGCATGAGATCGATCTGCAGATCGATCTCCGCAGCAAGCTGTTCATGTCCTGCCGCTCGCGCCTGTTGAGCCTCGTGCGCCAGCACCGCCAATGGAGTCTTTAGACCATGAGCTAGATCGCCGGCCTTAGCGATGGCTCGTGCGACACGCCGCTCGCGCTCCTCGAGTAGAGCGTTCAGGTCATCAATCAGCGGCTGCACCTCTATGGGATAGCTGCCGTCTATACGCGGGGCGACGCCTTTATGCACGGCCATGAGGCGGTTCCGCAGCTGAGTAATCGGCGACATGCCTCTTCGAACCTGCAGAAATCCGAATAGCATGCAAAGCACGGCGACCAGCGCCATCGCCGGGCCATACCGGAACAACCACAGAAATACGCCATGAGCGGATCGGGGAGGAAGCGCGAAATGGAGAACGAACACCGCAATCGTGAAGAGGCCGATCGTCCAGAGGATTGCGCCGAGCAGGATGCGCGCTTTGAGCGAGAGGAGTTTCATTCGATTCTGTACCCGAGACCGCGCACGGTTTCGATCAACGACGCGCCAAGCTTACGCCGCAGGCGCGCGATGAAAACTTCAACCGTGTTCGAGTCACGATCGAAATCCTGCGCGTAAATGTGCTCAATGAGCTCCGCCTGAGAGACGACGCGCCCGCGATGATGCATCAGGTACGAGAGCACGCGGAACTCGTGGCTCGTGAGCTTCACAGGCGCTCCGTCCAGCGTGACGCGCGCCCGCCGCGAATCCAGCATGACGCTGCCCGCGCGAAGTTCCGGCGTGAGGTGGCCGCTTGCCCGGCGCATCAGCGCCCGCAGGCGGGCAAGCACTTCCTCGATGCGAAATGGCTTTGACACATAGTCATCCGCGCCGCCGTCGATCCCCTGAACCTTCTCGTGCCAACTGCCGCGAGCTGTGAGCACGAGCACAGGTGTAGCGAGGCCTGCGTCCCGCCACTTCCGCAACAGGGTGAGGCCGTCAATCTTCGGCAATCCCAGATCGAGGACCATCGCGTCGTACTGCTCGGTTTGGGCCAGAAAATCCGCACGCTCGCCATCGGCGGCGTGATCCACGGCATATCCGGCCTCTGCGATGGACGATGTGAGCTGCTTCGCGAGCGACGCCTCATCTTCAACGACAAGAATTCGCATAGTAGCCTCAGCCCGTTTATAGCACACTCGAAGCTGAACGGAACCTGAATGGCGCGTTCACGCTCCGTTCAGCCGCGCCTGCCTATACTCCTAAATCGCACATTAAATTATGCGTAGGGGAAACAATGGAACTACACGATCAAAAAACAAATAGTGGCCAGCTGACCGGAGAAGGGCCGCTCATTACATTGCGCAAAGTCGGTAAGAACTATGCGACCCCGGCGGGCCTTTATCCGGCGCTGCGGGATATTGACCTGGATATCGGCGCCGGCGAATTCGTCGCCCTGGTGGGGAAATCAGGCAGCGGCAAGTCCACACTGCTTAACTTGATCGGTGGGATTGACCGTCCGAGCCAGGGCGAAGTGATTGTGGCAGGCGTCGCGGCGCATCAGGTTCCTGAAAACTCTCTCGCGCGTTGGCGAGGCAAGACCGTCGGCGTGGTCTTTCAGTTCTTTCAGTTGTTGCCCACATTGACCATTGCGGAGAATGTCATGCTTCCGATGGATTTTTGTAACGTGCGATCACCCAGACAACGCCGCGGCCACGCTCTCGAATTGCTGGAACTGGTGGGGATTCGAGATCAAGCGGATAAATTGCCCTCAGCCCTTTCCGGCGGTCAGCAGCAACGGGCTGCGATTGCGCGCGCCCTGGCGAACGATCCTCCGATTATCATTGCTGATGAGCCTACGGGTAACCTGGATTCGGTGGCGGCCCGCGCCGTGCTTGACCTCTTTCAAAAATTAGTAGACCTAGGCTCGACGGTTGTGATTGCCACGCACGAACGTGACATTTCAGGGATTGACCGGACCATTGAATTAGTTGACGGCGCGATACCCTCGAAGCATTCAGTTGCAACCAGCTACACACCATAGGAGTTTGGTCGATGTCAGCATACCGGCAGAAAGTGATACGCGATTTTTGGCAAGAGAGAGCGCGAACAGTCTTTGTAGTACTCGCAATTGCCATTGGGATTTCAGCCTTTTTAGCTGTGCTCGCCAGCTATGCGATCCTTACCCGCGAACTGGACAACGGCTATCTGGAGACCAATCCGGCCTCGGCCACCTTGCGGACAGACAAGCTCGATGATGAGTTGGTTGCAGCGATCGCCGCGAGCGAGGGCGTGAGTGACGCGGAAGCCCGGCGCACACTGACAGGCCGGATTAAAGTCGGGCCGGTGGAATGGCGAAGCCTGACTCTGTTTGTGGTGAAGGATTTCGGCAATATTCGCGTCAGCACGCTGAAGCCGCAGCAAGGCGCCTGGCCGCCGGCTCCCGGTGAGATACTGATTGAACGCGACGCAGTCCAAGTCGCCAGGGCGCGCATCGGCGATTCGGTGACGATCAAGACGGCCAGAGGGAACGAGCGGACGCTGCGTTTCAGCGGTACTGTGAAAGACGTGGGCCAGGCTCAGGCGCGCATGGAGAACGCCGTTTACGGCTACGTAAACCTCGACACGCTGGCGCTACTGGGGGAGGAGCCGTACCTCGATCAGCTGAAGATCGCGGTGGCAGGCGCCAAGTTCGATGAAACACACGTGCGCAACGTTACGGCGGACGTGCGACAGTTGATCGAGAGCCGCGGGCATCAAGTGCGACGGGTAGATATCCCAGAGCCAGGCAAACATCCGCATTCCAGCGTCATGGGGCTTTTATTGTTGGCGATGTCGAGCTTCGGCCTGTTTGCGCTGCTGCTAAGCGGCATTCTGGTCGTGAATCTGCTGACGGCGCTGATGGCGTCGCAAATCCGGCAGATCGGCGTGATGAAAACTCTGGGCGGAACTCGCCGGCAGATTGCCGGAATCTATTTCGGGCAGGCCCTGCTGTTGGGCATCGCCGCTTTTTTGGTCGCCATGCCTGTGGGTCTCTGGGGCAGCCGCGTGTTGTGCCGCTACTTCGCCGTTTTTCTCAATTTTGACATCACCAGTTTTGCCGTGCCGCTGTGGGTGTATCTGCTAGTCGCCGCCGTTGGTTTGGTCGTTCCGATGCTAGCGGCGGCCTATCCGGTATGGAAGGGCAGCGGGGTTTCAGTGCGCGAGGCTCTGGAAGATTACGGGTTGGGACGGAAGGCGTTTGGGACGAGCGTCTTCGACCGCGCGTTGGCGGGATTGGGAGGCCTGTCTCGCCCAGTGTTACTGGCTCTGCGAAATAGCTTCCGGCGGCGCATGCGGCTGGCGCTGACGATCGCGACGCTAGCGCTGGCCGGACTGTTCTTTATGACGGCCCTGAATGTACGCGCCTCAATGATCAACACTTTCGACCATTTGTTCGACACGATGAAATACGACCTGACGGTGAGCCTCGGCGGTATGTATCCCATTGAAAAAGTGGGGCGCGCCACACGAAATACGCCGGGCGTGCGACAGGTGGAAGGCTGGCTTACCAGCGAAGGCTTCCTTCCCGACGCCAGCGCGGCGCCGGCAAACAGTGGCGGGGGACATAAGGGAGGCGGCGGGAGAAATATGCACGGCGGCGACGGGCAAGGCGCCAGTGGTGGGGGACACGAGGGAGGCGCGGCAGGCGGCAGGCGTTTCAGCGTCGTCGGCATTCCAGTGGAAACAAATTTGCTCAAGCCGAACCTGCTCGCCGGACGCTGCCTTCAGTCTGGCGACACGAACGCGGTGGTGGTGAACACCAGACTCTCCTCATTAATCTCACAAATCAAAGTAGGCGAAGAAGTGAACCTGCAAATCGGTCCTTCACGGAGCGCCTGGCGCGTCGTCGGCGTGGCCCGCGAGCCACTCGGCGGTCCTGTCGCCTATATTCCGCGCAGCTTCTTCGAGCGCGCAGGACATGTGGGGATGACTAACAGCATCCGCCTGTCGCTGGACAAGACCGACGCGGATTCAATGAATAACATCAAGGCCAGCCTGGATCGTAATCTGGAAGAGCAGTCCGTGCGACCTCTCGGCAGCGCCAGTAAGGCCGATAGCAGGTACAGCGTCGACCAGCACATGGTGATGATTTACATCTTCCTGATCGTGATGTCGGGCATTCTGGCCGGTGTAGGCGGTCTAGGACTGATGACAACGATGAATCTGAATGTGCTGGAACGGCGGCGCGAGATGGGTGTGTTGCGCGCGATTGGCGCTTCGCCGCCGGTGGTATGGCTCATCGTGATTACCGAAGGCGTGGTGATCGGCGCGCTCGGCTGGGCGCTGGCCACACTCGCCGCCTGGCCAACCAGCAAGGCTATTAGTGACCTGCTTGTTAAGTCGATGTTCAAAGTCGGCCTGGATTTCTATTTCGAGCCGAGCGGGCCACTGATCTGGCTGGGTATATCGATCTGCCTGGGAACGGTCGCAAGTTTTCTGCCGGCCTGGCAGTCCTCGCGCCGTCCGGTTCGCGAAGCCATCGGATATGAATAGTCGCGCGGCTGAACGCCGCTCCCGTATACCTCTCAAACAGCAACCAAAGGAGAAAAACAATATGCGTTTAAGAACATCTGTGATTTTGGTCGCGCTTACACTTTTTGCAGTCGCCTCTACAGAGTCAGCAACGATGCCTTGGCAGCCCAAGCCCAAGGCGGATGCCATCTCGGGAGCCTGGGACGCGGTACTCACCACCGATGACAAACCCGTGCAACTGACGCTCACGCTCAAACTCGAAGGTAACAAAGTGACGGGCAGTTCCGAGTCCTCTCATTTGGGAAGTGGCGCGATTAACAATGGCTCGTGGGTGAACAATAAGCTGACGATCACCGTGGAGACCAGTCATGCGCCGCTGACACTGACCGGCGCGTTACAAAACGGCAAGCTGGCTGGCGAATGGGATGCGGGTCATATGCAGGGAAAATGGGAGGCGAAGAAGAAATAGACTGGCCTCCTATTCTTTCTATTTCAATCCATGACTCGCATGGATGAATAAAACAATAGAATGGCGAACATGATTGAGAAAACCACACATAAACTCGCATTCGTGTTGCTGACCATGTTCGCAATAGGGGGCGGGATAATGCCCGCGGCCACAGGCGCTGTGGAATCGCCAAGTGTGATTGAAAATAGCGCGACGCGCGAGATTGACTCGCCGGCGCGCCCAGGGAGCGGAGATCCCAACTTGAGCGTCGGTGTTCGGATGGTCGCAGACTGGCGGCGGAGACGCTGGCGAAATTGAAGGCGTTCGCCTTGGATCGCACTGGCGAATGGTAACTGGCGCGCACTAATCGTAGCGCAGAGCGGTCAGGGGATCTGTCCGCGCCGCTCGCCGCGCGGGCAAATAGGAAGCCAGCAGCGCCACGTCCATAACCCGACCAACCTGTCCGGCTCGTGATAAGGCAGCGGCGCGAGCAACACCGCATGCGTCACACTGAAGATCGCGGTGTTGGCGCCAATGCCCAGTGTGAGCGTAAGGACGGCGACCAACGCGAAGCCGGGCCGTTTGCGCAACCCGCGCAAGGCAAACCGCAAATCTTTCCACAGGTTTTCCATCTTCGCTCCTTCATTACCATCCCTTACGCTGTCTGAGCGCCATGATGTGCGCCGTGTGATGACGCCCGTGCCATTCGTAAAGCTGCAGGAACATCTCCAGCGGCTGTTTCCCCCATTCGGGATGCGTTAACCGCCGCGCAAAATCTTCCACATCGAGCGAGCGCAACAATGTCACCCATCGCAGGTGCAGAGCGTCGAGCAGATGCAGAGAAACTTGCGGTTCAACCGTGCGCGCGTCTGCCAAATCGGCCCAGAGCTTTTCATCATAGGGTTTGACCGCTGGCTCGTTTTCAGTCAATGCAAACTTGAACCGCACATAGCCGTTGAGATGGCTGTCCGCCACGTGATTGACCACTTGTCGCGCCGTCCAGCCATCAGGCCGATAGGGCGCATCGAGTTGTTGCGGCATCAGCCCGCCAACGGCCGCTCGCAATCCGAGCGGCGCCTGGCTCAGACTCTCGATCAATTCACGGATTTGCGCCTCGGCAAGACCGCTCTTCGCCTCGAATTTTCCAATTGGGAAACGTAGATCACTCACAGATAGGCTCCTTTGTTCAGATGATTGTTCCAGGTTCGACCGCGCCCGCAGCATATGTCGTGCCGACTTATGGGGCAAACTCATTGTTTTCATCATTTCAATGAATTATCCTCATCCAAAGTCAACCGAGGGCTTGAAAGCGAGGAGGGGACTGTGAAACTGGACATTCGCCATCTCAAATTGATTGTGGCCGTCACTGAAGAAAAGAGCGTCACCAGAGCCGGAGAGCGGTTACACCTGACGCAATCGGCGCTGAGCCACCAATTACGAGACATCGAAGACCGGCTGGGAACGCAGTTGTTCCTGCGCCTGAACAAACGTATGCTGCCGACTCAGGCTGGTGAAAGATTGCTCGCTACCGCACGGCAGGTGCTGGATGAATTGAAACGCGTCGAAGACGACATAGCGCAGATGGCGTCGCATAAACAAGGCGCGCTGCGCCTGAGCACTGAGTGTTACACCTGCTACCACTGGCTTCCGGATTTGTTGAAGGAATTCAACCGCAAATTTCCCGACGTCGAAGTCCGCATCATCCTCGAAGCGACACGCCAACCCATCCAGGCGTTGCTCAACGGCAAGCTCGACCTCGCCATCGTCTCCCGCGTCCCGCGCGACAAACAGTTGCGCTACCAACCGCTCTTCAAAGACGAAGTCGTGGCGATCATGATGCCCGGTCACCCTTTGTCCGCACGTCCTTACCTGAGAGCCAGAGATTTCGCCGACCAAAACCTATTCCTTTACGTAGAGCCGAAAGAAAGCGATCTGTTCCGCCTGCTGTTCACGCCGGCAGGAGTGACGCCGGCAAAAGTCTCGCAGGTACAGCTCACCGAGGCGATCCTGGAAATGGTCAAAGCCGGGTTGGGCGTCAGCGTGATGGCAAGATGGGCGGTGAAAGAGCAGGTCGAATCCGGCCAACTCGTGGCGCGCCCGCTGACCAGCAAAGGATTGCATCGGCAATGGAGCGCGGCGCTGCTCAACAATGATTACGCGCCGCCTTACGTGAACGAGTTTATCGAATTGCTATCGCGACCCGCGATGCCGATGGCCAAACCCGGCATCATCCGTTTGGTTTCGAGCAGGAGGTAGAACACCTTCAGCGAATCTTCCGGTCTACGATGAGACGAGGGGGCGCGAGTTCCATCGCCGTCTCGTCGAGCGCGTCGAGGCGCTGCCGGGTATGCAGTTGGTCAGCCTGGCGCGCCGGCTGCCGCTCACTCTCAGCGGGATCGCTGCTTGGTCCCGGCCGCCGAGCTTCTTGGGCGCCTCTGAATGGAAGAGGACTTCGAGCCGATCTATCATCGGGCGCTCGTGGAAGCAGGGCTCGTGTAGAGATGGCCCTAGCAGAGACGATGAGGTGGCGCGCGGCTACCAGGAGGTCAATCCACTTTCAGACGAGGAGCTGAGATGCCTCGACGATCTTTGGAGAGCGAGTGTCCTGCGGTACGCGCTGCGCCTCCTTGAGAGCGAGTCGATTACTGGTGAGGCGGTCTCCGAACTTGAGTGGCGCGTGGCGCAGCTTGAGAAGACGCGGCCGTTCCAGAGTTAGAGAGAGTCTATGTCATACGTAGTGGAGATTGCGCCATACGACCCGATTTGGCCTGCGCGCTTTGGGTAACTGGGTGGCGAACTTCGCGCCGCCCTGGGGACAAATGCTCTGCGGATCGATCATATCGGATCGACATCCATACCGGGCCTGGCGGCCAAACCCATCATTGATAATCAAATCTCTGTCGCCGCCTTTGAGCCGCTCGACGCCTACCGGCTCCCCATGGAACAGCTTGGATACATCTTTCGAGCTGACAACACAGACTTTTAATTGCAAGGACCCGCACGTTCAGGGCCCGCGTAAGATGCGCAACTCAGCATCAGTTCTCCGAAGAAGTAAAGCAAAAAAGATTTTCAGATCATCTTATGATCTTGTTTCCTTAGAATGAACTGTGTAAAATGCGCCTGCCTTTCAATATCGGATTTAGCAACAGGAAATAATATATGAGCGAGAAGGCCTTAAAGCTGATTCAGCCTGTCTCGAAGCGGGATCAGGTTGTCGCTTCGTTCAAAGAGGCGATTCTGCGCGGGGTCATTCAATCCGGCGATGCGATCGTCGAGAGCAAGGTTGCGCAGCAACTTGGCGCAGGCATCCCGTTGATACGCGAGGCGCTGATCGAACTGGAGCACCAAGGGTATGTGCAGAAGGTTCCTTACAAGGGCACGACCGTCACCAAACTGGAACGGCGCGAGGTGGAGAAGATATTCCGCCTGCGCGGCGAACTGGAATCGCTGGCCATCGAGTGGGCGAAGGAGAACGTAACGCAGGCAGACATTGAAGACCTGCGCGGCATCACCGTAAAGATGAAGGAAGGGGCGCAGGCGCATGACCTGGACCAGTTTTATCAAAACGACCTGGCCTTCCACCGCAAACTCTGGGAGATCTCGGGCAACGAGTATCTTGTCGAATGCCTGGAGCGCGTCGTGGCTCCGCTCTTCGCCTTCTTTCTGATGAAGGACCGCCGCCCGGGCGAGTCCTACCTCATCAGCGCCGCCCAACACGAAAAGATAGTGGAAGCGCTGCCCCGGATGAGCGGGGCGAAGTTGCGGGCGCTGATGAGAAATTCGGTCTCGGACTGGAGAACCGAGGTCTTCAGTGCGGTGTTGCCAAGAGACAAAGACTAGCCAAATCTGTCTGGCAAAATACTGGGATGAGCCGCTTTTATTTCGATGATCCGAATGAGGCGCGTCTTGCTTGAGTCTACCGGGCGCAGCAAGGCGTGTGAGCATAACCACCAACCCATTTACCAAAGTAAGGAGCCCACTATGTCACCCAGTACAAGCAGGGTCAAAGTCCTTTTGCTCTTCCTAGCGCTCGTTTGCTGCTGCCAGAGTGCGAACGCGCAAGGTCTAACCGGGCAAATCTCCGGCATACTCACCGATCCCAATGGTGGTGTTGTGCCCAATGCCAAAATCGAAGTTATCAACGAAGAGACTGCTCGTGTGGTCACTACGAGTAGTGACAGCGACGGCAATTTCATTGCGCCGCAATTGCTCTCCGGCACTTACACTCTGGTCATCACGGCGAGCGGCTTCAAACGCTTTGAGCAAACAGGCGTCATCCTGACGGCCAATGAACGCGTCGCGGTGCGGCGAATCACGCTCGAAGTCGGCGACCTCAACCAAACCGTCACCGTCACCGCCGAGGCGGCCTTGATACAGACCAACAGCGCCGAGCGCGCCGGATTGATCAGCGAAGAGCAGATTCAAAACGTCGCGCTCAAGGGGCGCGATTATATGGGCCTGCTGCGTTTGCTGCCCGGCGTGGTGGATACGGCCAACCGCGAGGCGCCGGGCTGGAACAACCTGGTCAATGTCAACATCAACGGTTCGCGCGCCGGCACGCTCAACCTGACGCTTGATGGCGTCTCGTCGCTCGACACCGGTTCGCAACTCGGACCGTATCTCGCGCCCGGCCTCGACGCCATCGGCGAAGTCAAAGTGCTACTGACCAACTATCAGGCTGAGTACGGCCGCAGCAGCGGCGGCACGATCAACGTGGTCATCAAAAACGGCACGCGCGATTTCCACGGCGGCGGTTTTTATTTCAAGCGACACGAACAGTTCAACGCGAACGAATTTTTCAACAACTTACGCAATCAGCCGAAGCCGCGTTACCGGTTCAATTACTGGGGCGGTAATATCGGTGGGCCAGTGATCATTCCCGGCACGGGATTCAACAAGAACCGAGACAAGCTGTTCTTCTTCTGGTCGCAGGAGTATCTACCCCGGCGCTATCCGACCCGGCAGGGCACGCTCACCTATCCGACGGCGCTTGAACGCGCGGGCGATTTCTCGCAAAGCTTCGACACCAACGGGCGATTGATCGTGGTGCGCGACCCGCAGACCAGACAACCCTTCCCCGGCAATATCATTCCCTCCGGCCGGATTGACCCGAACGGGCAGAAGCTGCTGAGCATCTTCCCACTGCCGAACTTCAATAATCCGGCCAACACTTTTAACAACGTTTTCCAGAGCACGGTGGACCAGCCGCGCCGCGAAGAGATTTTGCGAATGGACTGGAACATCTCCCCGAAGACGACCTTCTACACGCGTGGCATCCAAAACTACGAAGCGTTCAAGGGTGATTTCAATTTCGTTCTGGCTTCGAACGTCTGGCCGCAGTTCCCGATCAAGTATGCCATCGAGAGCCGCGGCCTGGTGAACACGCTGATTCACAGCTTCAGCCCGACGCTCACAAATGAATTCACCTTCGGCATCAACCGCGCTCTACAAACAGTCAACCCGCTCAACCAAGAAGGCATTGACCGCAACGACCGGGGCAAGCTGGGCTTGACGCTGCCGCAATTTAATCCGGCGATCAACCCGTTGAACCTGATCCCGAACGCCACCTTCGGCGGCGGCATCACCGGAGCGCCACAGCTCAACATTGAGCAGCGTTTTCCATTCTTCGGCACGAACAACATTTGGAACTATTCGGATAACATTTCGTGGGTCAAAGGCGCCCACAATCTGAAGGCGGGGTTTTACTTCGAATACACGACGCGCAACGCGGCGCGCGCGGCGGCATTCAACGGAACATTCAACTTCGACCGCAACGTCAATAACCCGTTCGACACCAATCATCCCTTCGCCAACGCGTTGATCGGCTCGGTTAATTCTTATACCGAAGCAAACAACAAGCTGGACGGTCACGCGCGCTACCGAAACGTCGAGTGGTTCGCGCAGGACAACTGGAAGGTGACGCGCCGCTTCACCGTGGACGCGGGGATTCGCTTCTATTACATCGAACCGACATACAGCGAAGGCGACAGCCTGGTTTATTTCGACCGGTCGTTGTATGACGCCTCGAAGCAGCCCCCGTTGCTCCAGCCATACATCTGCACAGCGGCGGACGTGGCCGCCAATTCGGCGGTCTGCGGCGCCAGCGCCGGCCGGCGTATAGCGCGGGATCCGGTGAACGGAAATCTCTTCGCGGCGGTCAAGATCGGAACCTTCTCGACCGCCTCGGGCACGCCATTCCAGGGCATGCGCACCGTGCAGGAGCGCGTCTTCAAAACGCCGCCGATTCAGGTGGGACCGCGCATTGGCTTTGCCTATGACGTGTTAGGCGACGGCAAGACCTCGATTCGCGGAGGCATCGGCGTGTTTTACGACCGCTTCAACGATGACCAGGTGTTGACGCAAGTTGAGCAACCGCCCAATCTGATTACGGCTACGGCCAATTTCACGACGATCAGGGATTTGTTGGCGACGCCGCTCAGCATCAACCCGCCGGGCGTCAACGCGGTAGACCCGACGTTCGACCCGACGGCGGTGTACAACTTCAGCCTGGGCGTGCAACGCGACATCGGATTCAACACCGTGCTCGATGTGGCTTACGTCGGTTCGCTGGCGCGGCACTTGCTGCAACGGCTCAGCCTGAACGCCGTGCCATATGGTACGCGTTTCCTGCCGTCGAGCATTGATCCGACTGACCCCAACAAATTACCGAAGCCCGACAACTTCCTGCGCCCGATCAACGGTTACGCCGACATTCAGTTGATCGAAACAGGCGGCAATTCCAACTACCACTCGATGCAGGTACAGTTGAACCGCCGCTTCTCGTCCAGCCTGTCGTTCGGGATGAGCTATACATGGTCGAAGGCGATGACATTAGTGGATAACAACAACGGCGCCATCAATCCCTTCATTGACCGCAAGGCGCGTAATTACGGTAGAGCCGGCATCGACCGCACGCACAACTTCGTGCTCAATTACGTCTACCGCGTGCCCAGCCTGAGCAAATACTGGGACAATGCGGTGTCGCGCACGATCTTTTCCGGCTGGGAAGTGTCCGGCATCACATCGTTCATCAGCGGCTCGCCATCAGGCATCGGCTATGCGCTGGCGCAAGCGCGCGATCTGGTTGGCGGCGGTGGCGCCGGCGTGGACAGCCGTGTCGTGTTAATCGCCAACCCCGTGTTGGACCGGAGTCAGCGCAACTCGACGTGCGCGCACGCTTTTGCCGCCACCAATACGCAAGCGCAGGTGACCGCGGTCGGATGTCATCTGAACGCCAACTCCGTGCTTCCGCCCACGGCGGCGGGGGATTTCGGCAGAGGCAATGCCGCGAAAGACCTGTTCCGCAATCCGGGCACGAACAACTGGGACATTTCGCTGTTCAAGAACTTCAACCTGGGCCGCGAAGGCAAAGTGCGGATGCAGTATCGCCTGGAGATGTACAACGCCTTCAATCACACGCAATTCACCGACGTGGACACGACGGCGCGCTTTGATGCGAACAATAACCAGGTCAACGCGCTCTTTGGCTCTTACACGAACGCCGCCCTTGCGCGGCGCATCGTGATGGGGTTGAAGCTGAACTTTTAAGCGCAATGCTTCTTTGTCGTGTCAGCGGCGTTTGAATTAAGCCCGGCTGAAATCAAACGCCGCTGACACGACGCAAAGAGGCGCCGCTACCTCACTAAAATCAACGCGGCGAGAAGGAGTATTCCGAGTGGAATATCGAAAGTTCGGGAAAGTTTTGGGCCTGTTGCTGCTCGGCTGCGCGCTGAGGCGGCGTGAGCCAGATTTACCTGACGACACACGATGGCGTGATCTACGCCTTCGGTTTTCCGATGGAGCATTGATTCGATGAGAGCATTTGTTATTTCTTCACGTGTTAATTCTCGCAACAATCACAAATTACGTTTTGTTTTGCTCGGAGCCGCGCTCGCGCTTTTCGCGGGTGGCAAGTGGGTAAAGTCTTCGGCAAGTCAGGGCAGGCCACTGCCAGATGGGCCGGGTAAAGAAGAAATCCAGAAACTTTGCGCGCAGTGCCACGAACTGGACAAGTCATTCTCGCTTCACCAGGATCAGGCCGGCTGGCAGCGGACTATTGGCAAGATGATGGCCTTCGGCATGAAAGGCGCTGAGAAAGAGATCAGCGCCGTGCTCGAATACTTGGTCAAGAACTACCCTGCCGACGACGTTCCGAAGATCGACGTGAACAAGGCGATGGCTATCGAATTTGAAAGCGGATTGTCGCTCAGGCGTTCGCAAGCGGCGGCGATCATCCGGTACCGCGAAAAGCACGGCTCTTTCAAATCAATCAAGGACTTGAAAAAGGTTCCGGGCGTGGACGCGGCCAAGATCGAGGCGAAGAAGGATCGCCTGATTTTTGAAAAATGAAAAACTGGGCAATCAATTTTCTGCCGGGCTTGCTGATTTTGGGCGGCCTCGTCGCGGCGCAATCAAAGCCGGATTGCGCGTCAACGGTAGGGGCGCTTGAACAGCGGATGGAAGCGCAGCGACGGCTGCTGACCGATTGGGCAGGGCTGATTCGCTTTTGAAATCCGCCCGGACGCGACAGTGGGAAAGTGTATCCCAGTGAGGAAGAACAATATGAAAAAGCTTTTGACAATATCCGCCATTCTGCTCGCAGCAGCGTATTTGATCTTTCAGCAGGCTGCTACGAAGGCTCAACAAGCTGGCGCGCAACAAAATCCCCCGTCGGGGCAAACGCAGCAAGGCGCTCCGCAAGGCCCACCGCGGGGACAGGGACGCGGGCCGGGCATCGAAGCGCTGGCGTTGGACGACCGCGCGGGCTTTGAATCCGTCTTTGACGGCAAGACGCTCAATGGCTGGGACGGCGATCCGCAATTTTGGCGCGTCGAAAACGAAACCATCATCGGCGAGAGCACGGCGGAAAAGCCGGTCAAGCAGAATACCTTTTTGATCTGGCGAGGCGGGCAACCCAAGGACTTCGAGTTGAAATTGGAGTATCGCCTGAACTCGACCAATAGCGGCGTGCAATACCGCAGCGTCGAGCTGCCCGAGGTCGGCAAATGGGCGCTGAAAGGCTATCAGGCGGATATTGATTTCGAGAACCGGTATACTGGGCAATTGTATGAAGAGCGCGGGCGCGGCTTTCTAGCGATGCGAGGGCAAATGACCCGGCTGCAATCTGGCAAAAAGCAGATCGTTGCTAACCTGCGCAGCGGCGACGAACTCAAGGCGTTGATCAAGACCAACGATTGGAATCAGGTTCACATCATCGCGCGCGGCAATGTTCTTACACACATTTTCAACGGGAGCTTGATGGCGCAGGCGGTGGATGACGACCCTTCGAATCGCGCGCTGGGCGGCTTCCTGGGTTTCCAAATGCACGTGGGGCCGCCGATGAAATTGGAACTGCGGAACATCTGGCTGAAAAACCTGTAAAAGGAAGTATGGCGAACTATCAGCCCATCCGAACACGCCAGCGCTTTGACTGTCCGCCATTGCTGACGTTGGATGAGGCGCCGCCTATAACGACTCAATTACGACAATCGGAGAAGGGTAGCTATGCATACACAAGGGACATTGACGCAACTCAACCACGCGGCCGACAGGCCGGCGCTCCTACTCCGGCAGAGCGATAACGTCGGCGTATTGCGTTTGCCCTTAAACGCCGGGGATATCATCGAAGTAGGCGGCCGTAGAATCGAAGTGCGCGAGGCCATCGCGCCCGGCCACAAAATCGCGTTGCTGCCGATTGCGCAAGGCTCGCCGGTCTTCAAGTACGGCGAGATCATTGCCAACGCGACTTGCGACGTTTCGCCGGGCGCCTGGGTGCACACGCACAACACGGCGCCGGATTTTAGCGGGCGCGAGTATGAGTACGCGACGCGCACGCCCGTCACCGATTTCTTCCCGCCGGAGCAGGTACCTACCTTCATGGGCTATCAGCGCGAGAATGGCGACGTGGGCACGCGCAATTACATCGCCGTCATCGCAACTTCCAATTGCTCAAGCCACGTCGTGGCGGGCATCGCCGAGCAACTGCGCCACGTCGGGCCGGAGACGCACGGTGTAGACGGCGTGGTCGCCATCCCGCATCAGGAAGGTTGTGGTCATTCGCAGGGCGAGGACACCTGGCAGCTCGAGCGCACCATCGCCGGAATGATCTTTCATCCGAACGTGGGGGCCGTGTTGATGGTCAGCCTGGGTTGCGAGGTCAATCAGATTTCGAAATATCTCGGCACGACCCAACTCGGCCAGCAGTCCTTCCGCAAGGGCAAGATTATCGTCGGGCTGGAAATGCAATCTTCAGGCGGCACGCGCAAGACCATCGAGGCCGGCGTGCGCCAAGTCGAAGAACTCATCAAGCAGTGTCAGACCATGAAGCGCGCTCCTCAGCCATTGGGGAAAATCCTGCTCGGCGCCAACTGCGGCGGGTCGGACGCCTTCTCAGGGATTTCGGCCAATCCGGCGGTTGGGGTTTGCAGCGACCTGCTCGTGCGTTCGGGCGGAACTTCGGTGCTCGCCGAAATCCCCGAATGCATGGGCGCCGAGCACTTGCTGACGCGCCGCGCGATTGACGAGGCGACTGGTCGCAAAGTGATTGACGTGGTGAATTGGTATCGCGACTACCTGAACCGTTTCGGCGGCAAATGGGATGACAATCCCTCGCCCGGCAACAAAGCGGGCGGCATCACTAATGTCGCCGAAAAAGCTCTGGGCGGCGTGGCTAAAGGCGGTACGACTGCGTTGACCGGCGTCTATGCTTACGCCGAGCGGATTGATCGGAAGGGATTCGTGCTGATGAACACGCCTGGCTACGACCCGGTCTCGCTGACCGGCATTGCGGCGGGCGGCGCTAATATGATCGTGTTCACCACCGGACGCGGGTCAGGCATCGGGTCCCCAATCGTGCCGGTCATAAAGATCGCGTCGAACTCGCGTATTGCAGCCGTAATGGAAGACAACATCGACATCAACGCAGGCGCCATCGTGGACGGCAAAGAAACGGTGGAAGAAGTCGGCCAGCGTATTTTCGACCTGATCCGGCGCGTAGCCTCTGGCGAGCGGACAAAGAGTGAGTTACTGGGCCACAAGGAATTTGTGCCCTGGCGTGTGGGGCCGGTGCTGTAAGGCTGTCTTGTGATGTGTCGATCGTGGACGTGGCGGGCTTGTCAATGATCAAGAGTATCGAAGCAGGGAACTGGCCTCGGGGCATGATTGCGCCGGCGCCGTAGGCAGTCACAGGGCTCGCCGGTTTCGGAGTTCCGGCAACCTGGGGTAGCGGGCAAGAAGCGCAGCGCACTTTAATGAAATAGCCGAGCGCTGAAAGGTTTAAAGTTCAAGGTTGCTGCGAAGCTTGGTGATGTCACGTTGAGGCGGAGCGCCGAAAAGCTTCTTGTAATCGCGGCTGAAGTACGCTGGGTCTTCATATCCAACACGGAACCCGGCGCTCGCCGCATCCAGATCTTCGCCGAGCATCAGACGGCGCGCTTCCTGGAGTCGTATTTGTTTCTGAAATTGCAAAGGGCTCATCGCCGTGACTGATTTGAAATGATGATGGAAGCCGGACAGGCTCATTCCGAGTTCGCGCGCGATATTATCCATTTTGAGCTGCCGGTCAAAGTTTTCGCGCAGATGCTCGATCGCCTTCGAAATGCGGCCGGCGTCTCTTGCCAAAGCCAGGAGGTGGCCCAGGCGCGCCTTCTGTCCCCCCATCAAAAGCCGAAAAACGATCTCCCTGGTAATGAGCGGCGCGAGAACCTTGACTTCAAACGGCGAGTCGAGCAGCCGGACCAGTCTGACAACCGCGTCCAACAGATTGGCGTCCGTCGGGCCGACGTCCAACGCCTTTGCGCTCGCATCGCCTTTTTTAATTTCGATGCCGGATTCCATCATAACCGAGGCGACCAGGGACGGATCGAGGTTTAATCGGAAGCCGAGATAAGGTCGTTCTTTTGACGCTTCTTCTACCTGGAAGACAAGGGGCAAATCGACCGTGAAGATCAAGTAATGCCCCGGATCGTACCGAAATACTTCCTCGCCTAAAAGCGCTTGCTTGCTGCCCTGGGCGACAAAGCAGAAGGCCGGCTCGTACACGTCATGAACCGGCGCCGTCGGTCTGGATGAACGAGCGAGGCGAAAGCCGGGGGAGACATCCAATATTCCGTCTTCGGGAATGGCATGCGCTATTCGCTCAACCAGTTCTTCTCTGTTGCTTTTCGTCCTTTGCTCTTCACGTTTCACTTCTTTTTGGTTCATAAATTCATCTTAGCCTCTTTGGTTCGTATCCGCACGCTACTCACTGAGTTTTTGCAGGATTGTACAATTATTTGCGAGGATCGTCTTACCGCCCTCTCTCCAGGGCTTTTAGAATCCAACTCAAACAATGGGATACAAGGGAAGAACTATGCAGAAACGCAAACTTGGAACTAGCAACCTGGAAGTTTCGGCCATTGGATACGGCTGTATGGGGCTGGACTACGGCTACGGCCCGGCGACCGATGCCGTGGCCAAGGAGGTATTCGAGAAGAAATGAGGGACAGGCGACCTATCGCGGTAGCCGTCGTGCGCGAGTGAAGGCCCGATCAGGTCCCGCTCAATCTACAAGCGCTTGCAACAATCACTTAGGAGTAGGAGTAAGCTATGAGTAATGAAGTTCTTGATGAAGGGCGACGCAGACTCATGGGCGCGTCATTAGTTGGAGTTCCTGGCGCTGCCTTTGTAAGCGCTGGATTGCTGGATTCTGGGGAGGCGTCGGCCCAAACCAGGAGCGTGGACCTGGTAAAGCAGCCAGCAGTGATCGGGTATCCCAACAAGAAAGGGCTCCAGATTGACCGTGTCACCTATCCGGCCAGGAACATCGGAACGAGGATCGTCGCCAATGTATTCAAACCGGCCGGGTTCGATAGGAGCAAGAAGTACTCGGCGATTGTCGTAACCCATCCCTTCGGCGGCGTGAAGGAGCAGACGGCAGGTCTTTATGCCCAGCGCCTAGCCGAGCAGGGCTTCATCACCCTCGCGTATGACGCTTCCTACCAGGGCGAGAGCGGTGGCGCCCCGCGCCTGATGGAGGTTCCGGCCCAGCGACTGGACGACATCAGTTGCGCCATTGACTTTCTGGTTCAACAACCGCAAATCGACCCGAACCGTATCGCCTCGCTCGGCATCTGCGCTGGCGGCAGCTATGCGCTGTGCAACGCGCAGACCGAGTTGCGGGTGAAAGCGGTCGCGGCTGTGAGCACGTTCAACCTCGGCAATGCGCGCCGCGAGGGCATGGGTACGATCTCCTACGAGGAGCGAATGAAGCGCCTGAAGGACGCCAGCGAGGCGCGGTCTCGCGAAGCTCGTGGTGAGCCCATGGAAATGGTATCGGTGGCGCCGGACAGCCCGGCCAGCTTCACAGAGAGCACGCCGCAGCTCTACCGCGAAGGCTACGACTATTATTGCACGGCGCGCGCTCAGCATCCGAACTCGCCGAACAAGTACGCCATCTCCAGCCTCCCGCTGCAGATGGCATTCTTCCCCTTCAATCAGCTCGAGACGATTTCTCCGCGTCCGCTGTTGCTCATCGCCGGCTCGAAGGCCGATACGCTCTTCTGGAGCAAGGAAGTCATGGAGAAAGCGCGGCAGTCGAAGGAACTTTTCATCGTCGAGGGCGCTACGCACATAGACATGTATGACAGGCCGCAGTACGTGACGCCCGCGGTCGCGAAGCTGAAGGAGTTCTTCGACGAAGCATTGAAATAAACGAAAGGATTCTATGAATACGTGGCATCGAAAATTATTCAACGCGCTCTGGCTGATCGCAGTCATTCTTTTGACTTCAGCAAGCGCACAAGAAGCCAACAAGAGCAAGCCAGAGCAGGCGTCCGCGGTCGTGAGAGTTGACAGCGGTCAGTTGCAGGGAGTCGAGGCCGATGGCGTGATCTCCTTCAAGGGCATTCCCTTTGCCGCGCCACCGGTCGGTGAGTTGCGGTGGCGTCCACCACAGTCGACGCCGAGGTGGACGGGAGTGCGACAGGCCGCGGAATTCGGCCGGAGCTGTATGCAGGGACGAGGCGGGCCGCCTCCGGGCGCGGGAGCGCGCGCTGGCGCGCCTGCAGCGGTAGCACAGGGCGCGCCGCCGGCTCCGGCGCCGGCCGCCGTGCCTGCGCCCCAGGGGCCGTCCGAGGATTGCCTGTACTTGAACGTCTGGCGTCCGGCTGATCCGGCCGCTCGCAATCTGCCTGTGATGGTCTGGATCTACGGCGGCGGATTCGTGGGCGGTTCGAGTTCCTCGCCCAACACGTCCGGCCTTCAATTCGCCAAGCAGGGTGTCGTCCTTGTCTCCATGAACTATCGAGTTGGACGCTTCGGTTTCTTCGCGTTTCCTGCGTTGAGCAGCGAACGTCCTAATGAGAACAAGGGCAACTACGCGTACATGGACCAGATTGCCGCCTTGCAGTGGGTGCAGCGGAATATCGCCGCATTCGGGGGTAATCCGAACAACGTCACCATCTTCGGGTTCTCGGCGGGTGGTGTCTCCGTCCACAGCATGCTCGCCTCGCCACAGGCGCGCGGGCTGTTCCACAAGGCCATCGTGCATTCCGGCGGCTCGCGGGACAGCGTGCTCACCGCCCGGCCGATGCGTGCGGACGGCGTTGACCCGAACTATCCGGTGTCGGCCGAGACGATCGGGATCAACTTCGCGAAATCGATGGGGATCGAGGGGACGGACCAGGCCGCTTTGGCCAAGTTGCGCGGCCTCAGCGCCGACGAGGTCCTTCGTGGCGCCCCGCCTCAGCCGGGGGTTACCGTGCCGTCCTACGAGACGACGCCGATTCTTGATGGCAGGTTGATCACTGAGACAGCGGAGACCGCCTACAAGGCTCGCCGCCAGCCGCGCGTCCCGCTGATGCTTGGCAGCAACAGCGCCGATACCGCAGGCAACCGGATCAAGGCTCGCACCAAGGACGAGTTCTTCGCCCGGTACGGCCAATGGAGCGCCGAGGCGAAGGCGGCCTACGATCCTGACGGAACGACCGACTTGGCCACGATGGTGTCGCGGGCCAACGACGACTTCGGCCAGGCCGAACCGGCGCGCTTCGCCGCCAGCGCCTTCGCGGCCAACGGCTCGCCGGCCTATCTGTACCGGTTCTCGTACGTCGCGAGCGCGATGCGGGAACGGATGCGAGCCGGCACTCCGCATGGAGGCGAAATCGGGTTCGTCTTCGGCACGCTCGGCGGCGGGCCGGGGCCGGCGTCGACGCCCTCGCC
>Ga0190270_10000119_pt1 | contig 34628 bp, 33 predicted proteins | sample Popmic320T_FD_133748 | JGI IMG/M metagenome (GOLD analysis project Ga0190270, IMG submission 133748) | Populus adjacent soil microbial communities from riparian zone of Weber River, Utah, USA - 320 T | ecosystem: Environmental > Terrestrial > Soil > Riparian zone | place: USA: Utah | collected...
GGAGCTGGGACGGGCGCCGGCGTCTGCCGCCGGCCCGGATCTCCGTCAGCTCTTCCTGGGCAGCGAAGGGACGCTGGGCGTCGTCACCGAGGTGACCGTGCGGGTCCGGCCGGTGCCCGAAGCGGTGCTCGACGAGGCCTGGCTGTTCGCCGACTTCGCCACCGGTGCCGACGCCGTTCGGCAGCTGGCCCAAGGCGGTGCGCTCCCGACGGTGACCCGGCTGTCAGATGAAGCGGAGACCGCGGTCAATCTGGCGATGGGCGGCGACGTCGACACCGAGAGCCCGGCAACCGGTGGCTGTCTGCTGATCGCCTCGCACGAAGGCACGTCCGCTTCGGTGGCGGCGGCCGAGAAGGCGACCACGGCGCTGCTACGCGAATCGGGCGGCACCCCGCTCGCCGCCGACATCGGCCACGGATGGCGGTCCGGTCGCTACCGCGGTCCGTACCTCCGCGACGCACTGCTGGACGCCGGCGCGCAGGTCGAGACGCTCGAGACCGCGACGACGTGGGCCCGGCTCGACGCGCTCGGCGCGGCCGTTCGCGACGCGCTGACGACCGAGCTCACCGGCGCCGGAACACCACCGCTGGTGTTGTGCCACATCTCGCACGCCTATCCGACCGGAGCCTCGCTCTACTTCACCGTGGTGGCCAAGGCGGCATCCGATCCGATCGCGCAGTGGGCGGCCGCCAAGCGGGCGGCGAGCGAGGCGATCAGCCGGCAGGGCGCGACGATCACGCACCACCACGCCGTCGGGCTCGACCACCGCCCCTGGATGGAGTCGGAGATCGGCAGCCTGGGTATCGAGGTGCTGCGGGCCGTCAAAACGACGCTCGATCCGATCGGCGTGCTCAATCCCGGCAAGCTGATCCCGCCGGCCTAGCCGAGCCTGGCGAGTTCGTCGTCGCCCAGCCGAACCGCACCGGCGGCGACGTTGGCGTCGAGATGCGCCAGGTCGCCGGTCCCGGGTATGGCGAGGACATGCGGACCCTGATGCAAAGTCCAGGCCAGCCGTACTTGGTGCGGGCTGACGCCGTGGACGTCGGCGATCTCGCGTACTGCCTCGGCGTGCTGTTCGGTCGCGCCGTCCTCACGGTTGGAGCCGGCGATCGCGAAGAACGGCACGAACGCGATGCCGCGTGAGGTTGACCAGGTCGAGGTGGTCGCGACCGAGCCGGCGCAGGTTTTCCTCGACCTGATAGCGCAACTGCTCCGGCGTCGTCGCCTGGATGAACTCGCTGTCGGCGTCCTCGCCAGGCCCGACCTTGGTCGCGATGACGACGTCGGGGTACGGGTGCAGCGCGTCCCGAATCGGTCGCGTACCGCCGTGGTCCACTCCCGACCCCGAGAGTGCCGCCCGGCGACATGTAGAACGCCGCGGTGTCGATGTGGTTGACTCCGAGCTCGACGGCCCGGCGGACGATCCGGATCGCCAGCTCGCGGTCGGGATTCGCCGTGATCCGCATCGAGCCGAAGCCCATGCGGTTGGCGGTGTGGTCGCCAAGAGTCCAGGTGCCGGCCGCCGCGGCTGTAATGTTGTCGATGGTCACCGCGCGAGATTACTGGCTGGGCGGACCGGTCACCGCCGCGGTCGAGGACGCCTGCCGCCCTAGCCCAGCGGGCGGGTGCCGGCCGGGATCTCGCCGGTGCCCGCGAGCAGTCCGGTCGCGAGGTCGGCGAGGGCGTTGAGGGTGTGCCGGTGCGCCCACGGTCCACACGAGACCCGGGCCACGCCCAGATCGGTCAGCTCGGCGAGCGACGGCGAGCCGGGCCCGACCAGCACGCTCACCTTGCGCTCGCCGATCGCCTCGACCAGACGACCGATGATCTCGGCGTCGCGCACCCCAGGTACGAACACGCACGTCGCACCGACGTCGAGAAACGCCTGCCCGCGTTCGACCGCGTCGGCGAACACGTCGTCCGGGTCGCGGTCGCCGGCCCTGGCGTAGGCGTCGGTACGCGCGTTGAGCACGAACTCGACACCTTCGGCGGCTCCGGCGCGGATGGCGCCGCTCATCCGCTCGACGGCATCGGCCAGAGGTACCATCTCGTCCTCGATGTTGCCGCCGACGACTCCGAGGGAGATCGCCCGCCGCACGGTCGTCTCGGAGTCGCCGTAGCCCGCCTCCAGATCGGCGGTTACCGGCAGGTCCACGGCGTCGACGATCCGGCCGGTCGCGGTGAGCACCAGGTCGAGCGGGATCTGCTCACCGTCGGGATAGCCGTGCGCCGCCGCGATCGCGTGGCTCGCCGTCGCGATCGCGCGGCATCCCCGCTGGTCCGAGACGACGCGGGCGCCCGAGGGGTCCCACACGTTGACGACGGTCAGCAGCTCAGGGGCATCGTGCAGCCGCCGGAGCTCGGCGGCGCGGTCGAGAAGGTCCACGCCGGCAGCCTAGGTCGGCGAAGCGGACGCGACGAGAGCCAATTCGGGCTCGGCGCACTGGGCCGCTGGACCGCCGGCCGAAGTACAGTCCGCGCTGTGGACCTGCACGTGAGCCTGGAGGGTCGCGGCGATCTGACCGCCCGGATCTACCGCCAGCTGCTCGACGCGATCATCGACGGCCGGCTTCGAGCCGGCGAACGGCTGCCGCCGAGCCGGGAGCTGGCCCGCCGGCTGGACGTCGCCCGCAACACCGTGGCCGTCGCCTACGAGCGGCTGCTCGCCGAGGGTTTCCTGGTCGCCCGGGTCGGCAACGGCACCTATGTCAGCGAGGCGGCACCGGTCGCCACCCAATCGCGCCGAGCACCGTCGGGCCACGACGTTCGACCGCGGCCGATCTGGCGGACGCTGCCGGTGGGCACGACCAAGCCGTCGCCGCTGTACAACTTCTCGGTCGGAGTGCCCGACGCTGCGCTGTTTCCACTCGAGACCTGGCGGCGTCTCGTCGGGCGCGAGGTCCGCCGGGCGACCGTCGGATCGGGACAGTACGGCGATCCGGCGGGCCACGAGCCGTTGCGCGCCGCGATCGCCCGGTACGCCAGTGTCGCCCACTCGGTGCGAGCCGGTGCCGACGATGTGATCGTGACGCAGGGCGCTCAGCAGGCGATCGATCTCGTCGGCCGGGTCGTCGTTGAGCCCGGCGATCTGGTGGCGGTCGAGGAGCCGGGCTATCGCCAGGCACGGCTCGTCTTCGAGACGCTCGGTGCCCGGGTGGCTCCGGTGCCGGTCGATGCCGACGGGCTCGACGTGGCGGCGATCCCGTCCGGGGTTCGGCTCGTCTATACGACGCCGTCGCACCAGTTTCCGACCGGAGTCCCGATGTCGTTGGCCCGGCGCGGGGCGCTGCTCGATTGGGCTCGGGCCGAGGGCGCGCTCGTCATCGAGGATGACTACGACAGTGAGTTCCGCTACTCGAGGCGCCCCTTGGAGCCGCTTCAGAGCATCGACCGCGAGGGCCGGGTCATCTACATCGGCACGTTTTCCAAGACCCTGCTGCCGCTGCTCCGGATCGGCTACCTGGTCGCGCCGGCTTCGCTCCAGCCTGCACTGGGCGCGGCCAAGTGGATCGCCGATCGGCACGGCGAGATATTCACCCAAGCTGCGCTGGCCCGGTTCCTCGAAGAGGGTCTGCTCGCCCGCCACGTACGCAAGGCCACCCGCGTCTATGCCGAGCGGCACGAACTCGTACTCGACCTGCTGGAGCGCGACTTCGGCGACTGGCTCGAGGCCGTACCGTCGTCGGCCGGTCTGCATGTCTGCGCCCGGTCGCGCACCGGCACGGCACTCGACATCGAAGCCGTCGTCGCCCGCGCCGCCGAGCGGGATGTCGCGGTCGAGAGCCTGGCGGGCTATTGCGCGAAAAGCCCGGGGCAGTCCGGTCTCGTCATCGGATACGGAGCCATTGACGCCAGCCGCATCGGGCCGGGCCTGCGCCGCCTGGTCTCGGCCTTCGAGCTCACCGCAGCAGCGCGTTGACGTCGCTGTAGGGCAGGCCGCCCTCGAGACTCGCGTAGGTGCCGTGCCGCAGTAGCTCGTCGGCGCCGCGGCCGATCAGCGCGTACGCGGCCAGCGTCACCGCCGATCCGAGGCTGACCCGTGCGACACCGAGGTCGGCAAGCTCGTCGACGCTGGGGGAGCCGGGGCCGACCAGGATGTTGAGTGGCGCGTCGATGCCGTCCACGAGCGAAGTGATCGTCGTCGGGTCGGCGACACCCGGCACGAAGATGCCGTCGGCACCGGCCTCCAGGTAGGCGGCGGCGCGGTCCAGGGTGTCGCGGAGGCGATCCGACGCCGGCCCGACGGCGAGCAGATAGGTGTCGGTCCGGGCATTGATGTAGAGCGGGATCTCGGCGGCGTCGGCCGCGGCTCGGGCCGCTGCGATGCGCGCCGCCTGCCCGGCCGGATCTCGCAGCGGCTCGCCGTCGTGGTGCGCGGCGTCCTCGACATTGACGCCGACCGTTCCGGCTTCGAGCACCTGGCGGATCGTGTCGCCGACGCCGTCCGCGGACGTCGCGAATCCGCCCTCGATGTCGGCACTAAGCGGCAGATGGACCGCGTCGGCGATCGCCCCAACCCGGCCTATCGCCACCGCCCGGTCGATCCGGTCGCCGTCGGCGACGCCGAGGCTCCACGCCACACCGGCGCTAGTCGTGGCGAGCGCGGGCGCCCCGGACGCCGCAACAAGAAGCGCGGACGGCACGTCCCAGACGTTGGCCAAGCGAAGCGGGTCACCCGCACGGTGGAGCTCTCGAAAGGTAGCGGCCGCCTGTCGCTAGGTCTCTGTAGTCGTCATGCGCCTAGTCGACCAGGCGCCGCTGACAAATTCTTGCGGGCATCGGACATCACCGTGCCGGCCTCGAGGGGCTAGCGACATCGACCGCAGCGCGAGAAACTGCTCACGAGGCCAGCAAGGAGGTCATCATGACCACGAAGACCTGGATGGTGCAGCTGCGGATCGACGAGGACACCGACACGACCAGGGTCGAAGCCGTCCTCGACGCTGACGGCAAGACCGAGCTACGCGGGCACGGCCAGAGTCGCCGCAACCCGGTCGACCCCGCGGTTCCGATGATCGGGGAGGAGCTCGCCGCCGCCCGCGCGTTGTCGGACCTGGCGCATCATCTGCTCGACTCCGCGGCCGACGACATCGAGTCGTCGACCCGGAAGCCGGCAGACGTGCAGTTCTAGACGCGCTCAGCCCGACGACGTCGGCCGCCGCCGCTTCGGCAACGCGGAAACGACCGCGGCATACGATGACGCGATCAGGTCGCGCACCTCATCGTCGTCGATCTTGCCGCCGATCCGGAGGGCGATCCACGTCTTCTCTGACAGCGGGGACGCCCCGTAGACCTGCTCCGGATATGCGGCCCGAAGCTCCAGAGCGGTCGACGGCGACACCTTGACCGCGACCCGACAGCCCGAGCCCAGCCACCCCGACGGCGTGAGCGGGATCCACGCGAAGACCTTGCCGCCAACCTTGACGGTCAGGATGCTCTCGCCGAACGGATAGTCCTCGACGGCGCCGGCGTGAGCGAGCGCGGCCTCGATGAGCTCGTCGCGCGTCATGTCGACCGGCGATCGGCCGCCTCACGGAGTCGTTCGAGCACGAACCGGTCGACGCGGCCCTCGACCATCCGCATTTCGTAGTTTTCGACTCCGACCCAAGTCTCGAGGTCGTCGTAGCCGAGGACGGTGAGCTGCCGATTGACCTCGTCGGCGAGTGCGCCCTCCACGGTCACCAGGTCGGCCTCGTCGGGCCGGTCGAAGTAAACGTGATGCAGGAGAAGCAACCGACTCAGCTCGGAGCAAGGATCGGAGTGGTCGTCGACGCGAAGGTCGTAGGCCACGTCGTCACCAGTCGTGTACGCACCGGACTCGGAAACGATCAACAGTGCGGCACTCTGCCGGCCACGACGGTCACCGCCGGCCTGATCACCGGCGACGAGCGCGGCCAACAGTCGATCGGCGAAGTGGATGTCGCCGCCGTCGAGCCAGGCCGCCCGCATCGCCCCGATAACGTCTGGTCCGACCAGGATGTTCCCCTGGATGGCGTAGCCGTCGCCTCGTACACCCCCGGCCCAGTCGAGACACTCAGCGCCGGTGAACGTCGCCGAGCCGCCTCCGGCGTCGACCACGCCGACCTGCCGATGCTCGCGCCCGTCGTCGGCGGCGAGGAGCGCGTCGACTGTGACAGCGGCGTCGTCGCCGGCGGACAGCCGGGCCAGGCCGTCGCGTTTGTAGAGAGTATTGGCGTACGCCTGAGTCGCGATCGCGCCGACTCCAACCGAGGCGGCCGGGACCGCCGAACCGACGGCAAGGAACTTCGAAGCGACGGCGACGCCCCACGACGTACCGTCGTCAGAGCGTGCGGCAATGGAGAACGTCACGTCCTGAACCTAGCGGTCGGAAGCGTCCTCAGAAGGACTTTTGCCCGTATCGCTCACAGTTAAACCTCCGTAGACTGGCGGGCATAGGGAGACTGGCGGCATAGGGAGTGGAGGGCCTCTATGAAACGTCGACGCGCTCGACCGCCGATTCGACCTCGCCGCCTCGTGGGAGTGGGAGCCGGAGTTTTGCTGGTCACCTTGGCCACGGGTGCCCGAGGTCCGGTGAGCGGATCGCTCGAGGCGTTCGTCAAGCCGTCGCCGTCTGGGGTGCCGCTCTCGAACACCGCAATTCCAGATGTCTCCGCGGTCACCGGAACGATGGAGGTCAAGCGATCCCCGTCGGCCGCCGAGCAGGCGACCGGAGTCGCGTCGCCGAGCGTCACCTGGGCTGACATTCCCACCGCTGCCTTGAGCGCTTATCGCACCGCCGCTTTCATCCTGCAGCAGTCGGCGCCCGGCTGCGACCTGACCTGGGAGGTCCTGGCTGGCATCGGACGCGTCGAGTCCGACCATGGCCGATACGGCGGCGCAACCGTCGGCTCCGACGGCATCGTGTACCCACCGATCTACGGCGTCGCGCTCAACGGTGCCGGCGACGTCGCCGCGATCAGCGACACAGACGGCGGTGCGTTGGACGGCGACACGGTCTGGGACCGGGCCGTCGGTCCGATGCAGTTCCTCCCGTCGACGTGGGACGTGGTTGGTGTCGACGCCGACGACGACGGTGTCGCCAATCCGCACGACTTCGACGATGCGGCCCTCGCCGCCGGGGTCTACCTCTGCGCGGGCGGCGTCGACCTGAGCGATCCGGCACAGCTTCGCGACGCCCTGTGGCGCTACAACCCGTCTGCGGCCTACGTGGCCTTGGTCCAGTCCTACATCGACGCCTACCGTCGCGGCGAGCCTGTCGTGGACAGCCTGCCGGACCAGGCGCCCCCGGTCACCGATCTCCCGAATCCGACACATCCGCCCACGCAGCCGTCGCTCCCGCCGCTGTCCGCGACATTCGGGGCAAGTCCGGTGCCCAATCCGCACGGACCGCAGGGCGAGGTGTTCGTCGACCTTCCGATCCCGGTCCTGCCCCACGGATACGACCCGGGTCCCGGGTGGCCGCCCACCTGGCCGCACCCGCCGATCAACATCCCACCGACCGGCCCGTCCGACGGATCCGGCGATCCGTCCGACAACCCGACGCAGCCCGGCGACCCGACGCAGCCCGGCGACCCGACGCAGCCGGGCGACCCGACGCAGCCGGGCGACCCGACGTCGCCTCCGGACGACCAACCATCGACCGACCCGACGCCCGATCCGGACGATCCGACGCCCACCGACCCGACGCCGACCGACCCGCCGACGCCTACCGACCCGGGCCCGTCGGACACGCCGACGACATCGCCATCCGACCCGACCGACGGGCCGACCGCGCCTCCGACACCGACCGACTCCGACCCGGCTCCCGAGTTGACCGCCCTCACCGGCGTGCTCCGAAACACCGATGCCGGATGGTCTGTCGACTCGACGGTCCTCTACCTCGGTCCAGACGACTACGTCGCGGGCACCCAGGCAGCCGCCGACTACGACGGCGACGGCACGACCGAGACGATCGCCGCGGAGTTGGAGGGACTCGCCGGAGCCGAGGTCAGCCTGGAGGTGCAGAGCACCGAGACGTCGACGGCGGTCTACACCATCCAGGGGTTGGCCTACCGCCCGACCGACGGCTCGCCAGCGCCCTGGGAGTAGGCCTGATCGTTCGCGTTCACAGCGAACGCCGCCAGTTTTGCGCTGTCAGCTGCTGGCCGAAGGCCGGGTTCGACGACTCGTCGACCAACTCGAACCCGGCCCGCTGGTAGATCCGGCGCGCGTCGGCCAGCACGCTGTTGGTCCACAGCACGATCTCGTCGTAGCCCGCGTCCCGAGCAAAGTCGACACAGGTGTCGACCAGCCTGGAGCCGACACCGAGGCCGCGTGCGGTCGGCTCGACGAGCAACAGTCGCAGTTGGGCCACGCGGTCGTCCTTGTGCACGCACAGGACCGACCCGACCGGCTCGCCGTCGACCTCCGCGATCCAGGCGGTGTCCCGTTTCGGGTCCCGCGTCTCGACGTACTCGCCGACGATCCGAGCGACCAAAGCCTCGAACTCGTCGTTCCAGCCGTACTCCTCCGCGTAGAGGGAGCCGTGCCGTTCGACGATCCAGCCGAGCTCGCCAGGCCGCGGGTCGCGGACGATCGGGCCCGGACGCTCACCACGATCCGACAGCAGGCGCTCGACCGAGCCCATGGCGTCGACCAGGTGCCGGCGACCGGGCTCGGTCAGGGGGGCGAGAAGGGCGGCGACGTCCGAACTCGATCGCTGGTCGAGCTCGGCGAACGCGGCACGCCCACGCGAGGTCAGGCGGGCGACTTGGCGTCGAGCGTCGGCCTCGGCCCGCTCCCTGACCACCAGCCCGTCGCCCTCGAACCGGGCCAGGATCCGGCTGAGATAGCCGGCGTCGACATCGAGCCACGAGCGCAGATCGGCCACGCTCGCGACGCCGTGATGCGCGATTTCGAAGAGCACCCGCGCCTCTGTGAGCGAGTACGCGGTGTGGGCGAGCCCTTCGTCGAGAAGTCCCAGCACACGGGTGTAGAAGCGGTTGAACGCGCGTACGGCGACGACCAGGTCATCGGTCATGACTGCATCCCATTCCGTTGACTGAGTCAACTATATGGGATCGGCATCTTGTCGTCCTCCGAACCGATAACCGCCGCCGCTGTGCGACTCGACTCGCTAAGGTCGAGACGAGGACACAACATCAGAACAGGGGTGACCTGCCGTGTGCGGCATCGTGGTGGTCCACGACAGCGACACGTCATCGGCCGACAGCGACAGCGAGGATCCGGATACTGGGCCCTCGATGCTCGCCCGGTTGCGGCATCGAGGACCCGACGGCATCGACTTTCGCCGTGTCGGACGCAGCTGGCTCGGCCATACCCGCCTCTCGATCGTCGACCTCGACGGCGGTGACCAGCCGCTGAGCGACCCGACCGGTCGGCGCTGGGTCGTCTGCAACGGCGAGATTTACAACCACCGCGACCTCCGCGATCGGCTGCCCGGGCCGTTTCGGACCGGATCCGACAGCGAGGTGGTCCTGCACGTCGTCGACGCCTGGGGCCCCGAGGGGATCGCCCACCTGCGCGGCATGTACGCCTTCTGTGTCGCTGACGCGGACGGCGGCATTCTCGCAGCCCGCGACACGATCGGCGTGAAGCCGCTCTATTGGGCTCGACTCCACGGCACGACCATCTTCGCCTCCGAGATCGGTTGCTTCGATCCGGAGGCCCGGGATCGGGTCGACGAGTTTCCGCCTGGTCACTATTGGACGCCACAAGACGGCCTGGTGCGGTTCGCCGACCTTGGTCGCGGCGAAGAGCCGTTCGCCGACCGCGAGACCGCCCGGGCGAAGATCAGCGAGTCGCTGGTCGCCGCCGTCCGCGCGCGCATGATGGCCGACGTCCCCATCGGTGTGTTCTTGTCCGGCGGGCTCGACTCGAGCCTGGTCGCCGCGATCATGGCGAGGCACGCGCCCGAGACCGGGCAGCGCGTGCGGTCGTTCGCCGCGGGCGTCGCGGACAGCACCGACCTCCGTGCGGCTCGCCGCGTCGCCGACTTCCTCGGGCTCGAGCACCACGAGCGCGTCTACGACGCCGACGAGATCGCTGCCGTGTTGCCCGACACCGTGCGGTCGATGGAGGCCTACGAACCGTCCCTCGTCCGCAGCGCGGTGCCCAACTACCTGCTCGCCGAGCTTGCCGCGGCCCACGTCAAGGTCGTACTCACTGGTGAAGGCGCCGACGAGATCTTCGCCGGCTACGACTACTACCGGGACTTCGACGACGCAGCGGCACTAGACGGCGAGCTCGTCCGCAGCGTCCTCGGCTTGCACAACCTCAACCTGCAGCGCTGCGACCGCGTCACGATGGCGCACGGCCTCGAGGCACGGGTGCCCTTTCTCGACCGCGACGTGATCAACGTCGGGCAGCGCGTCCCAGTCGCCTGGAGGCTGCCGGGGGAGGAGGGGCAGGAGAAGCGGATCCTCCGCGAGGCCTTCCAGGGCTGGCTGCCCGACGACGTGTTGTGGCGGCCGAAGGAGCAGTTCGGCGACGGCACGGGCACGGCGACGATCACGGCGAAGCTCGCCAAACAGCTCGTCTCGGAGCTCGATTGGGAGCGCGCGGCACTGCCCGACCTGCCGGCGCCACGGAGCCGTGAAGAGCTCGCGTATCAGCGCATCTTCGCCGACCACCTCGGCGGAGTACGCGTCGATCGCCTGCTCGGACGGTTTGCCACCGCCTGACGCTGCGAGACTCAGCCTGCCGGCGGAACGTTTTGGTTGAGCCGGAACAGGTTGTCCGGGTCGTAGTCCGCCTTGACCCGGCGCAGCCGATCCCACGTGGCGCCCGGGTAGGCGGTCCGGATCGCCTCGGGCCCCTGGTCGGCGAGGAAGTTGACGTAGGCGCCCGCGTCGTCTTGGCGGAGCTCCGCCTCGAAGTCGGTGACCCACTTCTCGCGAATCGGCCGGTCGTCGGGTCCGTCGTAGAACGCCGCAACGTTGGCCATGATCCGCGACTGGCGGTGCGCGAAGGCCGTGGCGTCGACCGGCACCCGGCTGATCTCGCCTCCCATGACGCGCAGCTGCGCGACCCGCATGGCCGCATCCGAGCTCTCCAGCCGGTCCATGATCATCTCGGCGACGTTGTGGTCGACCCGGTCGACGAACAGCGTGCGGGCGACCGCGGTCGGCCGATAGTCGGCGTCGTCCGGCGGAAACATCGCCGGATAGGGGATCGGCTGCAGCATGTCGGCCAACGGCTCGGCAAGGGAGCGGAACGGAGCGAGGACCTCGTCGCCACGCTCGACCGGGCCGGACCAGCACACGAGCGCCATCACCGACATGCTTCCGTGGTGCTCGGCCGGAACGAACGGCATCGGTGGAGCCGGCATCACGTTGGCGATCGCGCTCAGCTCGTCGGGCGCCGCCTCGCAGGCCGCCATGAAGCCCTCGACCACGTCGACCGACGCGGGCAACAGGAGCATGCCGCCGACCACGCTCGGCACCTCGCGCAGTCGATAGTGGAACCGCGTGACGACGCCGAAGTTGCCGCCACCGCCGCGGATGGCCCAGAACAGGTCGGGGTGCTGGTCGGCGTCGGCGTGGACGATCTGGCCGTCGGCCGTCACGACCTCGGCAGCCAGCACGTTGTCGATCGTGAGACCGTGGGCTCGCGAGAGATAGCCGACGCCGCCGCCCAGTGTGATGCCGCCGATGCCGACCGAGCCGGTGTCGCCGAAGCCGGTGGCGAGTCCGTGCTCGGCGACGGCAGCGCTGTAGGCGCCCGCCCGGAGACCCGTCTGGGCCCAGGCCGTGCGGCTCTCCGGATCGATCTCGAGCCCCTGCATCTCGGCGAGGTCGAGGACCACGCCGTCGTCGCAGGTGCCGTGGCCGGCCCCGCTATGCCCCCCGCTGCGCACGGCGAGCGGCAGGCCGGCCTCACGGGCGACGGTCACGACGCGAGCGACCTCGGACGCGTCGGACGGGCGGACGATCACCCCTGGTCGGCGGTCGACCTCGGGCACAAGGACCTGGCGTGCGGAGTCGTAGTCGGCATCTCCAGGGGCGATGGAGCGGCCGTCGAGATCCCGACGAAGCTGCGCGATGGCCGACACCTGGGCTGATGAGGTCATGTGGTCTCCCGCGGAAGTCATGCGTGCGATCGAAGCCGCGATCGTACGACGTGCCGCCGACAATGTCCCAGCGATTAAGGCTCAGCTCGCTTCGGCGGCATGCTCACCGCCCCGAATCGCCTAAGCTCATCGTCAAGGATTTGATCGCATGGCGTGCGGCCGAACCGACGGGCGGAGACTCTCGTGGACTTTGTCGACCGGCTGGATCCGGAGCTCGCAGCCGTCCTTCCGACGATCCCGCGGCTCGATCTGACCGATCTCGCGGCGGCCCGCGCCGAGCATCGAGAGCTCGCCGCGAAGGCTCGGGCCCGGTGGACACCGCCGTCGGCCGTCTCGTGGGCAGATCGGACCGTTCCCGGGCTGCACGACGACGCCGACGTGCGACTCCGCATCTACACTCCGGAGGTCCGCCGAGACAGCGTTGCGGTGCTGTATTGGATGCATGGCGGCGGCCACGTCATGGGCGAACTCGGCCAGGACGACCGGCTCTTGTGCGAGATCGTCGAAGTCACCGGCGCGATCTGCGTGTCCGTCGACTTGCGCTGGTCACCAGAGGCTCCGTATCCCGCCTCCCTCGACGACAGCCTGGCCGGGCTGTACTGGGTACATGACCACGCCGCCGAGCTAGGCATCGACCCCACCCGGATCGTCGTCGGCGGCGCCAGCTCCGGCGGTGGGCTCGCGGCCGGCCTCGCTCTCCGGAATCGCGACGAGCAGAGGGTTGATCTCGGCGGGCAAATCTTGATCTGCCCGATGCTCGACGATCGGCAACGACCCGACTCCGCCGACGTCGACCATCCGCTCGTCTGGAACCGCGCCTCAAATCGGATCGCCTGGCAGGCGTACCTCCGCGAAACGCCAGGTGACGACGTCCCGCCGTACGCCGCACCGGCACGGGCGGCAAATCTCGGTGGCCTGCCTCGGACTTGGATCGCGGCCGCGGGGCTCGACCTCTTCGTCGACGAAGACCTCGACTACGCGCGACGGCTGATCGCTGCCGGCGTCCCGACCGAGCTGCACGTCTACCCCGGCGCGATGCATGGGTTCGACCTCTTCGCGCCGCACGCCGCTGTCTCACAGCGCTTCCTGGCCGAACGGACCGCGGCCCTTCAACGTTTTCTCGCGCCAACGAGCTGACCAGCCGTCCCGCTAAGCGTCTTCGCTTGGCGAGGGAGTGTCGGTCCACAGCTGCGGGCAAACCAAAGGCAGGGAGGATTTCCTCTCCCTGCCACTTCTAACTTATAGCGCACCGGGGGGCTTGCGGCAAGGCCCCCGTCGTGCCCCAGAATTGCCGGCCGAGGCCAAACCTACGGAATCTTGGGGGTACGAAATGCGTGTGTTGTTGTCGACGTACGGGGAGCTGACGTGAACCCGACGACCACCAGCGCTTTTGACCTTCCCGACAACCTCACATCGAAGGCCGAGCCGACGCTGATCGCTCGCGACGAACAGCACTTCGCGGCGATCGAGGAGAGCCTCGAGCAGTCGATCGCCGACCTGTCCCACCGTCTCGAAGCCGCACGCCGGGCACCCGGCGGCACCGGGCAGGAGGCGCTGGACCGAGACCAGGAGGTCCACCGGCTGACCGCTCGCCTGCGGACCCTGCGCCGGTTCGGCCTCGACCTGTGCCTCGGACACATGGTTAGCGCAGACGACCCCGAACCGGTGTACGTCGGGCGGCTGGGCCTGACGGACAGCGCGGGTCGCCGGCTCCTGGTCGACTGGCGCTCTCCGGCCGCCGAGCCGTTCTTCGGAGCCACCCACGCCAACCCGATGGGCCTGGCGAGCCGCCGCAGGTATCGCTGGACCCGTGGCCGCATCAACGACTACTGGGACGAGGTGTTCACCGCTGCTGGGTTCGACGGACACGCCGCCGCCCTCGACGACCAGTCGGCCTTCATCGCCAGCCTGGGCAGCAGCCGCTCGCCCCGGATGCGAGACGTGCTCGGCACGATCCAGGCCGATCAGGACGCGATCATCCGCGCGGGTTCCCGGGGCGCGCTCGTCGTCGACGGCGGTCCGGGTACGGGAAAGACCGTGGTCGCCCTGCACCGCACCGCTTACCTCCTGTACTCCGACCCACGCCTCGGTCACCGCCGGGGCGGCGTGCTCTTCGTCGGTCCGCACCAGCCGTACCTGGCCTACGTCTCCGACGTCCTCCCCAGCCTCGGGGAAGAGGGCGTGCAGACCTGCACGCTGCGGGACCTCCTCCCCGAGGGCGCTGAAGCGACCATCGAGACCGACCCCGACGTGGCCCGCTTGAAATCGTCCGCGGACATGGTGAAGGCGATTGAGCCCGCCGCCAGGCTCTACGAAGAGCCACCAACGAAAGGGATGGTGGTCGAGACCCACTGGTCCGACGTCTGGCTCAGTGCCGACGAATGGGCGGAGGCGTTCAGGTCGCCGGACCCCGGTACTCCCCACAACGACGCGCGAGACCAGGTCTGGGACGAGCTGGTCACGATCCTGACGGACAAGCACGACGACCAGTACGAAGACGACGACCTCTCGGCTGACCTGGTGCGCAAGTCGCTCCGGCAGAACAAGGAGCTGGCCACGGCGTTCAACCGGGCGTGGCCGCTGATCGAACCGACCGACCTCGTCGGGGACCTGTGGTCGGTGCCCGCCTACCTGCGGATGTGCGCTCCCTGGCTCGACGCCGACGAGGTTCGGCAGCTCCAGCGCGAGGACGCGGACGCCTGGACGGTGTCCGACCTGCCGCTCCTCGACGCGGCACGGCAACGGCTCGGCGACCCGGAGGCATCACGCCGTCGGCGTCGACACGAGGCGGCCGTCGCCGCCGAGCGCGAGCAGATGAGCAGCGTGGTCGACCACCTGATCGCGACCGACGACTCCGAAATGAAGGTGATGTCGATGCTGCGTGGCCAGGACCTCGAGGACGTCCTGGTCGACGAGACGGCACTGCTCAGCACCGACCCGGACCTGCTCGCCGGCCCGTTCGCGCACATCGTCGTCGACGAGGCTCAGGAGCTGACCGACGCAGAGTGGCAGATGTTGCTGCTCCGCTGCCCGTCCCGGAGCTTCACCATCGTCGGCGACCGTGCCCAGGCCAGGCACGGGTTCAGGGAGTCGTGGCAGGAACGGCTCGAGCGCCTCGGGCTCGACAACGCCAGCCTGGCGATCCTCCGCATCAACTACCGGACGCCGGAAGAGGTGATGGCCGAGGCCGAGCCGATCATCCGGGCCGTACTCCCGGACGCCAACGTCCCGACCTCGATCCGCAGCAACGGCGTCCCCGTTGTCCACGGATCCGTGTCGGACTTGGGTTCGATCGTCGACGCATGGCTCGCCGATCATGCCGACGGGATCGCATGCGTCATCAGCGCGAAGGGCCTCGAGGATGGCAGGTTCCGGGATTCGTCCCGCGTCCGGTCGCTGACTCCCGAGTTGTCGAAAGGTCTCGAGTTCGACCTGGTCGTCCTCATCGATCCAGATGAGTTCGGCGAGGGCGTCGAGGGAGCGGTCGACCGCTATGTCGCAATGACCCGAGCAACCCAGCGACTCGTCATCCTTACGAGCTGCTGAGGTCGCCTGGGTCATCCCGACACGGTCTACCACCGGCCGGCGCTCCTCAGGCACCGAGACCGGACGCCACCGGCCTCGCGTCGAGCTGCTCGAACGTGGGCACCGGCTGGACATTGGCTGCGGTTTTCCGACGCCAGCCTCGCCAGCGACGTGAGGTGGCTCGCTCGGGGTTGGCCTGAACGGTACGGATCAGGCGCCGGTGCGCTGCGTTCGCGCGCATCTCGGCCTGGTGTAGCGCAGCGATACGGTCAATCTGGGAATTCATGATGTTCTCCTTGAACTAGGTCGTGTATCTACGGTCGCCCGAAGCGACCTGCGGCACATCCGTGCTCACCACGGATCCGCCACTGAACGACCACCGGCCCGCCCACCGCCACGCTGGGGTTGTTAGGCCGCTACCGGGGCGTCGAACGTCGCGATGGTCTCGAGACCGTCCTGTGCGGCGCCGCTGAGTCGCAGCAAGAGGAGTGGGATCTCTTCGTTCGTCCAGCGGTGTCGGCCGATCTCGGCCGCGACGCCGAACATCTGGTCGGCCAGCGCGTCCCGAGTGGCCTGGTAGCCCGCGAGAGCGTCTCGCTCGTCGGCATCGTGGATCAGCACGTCGGCGACGGCGCGCGCGAGTAGCTCCGCGTCTCGAAGCGCATCGGTGATCCCGTGCGAGGTGAGTGGGTCCTTGAAGTAGCCGGAGTCGCCGACCAGTGCCCAGCCGGGACCCCACGACCTGCGGAGGTGGCTCGGCCGTCCCTTGAAGGTCAGCAGCCTGTCCGGCGGTCGGGCGGCGGCGAGCCGTGGGATCAGATCGGGCGCCGACTCAGCGAGGATCTCGCCCAACACGGGCATCCCGCCGCGACCGATCCGCTCCGGTGTGGCCGCGGCGAACACGCACGTCTGGCCGTCATTCGTCGGGATGACTCCGGACGTGGCATCGGGACGGAAGTTCCACTCGTAGCCGTCGGCCGCCAGACCGGTCCAGTAGCCGTACGTGCAGGCGCTACCGACCGGACCGACCTTGTCGTACGGGGCGCCAACGCGGTCCGCGATCGTGGAATAGATCCCGTCCGCACCGACGACGACGCGAGCTCGAGCCTGGAAGGTGCTGCCGTCTCGAGCCCGACCGACGACGCCGGTCACCGCGCCGCGGTCATCGCGCTCGACATCGGCGACGGCGATCCCGAACCGGACGTCGGCGCCAGCGGCCCGCGCCGCGTCGACGAGGATCGCGTCCAGCACCGTACGGCGTGGCGCGAACAGGGCATCGACGCCGTTGCCCGGCTTGATGGCGATCGGCACGACGTCGTGGGCGTAGCGAAATGTCGTATGCCGGATCGCGGGCGTACCGGCGGCGATGACCTCGTCGAGCAGTCCCCAGCGAGACAGCTGCAGCACCCCGCCACGCATCAGAGCGTGGGTCGAGAGCGTGTCAATGCCGTGGCGTTGACGGTCGACGAGCAGGACGTCCAGCCCCCGGCGGGCGAGCAGCAGCGCGGTTGCCGCGCCCGCTGCCCGCCCGCCGACGACCACGACGTCATACGCCGCCTCCGCGGGTTTCTGGTTGCGCATCTGGTCGTCTCCGTCAGCCCGCGTCGACATCGATCGACACGGGTACGCCGTTGGTCAGGACGTCGAACACGGCCGAGCGGCTTCGCGACTGCTCGACGACCTGGCGCAGCTTGTCGGGGTCGTCGCCACGAAGGACGAAGCTGACCCGGATCTGCCGGTAGCCGTTGCGGACCTCTTCGTCGAGGCCGAGGATGCCGAGCAGGTCGATGTCGCCCTCGACAGTCGAGGTGACCTCGGCCAGGTTCACGCCGCGAGCGGCGGCGATGTTGGCGATGCCAGCGGTCAGGCAGGCAGCGAGCGCGTGCAGCAGGAACTCGACGGGCGTGGGGGCGGCGTCCTTGCCGACAAGCACGGCCGGATGGTCGGCGTCGAAGGCCCAGGGCTCCGCGTGCGTCAGCTCCTGCTTCGCACCGTGGAAACCATGGATCCGCGACTGACTGTGCGTGCCACTGACCCACCGGTTGCTCGCGCGGAACTGAAACTTCGCGATCTCGGGGTCGCCCTGCACCGCGTCGATCGTCGCGAACAGGGTCTCGACGTCGACACCGTTGGGGTTGGCTCGGTCGGACATGAGCGTCATGGGATTCTCCTTGTGAGTGACGGGGTTGGTGTCCTCCGTCGAGCGTCCTTGCCTTCGGCGTCGGGCACATCCGTGGTGGCCACGGATTCGCCTCCGCGTGCCGAGGGGCCTTAGACCCTGGTCGGTTGGGGACGACCCGCTGAGACTTGGCGGGTGGCGAGCGCGAGCTCGGGGATGGGCGCGGACATCACGGCACGCGAGGCCGAGGTGATGGCGCTCGTCGCCGGCCATCTCACCAACGCGCAGATCGCCGAGCGGTTGTTCATCTCCATCCGTACGGTCGAAAGCCACATCTCGTCGCTCTTGCGCAAACTGGACCTGACCGACCGCCGCAGCCTCGCCCGCCATGCCGAGTCGACCGGCACGTCGAAGTCGGCTCGACGCGGCTTGCCGACGCCGGTGTCGCCGTTCGTCGGTCGGGTGGCCGAACGCGCCGACCTCTCCGATGCCCTGGCAGTCCACCGAATGGTGACGGTGCTCGGCCCCGCCGGCGTCGGCAAGACCCGGCTGGCATTGAGCGTCGCTGCCGACGTCGCTCCGACGCGCGACGACGGAGCGTGCTTCGTCGATCTGGTCCAGGTTGTCGACCCGACCATGGTCGTGGCCGCCGTCGCCGAGGCCGTCGGTGTACCCGAGAGTCGAGGCGGCTCCGTCGAGTCGGCGGTCCTGACGGCGCTGCGGGAGCGCGACACTCTGCTGGTCTTGGACAACTGCGAGCACGTCCTCGACGGCGTACGGGACTGCGTCGAACGGCTGCTCGGTGAGTGTCCGCGGCTCACCGTACTGACGACGAGCCGAACGCGGCTGCTCGTGCCGTACGAGCGGCTCTTCCACGTCCCCGGACTGTCAGTCACCGACGACGGCGGCGACGCGGTGGCTCTCTTCGAGGCCCGGGTCACCGCGGCAGGATCGACGGTGCCGACGAGCACCGTACGCGTGGCCGATCTGTGCCGGGATCTGGACGGGATCGCGCTGGCGATCGAGCTCGCCGCGGCGCGCTATCCCACTCTCGGCCTGGACGGGCTCGAAGCGGGACTCGATGAACGGATGCGGGTGCTCGCCGGAGGCGCTCGAGTCGCGGACCGACACCGCTCCCTTCGAGAGGCGATCGCCTGGAGCGACGAGCTTCTGAACGCGGACGAGCGGACCCTGCTCCACGGCGTGTCCGTCTTCGCGTCGTGGTTCGATCTCGACGCTGCCTGCGCGGTGGCCGCCCCGGAGTCGACCCGCGCCGGCGTCGCGGATCGATTGGCGCGGGTGACCGATGCCAGTCTGCTCGTCGTCGAGCTGGGCGAGCCGACGCGTTATCGCGTACTCGAGTCGATTCGGCAGTACGCCGTCGAGCAGCTCGCATCGGCCGGCGATCTGAGCGAAGTCCGGGCGCGCCACGAGGCCTGGTGCCATGGCCGGCTGGCACGACTGGCCGCGGACGATCCGGACGACGACTGGTGCGCAGCGTTCGACGACGTCGTCGACGATCTCCGGGCCGCCTTGGCGTGGGTCGCCGCCGATGCGAGCCGACCGGCCGACACCGCGACCCTCGGCGCCGACCTCGCCGGATTGCTCTTCCGCCGCGGACGGCCGACCGAGGCACAGCGACGGTACGAGCAGGCCGCGGCGGTCGCCGTCGCACCGGCCGACCGAGTACGCAACCTCCGAATGGCCGCCGGTGCCGCGGCATGTCGATGGGTGGGCAACGACACGCTGCGGCTGCTGCGCGAGGCGGCCGACATCGCAGCATCCGACGGGGACCGACCCGGCGCAGCTCGCGACCTGGCGATGTGGACGATCTTCGTCGACACCCTGCAAGGGATCATCGCCGACCTCCCGACCGAGGATGCGACGGCTGCGACGCTCGCCGAGGCCGAGCGACTGTCCGACGGCTCCGCCCGACCCGAGGCTGCGATCGCGGCCGCGACCTCCGGCGCTCGGCTCCTCGACGACGAGACCGATCTCGCCCACGCGCGTCGCGGCGTCGCGCTCGCCCGTGACGCGGGAGACGTGGTCATGGAGAGCCGAGCCCTCGACCAGGTCGTCGCGATGCTGATCGGGTTCGACGACCTCGGCGAGGCGACGCGGGTCGTCGACCGTCGGGCCGACCTGTTGGCCTCGGTGAGGCTCGACGCGACGACCGGCTTCGAGCTGACCGACTGCTACCTGATGGCGTCGGAGACCCACCTGGCGACCGGTGACTTGACCGCCGCGGGGACCTACGCCGACGCGCTGGCGCGGCTGTCCATCTACCGCGACCAAGACCACCTCGCCGTGTCGCGAAGACTCAAGGTCGAGGCGCTCGCCGGTCGCTTCGAGGCGGTGGTCCGCGACGGCGAGCGGTTCCGCCGTGCCTGGGAGCGGGCGGGGCGGCCGATCGTCGGCGGCCTCGCCGGCTCGGCGTACGCGATCGCGATGGTGCACGGCATCCTCGGAGACGACGACCGGCGAACCGAGTGGCTGAGCATCACCGTCGACCTGGGCATAGAGCCCGACCGACTCGCCAGCTGCCTGACCGGCTGGGCGCCGACGTTTGACGCGTTGCTCGCACTCGATCGCGGCGACCCGGCGGCAGCCGTCGAGCGGCTCTCCGCGGACCTCGACGACCCGGTCGTCTGGGGCCGGTTCACCCCCTGCATGTGGAAGCCGTGGTACGCCGCCCTGTGGGCCGAGGCGGCGGTCATGGGCTCCCGTACCGACGCGCCGGAACGGATCGATCGCGGCCGGCTGGCGGCGCGAGACAACGCGGTCGCGACCGCCATCGTCGACCGCGCGGCCGCCATCGAGGCCGGCGACCGGTCCCCGTTGACGCGTCTCGCTCAGACCTTCGGGGATCTCGGATGTGAGTACCAGCAAGCCCGGACGCGGCGCCTCGCGGAGTAAACCTGGCAGACGTTGTCACAATCCGCGACGTCGTAGGCACGGGTTGTCCGGCAGCAACCGCGCATTTGGTTCATGCCTCGCAAACGGTGCCTACCAGATCGCGCACGTCTCGCAAAAAGCCGTCACCCTGGGTCTTCACGCTTCAGAAGCTGAGCCCGCGACCATCGATGACAACCTTGTCGAGTGCGTGGGCGATAGGTAAAGACAGGCGGGCATGGGGATGGTCGACGAGGCATCGTCCAGACGTCGGGTACGCGTTTGGTTCGGCAGCGAGGTGATCTGCACGCACGTGGCCGATCCGCTGGAGGCCGAGCGCTACGCGTCTCTGATGGCCCAGCGCTTCGCCGGACTCGCGATCACGGTCGACGACGCCCCCGGCATGAGCGATCCCGCGCTCCCGCACGAACTGCTCTGGGAGCAGACGGTCAGGTAGGGCCCCGGGCCGATCCGGTCCAGATGCTCAGCGCTCGACGCGGTGTCGCGCGTCATGGAGATGCTGCGCCGCGAGCCGGACCGGTGCGTTCGCCGCTCCGTACCCCTCGTAGCCGCCGACACGCTGGACGACTTCGAAGAACACCGCGCCGACGGTCTCGGTGTAGAACTGCAAAAACTCGCCTCGATCGTTGCGGTCGTAGAGCAGGCCGAGCGATTTCAACTCCTCGACGTACTCCGACGGCAGGTCGAACCGCGCCACGAGGTCGTCGTAGTAGTTCGCCGGGATGGGAAGAGACCGCAAGCCACGCTCCCGGGCGGCCCGGGCCACGGCTATCGCGTCGTCGCTCGCGAAGGCGACATGCTGCGGGAACCCGGACGGATGATCGAAGGCGAGTGGCGCGACGTTGAGCGCCAGTCGTACGCCGCCGTCGGCATTGCGGACGACGTGGCTGCGCACCAAACCGGTCGGCGCAGCGACCTCCTGGCTCGATCCGGACCCCAGCGCCAGCACGCTGCTGTAGAACAGCACTGCCTCGTCGAAGTCTTGCCACGGCTGCGCGAGGTTGACGTGGTCGATGCTCGAGAGCAACGGCCCTCCAGCCGGCATGCCGTCGACGAACTCGGCGACCCAGGTCGGATCGTCGGCGGCGACGTCGAGAAACACCTCGGTGCCGTCGGGTGCTCGAAAAGCCGATAGCTTCTGCTCCGACGCGTGGGTGTGTCGATAGACGGGTGGCGCCTCCAGGGCTCGCGCCCGCTTCGTCGACTGTTCGGGGTCGGCCACCTGGAACCCCACGGCGGCGACCGTCGGCAGCCGGTCCCGTGCCTGCTGTTCGTTGCAGACCACTCTGGCGCGTCCTTGGGTCCATAACCGGACTGGCTTGCTGCGGTGTCGGCCGCCGAAGGCAAATCCGAGTTGCTGCAGCATCAGTTCGACGTCGCCGGTGTCCTCGGCCTTCACCTCCGCGAAGTCGAACGCCGCGGGCTGCTGCACATCGGGTAACCGGCGAAGACGCTCGGTCTGTTCGTCGTCGACGTGGCGACGCGCCGTTTGGTCCTCCAGCCAGGTCAGCGATCGCTTCGCCTGCATGGCTGTGCGGTGCACCTCGGTCTGCCGGAACGTGTCGTTGAAGACCTCCAACGAGATCGGCCCCGAATAGCCGGCGCGAATCACGTGGTCCATGAACCCCGCAAGGTCAAACGAGCCCTCGCCGGGAAAGAGCCGGTGATGCCGGCTCCAAGAGAGGACGTCCATCGTCAGCGCCGGAGCGTCGGCCAGTTGGAGGAAGAAGATCTTGTCGCCCGGAATGCGCTCGATCGCCGCTGGATCGTGACCCCGGGACAGGATGTGGAAGCTGTCGAGACAGGTGCCCACGGCCGGATGATCGGCGAGCTCGACGATGCGCCAGGCCCGTCGGTAATCGTTGACGTAACGTCCCCAGCCGAGTGCTTCGTATGCCAGCCGGACGCCGTGTCGCACGGCCTCGTCGCCGAGTCGCCCGAGATGGTCGGCCGCGACGGCGTCGTCGTCGACGGTCGCGGTCGCGACGTTGCTGCAGATCAGCATCGTGTCGATGCCCATGCGCCGCATCAGCCGAAACTTGGCCCGCGCCCGGTGGAGCACGGTCGAGAACAGCTCGTCCGACACTCCTTCGGCGTCGCGGAACGGCTGGTAGAGGTCCAGTGTGAGTCCCAGACGACCGGCCAGCGCGGCGATCTCTTCGGGGCTCGCCGGCGACGCCACGAGGTCCGGCTCGAAGATCTCGACGCCGTCGAAGCCCGCCTCGGCGATGGCATGCAGTTTCTCGGTGAGGGTGCCGCTGACGCAGACGGTGGCGATCGACGTCCTCATCAGGCCGCGTCCCTCCCCGCGATGGGAGCCAGCAGCCGCGCCGGATTGCCGATCAGCATCTGATCGATTTCCTGCTGACCGACGCCTCCGTCGAGCAGCCGCGGAATGATGCGACGGCTGAGGTTGTCGATCCGCCAGTGCGGCGCGTGCTTGGCCCGCCAGGACGGGGGAGTAATGCGGCTGAAGAACGCAGCGTCGTGCGACAGCACCATCCGATCGGCGTAGCCCAGTCGCAGCAGGCACTGGACGGTAGCGATCCGTCGGTCGTCGGTGAGGACGTGCTCCATGCCGAATCGGTCCATGCCGGTTGTGCAACCGGCGTCCATCAGCTCGCGCAGATAGTCGATGTCCTCACTGTCTCCGCAGTGGCCGATGATCATTCGCTCCGGATCGACACCCAGGGTGCGAAGGAGTGCCAGTTGCTCACGCCCGTTGCGGGAGGCGGCGTGCGTGTGGGTCGTGATCGGTACGCCGGTCTGTTGCTGCACGATGGCGGCCGCGGCCAGCACCCGCCGTACGTCGGGCGTCAGACCCTGTCGGTCGGTGACGACCTTGAGCATCGCCGCCCGGATGCCAGTGCCGGCCACGCCCTCCTCGATGTCACGGACGAACATCTCGACGAGCGGGTCCGGTCCGTCCACCTGCAGGCCCGGCCCGTGGGTGTGGAAGTACGCCGGGAGCACGTCGGGTGTGTAATACCCGGTCGACGCGAGCAGGTTGACCCGAGTACGCGCGGCCACCACGGCGACCCGAGGCACGTCTCGGCCCAACCCGAGGACTGTGAGGTCGACGACGGTACGGATGCCCAGCTCCCACAGGCGCTCCAGCCCGTCGACGGCCCGGTCAATCATCTCGGCTTCGTGCCATTCGGGGTGGGGAAAGTTCAGATCGAGCTCGGGATGACCGACGAAGACGTGCTCATGGATGAGCGTCGGCCCCAGGCTGTCGGCGTCGACGGCACCCCGAAACGTCTGAACCCTCCCCGCCGCCGTCACTGCGCTTCGTCCCGGATGCCCTCGTAGATGGCCAGCTGCTCGTCGTCGAAGTTCTCACGCAGATAAGAGTCGACCTGGCTTCGGAACGCTTCGACATCCACGTCGTCGACGATCTCGATGTCTCCGCCGTCCTCCCACTCGGACAGGGTCGCCTCCTCGTCGTCTGCGACGCACTGCGGCACCTGCTCCACCGCCTTGTCGACGGCGGCTTGCAGCGCCTGCTGCTGCTCGTCGGACAGCTCGTTCCAGACCTCGCCGATGATGACGAGGTTGGAGTTCGCCTGGTGTGAGGACATGCTGATGTAGTCCTGCACCTCTTGGAGGTTGAGCGCCGCGATGTTGACGATCGGGTTTTCCTGACCGTCGACGGTGCCCTGCTGCAAGGCCAGGTAGAGCTCTTCGTAGGCCACCTCGGTCGCGTCGGCGCCTAGGGCGTCGGCGTTCATCAAGTACTGCGGGGAGTCGGGGAATCGCATCCGCAGGCCGTCGAGGTCGGAAGGCTCGCGAATCGGCTCGCTGGCGGTGAACTGCCGCATGCCGGCATTCCACGCACCCAGCGTATGGACACCGGTCTCGGACTCGAAGTCGGCGAGCAGATCGGCGGCCGCGTCCGACTCGATGTAGCGCGCGAAGTGCTCGTTGTCGTCGAAGGCGTACGCCGCGTCGAGCACGCTGACCGGCTCGTACACGGCACCGAGCGCCGATGCGCCCTGGATGTCCATGTCGATGTCGCCGGAGACGACGGACGCGATCCGGTCGGCGTCCTCGCCGAGCTGGCTGTTGGGGTAGATCTGGACCGTCATGTCGACGTCGGCCTTCTCGACCTCGTCAGCGATCACCTGGGCCCCGCAGACGTGCTGGGCCTGACTCTCGGTGTAGCTGTGCGCCAGCCGGAGGTCGACAGCGCCGCCGGCGCTGCCCCCGTCGTCGCTGCACGCGGCGAAAACGAACAGCGGTATCACCCCGCCGACCGAGAGCGCGATGCTCCGTCGGGTCGCTCGTCTTGCCATCATGGATTCCTTTCTCCGGGGGATGCCCTGTCGGGCGAATGTGGTCGCGCCGGATCCACTTCCGGGGCGACCATGGCGTCGAGGTCGCGGGCCATCGCCTCGTCGTCGGCGATCCGACCCGTGATCAGGCTGAAGGCGGCCGCCGCCTGGTGGACGGCCATGCCAGTGCCGTTGAGCACCCGACAGCCTCGCTGTCGCGCGCCCCGCAACAGCTCGGTGTCGAGCGGTCGGTAGATGATGTCGGCCACCCACAGATCCGGGCCGAGCGCGTTCACGGGGATCGGGCTGCCCGGATGGCCGGTCATGCCGACCGGGGTCGCGTTGACGACGCCGAAGGCGCGGGCCAGAGCCGGGTGCAGGTCGGCTACGTCGAGTGCTGACGCCACGGTCGCCGCGCCGAGCCGCTCGACCGACGCAGTGAGCTGCTCGGTACGAGCGGCGTCCGGATCGAACACGAGCAGCCGAGCCGCACCCAGGCGGGTGAGGGCATGGGCCACTGCCGTACCGGCTCCGCCGGCCCCCAGGAGAACGACGTCGTCGAGTCGTACGTCGGCCAGTCCGGCTCGAAAGGCGGCCTCGAAGCCGACGATGTCGGTGTTGTGACCGACCGTCTTGCCGTCGGTGATGACGACCGTATTGAGGGCACCCATGGCTGCGACCTCGGGGGCGACGTCGTCGACAAGCGGCACCATGGCCTGCTTGATCGGGTGGGTGACATTGAGCCCGTCGAAACCGAGGTCGATCGCGTACGCCAGAAGGCGACGCAGGTGGGCCGGTTCGAGCTGGTCGCCACGCAGGTCGATCGTCTTGTAGACGTAACGCAGACCCTGGCGTACCGCCTCACGCTCATGCATCTCCGGGGTCAGGGACGGCTTGACGCCCTGGCCGACGAGGCCGACGAGGATCGAGCGCCGCGACCCGTCTGCCGCGGTCACAGGCCCAGCTCCTTCGGGAGGTAAAGGATGGCGTCGGGCCAGAAGATGATGCCGAAGCACAGGAGGACCATCGGGATCAGGAACGGCACCGAACCCCAGAAGACCTCGCTCATGCGGGCTCGGGCGATCGCCTGGAGGACGAAGATGACGGTGCCGACCGGGGGCGTGAGCAGTCCGATCATCTGCGACACGATCATGAGGACACCCAGGGCGATCGGATCGACTCCGTACACGGCGCTGATCGGCAACAGGATCGGCACCGTCAACGTAAGAACAGCGATCGCATCGAGCGCCGTGCCGAGGATCATCGATAGTGCGAAGACCAGGAGCATGAAGACCGTGGCATTGGTGGTGAGGTCCAGCACCCACTCCGACAACCGTTGCGGCACCAGCTCAAGGGCGAAGACGTAGCCGAGCAGGCTGGCCGCCGCGACGATCAGCATGATGCTCGCGGTGGTGACCACGGTCTCGGTCAGCACCTTGGGGAAGTCGCGGATCCGTAGCGTCCGGTAGCAAACTCCGAGCACGAGCATGTACGCGGCTCCGACGGCCGCTGCCTCGGTCGGGGTGAAGTAGCCGCCCAAGATCCCGCCCAGAATCACGACGGGCGCACCGAGCGGAGCGATCACCCGCTTGCCGGTCTGCCACACTCGCGGCCAGCTGAACTCGGCGCGAACGAGGTCGTCTTTGCCACGCACCGACAGGAACACCACGATGCACAGGCCCAACGCCATGATCAGCGCCGGCACGACCGAGGCCGCGAACAAGGCGCCAGTCGAGACGGCGGCCAGACCGGCGTAGATGACCGCCGGGATGCTCGGCGGCATCACCGGCGCGATGAGTGACGCGGCGCCGGTCAAGCCGAGCGCGAAGCGTTTGGAGTACCCGTTGCGCAGCATGGCCGGGATCTGCAGCTTTCCGAGGGCCGCCGCGTCGGCGACGGCCGAGCCACTCATCCACGAGAAGCCCATGCTCACCCCGATGGTGACGTAGCCCAGGTTGCCGCGGACCCGCCCCATCAAGGCGAGGGCGAAGTCGAACAGCCGGTCGGCGATGCCCGCGTGATTGGCGAGGCAGCCGAGCAGGATGAACAGCGGCACGGCCAGCAGCGGGAAGCTCGCGGTTTCCTCGGCGACGAGACGCAACGCGAGTCCGACTGACTGGTCCGTCGTGATCATGTAGAGGAGCGACGGGCCGAGGAACGCGAACGCGACCGGCACTCGGATCACCAGGAGCAGCGCGATCAGCAGGCAGAGTACGAGCAGACTCATGCGACGACATCCCGGTCGAGCCGTTCGTCGATCGACTCGTCGGGTACGCCGACGATCGCGTACCGCGCGGCGGCGACCGTCGCGCGTACGACGACGCTGACGAATCCGATGAGCGAGATGGCGTACAACCACGACATCGGCATTTGCAAGGCAGGGGACTTGAGGACGCCCTGCTCCTCGGTGAGCGTCCACGCCTCGATCGTCAGACCGATCCCGATCGCGGCCACGATCAGACACGAGATGACCCGCACGATGCGCCGCAGCGGCGGGCTCGGCACGACGTCGATCATCTCGATCGAGATGTGCGAGTCACTCGTGACGAGGACGCCGGCGACGACGAAGGTCAGCCAGACCAGCGAAAACGTGGCCAGCTCGCCGGTCCAAGGCCAGCCGTCGAACGGAAGATAGCGCTGCAGCGCCTGCATCGAGACGAGGAAGAAGATCAGCAACAACGCTGCTGCGCCGATCGCGAGCTCCAGCCGAGTCACCCAGCGCACGACGACCGATAGCCATCGAGGTGGCGCCACAAACAGCGAGCGCACGTCCACAAGACCCTCCTCGTCGGGCACCGTCGGGTCGGTCGCAGCGGCACAGAACCTAGGGATCGGCGGCAATCGATGGCAATGGGTTGCCAAGAGTTGCCACGATGGAGTTGGCTGACACTGTGGCCGGCCCGACCATCTACGACGTCGCCCAAGCGGCCGGTGTCGCGACGTCGACCGTGTCGCGGGCGTTCTCCAATCCGGGCCGGGTGAGCGCAGGCACCCGCGAGCACGTTTTGGCGGTCGCCGCCGAGCTCGGCTACCGGCCCAACCCTCACGCGCGTGCCCTGTTGTCCGGTCGGCACCACACGATCGCGATGGTGGTCTCCGACATCACCAACCCGCACTACTTCGAGCTCATCCGCGGGGCCGAGCAGCGGGCGAAGGCGTCCGAATACACGCTGGTGCTGGTCAACGCCGAGGAGTCGCCACGGATCGAGTACGACCAGATCCAGCGGTTGATCTCCTCGGTCGACGGCTTCGTTCTGGCGGCCAGCCGGCTACCAGACGAAAACCTGATGCAGCTCGCCGCTCAGCGGCCGGTCGTCCTCATGAACCGCGAGCTGCCCGGCCTCGCCAGCGTGGTGCTGGACCACGTCCAAGGCTGCCGCCAGATCGTCGAACACCTGGCCTCGCTGGGACATCACCGCCTGATCTATCTGGCGGGCCCACGCAATTCGTGGATGGCCAAGGTGCGGTGGGCGGCTTTGCGGACGGCCTCGAAGGAGCTCGGTGTCGAGGCTCGGCGGATCGGCCCCTTCACCCCGAAGGCGTCGCAAGGAGGTGCCGCCGCCGACGGCGCGTTGCACGCCGGTGCGACCGGGATCGTCGCGCACAACGACCTGCTCGCCATCGGAGTCGCCCAACGGTTGGCGCAGCGTTCGGTTCGAGTCCCCGACGACATCAGCATCGTCGGGTTCGACAACATCTTCGCCGCCGATCTCTGCACGCCCAGCCTCACCACGTTGGGCGGCGCGCATGTCGATGTCGGGCGGGCGGCGGTCGAGATCCTCCTCGATGCGGTCGGACCGGGCCGGCCGGCGACACCAACGCCACAGGTCGTGCTGCCGACCGAGCTCGTCATCCGCGACTCGACCGGTGCCTCCACCAAGGGGCCATGACGCCTGGCGATGCCGTGCGAGAGGATCCCTCGTCGTCGGTATTGGCCTTGGCGTGCTCCCAATCGGGTCGGTTGACAAGCGATCGCAGCGCATCGGTCGCATCCGCACCGACGACACCGCCTCCGGCCCAGATCACCGGTCGACGGGCGGCGGAGATGATCCGCGCGGCCTCATCGAGCCGGTCCGCCCGCGGCGCCGTCGGGAGGACGGAAGCTGCCGACGGGGGAGGGGCGTCGGTCCGGGCGTACTGAAGATCCACCGGGATTTCGACGGCCGTGGGCTGCGGACGGCCGGCGCGGGCGGACCGGCCGGCGGCGACGACGGCGTCGCCGACATCCTCGATTCGACGGACCGTGTGCGTCTCGCGCGTCACAGTGCGCAGCATGTCGGCCTGTCGCTCGGCCTCGTGCAGGTAGCCGCGTCCTTGGCCGTAGAACCGACTCTCGAGCTGTCCGGTGATCATGAGGACCGGCGACGACGCGAAGCGCGCCTCGAACAGCCCACCCATCGCGTTCGCCGCGCCAGGTCCGGTCGACGTCAAAGCCACGCCGAGGCGACCAGTGGCGCGGGCGTATCCGTCGGCCGCATGCACCGCCGACTGCTCGTGGCGAACGTTGCCCACCGCTATGCCGCCGTGCCGCGCCACAGCCTCGAGGATCGGCAGGTTGTGGACGCTCGCGACCGCGAACACCTGCTCGACGTCGAGCGCGAAGAGGGCCTCGACGACAACCTGCCCGCCGGGTCGATCGCTCATCGGTTCACCTAGCTGGCACGCTCGATCGACTCGGTCGGAAGGTTGTCCTGGGAGGCCGCCCAGGAGGCGAGCAGCTTGAGTGCGTCGGCGGTCGGCGTGCCGGCGGGAGCCGTATAGACATTGAGATGGAGCCCTGGCTGAGAGGGGATTTCCATCGACTCGTAGTCGAGGTCGAGTCGACCGACGACCGGGTGCCGCAGCCGCTTCTGTCCGCTGAGATGGAACTGCACATCGTGGGAGGCCCAGCGCTGTCGAAACAGCTCGGATCGGGTGGAGAGCTCCCCGACCAGCTCGATGAGTGCCTTGTCGTGTGGGGCGCGGCCGGCTTCGAGGCGAAGCATCGCGGCGGCGTCGTTGGCGATGCGGTCGTAGTCGACGAAGAACTCGTGAGCCGCCTCGTTCAGATAGACGAACCGGGTGGTGTTGGCTGGACGTCGGGGGTCGGCGAGCACCGGAGAATAGAGCGCTCGCGCCAGTTGGTTCATCGCCACGATGTCGTGCCGTCCGTTGCGTACCCATGCGGGCGCGTCGGTCATCGCGTCCAACACCTGCTGGATCGCCGGTCGAACGCTGGCCGGCGCGGTCCGTTTCCGGGGCTGTCTCCGGGCCCGGCTCTGCTCCGCCAAGGCAAACAGGTGAGCGCGTTCGGCCTCGTCGAGTCGGAGCGCGTCGGCGAGGGCCACCAGCACGCTCTCCGAGGCACCGGCGAGGCTGCCGCGCTCCATGCGAACGTAGTAGTCGACTGAGACGCCGGCGAGCATGGCAACTTCCTCGCGACGCAGGCCCTTGACGCGACGATTGCCACCGTAGGCAGGCAGGCCGGCCTGGTCGGGAGTGATGCGCGCTCGCCGGGTGCCCAGGAAATCGCGGATCTCGGCCCGCAGATCGACGGTGCCCATGTGCCCAACGGTACGCAGGCAGCCGATCCGCAGGGAGGCCCTGACAGTACCGGTCACCACAGGCGCTCCCCGAGCGTCCGCAAGCGACGTTGACTCGAACGCATGAGAGCCACTTACATGTACGGCGCGGGCGATGTCCGTGTCATCGACGTTCCCGAACCCACCATTCGGCAGCCTACCGACGCGCTCGTACGGGTCGTCCGGGCCTGTGTGTGCGGCAGCGACCTACACCCGTACCACTCGATGCCGAGCACTCCGGCCGGGGCGTCGATGGGTCACGAGTTCATCGGCGTCGTCGAGGATGTCGGCAGCGATGTAGCCGCCGTGGCGAGGGGCGACTTCGTGATCGCGCCGTTCGCCGTCTCGTGCGGCGAGTGCGAGTTCTGCCATGCCGGTTTGCAGACTTCCTGCGTCAACGGCGGGTTCTGGAATGACCCCGGCCTCGGCACGGGCGGCGGTCAGGCCGAAGCGGTCCGTGTTCCGCTCGCCGACGGCACACTGGTCAAGGTGCCGCTCGGTGAGGACGTCGACGACGCCCTTATGGCCTCCCTCCTGAGTCTGTCCGACGTCTACGGCACTGGCTGGCACGCGGCGGTACGAGGCGGCGTGACGAATGGCAGCACCGTCACCGTCATCGGCGACGGCGCAGTTGGTCTGCTCGCCGTTCTTTCGGCCAAGCAATTGGGCGCGCCGAGCAGATCGTGCTGATGGGCCGCCACCGGGTACGTACCGACCTCGGCCGCGAGTTCGGCGCCACCGATGTCGTCGGCGAGCGCGGCGAGCACGGCATTGCCAAGGTCCGCGACCTCACCGACGGCGGCAGCCCGATCGTCCTCGAAGCGGTCGGTCATATGCCGGCGTACGAGCAGGCGGTCGGCATCATTCGCCCAGGCGGTGTTGTCAGCCGCGTCGGGGTCCCGCAATACGAGGACGCACCGATCGGGTTCTGCAGCCTCTTCGGCCCCAATGTCACGCTGACCGGCGGGCCCGCCCCGGCACGCGCCTACATCGAACAGCTACTGCCGGCCGTACTCGACGGCACGGTGAACCCCGGCAAGGTCTTCGACCGCGTCGTCAGCCTGGAAGACACCCCCATGGGCTACGCCGCGATGGACGAACGTGCCGCCCTCAAGGTGATCGTCCGGCCCTGAGTCAGCCTTGTGGGGTTAGTCGAAACGTCTCACCGACGGCGTGTGGGCCCGGTCACCGTACCGACGATCTGTTGGCCGTGGCGGTCGTACTTGGCGTGGTAAGCGGCGTCGACTGCGGCGTGCACGTCGTCACCGGGCTCCTCGAAGATGACGTCCTTTTCGACCCCGCCGGCTCGGATGCGGCCGATGCCACTGGCCAGTGCTCGCCGGAACCAGCCGTTGTCTCGACCGTATGCGGACCGGATGTAGATGTCGTCACCGGCGCGTCCGGTCCAGATCGTCACGTACGGGCGGAGCGTGCCGTCGGAGCGGTAGGAGGCGACCTGGAGTTCTTCGGCGCCGCCGATCCGGGTGAGCTCGTCGCTTGTCCAGGCGGTCATGGACGGTTCCCTCCCATGAGTGCGGGGGCTCTCAATCTACGTAGGCCCGGAAGGTCCAGGGAGGGTCTGCCAGTGCCTGTCTCGGCAGGGACTCCCTGGACATGCGTGCGCCGCCTAGCGTGGCAGCCATGAGTATTCCGAACATGAGGCTGAACAACGGGGTCGAGCTGCCGGCGATCGGGTTCGGTGTTTTCCAGACGCCCTCGGAGGAGACGATCGCGGCGGTCGAGACAGCACTCGACGTCGGCTACCGGCACATCGACACCGCCGCGTCGTACGGCAACGAGCGTGAGGTCGGTGCGGCGATCCAGCGTTCTGGGCTCGAGCGGTCCGACGTCTTCATCGAGACGAAGGTCTGGATCTCCGACTACGGCTACGACGAGACATTGCATGCCTTCGACAAGAGTGCCGGCAAGCTCGGGATCGACCAGATCGACCTGCTGATACTGCACCAGGCGCTGCCCGGCGAGTTCGACCGCACAATCGACGCCTACAAGGCTCTGGAGACGCTCCTCACCGACGGGAAGGTTCGCGCAATCGGGGTCAGCAACTTCATGCCCGACCACCTGGCCCGGCTGATCGACGCCACCTCGGTGGTGCCGGCGGTCAACCAGATCGAGGTGCACCCCTACTTCCGACAGTCCGAGTTGCTCGCCGTCAACGACGCGCGGGGGATTGTCTCCCAGGCGTGGTCGCCCATCGGCGGCATCACGTTCTATCGCGACGGCTCCCATGGCAGCACCCTCGAGGACGCGACGATTAGGGAGATCGCCACGGCTCACGGAAAGACGTCGGCCCAGGTGATGCTGCGCTGGCACGTGCAGCAGGGTCGTCAGATCATCCCGAAGTCGGTGACCCCGTCGCGGATCGCGGAGAACTTCGACGTCTTCGACTTCGAGCTCACACCCGACGAGCTCGCCGCGATCGATGCCCTCGACACCGGCGTCCGCGGTGGCCGGAGCCCGAGCAGATCACCCGCGAGAACTTCGGCGTCGAGATCCCCGAAGCCTGAGGAGCGCCACCTGCACGGTGCCGCCCGAATCGGTAGGTCACTTTCGAGTGTCCGAGGGGGGACTTGAACCCCCACCCCCTACAAAGGGGACTAGCACCTCAAGCTAGCGCGTCTGCCAATTCCGCCACCCGGACTGGGCTCCGGCCGGGGGCCCGGAGCGCGGCGACACTCTATCAAAACGCCTGCCCGCCAGCCTCGGGGCATGGCACCACCTGCCGGCCGGAACGGCGGCGACCGAAGGTCAGTCCTGGCGGCGTCGGCACGATGCCGGGCCACACGGTGTTGACGCGGATCAGCGACGGACCAGCTCGACGGCCGCGGCCCGGCTGAGATTGATCACCGTGGCCTTCGCGGTCACGTCGCGGACTTCGACGAGACCGCTACGCTCACGGCGACCGATGCGAACCGATTCAGAACGGACCGGACATGAGCCTGCTGAGCTCGGCCACGGCTCGCTTGATGGAGACCTGGGCACACGGCCAGGACGTCGTCGATGCCCTCGGTGGGACACGCGTCGCGCACACGAGATCGGTAAGGAGCCAGCAGTGAAGCGCGCGCTCCGGGTCGCCAACTGCTCGGGCTTCTATGGCGATCGGGTCTCGGCCGCCCGTGAGATGGTCGAGGGCGGTCCGATCGACGTACTCACCGGCGACTACCTGGCCGAGCTGACGATGCTCATCTTGTGGAAGGCGCGACAGAAGGATCCCAGCGCCGGGTACGCGAAGACCTTCCTCACCCAGATGGAGCAGGTTCTCGGCACGTGTCTGGACCGGGGCATCCGGGTCGTCACCAATGCGGGCGGCCTGAACCCGGTGGGGCTCGCCGACAGCGTGCGAGGTCTTGCCGACAAGCTCGGGCTCGCCCCACGCATCGCGTGCGTGGTCGGAGACGACATCCTCGAACGTCTCGATGACCTCGTCGCCGACGGCCACGACCTCGCGCACCTCGATACCGGGCAGACTCTGTCCGCCGCCGGAGTGAAGCCGGTCTCGGCCAACGCCTATCTCGGGGCATGGGGCATTGCCGAGGCGCTGGCCGAAGACGCCGACGTCGTCGTGTGCCCCCGTGTCACCGATGCCTCCGTCGTGGTCGGTCCGGCCGCGTGGTGGCACGGCTGGTCGCGCACCGACTATTCGGCTCTTGCCGGGGCGGTCGTCGCCGGGCACGTCATCGAGTGTGGCCCGCAGACGACTGGCGGAAACTACTCGTGGCTCGACGAGGTGACCGACCGACGCTATCCCGGATTCCCGATCGCGGAGGTCGAGGGCGACGGCAGCAGCGTCATCACAAAACACCCCGATACGGGAGGCCTGGTCTCGCCGGGGACCGTGACGGCCCAACTGCTCTACGAGATCGACGAGCCCGCGTACGTCAACCCAGACGTGGTCGCTCACTTCGACACCATCGACCTGGAACAGATCGACACCGATCGAGTCCTGGTGAGCGGCGTACAGGGGACGCCACCGCCCGATCGATTCAAGGTCGCCGTCAACTACATCGGCGGCTACCGAAACACCATGACGCTGGTGCTCACCGGCCTCGACGTCGACGAGAAGGCAGCCTGGGCCGAACAGCAGCTTTTCGACATCCTCGGCGGCAAGGACCGGTTCGACGAGGTCGACGTGCGACTGCTTCGCTTCGACCACGACGATGCGACCA